>JAAUYB010068801.1_pt1 | contig 87466 bp, 90 predicted proteins | sample 7278071 | NCBI WGS metagenome assembly JAAUYB01 (sample SAMN14350121, study PRJNA611818) | marine sediment metagenome | isolation source: surface marine sediment (1.8m) | place: French Polynesia: Moorea | collected 2018-08
CGTCCCCCTCACCCTCATCGCGCAGAATAGCGAGAGGCGAAGCGACGTAAAGCCACGCCACACCTGTCAAACGTCATCCAAAAACCGGCGTCTACCGCCCGTGCAGCTCGGCCGCGCGCCGCTCAAACGCCCGGACAATTCGCTGCATCGCCTCGTAAAAAAACATCCCCGCCGCCCCTTGCAGGATGCGGTTGCGGAACTCAAAATCTACGAAGAACGACACGTCGACCCCACCCTCGACATCCTCGAAATGCCATTTCGACACCATGTATTTGAACGGCCCGTCCAGGTATTCGGTGTCGATCCGCATCTCTTCCGGCCACAAAGTCACCTTCGATCCGAACCGTTCACGAAAGACTTTAAAGCTGATCACTAGATCGGCCAGCATCACCTCGTGATCACCCTCCTCCTCGCGCGACCGGATCCGCGCCGCGGCCGTCCAGGGCAGGAACTCCGGATAGCGGCTCACATCGGCAACAAGGTCGTACATCTGCTGCGCGGTGTAGGGCAGGCGCTTGGTTTCGGAGTGTTTCGGCATTGCGGGCCTTTTGGTGATGACAGTGGCGGCCCATGTCGTATGCTGCGCGCGGAATTTCAAGGGAAGAGACATGGCGCAGCGTCCTTATGTCGTAGACGAGATGATCTCGGCCAAAGCCATCGCCGCGCGGATCGAGACGCTGTGTCGGGAAATTCGCGCAGAATTCGCCGATACCGACAAGCTGGTTGTGGTGGGGCTGTTGCGCGGATCGTTTGTGTTCATCGCCGATCTGGTGCGCGAGTTGGACCTGCCGGTCGAGGTCGATTTCCTCGAGGCGTCGTCTTATGGCGACAGCATGGAGAGCAGCCGCGAGGTGCGCATCCTCAAAGACCTGCGCAGCGGCATCGAAGGCCGCGATGTATTGGTGGTCGAGGATATCATCGACACTGGTTTCACCATGAAACACGTGGTGGGACTGTTGCGGGCGCGCAAGCCGCACAAATTGCGGGTGATCGCCCTGCTCGACAAACCCACGCGGCGTGAGGTCGACGTCAAGGCCGACTGGACCGGCTTTGAAATCCCCGATGAATTTGTCGTCGGCTACGGCATCGATTACGCTCAGCGCAACCGCAACCTGCCCTATATCGGCAAGGTGCGGTTCGCCGAGGAGTAAACCCATGAACCCGCTCTGGTTCCTGCGCATGTCAAAATGGGCGCGCAACCCGCCCTCGGCCAAACGCGTCAAGCTGGTCTTTGCCATCGTGGCGCTGTGTTTCGTGCTCTTTGCCATCGAACGCTGGATCGGCTGGCCCGACGCGCTCAGCGTCGAACGCGCGCCGCGCTTTCCACGCTTTTGAACCTGATACCTGCCCGCGCTGAACTGCGATTTTCGAACGATCACTGTGCGAAAATGCAAATGAAGTTGCTGCGACGTTCTGGCACACTACACTCATGGTTGTCATTCTTCAGGGAGCATCAGGATGAAAAAGACTTTCGCAACGTTGGCCGCGCTGGCCATGCTGTCGGGCACCGCGGCTTATGCGCAGGATTTCTCGGCGCAGCTAAAGGCCCGCCAGGGGCAGTTCCGCATCATGGCGATCAATCTTGGCATCCTTGGCGGCATGGCCAAGGGTGAGGTGGAATACACCGCCGAAGCCGCCCAGGCGGCCGCCGACACACTGGTTGCGGTGTCGATGATCCAGCAAGGCCCGCACTGGCCCGCCGGGTCGAGCGAGATGGATATCGACGGCACCCGCGCCAAGGCCGAGATCTGGGACAACCTGCCCGACGTGCTCGACAAATGGGCCAAGTTTGGCGAGGCCGCCAAGGTGATGCAGACCGCCGCTGGCGAAGGCCCGGCCTCGATCGGCCCGGCGCTGGGACAGATGGGCGGCACTTGCAAGGCCTGCCACGACGCCTATCGCGCGCCGGCCAGCTGACGCGGTCCGGTGTCCCGGATCCTGACAGGGTTGGTCGCGGCGGTCTGTTTGGCCGTCGCGGCGGGCCTGTGGCTGACTCGGCCGCAACCGGTGTCCGAGGCCCGGTTCGCGGGTCTCGCCGGCGACGCTATGAAAGGCGAGGCGGTGTTCACCGCTGCCGGCTGCGCCTCTTGCCACACGGCACCGAAGGCCGAGGGCGACGCCAAGCTGATCCTGACCGGCGGGCAAAGGTTCCCGTCGGACTTCGGCACCTTCCTCGCCCCCAATATCTCGTCCGACCCCGACACGGGCCTCGGCGCATGGACCCTGCCGCAATTTGCCAATGCGGTGACCCGCGGCCTGTCCCCCGAAGGCCGGCATTATTACCCCGCCTTCCCCTACACCGCTTATGCGCTAATGGAGGATCAGGACGTCGCCGATCTCTGGGCCTATATGCAGACCCTGCCCGCCTCTGACGTCGCCAGCCTGCCGCATGAGTTAGGTTTTCCCTTCAACATCCGCCGCGGCTTGGGGCTGTGGAAACAGCTTTACCTAAGCGGCGACTGGGTGATGACGGGTGACCTCTCACCCGAACTGGCACGTGGCCGCTATCTGGTGGAGGCGCTCGCCCACTGCGCCGAATGCCACACACCCCGCGGGGCCCTGGGCGGGCTCGACCGCGCCGCCTGGATGACCGGCGCGCCAAACCCCTCGGGCACCGGCAAGATCCCCCCGCTCACACCAGATGCCTTCACTTGGTCCGCCACCGACATCGCCTATTACCTTGAAACCGGCTTCACCCCGGATTTCGACAGCGCCGGCGGCCACATGGTCGCCGTGATCGAAAACTTCGCCAAGCTGCCCCCCGAAGACCGCGCCGCCGTAGCCGCCTACGTCAAAGCCCTGCCCGTGCCCTGAGCACCCAAGCCCGAGTCAAAGCGTCACCTCACCACTGCCTGAATAAAAGCGCGCGGAAGCGCTCCTTTGGATCACGCCAGGCTCGGAAAAATCAGGCCTTCGCCAGCTTGGCCTCGCGCGCCGCCCGCAGGCGGGCAAAGTCGTCGCCCGCGTGATAAGACGACCGCGTCAAAGGCGTGGCCGACACCATCAGGAACCCCTTGCCATAAGCCGCCTTTTCGTAGCCTTCGAATTCCTCGGGTGTGACGAACCGGTCGACGCGGTGATGCTTGGGCGTCGGCTGCAGATACTGGCCGATGGTCAGGAAATCCACATCCGCGGCGCGCATGTCGTCCATCACCTGTAGCACGCCCTGACGGTCCTCACCCAGACCCACCATGATGCCAGACTTGGTGAAGATCGACGGATCCAGTTCCTTCACCCGCTGCAAAAGCCGCAGCGAATGGAAATAGCGCGCCCCGTGCCGCACGCTGGGATAGAGTCCCGGCACAGTTTCGAGGTTGTGGTTGAACACATCCGGTTTGGCCTCGACCACCACCTCCAGCACCGCCGGATCGCAGCGCAGGAAATCCGGTGTCAGGATCTCGATCGTGGTCCCCGGGGACCGATGCCGGATCGCGCGGATGGTCTGGGCAAAATGCTCGGCCCCGCCATCCTCGATATCGTCGCGGTCGACGCTGGTGATCACCACGTGGTTCAGCCCCAGCTTTTCCACCGCATGCGCCACGCGCCCCGGCTCAAACGGGTCGAGGTCTTCGGGCGGCTTGCCGGTGGCGATATTGCAGAAACTGCAGGCGCGGGTGCAGACCTCACCCATGATCATCATGGTGGCGTGCCCCTGGCTCCAGCATTCACCGGCATTGGGGCAGCCCGCCTCTTCGCAAACCGTGGTCAGGTTATGCTCACGCATGATCTTGCGAGTGCTGTTATAGCCCTCGCCCCCCGGCGCCTTGACGCGGATCCAGGCCGGTTTCTTCGGCTGGGCATTGTCGGGCTTATGCGCCTTCTCGGGGTGGCGCTGCTCGGGAATCTTGAGGTCTCGCACTGGTTTTTCCCCGCGAAGTCGATGTCACGTCTCTTTACCATAAGTCACAGCAGGGGGCAGTACCAGTAGAGCAAGGCTGTCATGCAGCCGACGCATCCCCAAAGGGTTCACGAGTTCCCCCTGCGCCTTTTCCCTTGGGAGCCGAAGTGGTCGCGGATTACATCACATTTCTCGCTCAATTTATTGATTTAAATATGTTTTTCTGTTTATCGGAAGAGACCAGCGCGCGCCACATATCAAGACCACGCCGCCTCATGCGGCAAACTGGCTCAACGGACAGTCAAACCGCCAAAACGACAACGGGGCCGCGTTAACGCAGCCCCGTTCCGCACTCACCAACCTGACACTAACCAATCAGATCGCCACCCTTGGCGCCCAGCTCCTCGTAGTGGCGCTTGAGCCGTTGCAGCGCGATGCGCAGGACAATCTTGCCCGACCGCGCCGACCAGTTGAGCCGTTTTTCCGTGGTCTCCAACCCCTCGAGGTAACAGCAGCAGCGCAGCGCCACGTCCCCCAGCCCGGGTCCCAGATCGCGCAACGCCGCCTCCAGCCGCATCCGCGCACCATCAGCGCCGCGCATGGCGCCCGGCGTGACGCCGCTTTGCACCCCCGCGGTCAGGAACTGATCCCAGTTCTGCGTGGTGCGCGGGCCGATCTGGCTCAGCTCAAAATCCTCGCGCAGCCGTTCGCCGGCGGCAACAAGGTCTTCGGACAAAAACGGCGACCCGTCCTTGTCGCGACGCCGCGCCAAAGCAGTGAGCGGGCTGTCGGCCAGCGCAAAGCGGCCCTTGCGCGCCCGCGGATCGCTTTCGACCTGCGCCAGCGCTGCCTCGGCCGCGCGTCCGGTCTCGAACCCCGCCTGCGCCTCGGCAAAGCCGCGCAGCCGGCTCTCCTGTTCGGCCATCATCTTGTTCAGCGCCGCCCGCCCCGCCGGCGTGATCCGGTAGCGCGAGATGCGCGCAGGCTTGTCGCAGGTGATCCATTCCTTCAGCGCCATCGCCTGGGCAATCGGCGCGTCGACCACGGCGGTGCGCGCGCTGCCGCCTTCGGGGGTGTCCCGCACCACAACCGCCTTGTCCATTTCCGCGGCCACCGCCAGGACCGCCCCGCTTTCGCATAGGCGGCTCAGCACCCGGCGCGCTTCGCGCGCCAGCGTGGCCTCGTCAGGTTCGGTCGGAAATTCGCCAGCAGCGGTCATCGGTGTCCTATCCTTGTCGATCCGTGCAGAGTCAAAACCCAAACCTCGGCCCCCCAGGCGACGCAGCGCGGCATCCACAAGCGGATCGTCGCGCTGGTTCTCGATCTTGCGGACCTGGCGCAACACCGTCGACGCATGGCAGCCTTCGTCCCGCGCGATCGCCCGGATTGGCACACCAAGCTCGGTATGCGCCAGATACACCCTTGCGGGTTCCGGTACCCAGGTCGGCAAGACGATCGCTCCGCCAGTCCGATTTAATGCCGCCATGACGCCAGTCCCCTCGATCAACAGGCTATCCACAGAGTTATCCCCACAGATATCTGCAACCTAGGCGTGAGTTTATTACCTCTGAGTTAACAAACGTCCATGTTTGCTAAGATTAGCATCAAATCATAAACAGTTGTGAAAGGACCGCGCGCCACTTTGGCCGGTCACGCAACACCCGCTTGGGTTGTGCAACTGTGCGCCCCGTTGCTTGAGAACTGGGGAACATGCCATGAAAAACGTATTGGGAATCCTGCAGGATCTGCGCCGTCCACGGCTGCTGATCCGGGCGGCTCGGATCGGGTCGCAGGACTATCGCCGCGATCCGCATCTGCACCGTGTGCTGGGCTACGGCACCTTGCCGCGCTCAGGTGCCGCGTTGATGCGGCTGGTGGAGCTGGAGGCCGAACAGGACGACCGCCGCCGCCGCGAGGATGCGGGCTATTCGGTGGCGCGCCATGTTGAGATTCTGGTCGCCATGATGGGTGAGGCGCGGCTGCTGCGCAACGCGGCGGGGTAATCCCGCCGCCACACCTACCCGAACGCGTCAGGCACCGAGGCCTTTTTCTGCGCCACATACCCAGCCAGCGCCTCGGCGATGCCGGGGTCGAGCTGGGGCTGCTGATACGCCTCCAAAAGCTTGGCCACGCGCGCATTGGCCAACGCCACCGTGTCGCGCGCGCCCTCTTCGGACCAGGTTTCATAGGGTTTGTAGTCAAAGAGATCCGAGCGCCAGAAGGCGGATTTGAAATTGGCCTGGGTATGCGCGCAACCCAGGTAGTGCCCGCCGGGCCCGACCTCGCGCATGGCATCCATCGCCTGGGCATTTTCATCCACCGCCACGCCTTGGGCCAGGTGATGCAACGTGCCCAGTTGATCGGCATCCATCACGAATTTTTCGAACGACGCAACCAGCCCGCCTTCGAGCCAGCCACAGGCGTGCAGCATGAAATTCACCCCCGACATCAACCCGACATTGAGGCTGTTCGCGGTCTCATAGGCCGCCTGCGCGTCGGGCAGTTTTGACCCGCAGAACGACCCGGCCGAGCGGTAGGGCAAGCCTAGACGCCGCGCCAACTGACCGGCGCCATAGGTGATATGCGCGGCCTCGGGTGTGCCAAAGGTCGGCGCGCCCGAATTCATGTCGATAGACGTCACAAAGGCGCCCATGATCACCGGCGCGCCGGGGCGGATCAGCTGGGAATAAGCGATGCCGGCCAGCACCTCGGCCAGCACCTGGGTCAGCGTGCCGGCCACCGACACCGGCGCCATCGCGCCGCCCACGATAAAGGGTGACACGATGCAGGCCTGGTTGTTTTGCGCGTAAACCTCAAGCGCGCCCATCATCACATCGTCAAACGTCATCGGGGAGTTGATGTTGATCAGCGAGGTCATCACCGTGTTCTCTTGGACATAGTCTTTGCCAAAGAGAATCTCGCACATCTCAACGCTGTCCTGCGCCCGGCTGGGTTCGGTGACCGAGCCCATGAAGGGCTTGTCCGACAGGGTCATATGCGCCAGCAACATGTCCAGATGGCGTTTGTTCACCGCCACATCCGTGGGCTCACATACCGTGCCGCCGGAATGGTGCAGCCACTTCGACATGTAGCCGAGCTTCACGAATTTGCGGAAATCCTCCATCGTGGCATAGCGCCGACCACCTTCCAGATCGCGCACAAAAGGCGGGCCATAGACCGGCGCCAGCACCAGGTTTTTCCCGCCGATTTCGACATTGCGCGCCGGGTTGCGGGCGTGCTGGGTGAAACTCTTGGGCGCCGTCGCACATAGCTGCCGCGCCAGCCCCTTCGGCAGCCGCACCCGTTCGCCATCCACATCCGCGCCGGCTGCGCGCCAGCGATCAAGCGCTGCCGGGTTGTTGACGAAGTTCACCCCGATTTCTTCGAGGATCTGTTCGGCATTGGCCTCGATGATCTCCAGCGCCTCTTCGGTCAGCACCTCGAAATTCGGGATGTTGCGTTCGATGTATTTCGCGGTCTCGACGCTGACGCTTGTCCGCTCGGCCCGCCGCGCGGCTCCGCCACCACCACGAGACCGTCTGCGTGCTGCTGCTTCTGCCATCCTTTGCCCTCGCGTTCCGGGCGGGCACCCCCTCGGGCCCGCAGATGCTCGCGGTTGTACCGCGTGCCCGGTCTGCCCTTTGTGTCTTTTCCGGCGCATCGCGCGCGAAAACGACATGCCGGTTGCGGCAGATCAAAGCTCACCCAGCATGAAACGTCGAAAACCGCGGCAAAGGGGTGGAATCGTGAATCTGAGACAACGCAAGAAAGACATGATGGGCCTCGTTGGCGGCTTGGGTGTGGTGATCGCCCTCGGCGGATTCGTCGGCGGCTGGTACAGCCCCGGCACGACCATCACGCTCACTTTCGGTGTCTGGATTCTGGGCGCGCTGCTGGTGAACCTCTTTTGTGAGTGAGCTTCGGGCTACGCCAAGCCGCTCAGGGCAGATGGCAAAAAACCCGCCGACACAGCACGTTCCGCGCGCCGACCCACACAACCAGGCGTTGAAGGCTACCTCTGCCACAAGCCACAAAACCCGAGACTCCGGACACCACAAATGTTAAACCGGACGCATAAAGAAAAGCCCATTGATCTGCACGAACCTAGGGGAACACATCACATGAAATCCGTATTCAAAGCCTCCATCGCCGCCACCGCGCTGAGCCTCTTTTCCACAACTTCCGTCCTCGCCGATGGCCCGCAAGCGCCCATCGTGCTGCCGCCCGTCGCGCCCCCGATCACCGATTGGACCGGCCCCTATGCCGGCTTGCTGCTGTCCTACAACGATGGCGACTTTGGCAATGGCAACTTCTTTCCCGGCGACGGCGAAGGTGAGCTGAGCGGGTATGGCTATGGCCTTGTGCTTGGCTACAATTTCCAAAGCGGCAACATCGTCTATGGTGGCGAGGTCACCTGGTCGGGCCTCAACGTCGACGGCGCCGAAGACTGCGCCAACCCGATCTTTGAATGCGGCGTCGAGGTCGAAAACGTCGCCACCATCCGCGGCCGCATCGGCATAGCCGCGGGCGCAAAATCTCTGGTCTACGCCACCGCCGGCTGGGCCGCCGCCGATGTCCATGCCTATACCGATGATGACGGGTTCTTCGGCGTCGGAAGAAACGGCGAGACCAAACGCCTGAACGGCTATGTCTTTGGCGTCGGCTTTGAACACGCCTTCAACGAACGTTTCAGCGTGCGCGCAGCCATCTTGCGGCACAACTTCAACGAAGACGACTTTCAGACCGACATCCGCTACAACGACATCGACGTTGATTTCACCACCATCGAAATCGGTGGCATCTATCGGTTCTGACGTCCCTTACACGCATCTTCCAAGGCGAGGGGCCCCCTCGCGCCTTTTTTGCGGACCGCGTCTTGCAACCGGGCAAGGGCAATTCTATCAGGGCGCATGACCCAGCATTCCCATGACCGCCTTCTCATCATCGATTTCGGCAGCCAGGTCACGCAGTTGATCGCCCGCCGCCTGCGCGAGCTCAACGTATACTGCGAAATCCACCCCTACCAGAACGTTACCGCCGCTTTTCTGGCCGAGTTTGCGCCCAAGGCGGTGATCTTTTCGGGTGGGCCGGATTCGGTCATGCGCGAAGGCTCGCCCCGCCCGCCGCGCGAGGTCTACGAGATCGGTGTGCCGATCCTGGGCATCTGCTATGGCCAGCAAGTGATGATGCAGGATCTGGGCGGCAAGGTCGAAGCGGGCGAACACGCCACCGCCGAATTTGGCCGCGCCTATGTCACCCCGGCCTCCGACAGCCGGCCGGACTTCGTCAATGGCTGGTTCATGGACGGCTCGGGCCGAGAACAGGTCTGGATGAGCCATGGCGATCATGTCTCTGAAATCGCTTCGGGATTCGAGGTTCTGGGCACCTCCCCCGGCGCGCCGTTTGCGATCACGGCAGATCTGAAGCGGCGCTTCTTCGCCGTACAATTTCACCCCGAGGTGCACCACACGCCCAACGGCAAGACGCTCTACGAAAACTTCGTCCGCGACGCCGGTTTCACGGGCGACTGGACCATGGGCGCCTATCGCGAGGACGCCATCGAGCGCATCCGCGACCAGGTGGGTGACAAAAAAGTGGTCTGCGCGCTCTCCGGCGGTGTCGACAGCTCGGTCGCCGCGGTCCTGCTGCACGAGGCCATCGGCGAGCAGCTCACCTGCGTCTTTGTCGACCACGGTCTCTTGCGCCAGAACGAGGCCGAAGAGGTCGTCGGCATGTTCCGCGAACATTATAACCTGCCGCTGATCCACGCTGATGAGTCCGAGCTGTTCCTAGGCGAACTCGACGGCGTCAGCGACCCGGAAACCAAACGCAAGATCATCGGCAAGCTCTTCATCGACGTCTTCCAGAAACACGCCGACAGCATCGGCGGGGTCGAGTTCCTGGCCCAGGGCACGCTCTATCCCGATGTGATCGAATCGGTCAGCTTTTCCGGCGGCCCGTCGGTCACCATCAAATCGCACCACAATGTCGGTGGCCTGCCGGAAAAGATGGGGCTGAAACTGGTCGAACCCCTGCGCGAGCTTTTCAAGGATGAGGTCCGCGCCTTGGGGCACGAGTTGGGCCTGCCCGCCAGCTTCATCGGACGCCACCCCTTCCCCGGCCCAGGCCTTGCCATCCGCTGCCCGGGGGAGATCACCCGTGCAAAGCTCGAGATCCTGCGCAAAGCCGACGCGGTCTATATCGACCAGATCCGCAAGCACGGGCTATATGATGAGATCTGGCAGGCCTTCGTGGCGATCCTGCCGGTGCGCACGGTCGGCGTCATGGGCGACGGCCGCACCTATGATTACGCCTGCGCCCTGCGCGCGGTAACAAGCGTCGACGGCATGACCGCCGATTACTACCCGTTCACCCACGAATTCCTCGGCGAAACCGCCACCCGGATCATCAACGAGGTCAAAGGCATCAACCGCGTGACCTATGACATCACGTCGAAACCCCCCGGCACCATCGAATGGGAATGACCCCGCGCTGACGGGATGGTGGGCGGGGCGATGCGTCCAACGGACGCGAGCGGCGCTCCACCATCACCCAGCTCATAAAAATCATGCAGATTATGAATTTGCCTCACGCTGCCGGATGTGAAACACCCGCAAAAAAGCGCCGAGGCACAATCCATGACAAACGCCCTAGCCACCCTGCTCGCAACGCGTGACTGGCTTCTGGCCGATGGCGCCACGGGCACCAACCTCTTCAACATGGGTCTGCAATCCGGCGACGCACCGGAATTCTGGAACGAAGACCACCCCGACCGCATCCGCGCACTCTACAAAGGCGCCGTCGATGCCGGTTCCGACATCTTCCTCACCAATTCCTTTGGCGCCAATGCCTCGCGCCTCAAGCTGCACGACGCGGGCCACCGCGCGCATGAACTCTCCCGCATAAGCGCCGAGCTAGGGCGCGAGATCGCAGATCGGGCCGGCCGAGAGGTCGTGGTGGCCGGCTCGGTCGGCCCCACCGGCGAAATCATGGGCGCCGTCGGCACGCTCAGCCACGAAGGCGCGGTCGAGATGTTCCAAGAAACCGCCGAAGGCCTGCGCGATGGCGGTGCCGACGTGCTTTGGGTCGAAACCATCAGCGCGCCCGAGGAATTCCGCGCCGCCGCCGAGGCCTTTGACCGGGCAAACATGCCCTGGTGCGGCACCATGAGCTTCGACACCGCCGGCCGCACCATGATGGGGGTGACCTCCGCCGATCTCTCCGCTTTGGTTGAAACCCTGCCCAATCCACCGCTGGCCTTTGGCGCCAATTGCGGTGTCGGCGCGTCTGACCTGATGCGCACGGTGCTGGGTTTCGCCGCCCAAGGCACAGACCGTCCGATCATCGCCAAGGGCAATGCGGGCATCCCGAAATACCATGACGGCCACATCCACTATGACGGCACACCCGATCTGATGGCCGACTACGCCGTACTGGCCCGCGACGCCGGCGCGCGCATCATCGGCGGCTGCTGCGGCACCACCCCCGATCACTTGCGCGCAATGCGGTCAGCGCTCGAGACGCGACCAAAGGGAGCCCGTCCGACACTGGAACAGATCGCCACCGCGCTTGGCGGCTTTTCCTCCGAGAGCGATGGCACGGGCGCCGACGCGGGCCCCGCACGGCAACGCCGCGGCCGCCGTCGCGCCTGAGCCATTAAGGCGGGATTAACCATGGCGATGGCACAAAACCACCATGACCAGTGTTGTCCCGCATATCCACCAGGAGGCTTGGCTCGAGACGATTTTTTCGTCACGCAACGCCATCCGCGGTGGCGTCATCCGACGCCAGACCAGCGATATCCATCGCATTGTCGGCCGCGACCGGTTTCTTGCAGAACTTGAGCGCCGTGGCTATCGCGCAGTCGAAAATGCCGGGCAGACAATCATCTTCTGCAACGCCGAACCGATCCGCGTTCTGCGCTGACGCGAAATTCCATTCATGGAATTTCCCAAATTTCGTGAACGAAATTTCCCCGCGCTCAGAACAGCCGAAGTTGATCGCCGGCCCGTGGCGGTACGGTGAACAAATCGCAACGCAGGGCAGGCACTTTTCGATCCAGTCCAAGCGCGCGCGCAGAGCGCTGGAAGCGTGCCGCGATTATCTCGGCATATGGCCCCTCGCCGCGCATCCGACGAAACCAGCGCGCATCATACGACTTGCCGCCATGCATGTCGCGCACATGCCCCATGATCCGCTGGGCGCGCTCCGGGTAATGCTCTTCCAACCAAGCCTGCCAAAGCTCGGCCACTTCCAGCGGCAACCGCAACATGATCCAGCTGGCCGCGTCGACCCCTGCCTCGGCAACCGCCGTCAGAATCCGCTCCAATTCGCAATCGGTCAGCGCCGGGATCACCGGCGACACCATGGCGCGCACTGGGATGCCGGCCGCAGTCAAGCGCCGAATGGTCGTCAGTCGTCGTTGCGGCGCCGGCGCCCTCGGCTCCATCCGGCGCGACAGGTCGGGATCGAGCGTTGTCACGGAAATCCCCACCCGCACCAGCCCCTCAGCCGCCATCGGCGCCAGGATATCCATGTCCCGTTCGATCAGCGTGCCTTTGGTCACAATCGCCACCGGGTGCCGAAAGTCGCGCAGCACCTCCAGACAGGCCCGGACAATGCCGCGATCCCGCTCGGCCGGCTGATACGGATCGGTGTTCGTGCCCAAAGCCAAGGGCGCCACGCGATAACCGGGTTTGCGCAGCTCACGTGCCAGCACCTCGGGCGCCGAAGGCCGCGCAATCAGCCGCGTTTCGAAATCGAGCCCCGGCGACAGCCCGAGATAGGCATGCGTCGGACGGGCAAAACAGTAGATGCAGCCATGTTCGCAGCCGCGATAGGCATTCAACGTCCGGTCAAACGGCAAATCCGGCGACCGCACGTAGTTGATGACGCTGCGCGGATGTTCGTCAGTCACCACCGTGCGCAGCACCCCGTGCTCTTCGGGGATGTCCCAGCCGTCCTCCACACTTTCGCGCACATGCCGTTCGAACCGGCCCGTCCGGCTTGTGTTGGCCGCGCGTCCGGGTCGGCGCGCCGGGTCAACGATCTGATCAGTGTCTCGCATACCCGCAATCTAGAACGAAAAGAGAACATTTACAATTGTCGTGCCAGACTGACCCGCAAAGTCGGATTGATCGCGCCGATTGTCGCAATCTGCCAACAGAAACCCGGGCAAAAACCCGAATAGTCAGGAAAATCAGGCATGCCGTTGCATGCCCGAACAAAGGAACGCGCGCATGTCCGAAGAAGAAGACGACATCATCCTGGCGGATCTGGATGATGAGGAACTTGTCCAGCAGATGTTCGACGACCTTTACGACGGTCTCAAGGAAGAGATCGAGGAAGGCGTCAATATCCTCTTGGAACGCAAGTGGGAACCCTATCGCATCCTGACCGAGGCGCTGGTCGGCGGCATGACCATCGTCGGGCAGGATTTCCGCGACGGGATCCTCTTTGTGCCCGAAGTGCTGCTCGCGGCCAACGCGATGAAAGGTGGCATGGCCATCCTCAAACCGCTTTTGGCCGAAACCGGCGCGCCGCGCATGGGCAAGATGGTGATCGGCACCGTCAAAGGTGACATTCACGACATCGGCAAGAACCTCGTCAGCATGATGATGGAGGGCGCGGGTTTCGAGGTGGTCGATCTCGGCATCAACAACCCGGTGGAAAATTACCTGGCCGCACTGGAAAGCGAAGACCCCGACATCCTCGGCATGTCGGCGCTGCTGACCACGACGATGCCTTACATGAAGGTCGTGATCGACACGCTGGTCGAAAAGGGTATCCGCGACGATTACACCGTCCTCGTGGGCGGCGCGCCGCTGAACGAGGAGTTTGGCAAAGCGATCGGCGCTGACGCATATTGCCGGGACGCGGCTGTCGCGGTAGAGACCGCCAAGGAGTTCATGTCCCGCAAACACAACCAATTGGCGGCCGGGTAATAGGCAATGCCCTGCATGCAAGCGCTGAAAAGGTCTCTTCTGCGTGAAGAGGCCTTTTTCTTTACCCGAATCTGGCCCATATTGAGATCAAAGGGAGAATTGGATGCCTGTCACCTCATTCGCCATGCTGATCATCGTTGTTCTGGCCGCCGCCGCCTTGACGGTCTGGGCCATCAGCGCGTGGGGGATGATGACGGTGGTGCCGATCCTTCTGGTTCTGGCCTTGCTGGCCCGCTGGGCGCTTGCGCATGTGCCGCATGACGACCGCCACCCCTGACGACCAAACACTGACAGATCACGGCTTTGCCGAAACCCAAGACGGGCGCATCCTGCTGATCGCCTGCGGGGCTTTGGCGCGTGAGATTCTCGACATCAAGGCGCGCAACGGCTGGGGCCATATGGATCTGGTCTGCCTGCCCGCCATTCTGCACAACCACCCCGAACGGATCACCGACGCGGTGCGCGACGCGGTGGAAAAGCACCGCGCCAACTACGACGCCATTCACGTGGTCTATGCCGATTGCGGCACCGGTGGGCTTTTGCAGAGCGCTTGCGCGGACATGGGGGTTGAGATGGTGGCCGGTCCGCATTGTTATGCGTTCTTTGATGGCGTGCAACGCTTTGCTGCGCGGGACGAGATGACGGCGTTTTACCTCACGGATTTCCTGGTCCGGCAGTTCGATGCCTTTGTCTGGAAACCGCTGGGTCTCGACCGGCATCCTCAGCTGCGGGACATGTATTTCGGCCATTATCAGACGCTGGTTTATCTCGCGCAAAAAGACGATCCCGCGCTCGACGTTTTGGCGCAGGAACAGGCGGCGCGCCTTGGGCTGGCGTACGAAAAGCGCGCGACCGGTTATGGCGATCTGGAAACCACGCTCAGCGGTTGGGCCAAGCCTCAGCCCTGATCCGCCTCGCGCAGCACCACCGATACCGGCACCAGCGACAGGGTTTCGCCGCGATCCTGCAGCCCCCAGAGCACGAGCGCCGAGATCGTGTCGGCGCGCAAACGGCCCAGCAGGATCACCGCCCCCTCTTGCCGCGCCCGAAACGCCGCGGTGTCGAGCGTGCGGCGGATCACGTTGGCGTTCTGGCCTTCCGCATCAAAGTCGCGAAACAGCGTGGCCGAGGGCACGCCCGCCCGCGCCGCCAGTTGCTGCGCGGTGTTGAGGCCCTTGGGCATCATCACCAGCCCGTGGCCCGAGTCGGCCAGATAGGCGGCGGCCTGGTCGGAAATGGCGCGGCTGCTCTGTAACCCGCCACCGGGGGCCTCGAGCACCGCAACCGCTTCGGGCACGGTGTCCAGAAGGCCCGCAAGCGCGACTTCCACATCCGTCGGCTGCGCCCCTTCGGGCACGTCGGCCAGTGCCATCACCTCGAACCCCAGCGCGCGATAGTCGCGGGCGACCTTGGCGGCATTGGGGTGGCCCGGGTCGATGGCGAAGCTGACCGGGAATGGAAACGCCTCAAGCGCCTGCGGCCCAAGCGGGCCACTGCCATCGTCGATCAAGACAATCGACATGCGTGGCGTGTCTGCCGGGATCTCAAGCTGAGCGGCAAAGAGGTCGAGCGGCCGGTCGGCGGCGGGTTGGGCCTCAGCTTGGGGCGCTTCGGCCTCAGCCTCGGCATCATCCCCGACCGACACCAACCGCCCGGTCGGCACCGCAGGCTGCCGGTCAATCAACGACCCGGCGGGCTGACCGATGCGCGGGGCCCCTGCGTCAGGCTCGGGGGCTAGCTCTTCGGCGCTATCGACCGTGGGCAATGCCGGCGCTGCGGCGGCGGGCGCATCGGGGGCGTCTTCCGGTTTATCCTCCGCGGTCTCGTCAACCAGCGGCGCCTCTTCGGCGGGCAATGCCGGCTGCGGTGGCTGCGCGGGCTGGGTGGTGACCGCGGGCTCGGCATCTGGCGCCGGGGCATCCGGCGCCTGGGCCTGCGCCCCGGGCAAGACCGGTGCATCGGTGGCCACCGCCACCTGCGCGCCGCCCTGCGGCTCTGACGTATCCGGCAAGGCGCTTGGCATTGCACCGACAGTGGGGGCCGGCGGCGGTGTTGTGTCCGCCCCGGCTCCGCTCGGCACATCCGGCGACGGCGGCGCATCCGTGGGCGCGGTTGCAATCTCGACCTGGCTTTCCCCAACGGGGCGCCGCCCGGGCTGGGCGGGCGGTGGTGTTTCGGCCTCCGTTGTGGCGGGCGCCTCTACGACAGGGGCATCGGCGGCAGGTGCCTCTGGCTCGGCATCAGCCACGTCTTCGACCGGCGCCTCGGCTTCGGTCGCCATAGTGGCATCCCCGGGAGGCGCGGCCTCAGCAGCCGCCTCGGGTACAGCCTCAGTGGCCGCAGGCTCTGAAACCGCCACCGGTTCCACCCCCTCAACCGGCCTCTCCGACGGCGGCCCCATGGCAATCGACAACCCCACAGCCCCAGCCCCGGACAACAGCGTGCCCCAGACCACCCCATTCAGAAATCCGCGTGCCATTCTTTGTTGCCCTTCTGCCCGTTCGCGCGCCTTTTCCCGGCGCCTGCCTGCCTTGGGGTCATCCACTTGACGCCATGCGGCTGGCCTGCGCATGTATACCGCGATGGGCACCGATCCCGCCAGCCCCCGGAATGACAAAGCCATGCTTCTGCTGATAGATAACTACGACAGCTTTACCTACAACCTCGTGCATTACCTTGGGGAACTCGGCGCCGAGGTGCAGGTCCACCGCAATGACGCGCTGAATGTGCAAGAGGCGATGGCGCTAAAACCCACCGGTATCCTGCTGTCACCGGGCCCCTGTGACCCCGATCAAGCCGGCATCTGCCTGGCGCTGACCGAGGCCGCAGCGGAAACCCGCACACCGCTGATGGGCGTCTGCCTTGGGCACCAAACCATCGGCCAGGCCTTTGGCGGCACCGTGGTGCAGCATGATGAGATTGTGCATGGCAAGATGGGTCTGATGCATCACCAGGGTCAGGGGCTTTTCGCTGGCCTGCCCTCGCCTCTGAAAGCCACGCGCTACCATTCGCTGGTGGTGCGGCGGGATGATCTGCCCGAAGATCTACAGATCACCGCCGCGCTCGAGGATGGCACGATCATGGGCCTGCAACACCGCGAGTTGCCGATCCACGGCGTGCAGTTTCACCCCGAATCCATCGCCTCGGAACACGGCCACGCGCTGCTGCAGAACTTCCTCAACGTGCTGAAAGTCCCGGCATGAGCGACACACTGAAACCGCTGATCGGGGCTGCCGCCGACCGCCCGCTGACGCGCGCCGAGGCGGAACAGGCCTTTGGCATCCTCTTTGAAGGTGCAGCGAGCCCCGCGCAGATCGGTGGGCTCTTGATGGCGCTGCGCACGCGCGGTGAGTCGGTCGAGGAATACGCCGCCGCCGCCGCCGTGATGCGCGCCAAGTGCAACAAGGTCCGCGCGCCTGAGGGGGCCATGGACATCGTCGGCACCGGGGGCGACGGCAAGGGGACGCTGAACATCTCGACCGCCACCGCCTTTGTCGTCGCCGGCGCCGGGGTGCCGGTGGCAAAACATGGCAACAAGAACTTGTCATCGAAATCGGGTGCTGCAGACGCGTTGAGCCAGATGGGTATCAACGTGATGGTCGGCGCAGATGTGGTTGAAAAGGCGCTGAAAAGCGTTGGCATTTGTTTCATGATGGCGCCGATGCACCACCCCGCCATGGCCCATGTCGGCCCGGTGCGGATGGAGCTGGGGACGCGCACGATCTTCAACATCCTTGGGCCATTGACCAACCCCGCCGGCGTGAAACGCCAGCTGACGGGCGCCTTTTCGCGGGCTCTGATCCGGCCGATGGCGGAGACTTTGGGCCAGCTGGGGTCCGAGCGCGCCTGGCTGGTGCACGGCTCGGACGGCACCGATGAGTTGACGATCACCGGCATCAGCTGGATCGCTACGCTGGAAGAGGATGGCGCGGTGCGCGAGGCCGAGCTGCACCCCGAGGATGCCGGCCTGCCGGTGCATCCGTTCGACGACATCCTCGGCGGCAGCCCTGAGGAAAACGGTGCCGCTTTCCGTGCGTTGCTCGAGGGTGCGCCGTCCGCCTATCGCGACGCGGTGTTGCTGAACGCGGCGGCCGCTTTGGTTGTCGCTGGCAAGGTCGATGATCTGCGCGATGGCGTGATGCTGGCCCGCGAAAGCATCGACAGTGGGGCCGCCAAGGCCAAGGTCGAGGCGCTGGCTGCCGCCACCCAGGGATGAGCCTGATACGGCCGGCCGCCTGGGCGCATTTACCGTTCTTTACCAGAGACTTGCCACGCATTTCTCAAGCGCTCGATTCCGAAACGCGCCCGATCCTACCACCCGCTCAGCAAATCTTCGCCGCGCTGCAGACCTGCTCACCGAACCAGGTCCGCGTGGTGATCCTCGGCCAGGATCCCTATCCTACCCCCGGCCACGCGCATGGCTTTGCCTTTTCCGCCGCGCCCGACGTCACCCCACTACCCCGCTCGCTGACCAATATCTATCGCGAACTTCAGGACGAATTCGGCGCCCACCCGCCCAATGGCGACCTGCGCTTTTGGGCGGCCCAAGGCGTGCTGCTGCTCAACACCGCCCTCACCGTGCCCGCAGGCAACGCCGGCGGACATGCCAAGCTCGGCTGGGCCAAACTGACCCGCGAAGTGCTGACCTACCTCTCAGACCACCCCCGCGCCTTCCTGCTCTGGGGCAACTACGCGCAGGGCTTTCGCGACGCGATCCAGGGCGACGGCCACCTGATCCTCACCTCCGCCCACCCCTCTCCGCTCTCGGCAAGGCGCGGTTTTTTCGGCTCTCGCCCCTTTTCGCGGGTCAACGACTGGCTTAAAGCCAATGGGGACACGCCCATCAACTGGACGACACCATGACCCAGACGATCCTTGACAAGATCAAGTCCTACAAGCTGGAAGAGATCGCCGCCGACAAGGCCGCCGTGCCTTTGGCCGAGGTCGAGGCCCGCGCCCGCGCCGCCGACCCGGTGCGCCCCTTTGCCGAGGCGCTGCGCGTGGCCGAGGACACCGGCTATGGCCTGATTGCCGAGATCAAGAAAGCCTCGCCCTCCAAAGGGTTGATCCGCGCCGATTTCGACCCGCCCACGCTGGCCCGCGCCTATGCCGAAGGCGGAGCCACCTGCCTGTCGGTGCTGACCGACACACCCAGCTTTCAGGGCGCGAAGTCGTATTTGACCGAAGCCCGCGCGGCCTGCACCCTGCCGGCGTTGCGCAAGGATTTCATGTACGACCCCTACCAGGTCGCCGAGGCGCGCAGCCTGGGCGCCGATTGCATCCTGATCATCATGGCCAGCGTCTCCGACACCCAAGCCTCCGAGCTTGAGGCTTGCGCCTTTGACTGGGGGATGGACGCCTTGATCGAGGTGCATGACCAGGCCGAACTGGACCGGGCTTTGACCCTGAAATCGCCCTTGATCGGCGTAAACAACCGTAATCTCAAGACCTTCGAGACGTCTCTTGATGTCACCCGGGTGCTGTCACGGGGCGTTCCCGCGGATCGGATGCTGATCTCTGAATCGGGCCTCAACACACCCGCCGACCTCGCCGACATGGCCCGCCACGGCGCCCGGTCGTTCCTGATCGGCGAAAGCCTGATGCGCCAGGCGGATGTCACCGCGGCGACCTCCACCCTCCTCAGCGATCCGGTGGCGGCATGAGTGGTCTTACACATTTCGACGCCAAGGGCGACGCGCATATGGTCGACGTCTCCGACAAACCGTCGACCGCCCGCATCGCGGTGGCCGAGGCACATATCCGGATGGCGCGGGAGACCTTTGACTTGATCACCGAAGGGCGCGCCAAAAAGGGTGACGTCATCGGCGTCGCCCGTCTGGCGGGGATCATGGGGGCGAAGAAAACACCCGAACTGATCCCGCTGTGCCACCCTCTGCCGGTCACCAAAGTCGCCGTGGAACTGCATCCTGACCCCGACCTGCCGGGCCTGCGGATCGAGGCCACCGTCAAGACCACCGGCCAGACCGGCGTCGAGATGGAAGCCCTCACCGCCGCCGCCACCGCCGCCCTCACGGTCTATGACATGGCTAAAGCCGTCGACCGCGCAATGGAGATCGGCGGACTGCGGGTCAAGCTGAAAGACGGCGGAAAGTCAGGGCGTTACGAGGCACCATGATTACAGTAACCGAGGCGCTTGACCGGCTCTTTGCGCTCGCGGCACCGTTGGGGACCGAGACGGTGCCGTTGCTGCAAGCCGCGGGGCGTGTGTTGGCGGCGGACCAAGTGGCGCTGCGCGATCAGCCGCCCTTTGCGGCCTCGGCGATGGATGGCTATGCGGTGATCGAGGCGGCATCGGGAGATGTGCTGCAGGTGATCGGTGAAAGCGCTGCCGGCCACCGGTTTGACGGCGCGGTCGGCTCGGGACAGGCGGTGCGCATCTTCACCGGCGCGCCGGTGCCCAGCGGGGCTGAGCGCGTGGTGATCCAGGAAGAAGTGCAGCGCGACGGCGATGTGATCACAATCGGCGACGGGCTCGATAGCGGCACGCATATCCGGCCCGCCGGCAATGATTTTCCGGCCGGGCATCGCGTCAGCGCCGGTCAGGTGCTCGGCCCAAACGACATTGCGTTGCTCGCTTCGATGAACAAGGCCGACATCCTGGTTGCGCGCCAGCCAAAAGTGGCCCTGATCTCGACCGGGGATGAGCTGGTCATGCCCGGCGAAACCCCGGGGCCAGACCAGATCATCGCGTCGAATACCATGGGGCTGCACGCGCTTCTGACCGAGCTGGGCGCCCTGCCCCGGCTGCTGCCCATCGCCCGCGACACCACCGCTTCGCTGACCACAGTTCTGGACCTGGTCGAGGATGCCGATCTTGTGATCACAATTGGCGGCGCGTCGGTCGGAGACCACGATCTGGTGGCCCAGGTCGCCGGCGAGCTTGGCATGGAGCAGGCGTTTCACAAGGTGGCGATGCGTCCCGGCAAGCCGTTGATGTCGGGGCGGCTGCGCGAGGCGATGATGATCGGCCTGCCGGGCAATCCGGTCTCGGCCATGGTCTGCGGACATGTCTTTGTTGCCCCTGTGATCCGGGCGATGCTGGGATTGGGCGCCTTTCCGGCGCCCCGCAAGTCCGCGCCGCTCTGCCATGACATCGACGTCAACGGGCCGCGCGAGCATTACATGCGCGCAAGACTTGATAACAACGGGCTGACCGTCTTCAACCGACAGGACTCGAGCCTGCTCAGTGTCCTCGGGGCCGCCAACGCGCTTGCTGTGCGCCCGGCGTACGACCCCGCCCGCCAAATAGGCGACGTGTTGGAATACCTTCCAATCTGACGCCACAAACGCAGAAAATCCTTACAAGGATTTTGACAAATTTCTTGCAAGAAATTTCGCCGCCAAGTGGCCGCCGGCCTGCTTTATCCACAGCCAAGTTGACACAAAACGGGAACATGGATAGAACAAAAACTGACGGTTGAGGAGTGAGCACATGCTAACAAAAAAGCAGCACGACCTGCTGAATTTCATCAACAAACGTATGGCACGTGACGGCGTGCCGCCCAGTTTCGACGAAATGAAAGAGGCGTTGGACCTGCGGTCGAAGTCCGGCATCCACCGGCTGATCACCGCATTGGAAGAGCGCGGATTTATCCGCCGCCTGCCACATCGGGCCCGCGCTTTGGAGATCATCAAGCTGCCCGACAGCCTGAGCGGCAAACCGGCCGGCTTCACCCCGCAAGTGATCGATGGCAACCGGCCGGATACCCAGCCGGCACTGGCCCAGCCGCTTGCCGTCGGCGACGTGGCACAACTGCCGCTGCTTGGCCGGATTGCTGCCGGGGAGCCGATCGAGGCGATCAATGACGCACCTCCCGGCGTGGCGGTGCCGGGGCAGATGCTGCAGGCAGGTGGCAACCACTATGCACTTGAAGTCAAAGGCGACTCCATGATCGATGCGGGGATCAACCACGGCGATGTGGTGGTCATTCGCGAAACATCACACGCGGATAATGGCGATATCGTTGTTGCGCAGGTCGATGGCTATGAGGCGACGTTGAAACGCTTCCGCCGGAGCGGCGACACGGTTGTGCTTGAGGCCGCCAATCCGGCATATGAGCCGCGCGTGCTGCCAACGGGGTCGGTCAACGTTCAGGGCCGGCTCGTCGGCTTGATCCGCACTTACTGAGCCGCCAGTCGGAAGGCTTGTGGCGCGGCGCCGTGCCACAGACGACGGCCGGAACGATCAGCGTCGGTGACAACGCGGTGTCCTTCGGGAGAGAGCCAAATCGCAATCGCACCGGTCTGGCGCAAGCGGTCTGGATCGAAGACGTCACACTCGACGCGCCCGGGCAACTCGGTGCTCGCCACCACGATCTGACCGGGTGTGCAGCCGTCAAACGCCTCCGCCGCGCGCTTGCCCTGAACGTGGACAACATCGGTACCGTCCAAAGCCGCCTGCGCAAGCCGACCCGCATTGGGCCCGGGCCAGAGCGCGGCCGCGCCCTCCTGATCCTTGCCGGACCCGTCATTTTCCAACCAGACCTCGGCCACAAACCCCGCACCGCGGGATTTCGACAAGGCGCGGCCCTCGGGCGTCATCACCCCCACCAGTGCGCCATTTCGAGAAATCAGCACGTCCGGACGTTCGACCTGCACCCAGAGCAGCAACGCCACTACCATCGGCAGTACCCCAAACACACGTCCGCGCCCCTGCCACAGGGCAACAAACAATGCCCCCAGGGCCATGAGTGGCAAAACGGCGGGACCAGGTGCTGTGATATGGCGCACCGCACCCGGCCAATCGGCGACGGTGTGTGCAACCCCCAATATCCAGTCGAGCCCCAATGCCATCACCGCATAGGCCATCCAATCCAGCCCAAACGGCATCAGCAAAGCTGCCACCACCGCCATCGGCACCACAATCACGCCCATCGCCGAAACGGAAATCAGGTTGGCGATCAAGCCGTAGCTGGCGCTCTGGTTGAAATGCGCCATACCCACCGGTGCCGTAGCGGCCCCGGCCACGGCAGAGGAGACCAGCAATGAGATCACCGGCGCGGTCCAGCGCGGCCAGTCGCGCAGCTGTTGAATACGGGTCATCTGCTCGAAGACGGCCACCAAAGCTGTGGTTGCGGCAAAGGACATCTGGAACCCGGGGCTCAACAGCGCCTCGGGCCTCAAGGACAGGATGATCAGCGCCGCCATCGCCACTGACCGCAACGACAACGCCCGGCGATTGAGCATGACCGCCACCAGCGCCACGGCGACCATGACAAAGGCGCGCTCGGTCGCGACATTGCCGCCCGACAAGGCCAGATACCCGGCGGCCGCTAAAAGGGCGCCGAAGGCCGCGAGTTTCTTGACCGGCCAGCGCAGGTTGAAATGTGGGATAAACAAGAGCCCCAGGCGCAGTCCGGAAAAAACGAACCCGGCCAGAAGCCCCATATGCAGGCCCGAGATGGCAATCAGATGCGCCAGGTTGGTGTCGCGCAGATCCTGCAGCATCTCTTGCAGCATGCCGCTGCGGTCACCGGTCATGACGGCGGCGGCAAAGGCGCCGGTCTCCCCCGGCAAGGCCGCCTGCACCCGCGCCGAGATCCACATTCGCACCTTGAAGATATGCTGGCCCGCACCGGGGGGATCAAGCAACAGCACCGGAGTGCGGGTATAGCCGACAGCCCCAAGCCGCAGGAACCAGGCATGGCGGCGGAAGTCGAATCCGCCGGGCTCCACCGCGCCATTCGGGGCCGAGAGATGCCCGGTCAGGATCACCGTCATTCCCGGTGTTGGCGTGATGAACCCTTGATCGCCATGCAGCGACACGCGCACGCGATTGGGAATGTCGGCCGGATCCATTCGTTCCAGCACCACCCGGTCCAGCGTCAGGCGCATGGCGTCGGAGGCGGAGCGATCGATGCCGACAATCCGGCCCTCGATCGCGCCGTAATAGCGGAAGTCCAAAAGCGGCCCGGCCACTTGGTGGGCCCGCAACCCCGCCAGGCCGAAGCCAAAAGCGGCAAAGCTGAGCGCCAGGATCAGCGGTCCGCTCACAGCCCCAAGCCGCATCGCCGCCAACATTCCGCAAACGGCAAAACCCAAGGCCCCCCAGAGCAGCAGTTCTGCCGGCTCGAACCGCAAGGCAAAATAGCCCCCGATCCCCAGGGCCATGCAAACCGGAGCCCAAGGGAACAGATGGCCGCGCTGGCCTAGAAGCGTGGATTCAAGCACCGCGGTCACGGGCCGCATGGTTGCCCCTTTGCGGCAGGCTGGTTAAGGAACGCTGAAAAATATGCCCTTCACGGTTAGCAAGAGGTTAATGCCCATGTCCGGCCACGTCGTGACCCGTTTTGCCCCCTCGCCCACTGGCTTTCTGCATATCGGTGGCGCGCGCACGGCGCTGTTCAATTGGCTTTATGCGCGGGGGCGCGGCGGCAAGTTCCTCCTGCGGATCGAAGACACCGATCGCGCGCGCTCAACCCCCGAGGCGACCGAGGCGATCCTCAAGGGTATGGCCTGGCTGGGGCTCGACCATGATGGTGAGGTGATCAGCCAGTTTGCCCGCGCCGACCGGCACGCCGAGGTGGCGCAGCAACTGCTGGCCGAGGGCAAGGCGTATAAGTGTTTCTCGACCCAGGACGAGATCGAAGCCTTTCGCGAAGCCGCCCGGGCCGAGGGCCGCTCGACGCTCTTTCAAAGCCCCTGGCGCGATGCCGATCCGGCCACTCATCCCGACGCGCCTTACGTGATCCGCCTGAAGACGCCGCAAGACGGCAGCACGGTGATACAGGACCAGGTGCAGGGTGACGTGACCATCCGCAATGATCAGCTGGATGACATGGTGCTGTTACGCTCGGATGGCACACCGGTCTACATGTTGGCGGTGGTGGTGGACGATCACGATATGGGGGTGACGCACGTCATTCGGGGCGACGATCACCTGAACAATGCCGCGCGCCAGACCGGCATTTACACCGCCATGGGCTGGGACGTGCCGGTCTGGGCGCATATCCCGCTGATCCACGGGCCGGACGGCAAGAAACTGTCAAAACGCCACGGCGCGCTGGGGGTCGAGGAATACCAGGCCATGGGATACCCGGCGGCGGGCATGCGCAACTACCTGGCGCGGCTGGGCTGGAGCCACGGCGACGCCGAATTCTTTACCGATGCGCAGGCGAAAGAGTGGTTCGATCTCAAGGGGATCGGCAAATCCCCGGCCCGGTTTGATTTCAAAAAGCTGGAAAACCTCTGCGGCCAACATATCGCAATTGCCGAAGATGCTGCTTTGCGGCATGAAATCAGCGAATATCTGGCCGCCGCAGGCTTGCCCGCGCTGAGTGACGCGCAGACGGACGGGTTGGAACGTGCGATGTATTGCCTCAAGGACCGTGCGCGCACGTTCCCGGAACTACTTGAAAAGGCGCAGTTTATCCTGTCGGAAACGCCTATTGAACCGGATGAGAAGGCGGCAAAGCAGCTCGATACGGTATCCCGTGGTATACTGTCTCAATTGACGCCGCAGTTGCAAAATGTTAGCTGGACCCGAGACGATCTGGAGGCTGTCATGGCAGCCTTTGCAGAGGCGCAAGGCACCAAATTCGGCAAGCTCGCCGGCCCGTTGCGGGCCGCGCTTGCCGGGCGCAGCGTGACCCCAAGCGTCTATGACATGATGCTCGTCCTGGGCCGCGAGGAAACGCTCGCACGGTTGGCCCGGGCCGCGGCCCCTCACGCAGGCTGAGCGCGATGCGCCAGCAGCGCAAGGCGGCCATGGACAACAACCCGCCGGGCGGCGCTCTCTGCCCGGCACCGCTGAGACGAAGGGACACGAAACATGGCAGACTCGACGAAATCCGCGACGCTGAGCATTGATGGGCAAACCTATGATCTGCCCATGTTTTCACCGACAGCCGGGCCGGATGTGATCGACATCCGCAAGCTTTATGCCGAGGCGGGTGTGTTCACCTACGATCCCGGATTCACCTCGACCGCCTCCTGCGACAGCACCATCACCTTCATCGATGGCGGCAAGGGCGAGCTCTTGCATCGCGGCTATCCAATCGACCAGCTCGCCGGTAAGTCGCACTACCTTGAGGTGTGCTACCTGCTGCTTTACGGCGCGCTGCCCACGGCGGCCGAGCTGGAAGAGTTCGAATCGACCATCACCCGCCACACGATGATCCACGAACAGATGCACAACTTCTTCCGCGGGTTCCGGCGGGATGCGCATCCGATGGCGATCATGGTGGGCGCGGTGGGCGCCATGGCGGCGTTCTACCATGACAGCACCGATATCAGCGATCCGCGCCAGCGCGAGATCGCTAGCCACCGCCTGATTGCCAAGGTTCCGACCATCGCGGCGATGGCCTACAAGTATTCCATCGGTCAGCCATTCGTGTATCCGCGCAATGATCTCGACTACGCGGCGAACTTCCTGCATATGTGCTTTGCCGTCCCGGCCGAGGAATACGTCGTCGACCCGATCATCGCCCGCGCGATGGACCGCATTCTGACCCTGCATGCCGATCACGAACAGAACGCCTCGACCTCGACGGTGCGTCTGGCCTCATCCTCGGGCGCCAATCCCTTTGCCTGCATCGCCGCCGGCATTGCCTGTCTCTGGGGCCCTGCACATGGCGGCGCCAACCAGGCCTGTCTGGAGATGCTGAAGGAAATCGGCTCGCCTGATCGCATACCGGAATACATCGCCCGCGCCAAGGACAAGGACGATCCGTTCCGCCTGATGGGCTTTGGCCACCGCGTCTACAAGAACTTCGACCCGCGCGCGACGGTGATGAAGCAATCCGCCGACGAGGTGCTGGACCTTCTGGGCGTGGAAAACAACCCGATCCTAGCCACAGCGAAAGAGCTGGAACAAGCCGCCCTCGCCGATCCGTACTTTGCCGAGAAAAAGCTCTTCCCCAACGTGGATTTCTACTCCGGCATTATCCTCGAGGCGATGGGCTTCCCGACCTCGATGTTCACGCCGATCTTCGCCTTGTCGCGCACCGTCGGCTGGGTCAGCCAGTGGAAAGAAATGATCGCCGATCCCCAAAACAAAATCGGCCGCCCGCGCCAGCTCTACCTCGGTGACACCGCGCGCGACTACGTGGACATCGAAAACCGCTAACGCCTTGGCGTAGAATGCGCCGGCTCTCTTCCAGCGCAACTTGTACGTCACCCACGACTAGAAATATCGGCTTCCGAAACAGTTTTCGGGAGCCGTTATTGTTAAAACGATCACGCAGCCAAACAACCGGTGCGCGGGCTTTGCTGCCGTTCGGTTTTCAAACAGTGCAACGCGCCCGAACCGAGGGGTGGGCGAGAAGCGCCCGCCCCGTGGGGGCGGTTCGGGCGCTGCCCGTGCAAGGCACGGGCATTTTGGCTCGGATGTTGGGTAAACACTTTGGGCTCATGCCGGACAAATACCCAAGTAGGTTTCCGCATCGGTTCCCAAAAAGCGACTAGGTTCATGCATCGGCGATTTTCCGCACCAGCGCCTGCCTCAGCGGCCCTCGTATTGTGCCGGGCGTTTTTCGAGGAAGGCAACGACGCCTTCTTTGAAGTCGCGAGTTTTGCCGCATTGGCCTTGTAGTTTGGCTTCGATCGCCAGTTGCTCTTCCAGGTTGTTGTCGAAGGACCCGCGCAAAGCCTGTTTGACGCGCTGATAGGCGGCGGTGGGGCCTTGGGCGAGGTGTTCGGCGCGGGCTTTCCAGGTCGCCTCAAAGGCGTCATCTGCGACCGCTTCCCAGATCATGCCCCAGTCATCGGCCTGCTTTGCGCTGATCTTTTCGGCAAAAAGCGCCGCCCCCATCGCCTTGGCGAGCCCCATCTGGCGCGGCAGGTACCAGGTGCCGCCCGCGTCTGGGATCAGGCCGATCCGAGTGAAGGCCTGCAGGAAAAACGCGCTTTCGGCGGCGATCACAACGTCAGCCGCAAGGGCCAGGTTGGCCCCTGCCCCGGCCGCCGCGCCATTGACGGCAGAGATCGTCGGCACCGGGCAGTCAAAGATGGCGCGCAGCATCGGCACGTATTCGTCGCGCAGCGTGCGTTCGAGATCGAGATTGGCCGCATTGGCGCGATCGCCCAGATCCTGGCCCGAGCAAAACGACCGCCCTGCACCGGTCAGCACAACCACCCGCGCCTCGCTGCCGCCTTGGCCCATGGCGTCGGTGATCTCGGCGCGCATCTGGGTGTTCAGCGCGTTCATCACGTCGGGACGGTTGAGGGTGATCGTGGCTATATCATTGGCCAGCGCGTAGCTGATCGTTTCGTAGTGCATCCGGGCGCTCCATCGGTCTGATTGCGCGCATCAAACACCGATGCGGCGGGATTGGCAAAGGCAAACGCGGCGTCACGTCGGTCAGACGCGTGTCGCCCGCCCCTTCCCGAAACGACCATTGCCCTGCATAGTGATGAAATGAGCTACAAACCCGACGGCTACACCGATCTCGCGCCGTATCTCTTGGTGCCTGACCCCGAGGCGGTATTGGCCTTTTGCGAAACCGTGTTTGGTGCCGAGCGTCTACGGGTCTTTCACGACGGCGACCGGATCAATCACGCGGAATGCCGGATCGGCGACACGGTGCTGATGATGGGCGGAGCCGAGGGGCCAGGCGCCCTGCTGCATATCTATGTGCCCGATCCCGATGCGGTGTTTGCGCGGGCCCTCACCGCGGGTGCGGAGGAGATCCAGCCGATGACCGAATCCGGCGATGGCGACCGGCGCGGCGGGTTCCGCACGTCTTGCGGGACACAATGGTACGTGTCGCGTCAGGTGTAACGACGTGGGCCTAGTTCTTGAGGATGTCTTCGAGGCGCTTGCGCTCTTCGTCGGTCAGGCCGGCCTCGGTCTCCGGGATCGCGGTTGAGCGTCCGCGGATATAGCTGGCGCCCATGCCAAGCGCCAAGAGGAAGAGCGCCGGACCGGCGGCCCAAAGCACCCAGTTCCAGCCGCCGGTGGTGGGTTTGAGCAGGACAAATTCACCGTAACGCTCAACGATATAGGCGATGACCTCTTCGTCGCTGTCCCCAGCCACCAGCCTTTCGCGCACCAAGAGCCGCAGATCGCGGGCGAGCGAGGCGTTGCTTTCGTCGATGCTTTCGTTCTGGCAGACAAGGCAGCGCAGCCCCTCGGACAACATGCGCGCGCGCTGTTCCAGCGCAGGGTCGTCGAGCACTTCGTCGGGCTGCACGGCGCCGCCAGCCACCGGCGTCAACGCCAGCAGCACCAGGGCAAGGACACCCGCCAGCGCAGAGAAGCGAACCGTGGTCATTCCGCCGGCACCCCACCTACCGGCGCGGCCCGTCGGGCGCCCGCGGCGACGCGGTAGCGCCGGTCGCTGAGCGACACGAGACCACCCAGAGCCATCAGGATCGACCCGGCCCAGATCCAGTTTGCAAGCGGCTTGATATAGGTGCGGATCACCCAGCCGCCTTCGGCCTGCGGATCGCCGATCACCACATAAACGTCGCGCAACACGCGGTAGTCGATCGCCGCCTCGGTGGTGGGCATCTGCGCCACCGGGTAGTTGCGCTTCTCCGGGAACAGGCGGACGATTTCTTCGCCATTCTGGCGCACGATCACCTCACCCATCACCGACAGGTAGTTCGGCCCCTGCACGTTGTTGACATCGGCCAGCTCCAGCTCGAACCCGCCGACATCATAGGGCTGCCCGATCTGGGCGACACGGATATCCTCCACCTCCCACGCGAGCAGGCCGGCAATGCCCAGCATGGTGATGCCGAGCCCGCTATGGGCCACCGCTTTGCCCCAATCGGCGCGCGGCAGGCGCATCAGGCGGGAGAGGTCGCGCGCCTTGCCGGTCTTGGACAGCAGGTCCACCACCGCGCCCGCGACCAGCCAGGTGCCGAGGAACACGCCGATGGGCCCCATCAGGCTGCGCCCGGTCTGCATCACCCAGACAAGGCCCATCAAGAGCACCGCCAGCGCAAAGGCAGGCATCAGATCACGCGCGATGCGGCCGACCTTGGCCCGCTTCCAGCTCAGCATCGAGCCCAGCGGCAGCAAGAGGCCCAGGATCACCATGAAGGGTGTGAAGGCCATGTTGAAGAAGGGCGGCCCGACCGACAGTTTGCGATCAAAGAACATCTCGGCCACCAGCGGCCACATGGTGCCGACAAAGACCACGAAGCAGCTGACCGCCAGAAGGATATTGTTGGCCACCAAAGCGCTTTCGCGGCTGACCACGCCGAAGACACCCTTGGCCTGCATCACCGGCGCGCGGGCCGCGAACAACGTCAAAGCCCCGCCGGTGAAGAACACCAGGATCATCAGGATGAACACCCCGCGCTCGGGGTCGTTGGCAAAGGCGTGGACGCTGGTCAAGAGGCCCGAGCGGACGATGAATGTGCCGATCAGCGAAAAGCCGAAGGCGAGGATCGCCAGAAGGATGGTCCAGCTTTTCAGGCTTTCGCGCTTTTCCACCACGATGGCGGAATGCAGCAAGGCGGCGGCCAACAGCCAGGGCATGAAGGACGCGTTTTCCACCGGGTCCCAGAACCAGAAGCCCCCCCAGCCAAGCTCGTAATAGGCCCACCAGGATCCCAGTGCGATGCCGATCGTCAGGAACATCCAGGCGGCCAGTGTCCAGGGCCGCACCCAGCGGCCCCAGGCGGCATCGACGCGGCCTTCGATCAGGGCGGCGACGGCAAAGCTAAAGCAGATGCTGAGGCCCACATAGCCGAGGTAGAGAAACGGCGGGTGGAAGGCGAGGCCCGGGTCCTGCAGCAGCGGGTTCAGATCCTGCCCGTCAAAGGGCGGCACCGCCAGGCGCAGAAACGGGTTCGAGGTGAAGAGGATAAAGGCGAAAAACGCCACGGCGACCGCCGATTGCACCGCCAAAACCCGTGCGCGCAACGTCGGCGGCAGGTTGCCACCGAACCAGGCCGCCATGGCACCAAAAAGCGCCAGGATCAGCACCCAGAGCAGCATGGAGCCTTCGTGATTGCCCCAAACGCCGCTGATCTTGTAGATCATCGGTTTCGCCGAATGGCTGTTGAGGTACACCAGCCGCAGCGAGAAATCCGAGGTCACAAACGCATAGGTCAGCGCCGCAAAAGACAGCCCCACCAACAGGAATTGCGCCGTTGCCGCGGGTTCGGCCACGGCCATCCAGCCCGGCCAGCGTTTATGCGCACCAATCAGAGGCACCACCATCTGAAAGATGGCGACAAGGAAAGCGAGGATAAGGGCGAAGTGGCCGAGTTCTGTAACCATGCGGCAGACTATAGGGCCACGAAAAAGGCGAGCCAACGCTTTTCGGGCCCGCCTCGTGATCACATTGTCGCGGGTGTCAGCGCGTGGCTTTCCACTCCGCAACCGCCGGGTTTTCGGCGGGATTGGTGGCGTCGTCCGCCGGGGTGACATCACGCAGCTCTTCGATACCGCGCACCGTTTGCACCACCTGCGGTACGGCGGCCATGGTCATCGCCAGCTCACGCTGGAAGTCCTGGCCTTTGGCCTGATGCCGCGCACCGAAGTAAAAGCTGACAATCGCCGCCAAGAGCCACCAGAGCGGCTCAGGCACCAGCGCGATGCCGGCCATCCGTGCGGCGAACCAAACCGGGTCGACCATCGCCGTCACAAAGAGCCCCAACGTGCCGAGCGCCATCGCCGGACGCGGTACGCGGTTCAGCGCATCCATCAACCGGTCAAAGAGCCCACGGCGCACCACACGAAACTCGCCGCCGAACTGGCCCAGTGCCGCCGCCTGAAGCCCATGCTCACGCGCGGCCTCCGCCTCGGCATTGACCCGGAAAACCTCGGCCGTTTCGGCAACGACATTGCGTCCGCTGCCAAAGACCAGCCCCAACACCCGTTCGATTACCCCCATGACGCCACCCGCTTTTGAAACTGCGCAGTGGTCATGTGATAGCGGGGCGAGATGAACTCTTCGGCGCGCTTGATCCAGCCACCTTTGCCGCCCGCGCGGGTGCGGGCGTATTTGCGGCTGGCCGGGCGGCGGTCGGCGATGGCGAAGTAGTAATTCCGCCGCGCGATCCCGTAGGCATCAGCCAGATGCGTCGGTGCCTTGGCGTAGACCCGCTCTGCCGCACCAATCGTTTGCGGGCCGATGGCCCCGTCGACGCCGATCTTTTCACCCATCTGGTTCAACAGGCGCTGCAGGATCTTCACCGCATTGCCGCCGGCGTTGACATACATGTCAAACACCGTTTCGTGCAGCACCACGGGCAGATCGGCAATCCGCGGACGCAGGAAGTAGTGGGTCAGAAAGATATCGACCGCCTGATCGCGGCTGAGTTTCTTGACATCGGCGGGGGTGACGCGGCCATCGCCGGTCAGGTCCAGCCCCAAACGGCGCATGGTGTGGATCGTCACGCCATAGTTGGTGGCGCCACCGGGATCATCCGGGTCGTTGACATAGCCGCCCTCACGGACGACGATCTCATCGGCCATGTGCCGGATCTTTTGTGAAAATGTGCTCATGCTCGGCCTCTTTTCTGATTGAGGGTTAGGCCGACAAAATTCAGGGCCAAGCGTTAACCCTCTCTCAGAGCAGCGTACGCCGATGGACATGACCGCCGACCAGATCATTGCCTTGCTAGGGCTGCAACCGCATCCCGAGGGCGGGCACTACCGCCAGACATGGCAAGCCGACGGGCCCGGGCGCGCAGCGGGCACCTGCATTTACTTCCTGCTGAAAGGCGAAGAGCGCAGCCATTGGCACAAGGTGGATGCCGCCGAGATTTGGCATTTCTACGCCGGCAGCCCACTGATTCTGTCGCTCGCGGCCGATGATGCCGGTCCGCGTGAGGATCACGTGCTCGGGCCCGATCTGGGTGCCGGCGCGCGACCGCAGATCATTGTTCCGGAAGGTCACTGGCAGGCGGCACAAAGCACGGGCGATTGGACGCTGGTGGGCTGCACGGTCAGCCCGGGGTTTGAGTTCGACGGCTTCACCCTGGCGCCGCCGGGTTTTGACATCCCGCTTGGCTGACGCCACAAAGCCGCCCATGACCGTGCCGTTTCTTACCCCGCTGACCCCGGACCAACAACGCAGCCTGGGGCTACCCGACCCTTGGCCGCTGGCCACGGCCGACCGTGTCCGATTTGGCGAACTGGACCGCTTGGCCCACGTCAACAACGCTGTCTATATGGGCTGGCTGGAAACCATCCGCATCCGTTATTTCCAGGACTGGGACATCTCGCAGTACCGCCCGGACGACCCCAAGATCGTCATTCGGCAAGCACAGATCGACTATCTGGCCGAGATTGTCATGGACGAGGTATATGTCACCACCGCCCGCTGCACCCGGTTCCGCAACACCAGCTTTACCATCGCGCACGAGATTTGGGCCGGCGGTACGCTGCGTACCACGATGTCTTGCGTGATCGTGCTGCTGACGCCGGACGGATCCGCCCGCTTTGCACTGCCCGAGGGTCTGCGCACCCGGTTCCGTGAGGTTGATGGCGCGGTGCCCGAGGCTTAGCCTGCGTAGCGGCGGACAAACTCCACCAGCTGGACGGTTGAGCCGTCCTTGCCCTCGGCGCTCTCTTCCCCGGTCACAATCGGGCCTAAAGCTGTGGCGAGTTCCTTGCCCAGCTCCACACCCCATTGGTCATAGGAGTTGATGCCAAGGATCACGCCCTCGACAAACACCCGGTGTTCGTAAAGCGCGATGATCTTGCCCAGCGTTTCGGGATCGAGCTTGGGGTAGATCAGCGTGGTCGAAGGCCGGTTGCCCGGGAACACCCGATGGCGCGCCTGGCGTTCCAGCTCATCCCCTGCGAATTGCCCTGCCACCTTCGCGCGCGCCTCGTCCAGCGACCGGCCGCGCATAAGGGCCTCGGATTGCGCCAGGCAATTGGCGACCAGCAACTCGTGATGGTGGCGGAGCTCGGGCTCATGGCCTTCGGCGGCGACCAGGAATTCACACGGGATCACCCGCGTGCCCTGATGGATCAGCTGGTAAAACGCGTGTTGCCCGTTGGTGCCGGGTTCGCCCCAGACAACCGGGCCGGAATGCAGCGCCAGATCGGCGCCGTCCATCGACACACCTTTGCCGTTGCTCTCCATCTCCAGCTGCTGAAGGTAGGCGGGCAAACGCGCAAGGCGGTTGTCATAGGGCAGCACCGCGCGGGTGGCGTGGCCCAGCACCTGGTTGTGCCAGATCCCCACCAAAGCCAGCAAAACCGGCATGTTTTCATGCGGGTCAGCGGCGCGGAAGTGCCTATCCATCGCCTGCCCGCCGCGTAGAAAGGCGCGAAACGCCTGCGGCCCGATGGCGATCATTAGCGACAGACCAATCGGCCCCCAGACCGAATAGCGCCCACCCACCCAATCCTCAAAGCCAAACACCCGCTCGGCCGGGATACCAAACGCCGCGGCCTTTTCCAGGTTCGACGATAACGCAATGAACCGGCCCTCAGTGCTTACCCCGTTGTCGGCCAACCAGGCCTTGGCGGTGCGGGCATTGGTCATCGTCTCGATGGTGGTGAAGGTCTTGGAGGCAACGATAAACAGCGTCGTTGCCGGATCACACAGGCGCAGCGTATCGGCGATATCGGCGCCGTCGACATTCGACACGAAATGACAGCGCGGACCGTCGTGATAGGGGGCAAGCGCACGCACCGCCATGGCAGGGCCCAGATCGGACCCGCCAATGCCGATATTGACCACGTCGGTGATGTTTGAGCCACGCAGCTCCTCCGCCAGCGCCTCCATCCGCCGCAAGGTCTCCAGCACCGGCGGCATCACGTCGGCGCCGTCCACCAACACCTCGCCGCCATCGAGATTGCGCAACGCCGTATGCAGCACAGCCCGGCCTTCTGTCTCGTTGATCTTTTCGCCAGAAAACATCGCCTCGCGCCGCGCCGCGACCCCAGCCGTCTCGGCCAAAGCAATCAACGCCGCGCGGATCGGGGCATCGAGCTGCGTTTTCGAATAGTCAAACAGCTGCCCATCAACCTCGAGGCTGAACTCCCGCGCCCGGTCCGCATCGGTAAAGAGGTCCTCAATCCGACGCGCCGCCACCGTTTGCGCCAGCGTTTTCAGGTCATCCCACATGCCTGCCTACTCCGCCCAATGCACCTTGGCTGCGGTCAGCACCGCGTTGATCGGCGCCTCAAGCGGCGACATGCCCCGGGCGCTTTCCAGCGCTTCACGCTTCTCCGCACCATAGATCAGCACGTGTTTGCGAATGGCGCCTTCGAGCACCGGCGCCGTCAGGGTGATCCGCGGCTCGGGCGCGCCGGGTGCGCGCATTGGCAACAGCACCGGCGCGCGGGACGACAACGCCTCCTCCAGCCGGTCCGCCCCGGGAAAGAGCGAGGCCGTGTGCCGATCCGCCCCCATGCCCAGCAGCGCCACCGCCAGCGGCAGATGCGGGGTGATCCGCTCGGCCAGGCTGGCAACCGCGTCATCACAGGCCACACCGTCGGTATAGAGCGGCAAGAGATGCGCCGCCGCCGCCCGCCCGGTCAGCAAGCGTTCCCGCAACAGCCGCGTGTTGGAGCGCGCGTGATCCTCGGGCACCCAGCGTTCATCGGTCAGCACCACATCCACTCGCGACCAATCCAGATCGGCGGCGCACAGATCGTCAAACACCGGCCCAGGCGACGTCCCGCCCGGTACGGCCAACAAGACGCGGTCCTCATGCTGCAGCGCATTGCGCAGATCGCCCGCCATCTGGTTGGCCAAATCGATCGCCAGCATGTCGCGGTCAGGATATTCCAGAAATTCATAGCTCATGGCCGTATCTCCCGCCATTTGCGCCCATCCCGATGCATCAGCATCAGCGCGTCATCCGGCCCGGAGCTGCCCGGGTCATAGGGTTTGGGCACGTCACTGCGCGCTTCCCACCCGGCGATCACCGGATCGGTCCAGGCCCAGGCGGCCTCCACCTCATCGCCGCGCATAAAGAGCGTCTGATTGCCCCGGATCACATCCATGATCAGCCGTTCATAAGCATCGGGCACCTCTTCGGCTTCGGGGCCAAACTCCTCGGCAAAGCTCATGTCCAGCGGCACATCCATCAGCCGCATGCCTCCCGGCCCCGGCTCCTTGATGGTGACGCCCAGCTCCATCCCCTCATTGGGTTGCAGCCGGATCGTCAGGATGTTGCGATGCCGCCCAGCCTCCGAGCCAAAGATCGAATGCGGCGCATCCTTGAACACCACGGCAATCTCGCTCGCCCGGTCGCGCAGCTTCTTGCCCGTGCGCAGGTAAAACGGCGTCCCCGCCCAGCGCCAGTTCGACAAATGGCATTTCAGCGCGATGAAGCTTTCGGTCTTTGAGCGCGCATCATCCACATCGTCGCGATAGCTCGGCTCGCCTATGCCCGCATCATACTGCCCGCGCACAATCTGATGTGGCGTCATCGGGTCGAGCGCGCGGATCACTTTGAGCTTTTCGTCCCGCACCGCGTCCGGCTCAAACCGCGCGGGCGGTTCCATCGCTATCAAGCACAAAAGCTGCATCAGGTGGTTCTGCACCATATCCCGCATCGCACCCGATTTGTCGTAATAGCCCCCGCGCCCGCCAACCCCCACAGTCTCGGCCACGGTGATCTGGATGTGATCGACGTACTGCGCGTTCCAGAGCGGCTCAAACAGCATATTGCCGAACCGCACCGCCATCAGGTTCTGCACGGTTTCCTTGCCTAGGTAGTGATCGATCCGATAGATTTGCGTTTCGTCAAAATGCTGCGCCAGCGTCGCGTTCAGCGCGCGGGCCGAGCCCAGGTCATGACCAAAGGGTTTTTCGACCACGATCCGGCTGTCTTCATGCGCCAGCCCGAAATGCCGCAACCGCTCGGCAATGTCGCCAAAAAGTCCGGGCGCGACCGAGAAGTAAAACGCATGTACGTGGTCATCCTTTAGACGGGCGCAGAGCTCGCGCCAACCGCCCTCCCCCTTGGCATCGACCTTCTCATAGCCGATGCAGGTCAGGAATTCGTCCAGCGTGCCATCCTCACAAGCGCGACCGCCGGCAAATTCCCGCACCGCCTCGGCCACCAGCGCACGGTACTCTGCATCCGTCATATCTGACCGCGCCGCGCCGATGATCTGCGCGTCCTTGCGCACCTGCCCGGCACAAAAGCGCCGAAAGAGCCCGGGCAGGATCTTGCGCCGGGCCAGATCGCCGGTGCCGCCGAAAATCACCAAATCGAAGGGATCGACCGGAATAACGCGTGAGGGCATGTGACACTTACCTATTCTTCCGCCGCGCAGGCGTTTGTTAGCGCTAACGAATGCACTGTTAGAACACAACGCCGCAAAAGTCTAACACTCACATCGCCCTTCACAATGGTGTCAGGCAAAAATGTCTGGACTGGTCAGATACCAGACCGCGGCGTAGACAAAACCAAAGCAGCCGCGAGGACCACTATGAAAGACGCCGCGCCCGCCAATCTGGGCAAATTCGAACATCCCGACGTCACTGCCGATGGCAGTACCCGCGCAAAGGTCTCGCTGGAAAACCCGCAAACGCTCTGGTTCAACACCGGGACGCTCTGCAACATCGAATGCGCCAATTGCTATATTGAAAGCTCGCCCAGCAACGATCGCCTAGTCTATATCACCGCGGCTGAGGTCGAGGCCTATCTCGACCAGCTCGCGGCGCGCAACTGGCCGGTGCGCGAGATCGGTTTTACCGGCGGTGAGCCCTTCATGAACCCGCAGATGATCGACATGGCGCGCGCGTGCCTGGCCCGCGGATACGAAGTGCTGATCCTCACCAACGCGATGCGCCCGATGATGCGCAAGACGATGCGCACTGGGCTGGAAGCGCTGCAGCGCGAGTATGGCGACAAGCTCACCTTGCGCATTTCGGTCGATCACCACACAGCGACACATCACGACACCGAACGCGGCACCGGCACCTTTGAAAAAACGCTTGAAGGCATGCGCTGGCTGCGTGACGCGGGCATCCGCATGGCGGTGGCCGGGCGCACCGTCTGGGGCGAAACCGACGCTCAGGCGCGCGCGGGTTACGCGGCGCTCTACGCGCGCGAAGGCTTTGACATCGACGCGAGCGATCCGGGTATGACCGTGCTCTTTCCCGAGATGGACGAAAACGTCGAAGTGCCTGAAATCACGACAGATTGCTGGGGCATCCTCAACAAATCGCCGGCCGAAGTGATGTGCGCTTCCTCGCGCATGGTCGTCAAACGCAAGGGCGCGACACAGCCCACCGTGCTGGCCTGCACCCTGCTGCCTTATGATGCGCAATTCGACATGGGGCCGACCCTGCAAGACGCCGAACGGGACGTGTCCCTCAACCATCCCCATTGCGCCAAGTTCTGCGTCCTCGGCGGCGCCAGCTGCTCGGCCTGATCCCAAGCGCCACGCCAAATGGGACGGCGGGCGGGGCGACGTTCCGGCGTCAGCCGGGACAAGCGCCGAACCGCCGGACACACGCTTCCCGCTTGAACACCCGCCGCCTGCATGCCACCACATCCCGGCGCGACAAGGACAGCCCCTATGCCCCCACGTAAGATCATCATCGACACCGACCCGGGCCAGGACGATGCGGTGGCGATCCTACTCGCTCTCGCCTCGCCAGAGGAGCTCGAGGTGCTCGGCATCACCGCCGTCGCCGGCAACGTGCCGCTACCCCTCACCCAACGCAACGCCCGCATGGTCTGCGAACTCGCCAACCGCCGCGACATCCCGGTCTTTGCCGGCTGCGACACCCCGCTCGAACGCACACTCGTCACAGCCGAACACGTGCATGGCAAAACCGGCCTCGACGGGCCCGACCTGCCCGACCCAACCATGCCGCTGCAAGACCAGCACGCCGTCGATTTCATCATCGACACCCTGCGCGCCGCAGATCCCGGCACCGTCACCCTCTGTCCGCTTGGCCCGCTGACCAACATCGCCACCGCCTTCACCCGCGCGCCCGATATCGTGTCCCGCGTGCAGGAAATCGTGCTCATGGGCGGGGCCTATTTCGAGGTCGGCAACATCACACCCACCGCCGAATTCAACATTTATGTCGACCCACAAGCCGCTGATATCGTGTTTAAATCCGGTGCGCAGCTCACCGTCATGCCGCTTGACGTCACACACCAAGCGCTGGTCACCACCCCCCGCAACGACGCCTTCCGCGCGCTCGGCACCCCCGTCGGCATCGCCGTGGCGCAGATGACCGATTTCTTCGAACGTTTCGACAAGGAAAAATACGGCTCCGAAGGCGCCCCCCTGCACGACCCCTGCGTCACCGCCTACCTGATCCGCCCCGACCTCTTCAAAGGCCGCCACGTGAATGTCGAGATCGAAACCACCTCCCCCCTCACCCTCGGCATGACAGTGGCCGACTGGTGGGGCGTCACAAACCGCGCGCCCAACGCCACTTTCATGGGCAGTCTCGACGCCGACGGCTATTTCGCCCTGCTCACCGAACGGCTGGCCCGGCTATGAAATCGCTGCACCTGGCCACCGAAGACGACGCGCCCAAACTTTTGCCTCTGGTGGCCGCGTTTCACGCCGAGGCGGGGTTTGACACCGATGCCAAGGCGCAAGCCGCAGCGATTGCCCCGCTGCTCGCAGGCTCGCCACATGGCGCTGTCTGGATCATTGGGCCGCGAATGTCGCCAGTGGGCTATATCGTGATCAGCTTTGGCTGGTCGGTCGAATTCGGCGGGCTCGACGCCATGGTGGATGAGCTTTTCATCCGCCCCGCCGTACGTCGCCGCGGCATGGGGTTCGAGGCGCTCAACGGCATCGCCAAGGCGCTCAAATCCGGCGGCGTTAGGGCCCTACACCTCGAGGTCGACCAAACCGACGAAGACGCCCAACGCTTTTACCGCCGCGCAAGGTTCCAGCCCCGCGACAGCTATATGCTGATGACCCGCGCGCTGTGACCAGATCACGGCAGCGCTGGCACAAGCCCAAACGCACGCCTATATCCGCTGCATGACCCTGCATATCCCCTTCGACAACACCTATGCCCGCCTGCCTGATGGCTTTTACACCAAGCTTGGGCCGACCCCCGTCCGCGCGCCTGAGCTCATTGCCTTCAATCACGATCTCGCCGAGGCGCTGGGGATCGAAGGCACCGCCGATCCGCGTCTGGCGAAGGTCTTTGCCGGCAACGCCATCCCTGACGGCGCCGAGCCGTTGGCGCAGCTTTATGCCGGGCATCAGTTTGGCCAATTCAATCCGCAGCTTGGGGATGGGCGCGCGCTGCTGCTGGGTGAGGTGGTCGGCACAGACGGCATCCGTCGCGACATCCAGCTCAAGGGTTCGGGCCGCACGCCTTACAGCCGCTCGGGTGACGGGCGCGCGTGGCTCGGTCCGGTGCTGCGCGAATACGTGGTGTCCGAAGCGATGCATGCCCTTGACGTGCCCACCACCCGCGCCCTGGCCGCCGTCCGCACTGGTGAAGAGGTGATCCGCGAACGCCCCATGCCCGGCGCCGTGCTGACCCGCGTTGCCGCCAGCCACATTCGCGTTGGCACCTTTCAGATCTTTGCCGCCCGGCGCGACGGCGCCGCGCTGCAGGCGCTTTATGACTACACCGTCGCGCGGCACTACCCGGATGCAAAAGACCCCGCGGATCTCTTGCAACAGGTGATCAACCGGCAGGCCGCGCTGGTGGCGCAATGGATGAGCTTTGGCTTTATCCACGGCGTGATGAACACCGACAATTGCACGCTATCCGGCGAGACCATCGATTACGGCCCCTGCGCCTTTATGGACAGCTATGATCCGGAGACCGTCTATTCCTCGATCGATCGCTTTGGGCGCTACGGCTATGCCGCGCAGGCCGATATCATCGTGTGGAACATGGCGCAGCTGGCGACTGCTTTGATCCCGCTGATGCCCGACCCTGAGGCCGCGGTTGAGGCGTTTACCGCGCAGGTCCACGCCATGCCCGACCTGATCCGCGCCGAATGGGAACGCCGCTTTGCCGCCAAGATCGGCATCACCACGCCGCGCCCCGAGGATAAGACCCTGATTGCCGAGCTTCTGACCCGCATGCAGCAGGGTCAGGCGGATTTCACCAATACCTTCAGGGCGTTGGCGGACGGCACCGCGCGGGATCAGTTCTTGGACCCTGCCGCCTTCGACAGCTGGGCCGAAGGCTGGCAGGCGCGCATTGCGGATGAGCCTGACCCGCAGGCGCTGATGCGCCAGGTCAACCCCTGCGTCATCCCGCGCAACCACCGGATCGAACAGATGATTGAGGCCGCGGTGGCGGGTGACGATCAGACCTTTCACCGCCTGATGGACGTTCTGGCGCGGCCCTTTGACGATCTACCCGACGCGCAGGATCTGCGCCGCCCACCCGAACCGGCAGAGGTGGTTCAGGCCACGTTCTGCGGCACCTGAGCCTCAGCCCGGTTTGCGTCGGCGCATGTTGATCAGCGTGATCCCCACGGCGACAAGCACTAGGGCGCCGATCAGGCCGGGCCCGACCGGCTCGGACAGGATCGCCCAGCCCATCGCCACCGACAGCACCGGCGACAGAAAGCTGAATGCGGCAATGTCGGAGGCCGGGTAGATCGCCATCAGGTGCAGCCAAAAGAGAAACCCAAGGCTCGCCACAAACACCGCCTGAAAGCCGAGCCCGGCGAAATGCATCCAGTTCGGATCCCGCAAGAGCGGCCCGAAAAGCGGCGCCACGGCGCAAAGCACCACCGCCGAGACTGCCAATTGCCAGAAGAGCTGGGTTTCCGGCGACACCTCCGACACCCGCGTCAGGCGCACGTTCAAGGCAATCCCCATCCAGGCAAACGCCGCCCCCAGCGCCAGCACATCCCCGAGCAGCGTCCCCTCACCCCGGCTGCCGGGATCAAACAGCGCCCAGACCACCCCCGCCATCGCCAGCACCAGCCCCAACAGGCGCCGCGCCGACAGCGTCTCTCCCGGCAAGGTAAAATGCGCCACCAGAGCGAGCCAGACCGGCATCGAGTAAAACAGGATCGCCGTGCGCGAGACCGAGGAATAATCAAGCGCCAGGAACAGGAACACAAATTCCAGGCTAAAGATCAGGCCCAGCGACAGCCCGCCCCAAAAACTGTGCCGCAGCCCGGCAATCCGCTTGCCACGCAGCCACACCCACAGCCCCAGCACGCCCACCGCCAGAACCGACCGCAATCCGGCGCCAAAGATCGGGCCGATCCCGGTATTCGTCAGCTTGATCACCACCTGGTTGAACGCCAGAAGCGAGGCAAACACCGTCAGCCCCGCCGCCCCCGCCATATCCATTCTGTCGCGTCGATCCATGCCACCCATGGACACGGCCACGCGCCTCAGGTCAATCCCTGACGCATTTTCGCGCAGGCAGGACGGTTTTTGCTTTCGTCTTGCAGGCATTCTGGCACTCTGGCGCGCGACGATTGCGATCAGAGAAGGATTGGGCACATGGGTCTTATGGGAACACTTGTGAAAGTGGCGATCGGCTATGCCGCCGCGCGCGGTGTCGACAAGCTGGCCGCCGGGCAGGCGATGGGCGGCGGCGCCCAGATCAAGGGGGAAAGCCCAACCTCGGAAATGCAGGCGCAGATGGCCCAGATGATGGGTGGCCAGATGCCCGAAGGCGGCAATCCGATGCAGGCCATGATGGACAAGATGAAAGACAGTGGTATGGATCTGTCGTCCCTGATGGGCGGTATGGCCGGCGGCGCAGGCGGCAACCCCATGGCCGCGATGATGGAGCAGATGAGCAAGGCGGGCTTTGACATGTCGGCGCTAATGGGCGGCGCCAAGCCCGAGGCCGGGGACCAGGGCGGCCTGTTGTCCTCGGCCTCCGGCGGCGGAGCGGGCATGGCCGGCATGATGGCCGCCATGGGCGCGGCGGCCTCGGCCCAGGGGCAAAGCATAGGTGGCATGCTTGATGCTTTCAACACACGTGAGGCCGCCCCGGATGCCGAGGCGGTCGCCGCGCTGATGCTGCGGGCGATGATCCAGGCGGCCAAGGCCGATGGCGGGATAGACGCGGCGGAAAAGGCCAAGATCCTCGAAACTGTGGGGGAGGATGCGGATGCCGAGGATATCGCCTTTGTGCAGGAACAACTGGCCGCCCCGGTGGATGTGGCCGGCCTGGCCGCCGACACGCCGGAGATGCAAAAGATGCAGGTTTATTCCGCCTCGCTGATGACCATCCGCGTCGATACCGCGGCCGAGGCGCAGTACCTCGACGCGCTGGCCAAGGCGATGGGCCTTGATGAGGCGACGGTAAACGCGCTGCACATGCAGATGGGTATGCAGCCGCTTTACAACTGAGCCCGGCCGCGATTGCCAAACCGCCCCGCCCATGTCACTTGGGCGGGGCTTCCTTTTTCCCGGTCCCCGCATGCCCCGATCCTCTGCTCATGGTCTGCTGATCGCCTTTTTCGGCGCGCTGGTGCTGTCGCCGGACGCTTTGTTCCTGCGGCTTTCAGGGATGGACGGGTTGCAGATGCTGGGTTGGCGCGGGATCAGCATGGGTACGGTGTTCTTTACCGCCTGGCTGCTGACCAGCCGCGCGCATCGCGCCGAGCTTGCGGTGATCTTTACCCGCGTCGGCATGGCACTGATCGTCGTGCAGTTCTTCAACGCTTTGCTGTTTCCTTTGGGCATTGCCAATGCGCCAGTGCCTGTTGTGCTCTTCGGCGTCGCTACGGCGCCGGTCTGGTCGGCGCTCCTCGCCGGCCTTTTGCACGGCGAACGCACCGGGGTCGCGACCTGGATCACCATCCTTTGCGTGTTGGTGGGCATCGGGATTGCCGTGTCCGGCAAGGGGGACACGACGCTGAACACCGGCGCCGTCTTCGGCGCGCTCTGCGGGCTGGGCGTGGCGCTGATGCTGGCGCTGAACTTCGTGACCCTGCGCCACAACCCGTCCGTACCGATCCTGCCGGTGATCGGTACTGGCGCTTACCTTGCCGGTGCGACCGGCTGGGTCGTCACGGGCCCTGCACACATGGCGGATGGCACGCTCTGGGCCATTCTGATCACCGGACTCATCATCCTGCCCGTGGCGTTCTTTTCGCTGTCTTATGCCTCACGCCACACGGCCGCGGCGAATGTCAGCCTGCTCTTGCTGCTGGAGACGGTGCTCGGGCCGCTCTGGGTCTGGGCCTTTCTGGCCGAGCCGCCCACGACGCGCATGATCGTGGGCGGCGCGATCGTGGTGGGCAGCCTGGCCGCCTATCTGTGGTTCGGAGCACGCAGGCGCGCGGGTCAGGCCGCCTGAGCCCTGCCGCCCTGACCGCCACTGTGCCGCCGGCGGCGACCACGACCCGGCTTGCCGCCGCGACGCTTGGGCGGCGTGATCTCTACCCCTTCCCAAGCCCGACCCGACGCCACCGGCAACACGATGCCCAAAAGCTTCTGGATGGCGCGCAGTTCCTTGACCTCGTCACTGGCACAAAAGGCCACGGCCTCGCCATCGCGCCCGGCCCGCGCCGTGCGCCCGATCCGGTGCACGTAGTTTTCCGGCACATTCGGCAGATCGAAGTTGTAGACATAGCGCACCTGCGGGATGTCCAGACCACGCGCCGCCACGTCTGTGGCCACCAACACCCGAATCTCTCCGGCCCGGAACGCGGCCAAGGCCCGGTCCCGCTGGCCCTGGCTCTTGTTGCCATGGATCGACCCGGCGGCGAACCCGGCCTTGTCCAGCGCCTTCATAAGCCGCTCGGCCCCGTGTTTGGTGCGGGCAAAGACCAGCGCCAGCTCGTCCCGGTGCCGGTCCAGGTGTTCGATCAGCAAAGCCGGCTTTTCGGTCTTGGCGATGAAGTGCACAGATTGCGTGATCTTGTCGGCAGCCTTGCCCGGCGGGCTGACTTGCACACGTTCCGGGTTGTCGAGATAGCTCGCGGCCAGCTCTTCCATCAGCTTGGGCATGGTGGCCGAAAACAGCATCGTCTGGCGTTTTTCCGGCAGGCGGCCGACGATCCGGCGCAGCGCGTGGATGAACCCCATGTCGAGCATCTGGTCCGCCTCGTCCAGCACCAGAAAGCTGGTCGCCCGCAAATCGACCGCGCGCCGATCGATCAGGTCGATCAGGCGGCCGGGTGTGGCCACCACGATATCGGTGCCCTTGGCCAGCCGTTGCGCCTGCGCGTTGATCGACATGCCGCCGACCACCAGCCCGATCTTGAGCCGCGATCCTTCAGCCAGCGACCGCAACACGGTCGCGATCTGGCCCGCCAATTCGCGGGTCGGCGCCAGCACAAGGCCTTGAACCTCTTTCGGCTTGGGCCGTCCCAGCTCCAGAATGCGCGCCATCAGCGGCAGGCCAAACGCGGCCGTCTTGCCGGTGCCGGTTTGCGCCAGGCCCAGCACGTCCCGGCCCTCCAACGCATGCGGGATCGCCCCTGCCTGAATTGGTGTCGGGCTCTGCATCCCCATTTCGGCCGCCCGCGCCACCAGCGCCTTGGGCAGACCCATCGTCTTGAAGTCTTTCATCAATTATCCTTTGGCCCTGCCCCTTTGGCACGGCCTTGCACGGGCATTCCGCCCGTCTTGTGGAAGAACGGTGACCACGCCCGGCTCATGCCCAGATGCGCGCCCGTCCCTGCTCCACGCGTGAAAATGGAAGCGGTGCTTTCCCATTCCCTCGGCCCAATCATCGGTCCGGGGCGGCTCACGCGGCCCTGGGGGAAAGCGTCGACGCACCACATGGGTCGCCACAGTGGATAAGTCAAGCGCTTTGGGGTCTTGGCCTTTGCCCATGGCTTTGGCACAAAAGACGTCAAAGAGGACGCGCATGCCAGACACCATCACCGAACGCTGCGAGGCCAAGGGCCTGCGTATGACCGGCCAGCGCCGCACCATCGCGCAGGTTCTGGAACAATCGCAGGACCACCCGGATGTCGAAGAGCTGCATGCCCGGGCCGTGGCACAGGACCCCGGCATCTCAATCGCGACGGTCTACCGGACGGTCAAGCTGTTCGAAGAGGCCGGCATCCTGGAAAAGGTCGATTTCGGGGACGGCCGCGCACGATATGAGGACGCCGAACGCGATCACCACGATCATCTGATCGACCTGCAATCGGGCAAGGTGATCGAATTCGTCGACCCCGAGATCGAAGCGCTGCAGGAAAAGATCGCGCAAAAGCTGGGTTACCGGCTGAAAGGCCACCGGCTCGAGCTTTACGGCGTGCCTTTGAAAAAAGACTGACCACCCGCCACAAGCACAAGGCGCCTGTAACGCGTTGCACCAGCCCTCCCGCAGAATAAATGGGCGCGGTAGCGCGCCTTTGGATCACCGCTGGCCACCAGAAAACCGCGTTCAGAGGTCGAGCGCGATGTTCACCCGACGGTTCTGCTTACCCTTGTTTTCGATCTTGCCAAGCCGCAGTCGCCCAATCTCGCCTGTCCGCGCCACATGGGTGCCGCCGCAGGGCTGCAGATCGATCTGTTCGGCGCCCTGCCCGATCCGCACCAGCCGCACCTGCCCCGCCCCGCGCGGTGGTTTCACCGACATCGTCTTCACCAGACCCGGATTGGCGTCGAGCTCCGCCTCGGTGATCCACTCTTCCCGCACCTCCAGATCGCGGTCCACCAGGGCGTTCAGGGCTTGCTCGATCGCATCGCGATCCGACGGCGGCTGCGGCATGGCAAAGTCCAGCCGACCACTGCCTGGCCCAATCGACCCGCCCGTCACCGGCAGCGGAATCACCACCGACAACAGATGCAGCGCCGTGTGCACGCGCATATGTTTGTAGCGCCGCTCCCAATCCAGCACCTGCACCACTTGCGTGCCTTTCGGCGGCAGGCGCGCGGGTTCTGCCGGCACCAGCACACATGCCCCACCTTCGCCTTTGACGGTGGTCGCGATGGGCAAGCGGTGGCCGTCCCATTCCAGAACCCCGCTATCGCCCGGCTGACCGCCACCCGTTGGATAGAACAGGGAGTGATCGAGGATCACACCCCCTTCTTCGGTATGCCCGGTCACCACCCCCGCAGCCTCACGCAGATAGGGATCGTCGCGGTAAAGCGCCTCTGTCATGCCGATCCCCCCTGCTCCGCATCATCCTCTTTACCGCCGTCCGGCTTGGCCATACCCGTCAGCGCCTCCGGGTTACGCAGCCAGATATCGCGCTGTGCAAACGGGATCTCGATGCCTTCCTCGGCGAAACGCTCGACGATCTGGTGGCGCATCTCGGTCCGCACGCCGAGGCCGTAATTGATGTCGCGCAGCACCGCCCGGATGCGGAAATCGAGCGAATCCGCGCCAAAGCCGACAAAATCGACCGCCGGCGCCGGGTTCATCAGCACCATCTCATGTTCACGTGCAATGCCCAGCAGCACACGCTCCACCTTGCGCGTGTCCGAGCCATAAGCCACCCCCACTGGAATCATGATCCGGCCCAGCACATTGCCGCGGGTGTAGTTCGACACCGTGCCCGACACCAGATCACCGTTCGGGATGATCACGTCATAGCGGTCAAAGGTCTCGATCCGGGTGGAGCGGACCGAGATATCCTTGACCGTGCCGTGGGTGCCGTTCACCTCGATCCAGTCGCCTTCGGAGATTGGCCGTTCGATCAGCAGGATGATGCCCGAGACAAAGTTCGACACGATGTTCTGAAGACCAAAACCGATGCCGACCGAAAGGGCACCCGCGACCAGCGCAATCGACGAGAGATCAATCCCGCCCGCGGTGATGCCCACCACGGCCGCCAAGAAAATCCCGACATAGCCAACGCCCGCGACAATGGCGTTCTGGCCGCCCTGGTCGATCTTGGTCTTGGGCAGGACCGAGGTCTTCAGCCCACCCTGCAACAGCCGCGTCAGCATATAGCCGATAGCAAAAAACAGGATGGCCACAATGAAATCCTGTGGCGCGATCCGTGTATCGCCGATGGCAAAGCCTTCGCGTGCGCGGGCCCAAAGCTCGGTCAGGTCAGCAACGCGGGCACCCCAGATCAGCGCCAGCAGCGGCAACGACGATAGCGTCAGCGCAAAGCCCGCCAGCACTGGCACCAGGCTTTCCGCCGCATGCGGGCTGCGCCCGGTGATCAGCCGGTAGAGATCGTTGACAAAGCGTTGCAGCACCAGCACCAGCCCGGCCAGCGCCAGGGTCTGGATCGCCGGGAACACCAGCGCTTCGCCCACCAGCCCATAGCCGATGGCCGACATCACCGGCCCGATCACCGCAATCAGCATCGCCGCCCGGCCCAAAAGGCGCGACATGCGGAAGCGGAAATTCGGCTGCTCACCGTCATAGGCGGCATCCACCGCCTCGTTGCTCTCCATCTCGGCCTTGGACAGGATCTGCCCCATCCGGAACAGCATCAGGCCGGCCAGCACCAGGATCGGAAAGCCCAGAACGGCCGCGGTCGCGGGCGGGTAATTGTCGAACGTCATGGGCACGTCGAGCACGTCCCAGATCACCAACAGGAGGGTGATGATGTTGACGTAATAGCGCGCCTCGGTCCGGCGGGCGGGGGCGATGGGCAGGGCCGCAACCCGGTCATCGGGGTGGAACACCTGATCGGCCAGCCAGCGGATCCCTAGAAGCACACCGGCCCAAAGCGGCACACTTTCCAACAGCAGCGTGGTGCGCACCCCCAGCATGCCGGTAGCAAAAAGCGCCTCGGTCAGCGCATAGATACCCGCCAGCGGCAGCACGATCTGACCCAGCGAGATGCCAAAGCTCCAGACCCCGGTGCCTCGCCGCGTACGTTCGCGCATGTTGTCGACAACGCCGCGCACCCAGCTTTGACCGCGCATCAGCAGCACAAAGGCCAGCGCGAGCAGCCCCAGAACCAGCGGCAGATTGGCCCGCGCTTCGGCGCGCAAGGCGTCGCTGGCGAAGTTCCGGGTCACTTCATCGATGAAGTTATAGGTCGACTCGGCCAGCGTCTCGATCGCCTGCGGCCAGAGCGCCGGATTGACCGGCGATGGCCCCAGCTCCAGCAACGCGTTGGTCTGGCGTGACCGGATGATGCTGTCGATCTCGCCAATCAGACCGTCCGCGCGGGTATAGGCCTCTTCCGCGCGCAGTACCGGCGCGCGCGCCCGCGTCAGCTGTTCGTTCAACTCGGCCCGGCGGTCGGCAATCTCGGTGGGCTCACCCCCATCCTCGGGCACCGGCCCCAGCGCATCGAGCTGCGATTGCAGCGTGGCGATGCGCGCCGTGCTCAGATCCTGCGCGTCGAGAAAGCGTTGCCGCCAGTCGGCGATAGCCAACCGCAACTCTTCCAGCGCAGCACTGGACGCGCGCCCGGCTTCGATCACCTGTTCAGCACTGGCCGCGCGGTTGGTCCAGGCCTCGTAATCCACGGCTGGCGCGTCCTGCGCCAAGGCGGCGCCAACGCACAAAAACAGGCAAAGCCAAGCCGCCGTTATCCATGTCGCAAAACGCGTCATACGTCCTCGAATACGCCGGGAATGCTGGCCGGCGCCCGGTCGAGCCACTGCGGCACTGGCAGGCCTTTGGAACGCAGGAAATCCGGATTGTAGAGTTTTGATTGATAGCGCGTGCCGAAGTCGCAGAGGATGGTCACGATGGTGTGCCCCGGCCCCATTTCCTGCGCCATCTTGATCGCGCCGCCGATATTCACGCCGGTCGATCCGCCCATGCACAGTCCCTCTTCGGCCAAGAGGTCAAAGACGATGGGCAGCGCCTCTTCATCGCTGACCTGACAGGCGAAATCGGGGGTGAAGCCTTCCAGATTGGCGGTAATGCGCCCCTGGCCGATGCCTTCGGAGATGCTGGAGCCGTCGGATTTCAGCACTCCCTCGGTGTAGAAGCTGTAAAGCGCGGCGCCCATCGGGTCGGCGATCCCCACCTTGACACCTTTGGGCTGCAGCGCCATGCCGACACCGGCCACCGTGCCGCCCGAGCCTGCCGCGCAGATGAAGCCATCCACTTTGCCGCCGGTCTGCTCCCAGATCTCGGGCCCGGTGGTTTCCACATGCGCCTGGCGGTTGGCCACGTTGTCGAACTGGTTGGCCCAGATCGCGCCGTTAGACTCCGTCCGCGCCAGCTCTTTGGCCAGACGGCCGGAGTAACGGACGTAATTGTTGGGGTTCTTGTAAGGCGCCGCGGGCACTTGCACCAGCTCAGCCCCGGCAAGCCGCAACATGTCCTTCTTTTCCTGGCTCTGGGTTTCGGGGATCACGATCACCGTCTTGAAGCCCATCGACGCCCCCACCAGCGCCAAGCCGATGCCGGTGTTGCCCGCCGTACCCTCAACAATCGTGCCGCCGGGTTTCAGCAGGCCCTTGGCCACCGCATCGCGGATGATGAACAAAGCCGCGCGGTCCTTGACCGACTGGCCCGGGTTCATGAATTCGGCCTTGCCATAGATCTCGCAGCCTGTCAGTTCACTGGCCTTGCGCAGCCGGATCAACGGGGTGTTGCCGATGGCGTCGGCGAGATCTTTTGCGATGCGCGTCATGGCGCTCTCCCGTGCTGCGTTTTACTGGGTGTAGGACGCGGCCCCGGCAAACTCAACCCGCTGCGCGCAACCGCTCACGATGGCGTGCAAGCCACAAGAGCATCATGGTCAGCGGGCCAGCATTGATCTCACCCGTATCGATCAGCGCGAGGGCATCCTCCAGCGGCACCACATGGCTGCGGATATCCTCGTTTTCGCTGTCGAGCCCACCCAGTTGTGTCTCGCGGCCATCCAGATCGCAGATCCCTGCGTAGCAATGAAAGAACTCGGTGCTGTAACCGGGTGAGGCGTAAATCCGGTTGATCAGCTCCAGGCGCCCGAGTTCTAGCCCGGCCTCTTCGATTGCCTCACGCCGCGCGGTGGTTTCGGGGTCTTCCCCGGCATCGATCAGACCCGCCACCGGTTCCAGCACCCAAGGCGCCGGATCGCCGCGCATCAGCGGGCCAAAGCGCAATTGCTCGATCAACAACACGCGATCACTTTTCGGATCGTAAGGCAGCACAAGGGCGGCATCGTAGGACACAAAGCTTTCGCGTGGCACCGGATTGGTCCAGCCCCCGGCATAGCGGCGGTGGTGCAGCTCAAAGGCGCGCAAGCGGAAAAACCCGTCAAAGCCGCCACGGTCGCGCAGAATCTCCACATCGGCGGCGGTCATCGTGCTGCGCAGAGTTTGCGGCGCCGGCTGTGCCGCAAGCTGGCGTGACCAGGCGCGCGCCCTGAAAAATGGCAAAAGGGATGCGGCCTCTGTGATGTCCATTTTGCGAAAATGCATCATCACCTCGGCCGCGGCATCCAGGGTCAGGCTGCCCCACTGATCGGCCCAATCCTCTAGAGACCAGGGCGCGCCTTGGGGCCAGCGCCCCTCTTGCGGGAAATAGACCTGCGCCGGGGCTGGCCCGTCCGCCGTGCGCACCGTCACGTCACGCAGATCATAAACAAAGCCACCTTCGTAGAAATCCAGCCGCGCCACGTCTTCATCCGTCAAGTCGCGCAAGAGCACGCCCTCCGCCACCGCCCCCATTTGCGCCACGATCATCGGAAACGGCTGATCCTGCACCCAAAACACCGCGTGATCGTGCAGTTGCGCCGGCTCCGCCTTACCCGCGGCCCCGCCCAGCACAAGCTCCAGCAAAGGGGCAAACCGCAAGGTTCCGTAGAAAAACAGATCGGGCAGGGCCTACCTCCAGCGCCCGGCGGCAAGTTCGGTCAACACGCCGGAAACGATACTACCCACCAGCAAGAGCAGGATCACCCGCGGATCGATCATTTGCTGACCAAACTCGATCAGGATCTCAAACACCGCGGCCAGCGCCTCGACCGGGCCATCATAGCGGTGGCGCATGGCAAGGCCGGTCATTTCATTGATCGCTTGAATGAAGAGCCCCCAGAACACCAACGCCACCGTACCGGTAAAGCCGTTGGAGATGGCCGCCGACATGCCGCGCCCAGCCCGGCCGCCAATGATCAGCCAGCCGCAGACAAACCCGATCCCGGTGTTCAAAAGCGAGAAGATGCCGAAATCGGTGCTGGCGGGCAGGAGCGTTTTGATCAGTTCCGAGGTGGCGAAGGCCAACGCCGCCAAGCACAGGCCTGCGATCAATTTGGCGGCGGTGGGCATGGCGTCAGCTGGGCCTCGTCACGGTGATCTGTGTGACGTCACAATTACCGCTGTGGAAGGTCGCCGCGCAAGACGTCAGGTAAAAATTCCACATCCGGCGAAAGCGATCATCAAAGCCCAGACGCGCCACCTCGTCCCAGCGTTCGTTGAAGGTATCGTGCCAGCGGCGCAGCGTCTGACTGTAGCTTTCGCCGAATTCGATGGACCGCGCCACATTGAGCCCGGCCTTCTCAACCTCTTGCCGCAGCACCACGGGGCTGGGCAGCATCCCGCCGGGAAAGATGTATTTCTGAATGAAATCAACGCCTTTGCGATAGATATGCCAACGCTTGTGCTGCACGGTGATGATTTGCAGCGTCGCGTTGCGCCCGGGTTTCAGCCGCTCGCGCAGCGTGTTGAAATAGACCGGCCAGTATTTTTCGCCGACCGCTTCGAACATTTCGATGCTGGCAATGCCGTCATATTGCCCGGTCTCGTCGCGGTAATCCTGTAACTTAAAGGTCACGCGATCCGACAGCCCGGCCTTGGCAATTCGCTCTTGAGCGTAGTTGAACTGCTCCTGGCTGATGGTCAGGCCAGTGACTTTCAACCCACGTTCCTTGGCAGCATATTCGGCAAACCCACCCCAGCCGCAGCCGATTTCCAGCACGTGGTCACCGGGCTGCGCGCCCATCTCATCGACCATGGATTTGTACTTGGCGATCTGCGCATTTTCTGTGCTTTCCTGGCCGGTCTCAAACAAGGCCGAGGAATAGGTCATCGTGTCATCCAGCCAGAGGCCGTAAAACTCGTTGCCCAGATCGTAGTGATAGCTGATATTCTTTTTCGCCTGACGTTTGGAGTTGGACTGCAGCCAGAACCGCATCCGTTCATAGGCGCGCGCCAGCTTCATGCCGGGAAAGCCGTCATAGACGTCGTCATTGTCGGCATGCACCAGATCCATGAACGCCATCAGATCCGGCGTGGTCCACCAGCCGTCCAGATAAGCTTCGGAAAAGCCCAGATCGCCATCGCGGATCAGCCGGCCAAAAAGATCGGGGTTGTGCACATGTAATTCCGCCACCGGTCCCGGCGCTTTGCCGTCAGCCCGAAAGGTTCGTCCGTCGGGCAGGACAAAGTCCAACCGGCCGCGGTTGATGCCTTTGACGCCCTCGAACACACGCGTGAAATAGCGCGGCAGGCCGGTCTGGTTCTTGGTGTCCGTCAGGATCATGCGCATCCCCTCGCTGTCAAATGCGCTTGACAGGCTATAGCCCGGTACGCTGGTCATACAAGTGTTAACCTTTGATGTGTCTCAGAAATCCCGTGCCTCATAGGCCGCAAGCGCGCGTTTGCGCCCTTCGTCGGCGGCCACAATCGGATCGGGATAGATGTCGTCGGGTGAAAGGTCCCAGCTGCGCGGGATCGCCTCGAAATAGCTCAGCGCCTCGGGTGCCGGATTGCGGCGGCCCTCGGCAATCCAGCGTTTGACGTAAGCGCGATCCTTGTCGAACTTATCGAGCTGGGTGACCGGATTGAACACGCGGAAATACGGCGTCGCGTCGGGGCCAGAGCCCGCTGACCACTGCCAGCCCATCGCATTGCTGGCCGGATCCCAGTCGATCAGGCAGTGCTCAAACCATTTCTGGCCAATCCGCCAGTGGCACATGAGATGCTTGCAGAGATACGAGGCGACGATCATCCGCCCACGGTTGTGCATCCGGCCGGTCACATAGAGCTCACGCATCGCGGCATCGACAAACTGGATACCGGTGCGGCCCTGTTTCCAAGCCGTGACCTCGGACCAGCTTTCATCCTCGTTCCAGGGAAAGGCGTCCCAATCCTCTTTCCAGTTGCCATTCAGGATCCGCGGGGTGTGCCACATCAGGTGATAGGCAAACTCGCGCCAGACCAGCTCTTTCAGGAAGGTCTCGGCGCCGGGTTTGCCCTCTTCCAGCGCGCGGCGCCCGGCCTGCCAGCATTGCGCCGGGCTGATTTCCCCCAGGGCCAGGTTTTCGCTGAGGCAGGACGTGCCATCGGTGGCCGGCAAATCGCGGGTGGTGTCGTAGCCGGCGACCTTGGTGGCGATGAACTCGGCCAGCCGGGTCTGCGCCGCCTCTTCACCCAGCCGTACATAAGGCCGGACAACGTCCGCCCCGCGGTTCATCGCAGCGCCCAGGTTCCAATCGTGCAACCGCTCACTTGCAGGCCACGCGTCGGGGGCCAGGATCGTGTCCGGCGTGGGCAGCGAGGCGGGCACCGCGCGGTCCTTCACCGAACGCCAAAACGGCGTGTAGACTTTATAAAACTGGCTCGTCTTGGTCTCGACCGTCCAGGGTTCGAACATCAGATGGCCGGTAAAGCTACGCGCCTCTATACCGGCGGCTTTCAACGCCTCTTTGACCTGGGTATCGCGCGCAACGCTTTCGGGATCGTAGGCGCGCGACCAATAAACCGCCCCGGCGCCGGTGTCGGCGATCAGGCCTTGCAAGGCTTCCAGCGCGTCTCCGCTGCGCAGGATCAACGCGCTGCCTTTCCCGGCCAACCGCTCCGCCAGGTACTCAACACCCAAGCCCAACCGCCATTTCGGCGCTGCCCCCAACCCGTCGACCAGCCCGTCGCGGATAAAGACCGGGATCACCGGGCGGCCGGTTTCCGCAGCCGCGTGCAAAGCGCCATGGTCCGAGAGGCGCAGATCGCGGCGGAACCAGACAAGAATGGGTGAGGTGTCGGACACGCTGGCCTCCGGTTTTGTCAATGACGGGCAACCTAGAGCATCTAGCCGCCGGACAAGAGCTTGGGCCAGCGGAATTTATGGCGATGCCTCGCTCAGACCACCCCAAGCTTGACCGATACAAGAACGGCACCAATTCCCGGAGAAAGGAGAAACACATGCTGGACGGGAAATCCGCGCTAAGCCTTGCCGCGCTTTTGTCGACGTTCGTGATGAGTGGCACCGCGACGGCTGAACTTGACGTACGCTTTGTCGAAGGGGCGCCAAAGGATCGGTTCGTCTTTGCCAATGCGGGTGACTGCGCCATGGGGCAAGCCACGATCCTTCTGGACCTTTCAGGTTCAGCCGCCGGGCTGATCTTTGACACCACGGGCAGTGGCGCCGGTGTCGAAGTTTTTCAACCGCTGGAAATCGTTGCGGGCGCTGAGCAGTTGGTCAGCCCGCCAGTTGTGAAGGATGGCGATACCCGCGCGGTTCTGCACCTGCGCGGGCTGGCGCCCGGTCAATCCGTGGCCTTCACCATCGACGTGGACGACACGGCCGGCGGCCGTGAAATCACCGTTTCGGGCAGCGAGATCCTTGGGGCATTCGTGGTCCTGACCGCAAGCACGGAAACCCGCGCCGGTTTTGACCAAAGCGGGCGCGCGGTGGTGCCGATGCCTGCCTGCTCAGGCTGAGGAAGCGGCTACAACACCGCGTCGAGCGCCTCGATCAACTGGTCGATTTCTGATTGGGTCGTGTAGTGGGTAAAGGACAGGCGCAGAACGCCCCGGTCCGGGTCCACCCCCATGCCCTGCAACACGCGCCCGGCATAGAAATCGCCGCCGCCGGCCATGATCCCATGCGGTGCGAGCTCTGCGGCAACCGCTTCTCCGGGTCGATTGAGCGCCAGGGCAACGGTCGGCGCGCGCCCCTCCGCGCGCTCCGGCCCCAAAAGCCGCACCGAATTGCGCCCCTTGAGGGCATCGAGCAGCGGTTGCAATAGCGCAACCTCATGCGCGCGCATCAGGTCATGCACAGCCCCCGGCGCTACCTTGTGATGCGCCGCCAGCGTGTCGACATAATCCACCATCCCCGCACAGGCCGCGACCTGCGCATGGTCCGGCCCGGCCGGTGTGAAGCGTTTGTAAAGCACATCACCGTTAAAGACATGCCCCTGATTGGGCAGCGCCATGCCCAGTGCGCGGCGCAAAACCATGATGCCTTGATGTGGGCCATAGGTCTTGTAGCTGGAAAAGAGATAGATATCCGCGCCCAGGCTGCCCACATCCGGAAAGCCGTGCGGCGCATAGCTGACCCCGTCGACGCAGACAAACGCCCCCGCCGCATGCGCGAGCGCCGTGATCTCGACCACCGGGTTGATCTCACCCATCACATTGGAGCAATGCGGAAAACACACCAGCCGCACCTTTTCATCGAGTAGCTGTTCCAGATCCGCCGGGTCCAGATGCCCGGTCTCGGGGTCGATCCGCCATTCGCGGATCTCGAACCCATCATCAGCCAACCGCCGCCACGGGCCGGAATTCGCCTCATGGTCTTGGTTGGTGACAACGATGGCGTCGCCGGGCGCCATGAACTGCCGGAAGGCCTGCGCCAGCACGTAGGTGTTCTGCGTGGTCGAGGGGCCAAAGCTGAGCTCGTCGCCCTCAACGCCCAAAAGCGCGGCAAGGCGGGTCCGCGCCTCGTCCATCTCTTCGCCGCCCAGGCGCGATGCCTCGTAGGGCGCGTACGGTTGGACCTTGCGCTGAGTGTAGAACCGCGTCAGCCGGTCGATCACCGGCTGGCAGGTGTAAGACCCGCCTGCATTCTCGAAAAACGCCTGGCCCTGCAAGGACGGCTCGGCAAAGGCCGGAAACTGCGCCCTGACAAAATCCACATCCAGCATCGCACCCCCCTCCCGTTTCATCCCGGGGGCAGAAAACCGCGCGGAGAAAGTCCCGTCAACCAGGGAAAGGCGATTGCCCGCGGATCAGCAGGGCCTGCGACCAGAGCAACGGCACGGCGAGCGCCGCCGGCAGCAGGGCCAACAGATGCGCACCGGTCAAGTACCAACCCACAAAGCCCAGGATCCAAAGGATCACCAGCACCAACCCCACCGCGCCCATCAGGCGCAGCGCCAACGTGAAGGGCAGAATCCGGATCAACCCGGCAAAGAGCATCCGCCCCCCATCCATCGGAAAAACCGGCGCGAGATTCCCGAGACCGAGGATCAGATTGAGCGCCGTAAAGATCGTCAGCGCCACCTGCGCCTGCGGGTCGGGTGACAGGGCCAAGGCAATCAAACTGGCGACAAACACCAGCAGGTTCATCACCGGCCCACCCAGAACCGCCATCACGTAGGCGCGGCTGTTCGGCTCAGACGTAAAGATGCACGCCCCGCCGCCAAAGTTGAGCTCGATCGCTTTGACCGGCAGGTTCTGCCAGCGCGCGGCAATCGCGTGCCCGACCTCATGCACAAAGGTGGCCAGAAACAAGAGCGCCAGGAATTGCATGGTCCAACCCGACCCGTCGAACCCGCCGGCAACAATCAGCAGAATACAGAACCACAGCGCGCTCTGCTTGACCTGAATGGGAAACCCCCAAGGGCTGCGCCACTCGATCAACGCCTTTTGCGTCAGTACCATTTTTCTGCCTCACTCGTCTTTGGAAGGAGTGTCTTTCAAGAGTTTGACGAGAGTTTGGCGCTGGCGCGGCGGTTGCTTTGACACCGCTGTTTTGGCCCAATGCGGGCCCGGCGCCCCCATCGACGGAACCGTGACGAAGGCGCCTTTTTGCGATACTTATCAGGCGTTTACGTCGACAACCACCCGGCCTTTGACCTGGCCTTTCAGGATGTCGGCGCCCAGCTGCGGCAGGTCCGACAAGGTCGCCGGCTGGATCATCGCCTCAAGCTTTTCCATCGGCAGATCGCGCGCGATGCGCTCCCAGGCGCGTTGGCGGTTCTCGAAAGGTTGCATGACGCTGTCGATCCCCAAGAGGTTCACGCCGCGCAGCAGGAACGGGATCACCGTCGCGGGCAGCCCTGCCCCGCCAGCCAAACCCACCGCCGCGACCGAAGCGCCATATTTCATCTGCCCCAGCACACGGGCCAGCATCGGCCCGCCCACGGCGTCAACACAGCCCGACCAGCTCTCGGATTCCAGCGGGCGCTTGACGGTTTCGTTAATCTCTTCACGCGCGACGATCTGTGTGGCGCCCAGCGATTTGAGGTAATCCGCCGTCTCTGGCCGCCCGGTGACACCCGCCACCTCATAACCCAGATGCGCGAGGATCGCCGTGGCGACCGAGCCGACACCGCCCGCGGCCCCCGTCACCAGAACCGGCCCGTGGCCCGGCGCCAAGCCATGATCCTCGAGCGCCATCACCGCCAGCATCGCGGTGAAGCCGGCCGTGCCCACCGCCATCGCCTGACGGGTATCGAGCCCTTCGGGCAACGGCACCAGCCAGTCGGCCTTAACCCGCGCCTTTTGCGCATAGCCGCCCCAATGTGCCTCACCAACGCGCCAGCCAGTCAGCACCACCTTGTCGCCGGGCCTGTAGCGCTCATCCGAAGACGCCTCGACCGTGCCGGCAAAATCGATCCCGGGCACATGCGGATACTTGCGCACCAGACCGCCACCGGGACCGATGCAGAGCCCGTCTTTGTAGTTCACCGTCGAATACTCGACCGCAACAGTCACCTCGGCCTGGGGCAGATCATCCAGCCCCAGTTCCTGCACCGCGGCCGCTGTCTTGCCGCTCTCTTCGTCCTTGGTCACCACCAATGCGTTGAACATCGTCATTCTCCCTCGCGTCCTCATCTTCTCTGGTTCAAAAATACCTCGGGGAGCGCGAGGGGCTGGCCCCTCGCTCCCGCGCTTTGTCGCTGGCCGCTACAGCCAGAAAGTCTCCCACACGCTGGCCGCGCGCACGCCGTTTGGTGTCACCACGTCCAGATCGGTGCCTTCGTTCCAATGGGTCATCCGCACCATGCCGATGGCCACGTTGGTGCCGAAATCCGGGCTGTAGGCGGCGCTGGTGACGTTGCCCACATGTTTGCCCTCGCTCATCAGCGGCCAGGCGCGGTCACAAGACGGGACCGAATCGCCAAAAATCTCGATCGCGCGGATCTGGCGGATCGGCCCCTCCTTGGCGACGCGCAACAAAGCATCGCGGCCCACGCAGCCGATCGCCGTCTGGGTGTTGCAGAACTTGCCCAGACCGCATTCATGCGGGGTGTTGTCGTCGGTCATGTCATTGCCATAGCTCAGAAGCCCACCCTCGATTCGCTCGATCAGGTTGGGACACCCGGCATACACGTCCAGATCGCGCCCGGCCTCCATCAGCGCGTTCCACAGCGGCATGCCGAGATCGCCGCCTTCGACATAGATCTCAAACCCGCCTTGCCGCGAATAACCCGAGCGTGCCACCGCCAGCGACCGGCCCTGGAATTCAAACATGCCAAAGCGGAAAAATCGGATGTCGCGTACCCCGTCGCCAAAGACCCGCGCCATCAGATCGTCCGCTTTCGGACCCTGCACCGCCAGCGGGCTGACATCAGGCTCATCCACCAGCACATCCAGGCGAAAGCCGTAGGCCAAGCCCTTGACCCAGAACAAAAGATCGCTGTCGGCGATGGAGATCCACCAACGATCCTCCGACAGTTTCACCGCAACTGGATCATTCAGCATCCCGCCGGTCTCATCCACGATGGGCACGTAGTAACACTGCCCCGGCAGCATCCCGCGCAGATCGCGCGGCGTCAGCATCTGCATCAGCCGGCTGGCATCCGGCCCGCGCAGTTCGACCTGGCGTTCGACCGACACGTCCCAGACCTGCACGGCGTCTTTGAGATGGCGGTAATCCTCTTCCACCGACCGGAACACCGTGGGCAAGAGCATGCGGTTATAGACCGTGTAGGCCTTCACCCCCGCGGCCTCGACACCGTCGGAAAAAGGCGTGCGCCGCAGACGGCGGCTGGGCGAGATCAGAGCCATGGGCCAGTCTCCGGCATAATGAATAGATCGCTCACCGGTGCATTGGCCCCGGCAGCGGTCAGCATGGTGTGGATCTGACCGCGGTGATGGGTCTGGTGGTTGAAGAAATGCATCACGCAAAGCGCCAGGGGCTTTTCCACCTCACGCCCCAACGCGCCCGAGTACCAGTGCAAGTCGCCCGTCAGGTCCAACGCATCCAGCCGCTCTGCCCACATCAGGATCCGCGCATCGGTGCGAAAGCGCTCCAGCGCCCATGTGTTGGCATCCGCACAAAGCCCCACGCTTTCGTTGATCCCCCCCTCGGGGGCGGGTTCGTCAGAAAACCGGCTCATCCAGATGCGATCCCCCCACAAAAGATGGTTCGCCGTCGCCAGGATCGACCCAAAGAACGCCCCGCGATCCTTGGTCAACTCCGCTTCCGGCAGGCTTTCGATCGCCGCCTTCATCTGTTTGTTCTGCCAGGCGTTGTAGCGCGCCATGGTGACGCAATACTCCGGCGCAAGGTTCACGGCTTGGGGCCTTTCCAGTCGATCGGGCAGATCTCGGCCGATTTGCCGCCAAAGTCCCAGACCCGGCCAAAGTCACGCACCTTGGATTTGACCCCACGCGCGGCGATGATGTCCGGCCCCATCCAGTATTTCGAGTTGGTCACCACCACCGGGTGGTCGGGGCTGGCGCCTTCCAGCATCTCGATCTCGCCCTGGATCTTGCGCCCGATATAAAGCCCGCGCTTGGTGCCCTCACGCACAATCTCGACCTTTTCCCGCTCGGCCGAGATGATCTCCGACACGAGCATCGTGAAAAGCCCCGTCGTGCCGCCCGCAGCCCCCGAAAAGATCTGCAGGATGCCGTTATAGGCCTTGCCCGAGGCGCGTTCGTCCACATAGGCCGCCACGCGCCAATCGCCCTCGGCCATACGCCCGGGAATTTCCACCATCAGGCCCACGTTCAGACCCGACAGATCCTCCCCCTCGAAATGGCCTTCGTCGATGGCAATCGCCATCCACGCCTTGCAGTCCCCCTCGGTCGGCGGGTGCTGGCCCAAGCTGACCACGCAAGGGCAGAACACGGTGCAGGAGCAGTTGAGAAACAGCTCACCCTTGATGGCCCATTCCGTCGGCGTCATCTTGCGCCGCTTGGGGTTTTCCATGCGCTGATCAATGCGCTGGCTGACCGGCAGGCGATCTGCGTTGGATTTTCTTTTTACAGCCATGTCAGCCTCCGTTCAGAAGGGGATAGGCCAGCACCGCAAGCCCCCCGATGATCAATGCAACGCCTGTCGGGCGGATGATACGGTGCCCGATTTCCGGCAGCTTTTCCAGCACCATAAGCAGTGTCGCCAGCCCCATCCACAAAAGGCTCATCACCCCGCCGACAAACCCGAGCGCCATGAAGCCCCAGCAGCAGCCAACGCAGAACGCCCCCAGCCCAAGCCCCATGCGCAGGCCCCCCGCCGCGCCGCTGCGCCAATGGCCGAGGAAATAGGTCATCGGCGCGTGGCAGACACCGTGGCAGACCTCCTTGGCGCGGGTGAATTGGAAGGCGCCCACCACGATCAGCAGGCCACCTTGCACCGCGGTGGTCGTAGCGATGCCCAGCATGTCGATGATTCCGCCAAAAAGCAGCGCCAGTTGCACCAGCGCGATCAGCGCCGCATAGGCGATCCAGACACCCAGATACCCCGCCAGCACCCCGACCCACCCCGCCCGGCTGCCCTCGGCACAGCGAAATAGATCAACATAGGCGCGCAACGTGGGCACCATGGTCGGCAGCATCATCGCCGCCATCATCACCGCCCACATGGCAAAAAGCGGCCCGAACTCCGCCATGGGCATATACATGTCCATGCGCGGATCCATGCGCTGCATCGCTTGCGCCATCGATGTCACAGGCCGCCCAATCAAATCCAGCCCCATGCCCATGGCCATCATGTATAGCCACACCCAGGACGCCAGAATACCAGCGAAAAAGGTCAGCCACGCCGCGCTGCGCAGGATCGGATTCATGAGAGTTCCCCGACTCGGTCTTGACGCGATAAATGTCAGACAATTAAATGTCTGACAAATGAAAATTGACCACAGCGCCAACACGGATCTTTCCGCCCAGATCGCCAAGGCGATCCGCGATGCGATTGTCTCCGGTCAGCTGATCGTCGATGAACGCCTGCCGTCGGAGGCCGAGCTGGCCGAGCATTTCGAGGTCAGCCGCACCACGGTGCGCGAAGCGTTGAAACGGCTGGCCGCGCAATCGCTGATCCGTACCCAGCGCGGGGCGTTCGGCGGCGCCTTTGTCAACCGGCTGTCGTTCGAAGAGGCGTATGGACAGCAGATCACCACCTCGACGCTTTTGTTGTCGATGAACCAGGTCAGCTTTGACACCGCCTGCGAGGCGCGCTTTGCCCTCGAACGCGCCTGCGCGCCGCTCTCGGCGCAGCGCCGGACGGCGGATCACCTGGCCACCATGCGGGCTGAGATTCACCGCCAGGGCCAACATGGCCTCAGCGACGAGGCGTTCTGCGCCTCTGACGTGGCCTTCCACCGCGCCTTGGTCGACGGCGCGGGTAACCCGGTGCTGTCTTACCAACTGGCGGGCGCCGTCGAGGGCATGCAGCCGCTGATGAACATGATCACCTTCACCGCCCGCTCCCGCGCCGCGATCATAGCGCTGCACCAACACATCGCCGACAGCATTGAAGCGCATCATGGTGAAGCCGCCGAACAAGGCCTTGCCGAACTCTGCAGCTACACCCAGACCCTGGCCAAACAAGTGCTAGCGAGCCGAGCCCAGCGCGCGAAAAACTGAGCTCACGTAATAGCGGCCCGGCGTCTTTGCGCCCGGCAATGGGTCGCGCCGGCAAACGGTAAAAACTGAGCTGTGCCAATACGAGAGATACGAACACACGAAAACGCTCAGCGTTTGGCGGATCAAAACCATCGGCACATTGTTCTAACGCCGACTCTCACGGCTTTGTTTAACGGGACGAGTGATTTCCAGGTGCCCTCGAATTCGCTCTCGATAGACGCACATGCAAAGCCTTGGCTGGAAGCATTGATTGTCAAGTTTGTGGAAGTCTCCAACGCCAAACCGAGGAATCGATGGTGGATGAGTAAGCCGTCTTTGAATGTGTTGCGTACTATTGGGAGGAAAGTACTGCGATCGTCTGACGAGCACCTAGAAATAGACCAACGTGTATATTGTCATGGTGATACGATCCAAGAAGTTGGTATAGGCTCGCGATCTTTTCAAGTCAGGGCTAGCTCGATGTTTGTTAGTCCATTCGCCTGACCAAACACCAACTTTCTCTATGATCTTTTGTCTCATCATTGCAACTCGAACGCTGAGCCGATCACGTGTTTTTGGTTGAGCTGAGGTTGGGGATGCAGTTGCTATTGTTTTGCTTCGACCGTGACACGCGCTTGGCGTTCGGACGGTATCCTCAGGCCCGCACGATCCGGTAGTTGAAGTCTGCGTTTCCGACGGCGCCCCACATGCGGAGCCAAAAGGGCATAAGGCCTTCGGTGCCTCGGGCGGCCGCCAGCGGGCCGAGGTCAACAGGATCTGTCCAGCCAAACTCGGCCAGCATGGCGACAACATCCTGCTTTGCAGCGTCATCCTCGCCGCACAGGAACACGTCGTGTTCACCTGGCACGCGGGCGGGATCGACCATGATCAAATGGTTCATCGTGTTCAGCGTCTTGACCACCTTTGCGTCCGGCAATTGCGCCTGAAGCGCTTCGCCCGCCGAGGTTGTGTTTGACAGTTCGGGGATCAATGTCGGCGGCAAGCCGCCCGACATGTCCAGCGGATTGGTGACATCGATCACCGTCTTGCCCGCGACCGCGTCATTGCCGACGGCCTCGGCGACCGCGACGATGTTGCCGCCGTTCACCGCAAAGATCACCCGGTCCGCCCACGCCGCGACCTCCGCAAAGCGCCCCTGCCGAGCTTTCGCGCCATTGGCGTCGGCCCAAGCCACGGCCTTTTCATTGTCGGCACTGCGCGCGCCCATCCGGACTTCGTGACCAAGCGACACAAGCTTCGTCGCCAGCGTATGCCCGACCATGCCGGTCCCAAGAACTGCGTATTTCATTGCCTTGTCCTCCTAGCCAAGGGCCCCAGCCACAGCGTTCTGCGACCGGGGCGTGTTTGTCAGGCCGCTTGCTGCGTTGCGGTCTTGAGCGTCAGCATGTCCTGCATCCCGAGGTTCGTGAAGAGCCCGGTGGTGACCTGCGCCAAGTGTTCGTTATAGGCCTTGAGCGGCTCGGCCATGCCGATGCGGTCAACCTCGGTGCGGAAGGGGCGTGTGCCCGGCGCGGCGCTGATCACCTGCAGAACTGCATCCGCCACCAGTTGCGGGTTCTGCTGCGGGTTGGCAGCAAGGAAGCCTTCGAACCCTTCCAAGGACGCTTTCGGCGCGCCGGCCATCTCGCCATAACCCGGATCGCGATCGCGCGACGAGGGCTGCATCAGGTTATCGATGAAGCGCGTCGGGAACCCGCCCGGCTCAACGATGGCGATATCGACCCCAAAGGCGCTGAGTTCTGCGCGGTAGTTTTCACTCATGGCTTCCAGCGCCCATTTGCTGGCATTGTAGGGGCCGTAGAACGGCAGCGCCACGCGTCCGAGGAGGCTCGAGATATTGAGGATCAGGCCCTCACCCCGCGTCCGCATTTCAGGCAAGACGGCGCGGATCATCCGCTGGACGCCGAAGACGTTGATGTCAAAGAGACGGCGGAAATCATCGGCCGAGAAATTCTCCTGCAACCCATGTGCGCCCACGCCAGCATTGTTGATCAGGGTGTCGACGTGGCCAAGAATTTGCTTGGCCTGGGCGACACCGGCCTCGACCGAGGCATCTTCTGTCACGTCGATTTCAACGACCTCGACCCCCATGGCCTTGAACTCCGCCGCGGCCCCGGCATTGCGGCCCGTGATGTCGCGCATCGAGCCCACAACCCGGTGACCGGCCGCAACCAGATCGGTCACGATGAGTTTGCCAAATCCGCTGCTGGCGCCAGTGATCAGAATGTTCATGTCAGTGCTCCGTTTTTCGTGCCCGTTTGTCTGGGGCTGTTGTGATGACCCTGAGATACGGCTTGCATCACCGCCAGAACAGACAGATAAGTTTGAACCCATGGTTCAAGATATTAGAACGCTAGGCCTGCCAGCTCTTCTGAGCTTTCATACCGTCGCAAAGCTGGGCGGCATCAGCGCGGCATCCCAGGAATTGGGCATGGCGAAGTCTGGGGTCAGCCGTCATGTGGCGCAGCTGGAGGAGCATTTTGGCGTGCGGCTGCTGGAACGTGGGGCGCGATCTGTGCGTCTTACCCCGGTGGGGCGCAAACTGGACGACCGCATCCGCTCGATCCTGGCCGAGATTGACTTGCTGCAAGACATCGCGCGCGAGGAAAGCGTGGGGGTCTCAGGCCAAGTCACCATCGCCGCAACGCCCGAATTTGGCGGATTGATTGCCACCAGGCTATTCCCGGAGATCCGCGCACGGCACCCGGACCTTACGCTGGTGATGCGCCCGGATTACGCCTTTGAGGATATGCAGGACCCCGGAACCGACCTCGCCTTCCGGGTTGGCACGTTCAAAGATGACCGGCTGGTTGCCATAGAACTGGGCGGGTTTTCGAGGTGGTTGGTCACCGCGCCCGAGTTGCGCGCACAACACGCGCCATCAACGCCGTCTGACCTCTCCACACTGCCGTGTCTCACCTTCCGCGGCGACCGGCCCGGCGCCACTTGGCGGTTCAGCAAGGGGGAGATCGAGGAAAGTGTGGACGTCTCAGGCCCCATTGCCGTTCGCAGCTTTGGCATCCTGTTGCAACTCGCATTGGCCGGGCAAGGCTTTGCCAACCTGCCGGATTTCATGGTGATTAATGCCATCAAGACCAAGACACTTGTGCGCTGCCTCGACGCGTACCAGGCCCCAGTAAACCCGGTTTATTTGACGTTCCGGCCGGGCGCCCGAAACGTGGCGCGTATCGCAGCCGTGATTGAAGCGGCGGAAGCGCTGGTACCAAGCATGCTTCGCGCCTAGGGATCATTTTCGCTCCACCAAACCATGATCGGCGATCAGACGGTTTGCTCAGATGAGCCAAGATGCGAACCCCTTCTGGGTCAACGTCGCGATTTGACCAGGCGTTCGGCTGGTCGGTGTCCTGACGTGGTCTAGCTCTGGCCTATGCGCGCCGCTGTTCCGACTGTTTTATTGCTCCTCCTTGCTCTCAACACCGCTTGGTTTGTTGTGTATTCGGCCAGTCTGGGTGTTCAGGGCCTTGTCGCGGACGCGCCTGGCACGGTCTCTCGTGTGTTTTTCGAAGATGCGCTTGTCGCCAATGCCGCGCTTGCCCTGCACATGTTCGCCGGCGCCTTGCTGACGATTGGCGCGCCGTTGCAGGCGCTTCCCATCCTCCGACGCCGCTGGCCTGCGGTGCATAGGCGCTCTGGCTACGTCTTGTTTGGCCTTGCCATCGTCACAGGGCCGGGAGGTTTCGTCTATATCCTGATAAAAGGCACGGTCGGCGGCTGGTGGATGAGCCTGTGGTTTGCGATCTATGGCGGCGCGCTGATCTGGGCAGCCGCCGCCACGATTTACCACGCGATCGACAAGAACCGGCCGCAGCACTTTGCCTGGGCAACGCGGCTGGTGATCCTGGCGGTCGGGTCCTGGATCTACCGGATGCATTATGGGATCTGGTACGGGCTGACCGATGGTCTGGGGTCGAACTCTGCCTTCACCGGCCCCTTTGATCAGATCCAGGTGTTTGCCTTTTATGTCCCGTACCTGCTGGTCGCAGAAGTGTTTCTGCGGCGGCGACTACGGAGGCGGGCTCTGCGCTGAGAGAAGCTGACATAGCGCTAGGCGCGGCCGGTTTTGTCACCGGGTGGTCATGGTGCTTTGGGGCACCCCGCCTTTCGTTCAGGAACAGGCTTACGACGGCTCCAGCGTCGCGTATTCCACAAAGAGCCGGGTTTGCGACATGAAGAATGCAAAGATCAGAACCGGCATCGCCAAGGTCTCAAAAAACACCCAGAACTCTTCGGTCTGCGTGCGCCAGACCACTTCATTGGCGACGGCGGACAAGAAGAACATTGCTGTCACGCGTCTGGTCAGGATCATCCAGCCCTTTTCTTTCAGGGGGATCATCTCCTCCATCACGAATTTCAACCAGGATTGCCTGCGAAGCAGACCAATCCCGAGGATAGCGGCGAGGAGCAGATAAACCGCGGTTGGTTTCATCTTGAAGAACTTGGGATCGTTCAACCAAACGCTAAGGCCCCCGAAAACAATCAGCATGACGGCCGTCACCACCTGCATCCGCGCAAGCCGCCCCGACAGAAACCAAAGCGCGCCAATGCTCAGCAAGAAGATCGGAATGAACGCTGCCGTGACGGCGACAAAGCCGGTGTATTCCGTGCCGGCGACCACAAAAACCTCGTCTTTGTAGAGCAGATAAACCACCAGGAAGCCGATGATCGGACCATACTCCAATACGGCTTTCACCCCGGCATGCACTGGCTTTGTCGTCATTTCTTGTCCCGCCTCCAAACGTCTTTTCGCTGCTCGGCATAGATTTAGGGCGCTTGGCGGAAATTGCAGGGGCTATGTCTGCGCTTTGACGGACCGGCAAACCAATACCGTGTCGCGGCATTCACAGCGCGCTGCGGCACAGGCAACTTGCTCGGATGACGATATCAGCCAACGCTTCCTCATAATCCAGCCGAGCGCAGGATTTAGGGTCGGCGCCGATATCCTTGAAACCGGATCTCGAACGTCTTTTTGCCGGTTCTATGGTCTTGTCCTTGCGTGGGGCGGTCATCGGCGCCTTCATTGGCTTTCTTGAAAGACGCGAACTTGACTGGCGTACGTGACCGAAAAATAGCCTTCAGCGCCGGATGGCAATCCTGCGCCGCTCAGTGGTAAAAAACTGCAGCAGAACCAAACCTTGGCGGTCAAAGGTCTGGGTGCAAAACCAACCCGGTGATCATGCTCTGCCTCCAAACTCGACAAGGATACCCTACTGATGACCACCCGCCTCATTGCCAGCCCTGAAACCTGCCATTGGGGCTATTTCGATGCCACCCTGTCGCCTGTGGCGGAGGTTGAAAGCGGTGCGACCGTTGTCATTGAAACGGTTTCTGGCGGTCCGGAGCACTTGCCGCCCGCGGGCGAAGGGTTCCACGTGCCGCCCGAGCTGCTTGACATTCATGCGCAATCCGAACGCCAGCTTCCGGGGCATATCCTGACCGGGCCGATCGCTGTGAAAGGCGCCTTGCCCGGTGACGTGCTCGAGGTCCGCATACTGGACATCGCGCTGCGCCAGAACTGGGGCTGGAACATCATTCGCGCGCTCGCCGGGACATTGCCGGATGACTTTCAAACCGGCCGGCACGTGACGATCCCGCTCTTTCCCGAGGAAGGCCGGGCGCGGCTGTCTTGGGGGCTCGACCTGCCGCTTGCACCGTTCTTCGGTGTGATGGGTGTGGCGCCGCCCCCGAATTGGGGCCGTATCTCGACGATCCAGCCGCGCGCGCATGGCGGCAATATCGACAATAAGGAGCTGGTGGCGGGCACAACGCTTTACCTGCCGGTCTTTGCCGCGGGCGCGTTGTTTTCCTGCGGCGATGGCCACGGGGCGCAGGGCGACGGTGAGGTCTGCGTCACGGCCATCGAAACGGCGCTGCAAGGCACCTTCCAATTCATCCTGCACAAGGACCTTGCGCTGGACGTCCCGCGGGCGGAGACCCCGACACACCTGATCAGCATGGGGATGCACGAGGATCTGGACCGCTGCGCAGAGATGGCGCTGCGCGAAATGATAGTCTGGATCGTCGCCGAAACTAGGCTGTCGCGCGAGGATGCCTATATGCTCTGCTCGCTCGCCGGGGATCTGCGGATCACCCAGACGGTAAACGGCAACAAGGGGGTGCACATGATGATGGCGAAAACGCTTTTGGACGCAGGGGAAAGCGCATGACTGTGAAAACGACCGTCATCGGCCTGGGGATCATGGGCCAGCGCATGCTCGAGCGTATGGAGCTGCATCCCAGCTACCAACCCGTCGCAATCTGGGATCCAAACCCGGAGGCGTGTCGCGCGGCGGCGGGCCTGGCGCCTGAGGCCTTGATCGCAGCCGATGCCGCCACCGCGATCGCAGCGGCCGATCTTGTCTACCTCGCCTGCCCGCCGGCCTCGCATAAAACGTATGCCCTGGCCGCTGCAAAAGCCGGCAAGGCGCCGTTCCTGGAAAAACCGCTGGGTGTGGATGTCGGTGAGAGTGAGGAACTGGTGACACGTCTGAAGGCCAGCGGCGTTCCTGCCGCGGTGAACTTCACCCAGGCCGCGGGCGCCGCGCTGATGGGCGTGACCGAGGCAGCACAAAGCGGTGCTTTGGGAACGCTTGTCGGGGCGGATATCCTTGTGACCTACAGCGCCTGGCCGCGTGCCTGGCAGCAAGCCGCGGATTGGCTGCGCTTTCGGGCCGAGGGCGGCCTGACGCGCGAGGTGCTGTCGCATTTCCTGTTCTTCAGCGCGCGTGTGCTTGGACCGCTGTCGCTGGTCTGGGCGCGTCCGTCCTATCCCGACGACCCTGCCTTGTGCGAAACCGCGCTGCTGGCGCGGCTTGAAACGGCGGAGGGACTCCCGGTCAGCATCCTCGCAAGCGTGGGCGGTGCGCAGCCCGACCGGCAGGAATTGACGATCAAAGGCAGCCTGGCAAGCCGCCGGATTACAGATTTCTACGTTGATGCCCAATCCGACGGCGGCGCGTTTGTCGAGGTTGCAGACCGACCGGACGATCCGCGTGCCGCAAGCCTGAACGCGCAACTTGATGAGTTGCTTCTCTGCCTCAGCGGCCAGCCGCACCGCTTGGCCACCCTGGACGAAGCGCTTGCGGTGCAAAAGCTGGTTGAAGCGATGTTGAGGGCCTGACTTTCGTTCGAACGGGGTTTCCCAAAGGCGGTTTCGGCCAGCGCGCTACCCGCGCCGGCGTTGCTCGCGGTGCCAGACGTAAAGCCCGGCCCCAGCAATGACGACGGAGCCAAAAACGGTATAGAGATCAGGCACTTCGGCAAAGAACAGGATCCCCCAAAGCGCGGCAAACACCAGCCCGGAATAGGCATAAGGTGCGAGCATGGCAGCTTCGCCCAAGGAAAACGAACGGATCAGAGCCAATTGCCCGCACGTTCCAGAGAGGGCGATGACGAGCATCAAGACGGCATCCGATACCCCCGGCGTTTGCCACTCGAAAGGCACCGCGAGGCTCAGAATGACCGTGCCGACGAGGCCGGTGTAGAAAAGCGATGTCCAGACATCCTCATCCGGGCCAACGCGGCGCGTGAGCAGTGCGTAACCGGAATAACAAAACGCCGCGGCCAAGGGAAAAAACGCGGCGACGGAAAACACGTCGCTCCCCGGTCTGATGATGATCATCGCGCCGATCAGCGCCGCCACGATCCCGGAGATCCGGCGCAGGCCCAGACGCTCACCTAAGAATACCGCGGCCCCCAGCGTGATCAGAACCGGATTGGTGGCCATCAAAGCCGCCGCATCGGTCAGCGGGATGAGGCTTAGGCCTGTGAAGAAAAACGCAGTTGCGCTCATCAAAAGGATCGAGCGCAGAAACTGCAGACGGGGATAGCGGGTGCGCACCACCTGTTTCAAACGCGGCAGTACCAGCACAAAAACCAAGAGCATCTGCCCGGCATAACGCGCCCAAAGCGCCGGGAGGACGCCGACACTTGGCGACACGGCCTTTACCGCGGCATCCATGATCGAAAAGCAAAAGATGGCGCCGATCATCAAAAGTATGGCGCGGCTTTCGACCGTCATGTGGTCACTCTGGTTGGCAAAACTGATCCTTCGGCACAATGGGTAAGCTGCGTCACCGGGCGGCCTCCCCCGCGGTTTCTCTGACACAACGACCTTGAGCACATTGTGCCTAGCGCCGCTATGCCAAAAATCAGTTGATCGAATCGATCCGCTTCACTAACGAGCGGATCAGCAAAGGCTATACCGGGAGAAGGCGGGACACCCCGCCGCCGAAGGAGCAACCGCCCCGGAAACTCTCAGGTCCAAGGACCGGTATGGCTTCAACACTCCGGAAAGCGGCCCGTCAGGGTCCACCGTAGGAGAAAGCCCAGCAATGGGTGAAGCTCTCAGGTTCCACGCACGGAGGGGGCAAGCGGCCAAGGCCGCACGTGCGAGGAGATGACCTATGTCCAAAGTTGCTGTTATTGGCGCCGGTGTGACCGGCCTGACCACCGCCTATGAGCTGCTCGACCGGGGCTTCGAAGTCACGGTTTTTGACCGGAACCGGTATGCCGCCATGGAAACCAGTTTCGCAAACGGTGGGCAGCTTTCCGCGTCCAACGCCGAGGTCTGGACCCAGTGGAGCACTGTCCTGAAGGGGCTGAAATGGATGCTGCAAGCGGACGCGCCTTTGCTCGTGAACCCCGCGCCGACGCTGCACAAGATGCGTTGGATGGCCGAGTTCTTGTCCAACATTCCCAACTACAAGGCAAACACGATTGAAACCGTGAAGCTCGCCATTGCCGCACGCGCGGTGCTGTTTGACATGGCCGACCGTGAGGGGATCGATTTTGATCTCGAGCGGCGGGGCATCCTGCATTTCTATGATCGTCAGAGCGACCTCGCGCACGCGCGCAAGGTGAACTTGCTTCTGAAAGAAGGCGGGCTGGACCGGCGTGAGGTCTCGGTCGACGAGATCCGGGAGATTGAGCCCGCCCTTCAGGGCAAGATCATCGGCGGCTTCCTGACCGAGTCCGACAGCTCGGGCGACATCCACAAATTCACCATGGGCCTCGCAAGGGCTTGCGCGCGGCGGGGTGCTGCGTTGCGGTTTGGCGCCAAGGTGGAAAGGTTGGCGACCGTGAACGGGGGAGTTCGGGTCACCGAAGGCGGTGCAACGCAAGACTTCGACGCTGTCGTCGTGAGCGCCGGCATCCACAGCCGCGAATTCTCGCGGCAACTGGGTGATCGCGTGAACATCTACCCGGTCAAGGGCTACTCGGTGACCGTGTCGCTCGATGATGCGGAAAGCCAAGCCGCCGCGCCCTGGATCAGCTTGCTCGACGACAGGGCAAAAATCGTGGCCAGCCGTCTCGGCGCGGACCGGTTTCGGATCGCAGGCACGGCAGAGTTCAACGGCGCCAACAAGGACATCCGCGCCGACCGGATCCGCCCCCTCACCGAATGGTGTGAGCGTTTCTTTCCCGGCGTGTCGACCGAGAATGTCACGCCTTGGGCGGGCTTGCGCCCAATGATGCCGTCGATGCTGCCCCGTGTCGGTCGCGGCAAGGCGCCGGGTGTGTTCTACAACACGGGCCACGGTCACCTTGGGTGGACCCTCTCTGCAGCGACAGCGCGTATCGTCGCCGACAATGTCGCGAACGCCATGGGCACGAGCACCGTGAGGACGCCTGTCCCCAAGGCCGCTTGAGTCCCTTGGGGATTGCGTGATCAGCGCGGGGTGAATGGAGGGAAGAGCAAGCGACGGCACTTCTTGCCTGGGCTATCGCGGGTATGGTCTTATCGGCGGGCTGGAATGGGCTCGGGAAGGGGCATCATGGGATTGACGCGGTTTGTTCGCCTTGGGCTTTGCGCGCTTGTGTTGGCATTGGGGCCATTGGATCGAGCGCAGGCCCTGCCGCCCGAGACTGTGCAATCGGTGGTGTCGGTCCTGCCGGTCTGGGCCGGGCGCGCCCAAGGCGGGACCGGCGGGCCTCCGGGTGTGGCGCCGGAGGGCAGCGGTGTTGTGCTTGGGGACGGGGTTATTGCCACCGCCTGGCACGTGATCGAACCGGCCCGGCGCATCGATGTGCGGCTGCATGACGGGCGTATCTTGCCTGCCGAGTTGATCGGCCATGATGCGGCCAGCGACATCGCCTTGCTGCAGGTCGACGCGCCCTTGCCACGTTTCGAGATGGCCGCCGACCCCGCGCTAGCCGATCCGGTCTGTTCTGTGGGCAACGCCTTTGGGCTGGGTTTGTCGGTGACTTGCGGGGTCGTGTCGGCCCTGCAGGTCTCAAACGCCGGGTTCAACTCGGTGGAGGACTTTGTGCAGACTGACGCGGCGATCAACCCGGGCAGTTCGGGTGGGGCGCTTGTCGATGCTGACGGCCGGCTGGTGGGCATGGTCTCGGCGATCTTCGCCTCGGAAAGCGACACCAACACCGGGGTGAGCTTTGCGGTTTCGGCCGCGCTGTTGACCCGCGTCGCGGAGGCGCTTTTGGCGACCGGTGAGGTGCGCTACCCTGCACCCGGCTGGCGGCTCGAGACCGGATCACGCGCGCAACTGGCGCGGGTCGCAGCGCCTGCGGTGCGGTCGGTTCAGGCCGGGGGGGCGGCCGACCTGGCGGGTCTCCAACCCGGAGACCTGATCCTACAGATCGGCGCGCGCCGGGTACAGGACCCGCGCGATGCTGTGGCCGCCCTCGCCATTCTGCCCAACGATGCGACACGTGTCACCGTGGTGTTCGAGCGGCAGGGCAATCGCCAAGACGTGGTGCTGGTCTTGCAATCACCCGATGCAGAGGCCGCAGTGCAACCGGCTGATTTGCTGGGCGATTGCCCGCATCCGCAGCCGGTTTGCGTGATGCGCCAGGCGGTCTTTCCGGTCTCGAGCTATGACCCGGTCGCGAGTGCCACCCGCATTGGGCCCAACCTCTTGGTGACCAACCGCCACGTGGTGGGCGATCGGAGTGACGCCGTGGTGCACACCTCCGCAGGCCCGCGCGGCGCGCGGGTTGTGCCGTCGATCTACCCTGGCGATCTGGTGCTGCTGGAGGTCGATGGGCTGCCCGAGGGTGGGCATATCCCGGACCTGGCGGGTGACGCGCTGACGACGCCGATGGTCTTTGCAGTCGGGGCGGATTTGGCCCGGCAAGAGGTGCGGGTCTTTGACCCCGGCGCGCTGATTGCCGGCCCGGTACCAGAGGCCGAACTTGGCCGCCTCCACGTCACCGCGCAAATGCAGCCCGGGGTCAGCGGCGGCGCCCTGGTGGACGCGGACGGGGAACTGGTAGGCATCGCCGTGGGCGGCGGCGACGGCCGGTTCGAGGCGATCCCGCTTGCCGATATCCGCGCGCTGCTCGAGGGGCGCGCCGATTAGGCCGCCCAACTGCGGCGCGCCTTCGCTAACTGCGCCACGTCGGTCGAAGACTCTGCAACTTCCGTCGATCTGCCGACTGACTACCGCGCCGCTGCGATGACCGCGTTGAGAGCGTTGAATGAGTCCTGGACCAAATTGGTCGACTTCAGTGGGGTTAGCGAAATCTCCAACTTGCAGCGGCTCAATGCTTGGGTACGAAAATCACGTCTCTGGACTCACTCAAAGCCCTGCCGGCGCTGCAGCAGCTCAACTGCTCGCACACGCAGATCACCTCGCTGGACCCGCTCAAAGCCCTGCCGTTGTTGGATAATTTGGAAATCCATGGAATCATTCTCGAAGATGTGGCACCGATCCTCGGTTTGGTGGGGTTACGCTCACTGTACGCCGAAGGTACACAAATCAACGGCGTACCAAGCGAGGTTCTGTCGAGTTCAGAATACGATGAATGCCTTGAGTGTTTGCGAGCTCACGTTGCTGATCTCGGTCCTGATCCAGTCGTACTCAGTCATCTTGTCGCTCAGACGGTGTTCGAAACTCTCTAAGCTCGTCGAGCACTTTGCACAAGTCGGGTGGGATGCGTGACGGCCAGCTGGACATGAGAGAACACTGACGGAACATCTTACGCCGATCAAGCGCCCCACTCCTATTTGGGTTCGAATGGGCATCCAATCATTGGCGAAATGCTTGAAAACCCAAGATATTGTTAGCCCTCGAGCTGCCTCCTACAACATGATAAACCGCGAAAGGTGTTTTGAAAGTTTCATCTGCAATGCATGGTTGCACAAGTGCCCCCCATTCGTCAGTATCTACTAGGCGTCGATTGGGGGTAGGAAGTTCGGTCTCATGCGGACAAGTCGATTAATTGGAGGAGGAAACAGATACCTAACTGTCGCGATACTTGCCTACCTGTTCATGTTCAGCGCGAGCCCTGTTCGTGCACAAGAAACAGAAGAGGCGAGGTATAACGCAGTAAACATTTCTGGTTATGTAGTTCTTACACACGACGTCGAGCAACTGTTGCGAGGGCGCCTTCTGGCATTTGACGTTGGACGCGGCTTTTTCTCGTTTCCTTCCTCAGTCCAATCGGAACGTCAGTTGATCCGAGACCTCGGAGGCCTGGATGTGGTGGACTCGAGGGGTATCGGCGATTCAACGTAAAGCTCCCGAATAGCGCTGCACATACGCTCTCCGTGCCTTCTGGGTTTGGACCTTCCAAATTTCGCACTGGCAAGCCTGCGCGCTTCAAACTAGGTTTCAGTATCGGCGGCGTCAACAGAGTCGCTTATGATGACAAAGCGGACGGCGGCGCGTCACTAGGATTGTCTTTTGGGAACTCTTTCGAGAACCTGGGAGTGAGTTTGGGCCTAGGCTTCAATGATCTGTCGCATCTTGACCTAGACCGAGTGTCTTTTTCCGGAAGTATGAGCCGATATCTGTTTGACGGGCTTTCAATAGCCGTGGGCGGGCAAAACATGTTTGTAAAGGAAACCGACTCGGATTCCAGTTACTACATTGTTCTCAGCAAGTCTTTCTCGAACAACCAATCATTCTTGCCATTTGATGGCGTATTCACAATTGGAGCAGGAACTGGTCGCTTTGCCAAGTTGCGCCCAAAGGACGTTGCAGCTGGCAAAGGCGAACGTGGAACGACAGTGTTCGCGGCTCTGTCCGCCGAGCTTTCTCAGAGCGCCAATTTCATTGTAGACTGGAACGGAAGAAATCTCAGTGCAGGATTTGCATTCCGAATACCGGACAGCTCTCTTTCTGCGACTTTTAGCATTCAGGACTTGACAAGCTTCAGTGGTGACGGACCAAGACTGGCAGTGGGCTTATCAATGCCACTACTTAGCTTCTGAACTTTGAACTCTGAAAAGGGAGGAGAAAAATGAAATCCAAGCCTTCAACTACGAACCTCTTTTTGAAATCTGCCTTGCTAATTTCGGTCTGCGCAACACCGGCGCTAACTCAGGGCGCTGACTCAGATTCCGAAGTGATCGGCATCTTACCGGACCCTGTGGCCGTTACGGACTACTCTCCGGAAATAGAGGCGGAAGTGGAGGCTGAATTTGCCGGAGATGAGGCTATAGATATCGACAGGGTAAATGAGTATCTGGCGGCCGCCGAGTTGGCCGACGAAGCAGCCGCCGGCGAAATACCTGGACCGGCGACATATAATACTGAGATTGGACCAGACGGAGAAATAATAGTTGAAAGGGTCGCCGTTGAAGAGGCAATGGATACAATTGAGCAAGTCGATGAAGATCAAATTGATGCAGAACTGGAATATGAACTTGAGCAAGCGGAACTCGAAATTCAGAGACTTGAAGTTCAGCTGAAATTGATTAAGTTAATGATCAGAATTGAAGAGCTCAAAAGTCAACAGGAGAGAAATGAACTGATAGAAGAAGTCCTTATAAAAACAAACCCAAAGGCTTTTCAGATGCTAAAAGCCACTGAATAATGGAATTAGTGAAGTTATCAAGGTTTTCTCTTAGCAAAACCTTGACTTGCGCACATCAATATATCTCGCTTTGAGCATTCCAGTTATTAGGGTTAAATTGGAAGATTTTGACAAAACTTACGATGCAAGTGCTCTTTGGGTGACAAAAAAAATTGCTTATATTTCAGCGTTAGAAATTCCAAAGGATTAAGTTGTTCGACTAATTGGTGATCGAGATCGGTCAAGAAGTGTCGATAGTGTCAGACCCGACTTCAAGTCTGAATTTCCAGAGACCCGCATTGCAATCATCAGAAATATTACGGCTCGCGTTAGTATCGTCTTTGATCTGAGTTGGCTGCAAGCACCTCAGTCGCAGAACCGCCACTCGCACCACCTGCGGACCGTAAGCGTCCTTTTGTGATGATGAAGTTGTCGTCGGCGGCACTGATCTGCCAAAGGGCATCAAAAAAATTCTCGCGCTTTGTTGCGACTCGAAGACGGTGCCATGTTCGATTTAACGACTGGTGTGAGGCACTTCGCCGATACACGGCACCGGTACTCTTGTGGGCGCAAAAATCCCTATGGCGCCAGATCGAAAAGTGTTGCTGCGTTCGCACCAATCCGCTTCGTCAGCATTGTACCATAGGGCCAGCGTCTCTTGATGCACTGCTTTGCGACGTGAGTCCGCCTCGGATTTGTCTCGTTGCAGCGTCCTAGTGTCGGGCCAAGTCTGACCAGGGCCCATTTCGGGTGCCAGGCAAGCGATTTGGGAGGTGCGCAATCTGGGTTCCCAAAGCCAATTCTCGAAAGTTGATCGCTGAGGACGTAACCATTCTTCGTCGTTCCGCGCTTGCGACGGTATGTTTGGCGCACTTTGACTTCATGTAGAGGCCGGTCGCACAAGCGCGCGAAACGGTTTCGTCGATCCGTTCCTGGTCCTCAAGGGTAAGGCCGCGCGCGCCGGGGAGCGCGTCACCGATCGTCTGACGAACCGCCTCGACAGATGCCGTCGGTAAAGTCCCACATCCCGCCAGCGTCATTACAAGCGCGGCGGTCCAGCTCTGCCAGGTTTGCAGCATTCACAGCATCTTTGGTTTCCTCTTCGATCTTCGATTGATGTGTCTAAAATCCGTCGCGCCAGACCAATGCGCTGATCCCAGCCAGCATGGCCAGAACCAGCAATACGCGCGGGCTTAACAGAGCGGCGGTCACGTGCCGGCCCAGCCGTCGAGGCACAGCGAGACCTCTTCTTTGCGGCGATTGACAAGGCGAAGGATCACGCGGCCACTAGCTTTGTTCCACCAGCCAATGGCGCGACAGCCGCCCGGCACATCGCCGTTGTTCAGACGCCGGACGGCTGTCGATTTCCCCGCGCCGCGGATCCCGAAATTGAAGGCCAAAGACGTGAGTGCGACGTCCCGATTGACCGGCAATCGGTTCAGCAGCGTGTCATCGGTGAAATACCGCCGTCAGAAATGCAAAAACCAGTGCACGATACCGCTACGCGGCGACCTACCGGATTGGTTCCCGGCCAGCCCGTTCCTGATCGATTGCATCGAAAGTGCACCAAAACACCTGACATGGCTCAGCGCAAAACGAGGCGCCAGCCGATCGGCGAAGGCATTCGGGCTTTGGTTTGCGAACGCAGCGCGCGCCGCCGGAATCCCAACCGGAAAGACCGCCCATGGCATCCGCAAGATGCTGGCGGTGCAGATGCAAGAGCGCGGCGCCACGGCGGAACAGCGCATGGCCATTCTGGGCCACGAGGCCAGCGCTCAGACCCGCCACTACAGCAAGACCGCGGACGCCAAAAAGACCATAATGGGAACAAAAAATTCCAATCTTTCGGAACAAGTTGGAAATAATCGGAATTTATCTTGATTTTTCAATGGTGTAGTTTTAGGGTGGCGCACCTGAGAGGATTCGAACCTCTGGCCTCTGCCTTCGGAGGGCAGCGCTCTATCCAGCTGAGCTACAGGTGCCTGCGAATGGCGATACACCATTGCTCTTGTGGCTTCAACGCAGAATACGTCTTTAGCGCCAGGTGACGTGTAAGGGCCTGGGCATCCATGGCAGCTGCAGGATCGAGAGCGACCAGGGGAGTCTTTCGAGCAGGATATCAAATGGTTGGGGGGCGATGCGGAGGTTATCAGCTTCAGCGCCGTGCTGAAGCATCCCGTCGCGCAGAATAAATGTGTCGAGCAGGCCTGTAGGAGTTGTCGTGCCCAAGACGGACCATTGTGCGACCACGGCGGTCAGCATTTCATCGCGCAACGCGACGGTTTCTTGTGACGGTGGAGAGCTCTTTGCCAGGCCGCCCGCGTCTTGCCGGCCGAACAGCAGTCGCAGCAGGGCGACCTCTGCCGTGTCGAGATCAATCGCGCCGTCGGTCAGAGCCGTAAGAGCACGTGCCCGTGACAGCGCCGGGGCCTCGCCCTCTGCCGCCATACGCTGAACAAAGTGGTCCAGAAACGGCCAGAGCAGGACCGCGCCTGCCCAGAGGACGGGCTGCTGCGCGGCTCCGATAGGCTCAGGCAAAGAGCTCGTGCGCCAGTTCCAGGGCTTCGACCAACGTGTCGACTTCGGCTTCGGTGTTGTAGAGGCCGAAAGAGGCGCGGCAGGTGGCGTTGAGGCCGAGGTGGTCCATTAGCGGGCCGGTGCAGTGTTGGCCGGCGCGCACAGCAACGCCTTTCTTGTCGAGGATGGTCGAAATGTCATGCGCATGGGCCGCACCGTCGAGCGTAAAGGAAAAGATCGCTGCCTTGTCGGGCGTTGTGCCCTGCACTTGCAGCCAGTTCAGCCCATCGAGCTTTGAGCGGGTGTAGTTGCGCAGTTTCGCCTCATGCGCGGCGATATTCTCCATCCCGAGACCCATCATGTAGTCAAGCGCCACGCCCAGCCCGATTTGCTGCACGATGCCTGGGGTGCCGGCCTCGAACTTCATCGGCGGGTCGTTCCAGGTGACCTCGTCCTTGTGGACCTCGCGGATCATGTCGCCGCCGCCCATGAAGGGGATCATCTCGTCCATCCGCTCACGCCGGATATAGATCGCGCCCGAGCCTGAGGGGCCGTAAAGCTTGTGCCCGGTGATGGCGTAGAAATCACAGCCGATGTCGGCCACGTCGACCGGCATGTGCACGGCGGCCTGGCTGCCATCCACCAGCACGGCCACCCCCTTGTCGCGGGCCGCGGCGCAGATGGCTTTGACGTCGACCACGGTGCCCAACACGTTCGACAGATGGGTGATCGCGATCAGCTTGGTCCGCGGGGTGATCGCGTCGATCACCGCCTGCGGATCGAGCGCGCCGGTGCTGTCCACATCGACCCATTTCAGCACCACACCTTGGCGTTCGCGCAGGAAATGCCAGGGCACGATATTGGCGTGGTGCTCCATCACTGACAGGATAATCTCATCACCGGCCTGCATCCGCGGCATGGCCCAGCCATAGGCCACGGTGTTGATGCCCTCGGTGGTGCCCGAGTTCATCACGATTTCCTCTTCATCGGCGGCACCGAGGAAGCGCGCGATGGTGCCGCGCACCCCTTCGTATTTCTCGGTCGCGAGGTTCGACAGGTAGTGCAGCCCGCGATGCACGTTGGAGTATTCTTCGGCGTAGGCGCGGGTGATGGCGTCGATCACCACCCGCGGTTTCTGCGCCGAGGCGCCGTTGTCGAGATAGACCAGCGGCTTGCCGTTCACCTGCCGCGACAGGATCGGGAAGTCAGCGCGGATTTGTGCGACATCATACATTCGAAGGTATCCCATACGGAGTGATCCCCAGCAGCGACAGGATCAGCGTCAGACCCAGTGCCATACCGAGGACGCCAAAGACCAGCACCAGCGCGGCCTTTCCCAGACCGTCCAGATCGTGCACTTCGGCGAGGAAATTCAGAAGGATCCAGAGCCCCAGGGCCGAGGCCGCCATGACCACGATGGCGCTGAGAAACTCGGAGACTGGGAGCAGTACCAGCAGGCCGGTCTGCACCAGCACACGCAGCGCCTGCAGCCAAATGATCAAAAGCGCGACCTCTTCGATCCGGCCGGTGCCTCCCAGGCCCCGTCCCGCCCATGTCAGCGCCAGCATCATCGCCACCAACGAAAACGCCATGAAGACCATAAAGATCATCGGATCACCCAGTGCCGGTGTCGGCCCACTGCTGGGCGGTGTCACCATGACCGAGGCAGCAAAGACCAGCGCGTTCAGCACCACCACCAGCGCAAAGGCGGTCAGCAACACCTCGCGGCTGGGGCGGATCGACAACAGCAGTGCCGCCACCTCGCGCGGGGCGACAATGCTTTGCCAGGCCAGATTGATGAAACCCTGAAGGGTCACGCAGGCACCCGCCTTTCGGCCACCATCAGGCAGCGTATCCAGAACCACATGAACACGCCAAACCACACAGCACCCACCAATTGCAAGGCCGGACCGGGGCCGATGAAGCCGCCGACAAGACCGTTGAGCAGGATCAGCGGGGAGGAGGCCAAGAGGCTCCAGAAAAGCGCAAGCCGGGCGCCATAGCCGGTGCCCTGCCCGCCGACCGCGCGCGCCAGCCGATGTGTGGCCAACGCAAGCAGGTAGAGGATCAGCGGCGCGACAAAGACCCAGGCCATCAGCGACGCGCCCAAAAGCTGGTTCAGGTCCTGTTCCAGCAGATGCGCCTGACGCGACAGGACCGGCCATTGCGACACGAAGATCAGGATGCAGGCCCCCATGACGAAGGCCAGCGCCCGATCCTCCCGCGGCCCCAGATCAAGGAGCCGGCGCATGACCTTGCCCGGCCCCCGATAGGTTGCCACGATATCGCGAGTGACCGGCATGGATCAGCCGCGCCGCCGCATCAGCCAGGCAGACACGCGGCCGTTGATCTCTTCCTGCAGGCTTTCATCCTCGATCTCCTGCACCGCTTCGGCGATGAAGGCGATGGTCAGCAGATCCTGGGCGATGCCTTGGGGAATGCCGCGCGCGCGCAGGTAGAACAGCCCCTCTTCGTCGATCGCGCCCGAGGTGCTGCCATGCGAACAGGCCACATCATCGGCGTAGATCTCCAGCTCGGGCTTGGCGAGGAACTGGCTGTCATCATCCAGCAACAGGCTTTGCGAGATCTGATAGCCATCGGTCTTCTGCGCACCCTCCTTGACCAGGATCTTGCCCTGGAAGACACCTGTGGCACCGTTGCGCAGCACCTTCTTGAACACCTGCCGGCTTTCGCAATTCACCGCGTCATGGGTGACAAACACCGTGTCGTCGTGGTGAAAATCGCCGTCACCCATGCAGGCGCCCGCGACATGCGCCATCGCGTTGTCGCCGGTGAACTCGATCACACATTCGTTGCGTGTCAGCACGCCATTAGCCGTCAGTGTGAAGGACTTGAACGTGCTTTCCTCGCCCAGACGGGCAAACATATGTGTCGCCGCGCGGCGTTCGTGGTCACGCCCCTGCGCGCGGATGTGGTGCAACACGCCGCTATCAGCGATGTCCACTTCCATACACTTGTTGAACCGCGCCGCGGCCGGGCCGTTTTCCAGGATCGTCACCTCAGCGCCGGCGTCCACTTTGACCACATGGTGCAGGATCGCGTCCGACTCGACCGCCTTGTGGTAGTAGGTCAGGCTGATCGGCTTTGACGGCTTGCCGGTGACGTGAATCAGCACGCCATCGGTGGCAAACGCGGTGTTGAGCGCCGCCAGCGGGCGTTCGACAGGCGTCTGACCTTTGGCTTCGAGCTTTCCGTAAAGGTCCTGCGCCCAGTGGATATCGGCGCTTTCGGCGAGGCGGGCAATCTCCACCCCTTCCATCGACAGATCGTCCGAGGCTTCGGCATCGAACACGCCATCGACAAAGACGATGCGCAGGCGATCGACCTCACCAAAGACCGGAGCTTCGTCGTTCTCGAAGATGGCCGCGGCGGGGGCGTCGGGCTGCACCAGCGTGTCGGGGCGGGTGTATTTCCAGTACTCGTCGCGCCGCGACGGCAGACCCATTGCCTGCACCCGCGCCAGCGCCTCGCGCCGCGCCGGTTCGGCCCAGCCGCCGGTGGGCAGGCTCAGCACGTTCAGGCGCGCCTCGGTTGCGTCCAGTTTGACTTGCGGCAGCGCCATCATGCCACCTCCGTCAGCAGGTTTTCATAGCCGTTCTGTTCGACCTCCAGCGCCAGCTCGGGCCCACCGGTCTTGATGATCCGGCCCTCGGCCATGATATGCACGACGTCCGGTTTGATGTGGTCGAGCAGGCGCTGGTAATGCGTGATCACCAGGAACCCGCGGCCCGCATCGCGCAGCGCGTTCACCCCTTCGGCCACCAGCTTCATCGCGTCAACGTCAAGGCCCGAGTCGGTCTCGTCGAGGATGCACATCTTCGGCTCGAGCATCGCCATCTGCAGGATTTCGTTGCGCTTTTTCTCACCACCGGAAAAACCGACATTCACGGGGCGCTTCAGCATTTCGGCGTCGATCTTCAGCTCTTTGGCCTTGGCGCGGATTTCCTTGAGGAAGTCGGTCGAGGACATTTCCTCTTCGCCGCGCGCCTTGCGCTGCGCGTTCACCGCCGTGCGCAGGAAGGTCATGTTGCCCACGCCGGGGATCTCGACCGGGTACTGGAACGCCAGGAACAGGCCAGCGGCGGCACGCTCTTCTGGCTCCATCTCCAGCACGTCTTCGCCCAGCAGGCTCGCCTCACCGTCGGTGACCTCATAACCGTCCTTGCCCGAGAGGACATAAGAGAGGGTCGATTTGCCCGAGCCGTTCGGGCCCATGATCGCGTGCACCTTGCCGGCTTCGACCGTCAGGTCGACACCTTTGAGGATCTGTTTGTCCTCTTCTTCCAGCTTGACGTGAAGGTTCTTGATTTCCAGCATGTTTTGTCCTCGCTTCTTGATTTCGTCAGATGGGCCTTAGGGCCGCACCGTCAACTGCATGATCCGCAACAACCGCTTGGGCGGGATGGGTTGCGGGGTGATGTCGAACCGCGCCATGCGGCCGGTCATTTCGGGGGGGCCGAGGAACTCCTCGACATGGTGGTATTGCTTGCGCCCGGCGTAATCATCGAATAGCAGCGTGATCGGGCGTTCGGCCATGAAACAGGCGGCCAGCGCGCAGCCTTCCCGGAACCGGCCATCGACCAGCACCACGTCGGGGTGCTTGAACTCCGGCAGGGTCCAGACCTGCAGCGGATAGCGCGACCAGCGGCGCCATTCGCTTTCATCGACCGGCCGGCCCCACTCCTTGGTCGCGCCGATATCGGACCAGATCACGTCGACCTCGGTGCCCTGCACCGGCGGGTTGGCCGCGAACCAGCCGCGCATCATCTGCGCCCAGTCCTTGTCGGATTCGACGCTGAACACGCTGCGCCCCGGCAGTTCTGAGGCCAGCACCGTCGACCCGCCCGAGCCGTATTCCAGGATCACCTTGGCACGTGTGTATTCGGAGCGCAGCAAGGCGGCTTCGGGCTCCGGCATGGTCAGCTCCGGGCGCGGGATGGTCGCGGTGTCGGTCATGCCGATCCCCGGACAATTGCCAAGCGCGTTATAGTGATGGCGCGGCGCATCTCAGTCGATCACCACAGCGGTGCCCGAGGCGCTGACCATCAGCATGGAATCGCCCACGACCTCATAGTCGAGATCGATCCCCACCACCGCGTTGGCGCCCAAAGCGGCAGCGCGGCCTTCCAGTTCGTTCATGGCCGTGTCGCTCGCGTCCTTCAGTTTGGACTCGTACGCGCCCGAGCGGCCTCCGATCACGTCGGTGATCCCGGCAAAGAAGTCGCGAAAGACATTGGCGCCCATGATCGCTTCACCCACGACAATACCCTTGTAGGCCGTGATGCTGTGGCCCTCGATGCTGTTGGTCGTGGTCAGGATCATGAGGTCTCTCCAATGGGTTGCGCGAAATAGTTGATGTTGGCCTGCTGATGCCGTGCCTCGAATGTCACGGCATAGCCCGCTTCGGAACACCAGGCGTGGAAGGCGACATCGTTCTCGGCGTCCACCTCGACAAACAGCGCCGGGCGCTGGGTGGCGATGGTTTGCTCCAAACCCGCCAGCACCCGCATCTCCATGCCTTCGACGTCGATCTTGATCAGGTCCACCCGGTCCTCGCCCAAAAGGTCATCCCCGCGGTGCACCGAAATCTTGCCCGCGCCCTTTTTCAAACGCGTGGCGCCCAGATTGCCGCCCTGGCGCTTGATCTTATACCCGGCCTCGGACTGGTCGGAGAGGCCGATGCCTAAGGCAGACATGTCGATCAAATCCTGCAACCCATTGGCCTCAACATTCGCGGTCAGCGCCTCAATCGCCTGCGGGTTCGGTTCGATCACAATCACCCGCGCGGCCCCCATGAAGGTCGCAAAATACATCGCGTGATTGCCGACATTTGCCCCAATATCAACCACATGCGCGCCGTTTTTGATGTAGTCGGCCAGCCGGTCCAGATCTGCACGCTCATAGAACTTGCCCACCCGGTGGCGCCCCTGCACGGGACAGCCCTCGGCATTGAGGTGAAAGACAAACGCGCGCCCGTCGATGATGGCCTCGACCTGTTCCATCACCGCCCCCGCCGCAGCACAAGCTGCGCAAAGAGGCTGCCCAGGAACCCCGACACAAACGCCAAAGCAATAACGGTAATCATCGTCAATGCATCGGTCACAACGTCGATCACCGCAGCAAAGACGGCGCAGAACACACCGGTCAGCAAGGAGGTCAGCAGTACCGGCATCGGCTCATCCCAGAAACCGGCGCCGCGCCAGCATGCCGGTGGCCACGTAGTAGCCCCAGACTGCCAGCACCGCCGACAGCACCGCGTTGATCGCAAAGGCAATCGGCCGTTCGCTTTGCGGATCGATGAGCAGCGCCAAGACCGGCACAAAAACCGAATAGGCCGTAAACGCCACGGTGCCGCCCAAGAGCTTGTAGCGCAAAGGGGCTGTGCGGGCGGCCCGATGGGCCAGGCGCGGTTTCAGCTCTCTCATCGCATCCCTCCGGACAGGTAGGTGAAGACCATCATGCTGCCGAGCCCCAAGAGCCCCGCCACCGCCGAGGTCAGCACCACCGAGCCACCGATCAGCCCTTCGGTCTTGCCGCCGCGCTTGCGAATGCCCAGCCCGATAAGGCAACCGATGAAAACACCGATTCCCGCCCCGGCCGATTGAAGTGCAAGCCCCGCCAGCATGACCCGTCCCTTCGTGCGGTTTGTTTAGCCCACCGAGCCTTCGAGGCTGATCGCCACCAGCTGCTGCGCTTCCATGGCAAATTCCATCGGCAACGCCTGCAGCACCTCGCGGCAGAACCCGTTCACCACAAGGGCGACGGCCTCTTCCTCATCCATACCGCGCTGGCGGCAATAGAAGAGCTGATCATCGTCGACCTTCGATGTTGTCGCCTCATGCTCGACCCGGGCCGAGTTGTTCTTGACCTCGATATACGGCACCGTATGCGCCCCGCACTGATCGCCGATCAGCAGGCTGTCACATTGGGTGTAGTTGCGCCCGTTCTTGGCCTTGGGGTGCATCGACACCAGCCCGCGATAGGTGTTCTGCGCAAAGCCCGCGCTGATGCCCTTCGACACGATGCGCGACTTGGTGTTCTTGCCCAGATGCACCATCTTGGTGCCGGTATCGGCCTGCTGATGGTTGTTGGTGATGGCAATCGAGTAGAACTCACCCTGGCTGTCATCCCCGCGCAGGATGCAGGACGGGTATTTCCACGTCACCGCAGACCCGGTCTCGACCTGGGTCCACATCACCTTGGCCCGATCACCGCGGCAATCGGCGCGCTTGGTGACAAAGTTGTAGATGCCGCCCTTGCCGTCCTCATCCCCGGGGAACCAGTTCTGCACGGTGGAGTATTTCACCTCCGCGTCTTCCTCGATGACAATCTCGACCACCGCCGCGTGCAGCTGGCTGGTGTCGCGCTTGGGCGCGGTGCAGCCTTCGAGATAGGACACGTAAGATCCCTTGTCGGCAATGATCAGCGTGCGTTCGAACTGGCCGGTGTTTTCTGCATTGATGCGGAAATAGGTGCTGAGCTCCATCGGGCAGCGCACCCCCGGCGGTACGTAAACAAACGAGCCGTCCGAGAAGACAGCCGAGTTCAGCGTGGCGTAGAAGTTATCCGACACCGGCACGACCGAGCCGAGGTACTTCTTCACCAGCTCAGGGTGGGTCTTGATCGCCTCAGAGATCGAACAAAAGATCACCCCGGCCTTTTCCAACTCTTTCTGGAAAGTCGTGCCGACAGAGACCGAATCAAACACCGCATCCACAGCGACCTTGCGGCCTTCGGCAGGGGCGTCCTCGGCCCCTTCGACACCAGCGAGGATCATCTGCTCTTTCAGCGGAATGCCCAGCTTTTCATAGGTTTCCAAAAGCTTGGGGTCGACCTCGTCCAGCGACTTGGGCTTTTCCTCCATGCTTTTCGGGCGGGCGTAGTAGTACTGGTCCTGAAAGTCGATCTCGGGGTAATCGACCATCGCCCAATCGGGCTCTTTCATCTGCAGCCAGCGGTCATAGGCGGCCAGGCGCCATTCGGTCATCCACTCGGGCTCACCGTTCTTTTCCGAGATCAGCTTGACGATGTCCGGTGTCAGCCCTTTCGGGGCGTACTCCATCTCGATCTCGGTTTCCCAGCCGTATTTATAGCTGCTGACCGCCGCGACGGCATCCACCGTTTCCTGCTCAACACCTTCTTTGACAGTCACATTGTCCAAAGCTGCCATCTCGCTCCCCTTCGTGATCACGCCGCGCGAGCGCGGTGTTTGTTGTATTTCTCCAGCCAGACGTCGCAAAACCGTCCAACCTCGTCTTCTGTCGTCTCCGGCCCCAGGCTCACGCGGATCGCGCTGCTGGCGGTGGCCTCGTCATACCCCATGGCGCGCAACACCCGACTGGCGCGCACCTTGCCGCTGGAACAGGCCGACCCTGCGCTGATCGCAAAGCCCGCCAGATCCATCTGCATCACCTGCGTCTCTCCCTTCCATCCAAGGGTGGCGAAACAGGTGGTGTTGGGCAGACGCTCCGACTCTTTCCCGACAAAAATAGTCTCTGATGCGCCAGCCTCAATAGTTGTATCTAGAATATTTCTAAGTTTTGCCACCTGATCCCAGACACCAGCGTCCAAATCTCGTGCCGCAGCCGCCGCCGCGGCCCCAAATCCGGCAATCGCCATGACGTTCTCGGTACCGGCCCGGCGGCCCATTTCCTGCCCCCCGCCCCGCAGCTGCGCCGCCAGATCGGTACCCCGCTTCATAACCAGCGCGCCGATGCCCTTCGGCCCCCCCAGCTTATGCGCCGAGATCAGCGCCATCTCACAGCCCGCCCAGTTGAAGGCAAAGGGCCGCTTGCCAAAGACCTGCGTCGCATCGACCACCGCCAGCCCGGCCGGCAAATCCTGCACCACCCCGGTTTCGGAATTCGCCGCCTGCAGAACCGAGCGTGCCGGATCCGCCACCGTCACCCGACCGTCGCGATCCACCGGCAACACCGGATCGATCCAAGCCGCCACCGCGTCATGCTC
>JAAUYB010020814.1_pt1 | contig 87159 bp, 93 predicted proteins | sample 7278071 | NCBI WGS metagenome assembly JAAUYB01 (sample SAMN14350121, study PRJNA611818) | marine sediment metagenome | isolation source: surface marine sediment (1.8m) | place: French Polynesia: Moorea | collected 2018-08
CGTGCCGCCTGCCCCGTTGATCATTTCTTACCCGGAGTCCCGTCGAACTTCTTTTCCAGATCGGCCCAGCAATCGATGTAGTCATCCTGTAGCGGCGCCTCTTCGGCGGCAAAGCGCGTGAGGTGCTGGGGAAAGCGGGTTTCGAACATGAACGACATCGTATTGTCGAGCTTTTCGGCCTTGAGATCGGCGTTCGAGGCGCCCTCAAAGGCGTTCCGGTCCGGCCCATGCGGCAGCATCATGTTGTGCAGGCTCATCCCGCCGGGGACAAAGCCTTTGGGCTTGGCATCGTACTGGCCGTAGATGTTGCCCATCAGCTCGGACATGATGTTCTTGTGATACCAGGGCGGGCGGAAGGTATCCTCGGCCACCATCCAGCGTTCGCGGAACAGGACAAAGTCGATATTGGCCGTGCCTTCGACACCCGAAGGCGCGGTCAGCACGGTAAAGATCGACGGGTCGGGGTGATCGAACAGCACCGCGCCCACCGGGCAGTAGGTGCGCAGATCGTATTTGCAGGGCGCATAGTTTCCGTGCCAGGCCACCACGTCCAAAGGCGAGTGACCGATTTGGGTTTCGTGGAATTGGCCGCACCATTTGATTGTCACGGTGCTGGGAGTTTCGCGATCCTCGAACGCCGCCACCGGGGTCTTGAAGTCGCGCCGGTTGGCCATGCAGTTGGCGCCGATCGGGCCGCGCCCGGGCAGATCGAATTTCTGACCGCAATTCTCGCAGACAAAACCCCGGCAAGGCCCTTCGAGAACCTCGACGCGATACAGTAGGCCCCGCGGCAGCACCGCGATCTCCTTGGGCTCCAGATCGATGATCCCCAGCTCGGTGCAGAAGCGCAGCCGCCCTTCTTGCGGCACCACCAGCAATTCGCTGTCGGCGGAAAAGAAATACGCGTCCTCCATGCTTTCGGTCACCAGGTAGATGTGGCTCGCCATGCCCACCTGCGTGTTCACGTCCCCCGCCGTTGTCATCGTGCGCATGCCAGTCAACCAGTTCAGCGGCTCGGACGACATCGGCACCGGATCCCAGCGGTACTGGCCCAGGCTGATCACGTCCGGATCCACATGCGGCGCGCTTTTCCAATAGGGCAGATCGACCTTCTTGTAGCGGTGCGAGTGTTTGACCGACGGACGAATCCGGTAGCACCAGGTGCGTTCGTTCTGATGGCTGGGCGCGGTGAAGGCGGTGCCGCTCAGCTGTTCGCCGTAAAGGCCATAGTTGCACTTTTGCGGGCTGTTCATGCCCTGCGGCAGCGCGCCGGGCAGCGCCTCGGTCTCAAAGTCATTGCCGAAGCCCGGCATATAGCCTTCATGCGGCCCGGGCAGGCTGGGCGCCTGCACCATGGTCTGCGGATCGCTTTGACGATTCATCTCGGCCTCCCTTGTCTGGTTGCGCGCTTGATAATAGTTGTTTTTGTAACCAACAACGCCTGACTGGGGTACGGGATGCAAAAAGACGCGTTTGATCTGCAACTTTTCCTGCCCTATCTGCTCAATCAGGCGGCCGAGGCGTCCAGCCTCGGCTTCGCGCGGATCTACAAGGAACGCTATGGGCTGTTGCGCACCGAATGGCGGGTGCTGTTTCACCTTGGTCTATACGGCCGCATGACCGCGCGGGATATCGGGGCGATGGCCTCGATACACAAGACCAAGATCAGCCGTGCGGTACAGCGGCTGGAGGCGCGGCGCTATCTGAAACGCGCCCGGGACGACAAGGACCGGCGCAAGGAGCATCTGGAGCTGACCGCCAAGGGGCGCGAGGTTTATGCCGATCTCTACAATGAGGCCCGCAGCTATGAAGCCCGGCTGCTGCGCAATATGGCGGCAGAGGATGTCACAACGCTGCGGCGCTTGCTGACGGCGTTGGGAGGGTGATCGGCGTCAGCGTTTGGCATCTTCGATGATCCGCCGTGCCGCCTGAACCGAGGGGCTGGGGCGGGCGAGCATGTATTGTTGATTTGATCGGACGCTGTCGGTGCCAAGCGCCCTCCGCGACCGGCGGGTCAGCAGCAGCGTCTCTGCCCAGCAGCCATTAGCCTGCACAATCTCATGACGGCTGCACACCAGATGCACCCAGGCCATCACGCGCTTGCCGCGCGCAAACCTTATGCCCGGCAGGCCGGTCAGCGCCTTGGCGGGTACCAAAAGCTCGGAATTGAGGCCGCGCTCTAACTGGCCCTGCCCGCCCACCAACACCCGGTGATTGGCCGAGACGATCAGGTCGGTCAAAGGCCCACCCTCCAAGGCGCCGGCCTGGATCAGCACGGGCCAGCCGTTTGGCGACCGCGGCGGCAGGCGCTGTGTCGAGTGGTATAGCCGCCGGATCGGCTGAAGCCCATGATCCAGCGTTCGCACCCGATCCCCTGGCCTCAGCGCCTCAATCCGCAAAGCGCCACGGGCCGTGTCGATCCGCGTACCCGCCGCAAAACACAGGAAATCCGCATTCTGGCGGTTGGCCAGAAGGTTGCCCACCGAAATCGGCAGCACGGAATTCAGCGTCAAGCTTTCGATGGGCGCCGCCACCAGCGCCGCCTGGTCCGCATTGTTGCTCGATTCCGGCGCGAGGTAGAGATTGCCCACCGTGTCCTGCACCACCACCGCGGTGATTGTCGCATCCGGCGTGCCGTCGGTATAGCTGATCGTCGCGTTGTAGACGACAACGCCATCGAATGTCTGCGCCGGTCCTCCATCGATGCTGAACGTGTTGTTGGCCACGTTGTTGTCGATGTTGTAGCGGTCGCTGGTGCCCGAGGTGAAATCGACAGGCGAAAGCGTCGCTTGCGCGTTATACGAAAGCGGCGTCGAGGATGACCCATAGGTCTGCCCAACCAAAAGGCCGCCGTTTTCGGCGGTTGTGTTGCCCTCGGTTGTGTCGAGTATTGGCCCTGTCCCGAGGTAGAGAACCTCGAAAGTCGTTGGCACCCGTTTGCTCCTGCGCTGACGGCCCGGGAGAGGGCCTGAAGCGAGAACAAAAGCAAAACTTGTTTAAGAAACGGCAAATCCCGGCCGGGATACGCAGGTCAGAAGCTGACCTCGACCCCGGGCAAGTTCAGCGCCTTGATCAGGTCGCGCAGTTCCTGCCGCGCCGCCACGTTCGAGATGTTGAGCTGCTTGACACCGACATCCTTGAGGTCCAGCAAGGTCAGCCCCCGCGGGAAGAGCTCGCGAAAGATCACACGTTCGGAAAATCCCGGTGCGTTGCGGAAGCCGATGCGCTTGGCCAGACGCTGCAGCGCCTTTTCCATCTTCATCTTATTGACCATCTGCTGCGCGCCCAGCCGGTTGCGCAGGACAATCCAGTCGATCGGCGCCAACCCGGCCTGCGCCCGCAATTGCCGCGCGCTCCACACCATTTCGGAATAAACCGACGGGCCGCGGATCGTCTCACCATCACTGTCGATCTTGGCCAGAAGATCAAAGTCGATGAAGCTGTCGTTCAGCGGCGTGATCAGCGTATCGGCCAGCGAATGCGCCACCTGGCTCAACCGCGTGTGTGAGCCCGGGCAGTCGATCAGGATAAAGTCCGAGCGTTCCTCAAGTTCGGACACGGCCTGGCTGAGCCGATGGTCATAGGCATTGGCGCCCTCGGGCAGCTTGCTCTGATCGATCTCGGGCAGTTCGACATAGGTCGCGCTCGGCAGCTCCAGCCCCATCGTGTCGAGATGCGCCTTGCGGTTCTCGGCATAGCCGCCGAGCGTCTTTTGCCGCAGGTCCAGATCCAGCGCGCCGACCCGATGGCCCATCCGCGCCAGCGCGGTGGCGACATGCATCGACACGGTGGATTTGCCTGCGCCGCCCTTTTCGTTTCCGACGACAATGATATGTGCCACGGCGTTTGCCCTTTGCCCTAGGTCCCACATGTTTGGCTGTGGTTCGTTGCGCGCGACTCTATCTTGCGCGCGGGGCCAAGGAAAGACTTCGCACATGTCCCGACCGCAATCGTGGCCCTTACGCCGCAACGCGGATATGGCGGTTCAGGGTTTTGTCACCAGCGCGATCAGGTCTTGTTCTCCGGTCCAAAGATGCGCGCGCCAACCGGCGCCTTGCGCGGCAGCGACATTGGCCGCCGTGTCATCGACGAGGATCAGGTTGGTGGGGATGGCGTTTGCATGCGCCGCACACGCGTTGAAAAACGCCTTTTGCGGTTTGCGCGCGCCGATGGCCGCGGAATAGACGATGCCGTCCACGTAACGTGCAAGCCCCATCTCTTGCATCAGGTACCGCGCACGCAGGTGTTCTTGATTGGTGGCGAGGATCACTTTTTGGCCAAGCGTCCGCAACGCGTCCACTTGCGTCAGCACGTCCTGGTCCACGCGCGCATCCATGGCAAACCAATAGTCGATCAGGACATCGGCGGTCACATCGGGTGCGATGTCGGGCAGGCTCGCGTCCAGAACCGTGCGCAGATCCCGGCGGCCAAGCACAACGTCATCCCAATGCGGGGCGAAGAACCCTTTCGCCAGTTTGTCGAAGTCGATACCGAGATCGCGCTCGATATCGGTGGCCCAGGACAGGCCATCCGAGGGCCGCCCGGTGACAACAACTCCGTCCACATCCAGCATCAGGCACCGTGTCACGCCCTCGCCCTCCTTTCCTTGCAATGCTCAGGATAGGGCACGTTCCCAGTCAGGCCAGCGCGACAGCCCGCGCACGAAAAATGGGGCCTGCCGATGTGGCAAGCCCCTAATGCGTTCGGATTGTGACCCGGTCAGTGCAGCTTGACGCCGACCTCGTCGATCGCTGCGTCGATCAGCTTGCCAGCGTCGGCCGCGGTCATCTGGGCGGCCACCACGTCTTGCGCGGCCGCAACGGCGACCATGGCGGCACGGTCGCGGACCTCTTTCACAGCACCGGCCTGCGCCGTGGCGATCTTGTCTTCTGCCGCTTGCAGGCGGCGGGCGATGGATTTCTGCAGCTCTTCCTTGGCCTGCTCAGCGGCCAGGCGGGCCTCTTCCTCGGCATGGGCCACGATGCGGCTGGCCTGGTCCTTCACTTCAAGCTGCTTGCGCTCATAGCTGGCGAGCAGCTCCTGCGCTTCTTCGCGCAGGGCACGGGCCTCGTCCAGCTCGTTGCGGATGCCTTCGGCGCGCTTGTCCAGCATACCACCCAGAAGCCCGGGCACCTTGAAGTACACCAGCACGGCAATAAACAGCAGCAAGCCAAGCAGCACGACAAAGTCGGTGTTGCCCAGCGAAAAGAACGGGCCTTTGGCGGCCAGTGCCGGGGTCGCAAAGCTTGAGGCGGCGATCAGGCTGAAGAGGGTTGTCTTGCGCATGATCTTACCCCTTGATCCGGCTGCTGACAGCCGCGGTGATCGCCTTGGCGTCCGCCTTACCACCCAGAGCGGCCACGATGGCCTCCGCGGTGTCTTTGGCGACGGCCTCGACGTTTTCCATGGCAGACGCGCGGATTTCAGCGATCGCCTTTTCCGATTCAGCGGCCTTGGCGGCAATCTCGGCATCGGCCTTGGCGGTCGCATCAGCCAACTCGGCCTTAATCTCGTCCCGCGTCTCTTGGGCAATGGCCTGCGCCTTGGCACGTGCGTCGGCCAGCGCCTTGTCATAGGCCTGCTCGGCCTCTTCGGCCTTGTGCTTGAGGTCTTCGGCCGCGGCGAGATCGTTGGTGATCGTGCCCTGCCGCTCGGCCAGAACCGATGCGATACGCGGAAGCGCGATTCGCGACAGGATGAAGTAGATCGCCAGAATGGTGATGACGAGCCAGAAGATCTGGTTCGGGAACCAGTCAAAGCAGAGCTGCGGCATACCGATGGCGCTGCCGCCTGCGTCGACACAGGTGCTGACAGGTGCACTGCCGGTGGTTTCGGTCGCCATATCGTCCTCCGTCGGAACTTGTCTCTACATCGGGCGGGCCGTTTGGAACGGCGCCGCCCGCGCGTAAGGATCGTGTCGTTCGGTCGGTCTTAGACGGCGAACATCAGCAGGAGCGCGACGAGGAAGGCGAAGATGCCCAGCGCTTCTGCGAATGCGATACCGATGAACAGGGTGGCCGTCTGGCCGGGGGCGGCCGAGGGGTTGCGCAGAGCGCCGGCCAGGAAGTTGCCAGCCACGTTGCCCACCCCGATGGCGGCTGCGCCGGAACCGATTGCTGCCAGGCCTGCGCCGATATGTGCGAGATCGCCTTCCATGATGAATTCTCCTTACGATTGGAAGTTGATGTTGGTGTGGTTCATTGGGTGCGCAGGTGGCGCACCGGTATCAGTGATGCGGGTGCAGTGCGTCCTTGAGATACACGCAAGTCAGAATGGTGAAGACGTAGGCCTGGATGAAGGACACCAGCACCTCCAGCCCGTACATCGCGGTGATGGCCACCACCGACAGGGGCGAAATTGCCGCGATGGCGGCAAAACCGGCAAAAACCTTGATCACCGCGTGGCCGGCCATGACGTTGCCGGCAAGACGAATGCTGTGGCTGACCGGGCGCACGAAGTACGAGATCAGCTCAATGATCGCCAGGATCGGGCGCAGCGCCAGCGGCGCGCTCGACACCCAAAAGAGGCCGAGGAACGACGCACCGTTCTTGACGAACCCCAGGATCGTGACGGTCAGGAACACCGCCAGCGCCAGCACCACGGTCACGGCGAAATGCGACGTGGTGGTAAAGCTGCCCGGTATCAGGCCAAGGAAGTTGGCAAAGAGGATGAACATGAAGAGCGTGAAGATGTAGGGGAAGTAACCCACGGCATCCTTGCCGGTGACATCCTCGACCATCTTATAGACAAAGCCGTACGCAAGCTCTGCGATCGACTGGGTGCGCGTCGGGATAATCGCGCGGCGCGAGGTGCCGATCACCATCAGGGCAACGATCCCGACAATCGCCAGGAACATCCACAGGGTCACGTTGGTGATGGTGAACATCCCCACCGGGCCATCCCCGAACAGCGGTTCGACGATGAACTGGTCCATCGGGTGGAACACCAGGCTGCCCTTTTCTTCACCGCTCGCTTCCGTCGCCATCCTCAGCCCTCTTTTCGTCCTCACCCGCGTCGCGGGTGTCTTGTTTCGCCTGGAACTCACGCGCGCTGCGCATCATCACGTTGATGCCCGCGGCGATCCCCAGCAATGTGAACAGCACCATCAGGAACGGCGTCGTGCCCAGCACCACATCCAGCCCGTATCCGATGCCGAAACCGATCCCCAGACCGGCCACCATCTCGGTCACCATCCGCCAGGCCAGTTGACCTTGCGAATAATGCTCCTCCTGGTGCGCCTTGCCGTCGTCCTTGGCGGCTTTTGCCGCTTCGATCTTGGCCTCAAGCTCGGCCAGTTTTCGCCGGTCGTCCGGTTCGGTCACGGTTTGCCCCAGTCGGAGTGCTGCGCTGTTGCTATGCGGCTGCAGCGTCCGAGTCAATAAGGCCACGGCCTTGCGGAGAGGCGGTCTAAGTATATGCTTTATATTACTAATACTGCGGTCCGAAAGCCCAGTGCTATTCCGCCGCAGGGCGCTGTTTCCGCAAACAGGCCGCTTTGGCAAATTCAACTATTTGGTTGAGTTTCCCCAACACCCCTTGACGCATCAGAACCGAAACGCCTTAACCCATGCCCATGTCCAACGACCTCGACACCATCTTTGCCGCCCTAGCTGATCCTACCCGGCGCCGCATTCTGACGATGCTGCTGGAAGATGACATGGCGGTGACGGACGTGGCCGAACCGTTCGAGATGTCGCTGGCGGCGATCTCGAAACACCTGGGCATCCTGACCCGCGCCGGGCTAATCAGCCAGGAAAAGCGCGGCCGCGTGAAATGGTGCAAGCTGGAACCCGACGCGCTGCGTGATGCCAGCGTCTGGATGCAGGGCTTTGGCCAGTTCGAACCGGTCAACCTCGATGCGTTCGAACGGTTTCTGGCGCAGGAATTGCAGACGGATGAGGGCACCGAGGACGCCTTACCGGGCGGATAATCCGCCGGATCAGCCGATGCTCTCGGCGCTGGCCACGGCTTTGATGTGTTTGAGGAACGCCTGCACCTTGGCCGTGCGGTGCAAATCCACATGGGTGACCAGCCACAATGGCGCGCTCCATTCTTCGCGCGGCGGCAGGATCTGCTGCAGGTCCGGATGCTGCTGCGCCTCGAGCACCCCCATAAAGCCGATCCCGGCCCCGGCGATCACCGCCTGTTCCAACACCCGGCCGTCAACGCTGCGGAAAACCACGCGATCATAAGGCACGCGCGCCTTCAACCAGCGCTGAAACGGCGCCCGGCTTTCTGGGTTGTCATGGGCCACAAACCTGTGCAGCGGCAGCTCGGCCTCGCTTTGCGGGGCGCCGTACTGCGCGATGTAGCTCCGGCTGGCATAAAGCGCGATGTCCTGCCGGGCGAAGGGCTGCACCACATTGTCAGGCTCATCCGGCGACGGGCCGGCCCGCAAGGCCACATGGGCCTCGCCATATTCCAGGCGAAACACCCGGTCATCGGTCAGATACCGGGCAATGACTTCGGGATATTGGTCCTGAAAGCTGGCCAGCGCCTTCACCATCAGCGGCGCAAAGGTGACCAGCGAGGTCACCAGCAGCTCGCCAGACACCGACGCGCCGCGGCCTTTGATCCGGCCCTCAAGCTGCTGAAACTGATCATCGGTGGTCTGCGCCACCCGCATCAGGTCTTCACCCGCCTCGGTCGCGGTATAGCCCCGCGCGTGGCGTTGAAAGAGCTTTACCCCCAAACGGTTTTCCAGGGAATCGATGTGTCGGATTACCGTGGCGTGGTGCACACCCAGCACCTCGGCCGCGCCACTGACAGTTCCTTGGCGGGCGACCTGAAGGGCCGTGCGAATCTCGTCCCAGTTATTCATTTGCCGCTCTGTGCATTTGCTAACAATTAATGCGCAGTTTCTGGGATTGCGTGTTTTTCTGCAAGGGCCAACATTGTGTCCATCGCATCAAACTTGCATCAGGACAAAACCATGACTGAAACACTTCTGCGCATCGACGCCTCGGCCCGTATCGATGGTTCGGTCAGCCGCGTACTGGCTGACACAATCGCTGACAAACTGGCGCCGGCCAAGACAATCCATCGTGATCTGGCAAACGGCCTTCCGCATATCGACACCGCCTGGATCGGCGCCAACGGCGTCCAGGCGTCCGAGCGAAGCGCCGAACAGCGTGCCGCGCTAACGCTGTCCGACACCCTGGTGGCCGAGCTGCAAGAGGCCGACACCCTACTGATCAGCCTGCCGATCTACAATTTCGGCGTGCCCTCGACGCTGAAGGCCTGGATCGACCATGTCGCCCGCGCCGGCATCACCTTCCGCTACAGCGAAAACGGTCCGGTGGGTCTGCTGGAAGGCAAGCGGGCGATCATTGCCATCGCTTCGGGCGGGACGGAAGTGGACTCGGCGATCGACTTTGCCACGCCGTACTTGCGGCACGTGATGGGTTTTATCGGCATCACCGACGTCGAAATTGTCCGCTCTGACCGGCTGATGGTGGATGCCGCCGCCTCACAGGCCCGGGCCGAGGACGACATTCGCCGCCTCGCCGCCTGACCTTAAGACAAACCGATCCCCGTCCCGCGGGGGTCGGTTTTACTGTCCTGCGAGCCGCACAGCTTGACTCGCGCGACCCAGCACCGTATCAGCCCTCCAAATTCCGGAAGCATCAGTGTCTTCCGGTCCCATGGGCCATGCCCGGGATCGCCCTCCGTCAGCGCGTTGCGCCCACGGGGGCCATTCTGCTTTGGGATTTGTGATGTCGACGCCGCGTGCTTACCTTGAGCACGTCCCATTAACCGAAGGAGGGCCCTGGCCCGATGTTCGAAAATCTCTCCGAACGCCTCGGCGGCGTCTTTGACCGGCTGACCAAACAAGGTGCGTTGTCCGAGGATGACGTCAAAACCGCCCTGCGCGAGGTGCGTGTGGCCCTGCTTGAGGCCGACGTGTCCCTGCCCGTGGCGCGCAATTTCATCAAGGCGGTCGAGAAAAAGGCCACCGGTCAGGTGGTCACCAAATCGGTCACCCCGGGCCAGCAGGTCGTCAAGATCGTGCATGACGAGCTGATCGGCGTGTTGGCCGGCGAAGGCGAGCCCGGCGCCCTGCGTGTCGATGCACCCCCCGCGCCGATCCTGATGGTCGGCCTGCAAGGCGGCGGCAAGACGACGACCACCGCCAAGCTTGCCAAACGCCTCAAGGATCGGGACGGTAAAAAGGTCTTGATGGCCTCGCTCGACGTTAACCGTCCGGCGGCGATGGAACAGCTGGAGATCCTCGGCAAGCAGATCGGCGTCGACACCCTGCCCATCGTCAAAGGCGAAGACCCGGTTGCCATCGCCAAACGCGCCAAGACGCAGGCCTCTTTGGGCGGCTACGACGTCTACATGCTCGACACCGCCGGCCGCTTGTCGATCGACGAAGAGCTGATGGCCCAGGTCGAGGCGGTCCGCGACGTCGCCAACCCGCGCGAAACCTTGCTTGTCGTCGATGGCCTCACCGGGCAGGACGCCGTGCACACGGCGGAAAACTTCGACGAACGGATCGGTATCTCGGGCGTAGTTCTGACCCGGATGGACGGCGACGGCCGCGGCGGCGCCGCGCTCAGCATGCGCGCCGTCACCGGCAAGCCGATCAAGTTCGTGGGTCTGGGTGAAAAAATGGACGCGCTCGAAACCTTCGAGCCCGAACGCATCGCTGGCCGCATCCTCGGTATGGGCGACATCGTCAGCTTGGTGGAAAAGGCGCAACAGACGCTGGAGGCCGAACAGGCCGAGCGCATGATGAAGCGCTTTCAAAAGGGTCAGTTCAACATGAACGACCTCAAGATGCAGCTTGAACAGATGATCAAGATGGGCGGCATGGAGGGCATGATGTCGATGATGCCCGGCATGGGCAAAATGGCCAAACAAGTCGGCGATGCCGGACTGGATGATAAGGTGCTGAAACAGCAGATCGCCCTGATCCAGTCGATGACCAAACGCGAACGCGCCAACCCGCAGCTTCTGCAGGCCAGCCGCAAGAAACGCATCGCCGCCGGCGCGGGCATGGAGGTCAGCGACCTCAACAAACTGCTCAAGATGCAGCGCCAGATGTCCGACATGATGAAAAAGATGGGCAAGATGGGCAAAGGCGGCATGCTGAAACAGGCCATGCGCGGCATGTTCGGCAAAGGCGGTCTGCCGCCTGAAATGGCCGGGCAGATGGACCCAAAGGCGCTTGAGGCTGCCGCCAAGCAAATGGGCATGGGCGCCCCCGGCGGTGGCGGCTTGCCCGGGCTCGGCGGCGGCGCCCTCCCCCCCGGTCTCAGCGGATTCGGGAAAAAGAAATGACCATCCTGCCCCGGCCAAGCGCCCCCTGGCGCAACGCCGCCACCCACACCAACGCCTGTCAAACGTATTGCGGTGACGCCGCCGCCAAGAAACCTGCCGCGCGCCAGCGCGTCCTTTGGATCACGCCTGCATGACCTCAGCCCCCGTCATCGAAACCGCGCGTCTGCGCCTGCGCGGCCATGTCATGGCGGACATGGACGCGTTTGAGGCGTTTTTCGCCTCGGACCGCGCGACCTATAGCGGACGGCCGAAAAACCGCGCCCATCTGTGGTACGGTTTTGCCTCCGAGGTTGGCAGCTGGGATCTGATGGGCCATGGCGGCTGGGGCGTGGAAACACGCGACGGCGCGCTCATTGGCCAGGTGGCGATCACCCAGCCACCGCATTTCCCCGAGCGCGAGATCGGCTGGACGCTGTTTGCCGGCTATGAGGGCAGGGGTTTTGCCTGTGAGGCCGCCGCCGCCGCACTCGGTTGGGCCTGGGCGCAGGGCTGGGACACGCTGGTCAGCTACATCACCCCGGCAAACGCCCGCTCCATCGCGCTGGCGAAACGTTTGGGCGCTGAACATGACCCAAAGGCCGCCCTGCCCGAGGGTGAAACCGCCGACGAAACGGTGGTTTACCGTCATTTCCCCGATGCCGACGGCAGTCCGGAGGCCTACGCATGACCGCCCCGGTGCTCCACACCAAACGCCTCAACTTTTGGGGGCCCGAAGCGGGCGATCGCTCGGCTTATGCTGCGTTCTACGCAAGCTCTGACGTGACCGTGGGCGACTATCGCGGCGGGCGCAGCGCGGAAGAGATCGACGTCATCCTCGCCAGCGACCGCGCGCATTGGCAGCGCCATGGCTTTGTCCTGTCGGAAAGGGTTGTCGCATGACCCTGACCAACGCCCCGCGCCTGACCACGGAACGGCTGATCCTGCGTGGCCCCGAGCACCGCGATACCGAACATGTCATCGCCTTCCTGCTGGACCAGGAGCGCGCGCAGGGCTTTGGCGCCAGCGACAATCGCGGCGACGCCTGGCGCTGGTGGGTACTCAGTATCGGCCACTGGCACATGCACGGCTATGGCTATTTCACCATCGAAGAGAAGGCCTCAGGCCAGCCCGTCGGGCTGACCGGCATCTGGAACCCCGAAGGCTGGCCAGAACCCGAGGTGGGCTGGGTAGCCTTCAGCGGCTTTGAGGGCAAAGGCCTGATCCGCGAGGCCGCAGACCGTGCCCGCCGCTGGGCCTATGACGATCTGGGTATGTCGGCGCTGACCTCGAACATCGTGCCCGGCAACACCCGCTCTATCGCGCTCGCCGAACGGCTCGGCGCCACCTATGAGCGGACCTACCAGAACATCCATATGGGCGAGGAACTGCTCTACCGCCATCCGGGACCGGAGGCGCTGGCATGACGGCGCTGCAAATCCCCACGCTGACCACCGAAAGGCTGCTGCTGCGCGGCCCGCAGGAAAGCGATTTCGAAACCATTCACGCCTTTATGGGCTCGCCCCGCTCCGCTTTTGTCGGTGGTCCGGTGCTCGACCGTTTTGCCACTTGGCGCGCGTTCCTGGCTGTACTCGGCCACTGGGCCTTGCGCGATTATGGGTTTTTCACGCTGGAACATCGCGACACTGGCAAGCTGGTGGGCCGTGTCGGCGTGGTTTGTCACGAGATGTGGCCAGAGCCCGAGCTGGGCTGGCATCTGTTCGAAGGCTTCGAAGGCCAGGGCTATGCCTATGAGGCGGCTGTGGCGGTGCGCGACTGGGCGCATGACAGTCTGCAGCTGGGTCCGTTGATTTCGCTGATCATGCCGGAAAACACCCGGTCGATCACGCTTGCCGAACGCCTGGGCGCAACCTACGAAAAAGACATCGAACTGCTGGGGTACATGGGCCGGGTTTATCGTCACCCGCTGGGCACGGGGGGCACGGCATGATTGCGGCTGTGGAACAACACCGCCCGGGCCCGGCCGCCCGCATGGCGGCCCGTTTGGGCGGCAAAATCCCGGTGCTGGACACCAAACACCTGCAGCTGCGCGGCCCGCGGATCTATGATTTCGACGCCTATGCGCGGATCAACTGTTCGAACCGGGCGGAGTATATGGGTGGCCCGTTCAGCCGGGCCGAGGCCTGGACCGACTTTTGCCAATACACAGCGCAATGGCTGCTGCACGGCCATGGCATGTGGACCATCGATGCCCAGACCACGCCCAGCGCCGGCTTTGTCACCCTGGGCTTTGAGTATGACGACCCGGAGGCCGAGCTGGGCATCTTTGTCACCGAAGAGATTGAGGGCCAAAGCTATGCGCATGAGGCGCTCGAAGCAGCACTGGAGCACGCCTTCACCACGCTGCGCTGGCCCAGCGTCGTGTCTTATGTCGACCCGGGCAACGCCCGCTGCATCGCATTGATGGAGCGTATGTCAGCCGCGCGCGACGCCACCGCCGAGGCCGAGCTGAACGACGGCACCTTTGTCTTTCGCCACATCAACCCGTCGGAGGGCGCGTAATGGGACATCGCGACATCCCCGTGCTGGACACCCAGCGCCTGCAACTGCGCGGGCCCGAGCCCGAGAACTATCCCGATTTCAAGGCCACCTTTGCCTCGTACCGGTCGCGCTTCATGGGTGGTCCACTCAATGCCTACGAGGCCTGGATGCTCTATGCCGCCGAAATCGGCCACTGGGAAATCCGCGGCTTCGGCATGTGGATGGTCCACCTGCGCGACACTGGCGAGACCGTCGGCATGGCGGGCGGGTGGTTCCCGGCAAAATGGCCCGAGCGTGAGATCGCCTGGATCATCTGGCCCGACCAGGCTGGCAAAGGCTATGCGCTGGAGGCCACGCACCGCGTACGCCGGTACTTCTATGAACAAGGCGGCTGGGACACGGCGGTCAGCTATCTCGACCCCAAGAACCTCGATTCGATCCGCCTGGCCGAACGGCTGGGCGCCAAGAAAGACCATGACGCCTCGTCGGTGGACGGCAACGACGTGTGTTACCGCCACCCCAAACCTGCCGAATTGCAGGGCACCCAGCTCGCCCATGGCATCGACATGGAAATCCAGAACTACATCGATCCGCTGTTCAAGCCGAAAGGATGGGCCATTGACTGACGCCGTGACCCGCGCCGCGGACCTCCTCAAGGACCATCGCGACAGCATCGACCGGCTGGATGCGATACTCGTCTACACATTGGGCGAGCGTTTCAAACACACGCAGGCTGTGGGTGAGTTGAAAGCTCAGCACGCCCTGCCCCCTTCCGACCCGGACCGCGAAGCCAAACAGATCGCGCGTCTGGAGGATTTGGCACGCCGGGCCGACCTCGACCCGGAATTCGCCAAGAAGTTCCTGAACTTCATCATCGCCGAAGTCATTCGGCATCATCAAAGCAAACAGACCTGAGGCGGACACACTCCCCGCCGAACACGCCATTATAAGGAGATTGAACAATGGCCCTGAAGATCAGACTCGCCCGTGGCGGCTCAAAGAAACGCCCCTTCTACCGCATCGTGGTGGCGGATTCGCGGATGCCCCGCGACGGCCGCTTTATCGAGAAGGTAGGCACCTACAACCCGCTGCTGCCGAAAGACAGCGAAGAGCGCGTGAAGATGGATCTCGAGCGTATCCAGCACTGGCTGGGCCAGGGCGCGCAGACCACCGACCGCGTGTCGCGCTTCCTTGAGGCCGCCGGTGTCGTGGACAAGAAAGAGCGCAGCAACCCCAAGAAGGGCACCCCGGGCAAAGCCGCCCAGGAACGCGCCGAAGCCAAGGCTGCCAAGGCCGCCGAAGCTGCGGAAGCCCCCGCCGAGGAAGCTGCCGAAGAAGCCGCAAGCGCGGAATAATCCGCCGCTTGCCTGCCCCGGCGGTCTATATGATCCGCCGGGGCACAACCGCCCGACAGGCCGCACCCGATGTTTCGCTTGTTCCGCGCTCCGGTTCTGATCCTGCTGGCCTTTGCCGCCGGGATCCTCTTTGAACGCTTCACCCAAAGCGACCGATGTGCGAAAAATGGCGGGCAATGGGACAGCGCCGGGTACTGCGCTTTTGAAGGACGTTGAAATGGCCGAGATGATCTGCGTCGGTGCCATTGCAGGTGCCTTTGGGGTGCATGGCGAGGTGCGTCTGAAAAGCTTTACCGCCGATCCGGTTGCGATTGCAGACTATGCGCCACTGCAGACAGAAGATGGCGCGCGCAGTTTCGAGATCGAGATCACCCGTGAGATCAAAGGCGGGTTTGCCGCCCGCCTGAGTGGTGTGCTGACAAAGGAACAGGCCGATGCGCTGCGCGGCACGCAGCTTTTTGCCCCACGTGACCGACTGCCGAGCCTGCCGGATGATGAGTTTTACCACGCCGACCTGATTGGCCTGACGGTGCTCGACACCGGCGGGGCCGAGCTGGGCCGCGTGAAGGCGGTGCAGAACCACGGCGCCGCCGACCTGCTGGAGATCCTGGTGCCGGGGCACAGCCGCACGGTGCTTTTGCCCTTTACCCAGGCGGCGGTGCCGACGGTTGATCTGGCCGCTGGCCGGATCATCGCCGACCCGCCGGAAGGGGTGTTTGAATGACGCGGCTGATCATCCATGCCGGGTTTCACAAGACCGGCACCACCACCGTACAGACAACGTTGCACACCAACCGGCGCAAGCTGCGCCGGCATGCGCGCATTCTGTTGAAACCCGACTTCCCCGCGTTGACCGACGCCGCGCGGCGGTTCTCCGTGGATCCGCATGCCACCACCCTGGCCGATGTCGCGTCCGAGGCCGTCGCGTTCTTTGCCACACTGGCAACGGATGATCCCCGTCCGCTGGTGATGTCATCCGAGGATCTGTCTGGCCACATGCCCGGGCGGCACGGGCTCGACCAGTATGACGCGGCTCCCTTGATCATGTCGCAACTGGCCGAGGCCGCGCGAGCGCATTTCGGCGACGATCTCGATCTGGTCTTTTTCTTCTCGACCCGCGAACGCACCGCCTGGCTGCGGTCGACCTGGTGGCAGAACCTGCGCAGCACGCGGCTCGATCAGGATTTCGACGTCTATTCCGATGCCATCGCCGCAGCCGCCGATCTGCCGCAAGTGCTGTCCGAGATTGCCGAGGCAGTAGCACCGGCCGTCGTCAGCGCCCTGCCACTGGAGGAAAGCACCGACATGCCGCAGGGGCCGATGACGCCACTTCTCGACCTGATCGACCTGCCTGAGGATCAACGCACCAAGCTGTCGATCCTGCCGCCAGAGAATGTGCAGCCGGATCTGGGGCTGGAATCAGTCTTCCTGGCGCTGAACCGCAGCGGCTTTCGTGACAGGTATCTCAACGAAACCAAAAAGCTTTTGCGCCAGATGGCGAACAGACAGCTGGATCGGGACTGACTGTTTCCACCCTGTTACCAAACCCTTAAGATTCGCGTCCGTCGCACCACGAAAGGGTCACATTGCCGGTGCAAATTCGCCTAGGTTGAAGGGATGTGAGTTCAGCGTAGGGTGTGATGGATTATCGGCTTTTGTTGACGATTGTGGCGCTGCTGCCGGCGCTGGTTGTGTCGGTCCTGCCTGTTGCAGCATTGTCGGGGCCCGTCACGATGGTTGTGGGCAGCGTAGGCAGCCTTGTGGCATTTGCCGCGTCTCTGCGCCCCGCTCCGCAAATGCCGGAATCGCCGTCACTTCTGCGCCGCGACGCGTTGCGCCAGCTACCGGAAAACCTGCCAGAGCTGCCCGAGATGCGCCGCGCCCTTGTGCCATTGCTCAAATACGGCGCCGGGTTCGACGCCATGACGATGCGCGATCAGGCCATCAGCCGCGCGCTTCAACTGGTGCGCGACCGCATGACCAAGACCCGCACAGACGCCTTGTCCGACCAATCCGTGCGCGAACTTTTTCTGCTCAACCAACTGCTGCGGGTCACCCCCGGGGAGGCCGGGCAGTTGGCGCAGCTCTTCCAGCGGCCCGATGTGGTGCTGGACCTGCGCGACCAGATCACCCAAGATCTGATCCGCCAAGCCGAATTCGACCGTCAGCACGCGATCTTCAACGCCGCGCTCGAGGTTTGGCGCAGTGACAAGGACGGCTCGATGCGTGAGATGCTGGCCGCCCTGCCCTGTGATGACATCGACCTTTGGCACCATGTCGTGCTGAACCACGACCCGCATGATGCCGAGCAGCGGCAGGCGGCGCTCTGGTGCGTGCAACAGGCCGGGTGCGACCGGGCCACAGTTGCCAGCTGGCTGACCTATCTGGCGACCGACGGGCACCTGATGACGGCCGCCGTGACCGGGGACACGGCCTATCTACAGGCGGTACGGGATGTGATCGACGCCTGGAATGCCGGAACGTACAAGCGGCAATCGCTTGCCCTTGCGCCGACTGACTCGCTGGTCGGCGCAGCACAACCGTTCCAAGCCGCACTGGAAGAGCTGGCGCAGGTGACAGACAGCGACCGCTGGCCGCTGCCCTTTGGCGCCTTTGTTGAATATACCGGCCGGACGCCGCGTCCGCGCGACGCCTGGTGCCTGGAGAGCGGCCGGCTGCGCACCGCGCCGCGCGCCGAAGACTACCTGACCGATATCTCCGACGCCGCCTGAGGCCCTTTGCCTTTCGCCGCCGCTCTGGGTAAGGCGGGGGGGATCGCAGACCAGGGGCGCTTTGCAATGGCCGACACTCCAAAATCCTTTGGACGCAAATCGATGCGCCCGTCGCTGCAACCGCGCAGCCTGATGACCGACGATCCGGAACTGGCGAGGGCCTGGCGGGCGCAGATCATCACGCTCTTCCCCGAAGCTTTTCCCGGCGTGCTGGGCCTGTCACTGACCGGCACCGCGCTGAAGAACGGTCTCTGGCAGATGCATACCGTGGGACTGCGTGAGTTCGGCGAGGGAAAACACCGCAATGTCGATGACACACCGGCCGGCGGCGGCGCCGGTATGGTGCTGCGGGCCGATGTCATGGGCCGCGCCTTGGAACATGCCCGCGCAACGATGCCACCGGCCGCGCCCATCCTCTATCTATCGCCGCGCGGCCGCCCGTTTGATCAGGCGATGGCGCGCGACCTGGCCCGCCGCCCCGGCGCCACGCTGATCTGCGGCCGGTTTGAAGGTATGGACCAGCGCGTGATCGACCACTACGGCATCACCGAAGTCAGCATCGGCGACTATGTCCTGACCGGGGGGGAGCTGGCCGCGCAGGTGCTGCTCGACGCGACCGTGCGTCTGCTGCCGGGGGTTCTGGGCAATGCTGACTCGGCGACCGAGGAAAGCTTCAGCGACGGGCTTCTGGAGCATCCACAATACACACGGCCCGCCGACTGGCAGGGGCTGCCGATCCCGCCGGTGCTACTCTCGGGCAATCATGGCGAGATCGCCAAATGGCGCCGCGCCGAGGCCGAGGCGCTGACCCGCGAACGCCGCCCCGATCTTTGGGACGCGTATCAAGCCCGCGATCCCGAATGACGGTCGCAATTTCCGCGACACCCCCGCAAAAACACTTGATCCCCTGAGCCCGCACGCTTATACGGCCCCAGTCTGTTGGCCCGCGCGGCTTTCGGACATGTTTTCTGTTGCGTTACCGTGCTTCTTCGGCACGGAGGTACCATCGGAAGACACGGCACACAGCAAAGCCGACCTGCATCTCTGGCGGGCGCCCCCGAAACGGGACAAGGCGGACCCGGACGAAGACACAGAGCTCTGAGGCGACAGATATCTTCACGGGCCAACCGTGAGCAGTTTAGGAGATGGTCAGATGGATCTGATCGCAACACTCGAGGCGGAACAGATCGCCTCGCTGGGGAAAGACATCCCCGACTTCAAAGCCGGCGACACCATTCGCGTCGGCTATAAGGTGACCGAGGGCACCCGCACCCGTGTGCAGAACTACGAAGGTGTCTGCATCAGCCGCAAGAACGGCGCGGGCATTGCCGGGTCGTTCACCGTCCGCAAGATTTCCTTTGGCGAAGGCGTCGAACGTGTGTTCCCGCTCTACTCGACCAATATCGAGTCGATCACCGTGGTCCGCCGTGGCCGCGTCCGCCGCGCCAAGCTTTACTATCTGCGCTCGCGCCGCGGCAAGTCGGCCCGGATCGCAGAAGACACCACCTACAAGCCCCGCAAGGGCGCCGACGCATAAGGACGATCCCGATGAAAAAAGATCTTCACCCCGAATATCACATCGTCGACGTCAAGATGACCGACGGCACGATCTACCAGACACGCACCACCTGGGGCAAAGAAGGCGACACCCTGTCGCTCGACATCGACCCCACCGTGCACCCCGCCTGGACCGGCGGCGGCACCCGCCTGATGGACCAGGGTGGCCGTGTTTCCAAGTTCAAGAAGAAATACGAAGGCCTCGGCTTCTGAAACAAGGCACATTTCTGAGACTGACGCCGTCCCTCGGGGCGGCGTTTTTCGTTTGGATTTGAGGTATTTCGCACACCCGCTGCGTTCGGATTTGACCGCGTGGTAAGACCCCTGCGTTATCGCCCCTCGCAACGCCACCAGAACGGGGCCGGATGCGTTGACGATCAAAGCTTGGATAATCTGGGCCGTTGCTTTGGCCCTGTGGGTGCCCGGGATGGGTCTGGCGGCCCCGTCGGCGAGTTTGGTCATGGATGCCCGCACGGGGGAGGTGTATCATCAAGAGGATGCCGACACGCCGCTGCACCCGGCGTCGCTGACCAAGATGATGACGCTCTACTTGGTGTTCGAGGCGGTCAAGCGCGGGAACATCGGAATCAACAACATTGTGCGCGTGTCCGAGCATGCCGCGTCCCGACCCGGATCGTCGCTGCACCTGCGTCCGGGACAAGAGATGACGGTGCAAGATCTGATCCTCGGCGCCGCCATCCGCTCTGCCAACGATGCCACAACCGCTTTGGCGGAGGCTGTGGCGGGGGACGAAGCACGCTTTGTTGAGCGGATGAACGCAACTGCACAACGGATGGAGCTGACCGGTACCACTTTCCGCAATACCCATGGGCTGACCGCCAAGGGACACCTTTCCACCGCGCGGGATATGTCGCGGCTGGGGCGGTTTCTGCTGTTTGATCACCCGGAATACTTCGCGTTGTTTTCCCGCACTGAGGTCGAGATGGGGGAACGTGTGCTCAACCACACCAACCGCCGTTTTTTGCGCGCCTATGACGGAGCGGACGGGATCAAGACAGGCTACACCAAAGCCGCCGGTTACAACCTGACCGCATCCGCCCGGCGCGGTGACAAGCACCTGATCGTCACGGTCTTTGGCGCGTCGTCCTCGGCGGCGCGGGCGACACAGGTTGCACAGCTCATGGATGCGGGTTTCGCCCGGGCGCCGGCTGACGCCACCCGCGTGCCGCCGGGTAAAACCCCTGGCCCCAAAGGCGCTTTCCTCGCGGGCCTGCAAATGACACCGGACGCGACGGTCCCTCCGCAAACCAAAACGCCCCGCCTGCGCAGCGGCTTGGGATCTGTGCTTGCCACCGGCGGCACATCAGCGCAATCGCCAGGCACCGGCCAGCCTTCCGCTGGCGGCGTCGCCTTGTGGCTCTTTCAGCAGTAATCACCGCTCTGGACAGCCGCCTCGCCCCCTGTCAGAATTTGATCAAATCACTCGCGGGGATGGCGCCATGAAGGACGAAAACTTTCTGAAAGAAAACAACGCCCGGCATCTGTGGCATCCGATGGGCCACCCGCGTGACAGCCTGGAAAACCCGCCCAAGATCATCACCGGGGCCGAAGGTGTATGCATCACAGACATCGACGGGCACAGCGTGGTGGATGCGGTTGGCGGGCTTTGGTGTGTGAACCTGGGCTATTCCAACCAGGCGATCAAAGATGCGATCAGCGAGCAGCTCCAGTCCCTGCCCTATTATTCCGCCTTTGCCGGTACCAGCAATCCGTCGGCCATCGAGGCGAGTTATGCCGTGCGCGAATTCTTTGCCGAAGACGGGATGGAGCGGGTATTTTTCACCTCGGGCGGGTCGGATTCGGTGGAAACCTGCCTGCGGCTGGCGCGGCAGTACCATCGCCTGCGGGGCGAACCGACGCGGACCAAGTTCCTGAGCCTCAAGAAAGGCTATCACGGCACCCATTTCGGCGGCGCGAGTGTGAACGGCAACAACCGCTTTCGTATCAATTACGAACCGCTCTTGCCGGGCGTCTTTCACCTGCCGGCCCCCTATCCCTACCGCAATCCGTTCCACGAAACCGATCCCGCCAAGCTGGCGCAGAACATCGCCGCGGCGATGGAGGACGAGATTGAGTTTCAGGGCGCCAACAGCATTGCGGCTTTCATCATGGAGCCCATCCAGGGCGCGGGTGGTGTGATCGTGCCGCATGAAACCTTCATGCCGCTGATGCGTGATATTTGTGACCGGCACGGCATCCTGATGATCGCGGACGAGGTCATCACCGGCTTTGGCCGCACCGGCGACTGGACCGGCTCACGCCATTGGGGCGTGCAGCCCGACATGATGTCGACCGCCAAAGGCATCACCAGCGGCTATTTCCCGGTGGGGGCGGCGCTGATGTCGGGCAAGGTGGCCGAGGTTTTTGAGACCTCGGACGCCGACGGGGCGATCTTTCACGGCTACACCTATTCGGCGCATCCGGTGGGCGCGGCGGCGGTGGTGGCCTGCCTGTCAGAGACGATACGGCTCGACACCAAGACAAACGCCGGCCCGCGGGGCACGCAGCTGTTCGAGGGCGTGCTAACGCTGGCCGAAAAACACGACATCATCGGCGATGTGCGTGGCGGGCATGGGTTGATGACCGGGATCGAGCTGGTGTCGGACCGCGCCAGCAAGACGCCGCTGGATGCCGGCACGGTCAAGCGTGTGCACCAGGTCACCTATGAGGCCGGTGCGATGGTCCGGATCGGCGCGCATAATTTCCTGATGTCGCCGCCACTGACCATCAACGAGGCGGAAATCGACGTGATCCTGAACGCCCTCGACGCCGGTTTTGCGGCCGCCTGACGGGTCGGCCACCCAGGCGCGGCCAAGCCAAAACCGGCGATGCGCGACACGTGGACGAAACACAAAATCCGGCCGCACGAATTGTCGCATCTCAGAGACATCTTTGCCCCAGGCCCTATCTAGCGAGGCAACCAGATAGGACCTTTTGAGGCACGTTTCTTATGGACACACTGCTGCTGTCGCGGATCCAGTTCGGCGCGAATATCTCGTTCCACATCCTGTTTCCGACGATCACCATTGCGCTGGGGTGGGTTCTGCTGTTTTTCAAGCTGCGCTACAACCGCACGCGCGACATGAAATGGATGGAGGCCTACCGGTTCTGGGTCAAGGTCTTTGCCCTCAGCTTTGCCATGGGCGTGGTCAGCGGCATCACCATGTCGTTCCAGTTCGGCACCAACTGGCCGGGGTTCATGGAAATCGTCGGCAATATCGCCGGGCCGCTCTTGGCCTATGAGGTGATGACCGCCTTCTTCCTCGAGGCGGTGTTCCTAGGCATCATGCTCTTCGGCTTTTCCAAGGTGCCGGGGTGGCTGCACACCTTGGCGACGTTCCTCGTCGCCTTTGGCACCACCATGTCGGCTTTCTGGATCATCGTGCTGAATTCGTGGATGCACACACCGGTGGGGTTCGAGATGCGAGACGGCGTCGCCCATGCGACCGACTGGATGGCGATCATCTTCAACCCGTCGATGCCCTATCGCTTTACCCACATGCTGCTGGCCAGCGGCCTGACCGTGGCCTTCCTTATCGCCGGTATCTCGGCTTTCCGATGGTTGATCGTCGACCGCTCACAAGGGGTGCGTGCGACGCTGACCACCGGTCTTGGCCTCGGCGCGCTGTTGATCCCGGTGCAGATCTTTGTTGGCGACCTGCACGGGTTGAACACGCTGGAATATCAGCCGCAAAAGGTGGCCGCGATGGAGGGCAACTGGGAAACCGGGCCGAACGTGCCGCTGCTGCTCTTTGCCATTCCCGATGAAGAGGCGCGGATGAACCGGTTTGAGATCGGTATCCCGAACGGCGCGTCACTGATCCTCAAGCATTCGGCAGATGGCGTTGTTCCCGGTCTGAATGACTTTGTGGCCGAAGACGGGACCGTGCTGCATCCGCGTGTGGCGCCGGTCTTCTACAGCTTCCGCGTGATGGTGGGCACGGGCATGGCGATGCTGCTGCTCAGTTGGGCGGCCGTTGTGCTGATGCTGCGCAAGCGCCGCGGGGTTGAGGGGCTGCCGACGCCCTTGCTCTGGGCGATGGTGCCAATGGCCTTTTCCGGCTGGGTCGCGACGTTGGCGGGTTGGTACACCACCGAGATCGGGCGCCAGCCCTGGCTGGTCCAAGGCGTGCTGACCACCAAAGAGGCGGTGGCCGACGTGCCCGCGCCGATGGTGGCGACCACGCTTGCGGCCTATCTGGCGATCTACGTGATCCTGCTGGGCGCCTATGTCAGCGTGCTCTTCTACCTCGCCACCAAGGCGTCCAAGGGCGAACGTGTCAGCCTGCGGCCGGCCTCGGGCCAAGCCTCGACCGAACTTGTGGCGGCGGAGTGACCTGATGACCCTCTTCGGCGATCCCGCTGTCTGGCTACCCCTGGCCTTTGCCGCCCTGATGGGCCTGTCGATCCTGATTTACGTGGTGCTTGACGGCTTTGACCTGGGCGTCGGCGTGCTGTCGCCGCTGGCCTCGGAGGAGGAAAAAGACCGCATGATCGCCTCGATTGGGCCGTTCTGGGACGCCAATGAAACCTGGCTGGTGCTGGCCATCGGCATTCTGCTGGTGGCCTTTCCGACAGCCCATGGCGCGATCCTGACGGCGCTCTACCTGCCCGTAGCCATCATGCTGATCGGCCTCATTTTGCGCGGCGTCGCCTTCGAGTTCCGCGCCAAGGCGCCGGTCCGCTGGAAAGCCTTCTGGGACAAGGCGTTTTTCTGGGGCTCGCTCATGACGTCACTCAGCCAGGGCTACATGCTGGGCCTCTATGTGATGGGGCTGCAGGTGACCTGGTTCACCCTGGGCTTTGCCGCCATCACCGCGGTGTTCCTGACCGTGGCCTACAGCTTTATCGGCGCCACCTGGCTGATCATGAAAACCGACGGCGCGTTACAGCGCAAATCCGTTGCTTGGGCAAAGGGAGGCATCTGGGGGGTTGTGCTGGGCATGGGCGCAGTCTCGGTCGCGTCACCCTTTGTCAGCGCGCGGATCTTTGACAAGTGGTTTTCTGTGCCCGAGATCTTTCTGCTGGCCCCCCTGCCCCTGATGTCGGCCGCGCTGGTCGCACTTTTGTGGTATGCGCTGCGCTACTTGCCCACCAAGGATGACAGCTGGGCGTGGTTCCCGTTTGTGGCCACCATCGTGCTGTTTGTGTTGGGATTCTTCGGGATGGCCTACAGCTTTTACCCCTACGTGGTGCCGGAACAGCTGACGATCTATGAAACCGCCAGCGCGCCAGAGAGCCTCTTCATCATCCTGATTGGCACGCTCTTCGTCTTGCCAATGATCCTTGGCTACACCGCGCTTGCCTACATCATCTTTCGCGGCAAGGCGACGGCGCTCAGCTACGACTGATCCGCACTGCGACCCTAAGGCCCATGACGCATTCACGGCCGTGAATGTATAAGGCGCGGAACACCGATTCCGCCCAAGGAGGGGCCTATGGACATCCGCAAACTGAATGACGACATCGCCGTCATGCCGCAACTGACCCCCGACCAGATGCAGGAGCTGGCCGACAAGGGCTACCGGTCGGTGATCTGCAACCGCCCCGATGGCGAAGGCGCGGACCAGCCCACCTATGACGAGATCGCCAAGGCCGCCAAGAAGGCGGGACTTGAGGCGCGGTATCTGCCCATCGTGTCTGGCAAGGTGCAGGACGACGACGCGCAGGCCTTTGGGGCGCTTTTGCGGGAATTGCCTGGGCCAGTTCTGGCCTATTGCCGCACCGGGACACGCTCGGCCACGCTCTGGTCGCTGTCACAGGCCGACCGCCTGACGCCACCAGACATCCTCGCCGCCACCAAAGCCGCCGGATATGACATGGCCGGCGTGGTCCGCCGCATCGTCAACGGTGGCAAGACCCCGACCGACGAGGGCGACGCCAAGTTCGACGTGGTCATCGTGGGTGGAGGCGCCGCCGGGATCGCCGTGAGCGCCAGCCTGAAAAGCCGCAAGCCGGGCCTCAGCGTCGCGCTGCTGGATCCGGCTGATATCCATTACTACCAGCCCGGTTGGACGATGGTTGGCGGCGGTGTGTTCGAGGCCGCGACCACTGCCCGCACCATGGCGAGCCTGATCCCGCAAGGGGTGCATTGGATCAAATCCGCCGTCGCCGCGTTTGAACCGCAGAACAACGCTGTCATCCTCGATGGCTGCCGCGTGGTGAAATACAACCGGCTGATTGTCTGCCCGGGGCTAAAGCTCGATTGGCACGCGGTCGACGGGTTGGTCGAGACGCTGGGCAAAAACGGCGTCACCTCGAACTACCGCTATGACCTCGCGCCCTACACGTGGGAGCTGGTCAAAGGCCTGCGCGAGGGCCGCGCGCTGTTCACGCAGCCGCCGATGCCGATCAAATGTGCCGGCGCACCGCAAAAGGCGCTGTATCTGTCTGGCGATCACTGGTTCCGCACCGGGCGGCTGAAGAATATCGACATCCAGTTCATGAATGCCGGTGGCGTGCTTTTTGGCGTCAAGGACTACGTGCCCGCTTTGGAGAGCTACATCCAGAAATACGGCGCCGATCTGAGTTTCTTCCACAACCTGGTGGCCGTCGACGGGCCGGGCAAAAAGGCCACCTTCCGCGTCGCCAAACCCGACACCGACCCGACCGAGGTGACCGTCGAGTTCGACATGATGCATGTCTGCCCGCCGCAGACCGCGCCGGATTTCATCCGCGTGTCGCCGCTGGCCGACGCTGCGGGCTGGGTCGATGTGGACCAGGCCACGCTGCGCCACAAGAGCTTTGACAATATCTGGAGCCTGGGGGACGTGATGAACGCGCCCAACGCCAAGACGGCCGCCGCGGCCCGGATGCAGGCGCCGATTGTGGCGGAAAACCTCGTCGCTGACATCCGCGGCGGATCGCCCAAGGCGATGTACAACGGCTATGGCTCCTGCCCGCTGACGGTGGAAAAAGGCAAGATCGTGCTGGCCGAGTTCGGCTATGGCGGGGCCTTGCTGCCCAGCTTCCCGACCTGGCTGATCGACGGCACCAAGCCGACCCGTGCCGCCTGGATCCTCAAGGAACAGATCCTGCCGCCGGTCTATTGGAAGGCGATGCTGCGCGGACGCGAATGGATGGCCAAGCCCGAAAAGGTCACGGCGGGCTAAACCCCCGTCACAGGCAAAGGCGCGGCCCCGAGTGCGGGGCGGCGCTTTGTCTCTTTACAAATTCCATTTTCTGAATACATAAGGCGCAAAGAACCGTCAGGACAGTCGATGCAGTTGCCCCAGATCACCCGTGCACAGTTGGAACGGCACCTGCCGATCCTGAACTGGTCGCGCAGCTATACCCGCGATACCGCTACCTCGGACGTCGTGGCCGCGGTGATTGTGACGATCATGCTGATCCCACAATCGCTGGCTTATGCGCTGCTGGCGGGCCTGCCAGCCGAGATGGGGCTGTACGCGTCGATCCTGCCGCTGGTGGCCTATGCGATCTTTGGCACCTCGCGCGCTTTGGCGGTTGGGCCGGTGGCGGTGGTGTCGCTGATGACCGCCGCGGCGATTGGAAATCTGGGTCTGACCGACCCGGCGCAGATCGCGCTTGCCGCGATCACGCTGGCCTTCCTCTCGGGCGCGATCCTTTTGGCGATGGGGGTGCTGCGGCTGGGGTTCCTGGCGAATTTCCTCAGCCACCCGGTGATTGCCGGCTTTATCACCGCCTCGGGTATCCTGATCGCCGCCTCGCAGCTGCGGCACATCTTTGGCGTCGATGCCCATGGCCACACGCTGATCGAGGTGGCGAGCACACTGTTCACCCACCTGCCGGAAACCAATTTCTTTACGCTGACCATTGGCATCGCGGCGATTGCGTTCCTGTTCTGGGTCCGCAAAGGGCTGAAACCGCTGCTTTTGTCGACCGGATTGCCGCCACGTCTGGCCGATGTCCTGGCCAAGGCCGGCCCGGTCGCCGCCGTGGCCGTGACCACATTGGCCGTCTGGCTCTTTGGTCTGCAGAACTGGGGTGTGGCGATTGTTGGCACCGTGCCAACTGGACTGCCACCGCTGACGGCGCCGTCGTTCGACCCCGCGCTCTGGTCGCAGCTGTTTATGTCCGCCCTATTGATCTCGATCATCGGCTTCGTCGAATCCGTCTCGGTCGCGCAGACGCTGGCGGCCAAGAAACGCCAGCGCATCACCCCCGACCAAGAGCTTGTGGGCCTAGGCGCCTCCAACGTCGCCGCCGCCGTGTCGGGCGGCTATCCGGTGACGGGCGGCTTTGCCCGGTCGGTGGTGAATTTCGACGCCGGGGCCGAGACCCCTGCCGCAGGCGCCTTCACCGCCATCGGCATCGCCTTGGCCGCCCTGCTGCTGACACCGCTGCTCTTCTTCCTGCCCAAGGCGACACTCGCCGCCACCATCATCGTGGCGGTTCTGAGCCTTGTGGACTTCTCGATCCTGAAAAAGACCTGGGGCTATTCCAAGGTCGATTTCATCGCCGTCGCCGCCACCATTGCGCTGACCCTCGGGTTCGGTGTCGAAACCGGGGTGTCTGCCGGGGTGATCCTGTCGATCGGTCTGCACCTTTACAAAACCTCGCGCCCGCATGTGGCCGAGGTGGGGCTTGTCCCCGGCACCCAGCATTTCCGCAATATCCTGCGGCATGAGGTTGAAACCCTGCCCGAGCTGGTCACCTTGCGGGTCGATGAAAGCCTCTACTTCGCCAATGCCCGCTTTCTCGAGGACTACGTGCTGAACCGCGTCGCCTGTGATCAGCCGCTCAAACACGTGGTGCTGATGTTCCCTGCGGTGAACGAGGTGGATATGAGCGCGCTGGAAAGCCTTGAGGAAATCAACAAACGCCTGTCCGAGATGGGCATTCGGCTTCACCTAAGCGAGGTCAAAGGCCCGGTGATGGACAGGCTGCAACGCTCCCATTTCCTGGATGAGCTGACCGGTCAGGTGTTCCTGTCGCAATACGACGCTTGGCGCGCGCTACAGCCGGACCCGCCCACGGGGACCGATCAGGAAAGCCTCGCGGCCCAGTAAAACCGCTGGATCCAGCGGGCGGCCATAACCCGCGCCGCCATCCATGTTGAGCCGGTTGCCATAATGCTGCGGGCATTCGATCGCCGTGTGGCCATGCACCACAAGCCGGCCGTGATCGCGCGGATCATCGAGGAACGTGCCGCGAATCCACAGCAGGTCATCTTCCTCCTGATCCTCCAACGGCACCCCGGGGCGGATGCCCGCATGGGCAAAGATATGTGCGTCGGTCTCGTGACAGAGCGGCAGGTTGGCGATCCAGTCCACATGCGCTTGCGGGATGGCGGCAAGGGCATCTGTATGGATATCTTTCAAGGCACGCTCCGGATGTGCGTCAACGCCATATGAGGCCAGCGTCTGGCGCCCGCCGATGCGGGGCGACAGCCAATCCAGTCCGGCGCTGGTGCGCGGATCGCGATAGGCCGGGTCCTGCAGAAACCGCAATAGGTAGCGATCATGGTTGCCCATCAGGCAAATCCACGGCCGCCCCTCTGCCTGGCCCTGCATCAAACGCGCCACGACACCCTTGGAGTCCGGCCCGCGATCCAGGTAGTCGCCGACAAAGACCACCGGGGCGCCGGCCGCGGGATCGCTGTCGATCACCGCAAGCGCCGACTCCAGCATCTCCAGCTGGCCATGGATATCCCCGACAACAAAAATGGCGCCCGTCATGGGCGCCATATTCGCAGCCTCATTCAGCAAGGACCAGCCCCCGCGCGCGGTTCAAGCGACGTCAAATTCCAGGCGCTTGACCTGCCTGAAGAGCCCGGTGTCGTTCAGCGCCTCAAGCGCCCGGGCGGGCACCGGTTCGTCCACATACAGCAAGGCAATCGCCTCACCATGCACCGACGACCGGCCCAGGGTAAAGTTGGCGATGTTCACCCCATTGGCGCCCATTGTGCTGCCCAGCGCGCCGATGATACCGGGCACGTCCTCGTTGGTGGTGTAGACCATGTGGCGGCCGATCTCGGCGTCGATATTGATGCCCTTGATCTGGATGAAGCGCGGTTTGCCGTCGCTGAACACCGTCCCGGCGATCGAGCGTTCGCGTTTGGGTGTCACCACAGTGACCTTGACATACCCGTCAAAGGCACCGGACTTGGCCTGGTTGGTGGTGCTGATCTTGACTCCACGTTCGCGCGCAATCAGCGGTGCGCTGACCATGTTCACGTCCGGGCTGACGCATTTCATGATGCCGGCGATGACCGAACAATTCAGCGCCTCGAGGTTCATTTCCGACACTGAGCCATCGTAGAGGATGTTGATCGCCTCGATCGGCTCATCCGTCATCTGCCCGATGAAGCTGCCGAGATGGTCCGCCAGCTTGATCCACGGCCCCATGACCTTGGCCTCTTCGGCAGTGACAGACGGCATGTTGAGCGCGTTTTCCACCGCCCCGGTCAGCAGGTAGTTCGCCATCTGCTCGGCCACCTGAAGCGCGACGTTTTCCTGCGCCTCGGTGGTGGCGGCGCCCAGATGCGGGGTGCAGACCACGTTGGGCAGGTTGAAAAGCGGGTTTTCCTTGGCCGGTTCCTCGGAAAAGACGTCAAAGGCCGCGCCGGCCACATGGCCCGAGGTAAGCAGTTCGGCCAGAGCCTCTTCATCCACCAGACCCCCGCGGGCACAGTTGATGATCCGCACGCCCTTCTTGGTCTTGGCCAGGTTTTCACGGCTGAGGATATTGCGGGTCTGATCGGTCAGCGGCACGTGCAACGTGATGAAATCGGCGCGGGCCAGCAGATCGTCCAACTCGACCTTTTCGACCTGCATCTTCTGCGCCTTTTCCTCGGAGAGGAACGGATCATAGGCGATCACCTTCATCTTGAGCCCACGCGCGCGGTCACAGACGATCCCACCGATATTGCCGGCGCCGATAACGCCCAACGTCTTCCCGGTCAGTTCGACGCCCATAAAGGCGGACTTTTCCCATTTGCCGGCATGGGTCGACACGCTGGCCTCGGGTATCTGGCGGGCCACGGCAAACATCATCGCGATGGCATGCTCGGCGGTGGTGATCATGTTGCCGAAAGGCGTGTTCATCACGATTACGCCCTTTTTCGACGCCGCCTCTTTGTCGATATTGTCGGTGCCGATCCCGGCCCGACCAACGACCTTGAGGTTGGTGGCGCGCTCCAGAATGGTCGGCGTCACCTTGCTGGCCGAGCGGATCGCCAGGCCGTCGTAATGCCCGATCGCCTCGGCGAGCTTGTCCTTGTCCTTGCCCAGATCGGGCATGAAATCGACCTCGATCCCCCGGTCACGAAAGATCTGGACGGCAGCGTCAGAGAGTTTGTCAGAGATGAGAACTTTGGGTACGGTCATTTGCTACGCGCCCCGGACCTGATCCGGGGCCTCCTGTTAGAAATTTGGGTGAGGTCCCGGGTCAAGCCCGGGACGGGTGTTTTCAGGCGGCCTGCGCTTGCGCGTCGATTTCCGCGTGGAAGGCCCAGTCAAGCCAGGGCAGCATCGCCTGTATATCTGCCGTCTCAACCGTACCGCCGCACCAGATCCGCAGACCGGCGGGCGCATCACGATAGGCACCGATATCCAGCGCCACACCTTCCGCCTCCAGCCGCTTGGCCACGGCCTTGGCAAAGGCCGCCCCATCGCTGATCCGCGGGTCGGTGAATTTCAGGCAGACCGAGGTGTTCGAGCGTGTCGCTGAATCGACGGCCAGGTTAGCGATCCAGTCATTGGCTTCGCAGAACTCCCAGACCGCCTGCGCATTGGCATCGGCCCGCGCCATCAGGCCCGGCAACCCGCCGACTGATCGTGCCCAGTCCAACGCCAGAAGATAATCCTCCACCGCCAGCATCGACGGCGTGTTGATCGTCGCCCCTTCGAAAATACCTTCAATCAGCTTGCCACCCTTGGTCAGGCGAAAGATCTTCGGCAAAGGCCAGGCCGGCGTATAGCTTTCCAGCCGCTCCACCGCCCGCGGGCTAAGGATCAGCATCCCATGCGCCGCTTCACCCCCCAGCACCTTCTGCCAGCTAAAGGTGGTCACATCCAGCTTGTCCCAAGGCAGGTCCTGCGCAAACGCGGCCGAAGTGGCATCGCAGATCGTCAACCCACCGCGGTCCGCCGGGATCACCTCACCCGACGCGACCCGCACGCCCGAGGTCGTGCCATTCCAGGTGAAAACCACATCGGTGTCATAGTCGATTGCCGCCATATCGACGATCTCGCCATACTCGGCGGTCTTCACCTCGGCGTCGATCTTGAGCTGCTTGACCACATCGGTCACCCAACCGGCGCCAAAGCTTTCCCAGGCCACCATCGTCGCCTTGCACGCCCCCAAAAGCGACCACATTGCCATTTCGACAGCACCTGTGTCCGAGGCCGGGACGATACCAATGCGATAGTCGTCAGGAATGCCCAGCACCTCGCGCGTGCCTTCGATGGCGGCCTTCAGCTTGGCTTTGCCGACGGCGGCACGATGAGATCGGCCCAAAGGCGCGTCAGCCAGCTTTTCCAGTGCAAAGACAGGGGGTTTGGCACAGGGGCCAGAAGAAAAACGCGAATTGCCCGGCAGCGTCGCCGGTTTGGTCATAGCCATTTCTGCTACCCTTCCAGATAAGCGCCCCTCGTTGGGGAGGGGTGTCCCACTGGCCGGGCTACCGGAAAGCCAACGCTCCTGCAAGTCGCATTTTCAGCACAAAGGGCCGCATTTGGACGCAGCACGTGACCGAGTGCAGCGGATCGGAAACAACCGGCAAAAGATCGTCAAATCCGCGCCAACCCACCTTCGACAAAATCCGCCGCCAGCGCAGCATAGGTCGCCCGGTCCAACCCCTTGCCGGGCCGATGCCACATGTAAAACCAGTTAAGAATGCCAAACACCGTCATCGCCGCGGCGCGCAGCCGGTCCGGCGGCAAATCCGGCCGCTCGGTCGCGATGGCCGCACACATGCTCGCCACCAAACGGCGCTGAATTGCGATCAACGGCGCCCTCATCTCTGCCGGCAACGCGCTCAGCGCCTCCAACTGCAGCTTATGCTCGGCGTCCGCGTCGGCGTATTCATCCAAAGTGACCCGGATCAACCCCCGCAATCCGCCGGGCGCCGCCGCCTCAACCGCCTGCGCCAAGGCGCCCAGATGTGTCTCGAGAATGTCGAACAGCAAGGCCTCCTTACTGTCGTGATAGTGATAAATCAGCGCCTTCGACACACCGCAATGCCGCGCCGCCCCGGTCATCGACGCCCGGTCAAAGCCATGCCGCGCAAAATACGCCGCCGCCCCCTTGCGCAGGGCGCGGCGCTTGTCGTCATGATCTCGGGCAATCCCGCGGGGCATGGCAATCTCAAACCTTTGTCAAAAGCGGTAATGGGATGGTGGGCGGGGCGATGGCGCAGGCGAGCGCCGGTCCCATCCTATTCCTTGGGCCGGTTATCGACGATCCGCACCGCCTTGCCCTGGCTGCGCGCCACGCCCCCCGGCGCCGACACGTCCACCCGCACCGTCACGCCTACCACCTGCTTGACCTTGCCCGCCAGTTCCTGACCCGCCTGATCGCCCAGCTCCACCGTATCCGGCAAGGTCTCCACCTTCACCCGCATCTCGTCCTTGTGGCCCACCCGGTTCAACTCCAGCTGGAAATGCGGCGCCAGCGCCTGCACGGTCATCAACTGCTCTTCAATCTGCGTCGGGAACACGTTCACGCCACGCAAAATGATCATATCGTCCGACCGCCCCGTCACCTTCTCCATCCGCCGCATCGACCGCGCGGTCCCCGGCATCAACCGCGTCAGATCCCGCGTCCGGTAGCGGATGATCGGAAACGCCTCCTTGGTCAGCGAGGTAAACACCAGCTCCCCCAGCTCCCCATCCGGCAGCACCGCACCCGTCTCGGGATCAATCACCTCGGGATAGAAGTGATCCTCCCAGATATGCAGCCCATCTTTGGTCTCGACACATTCATTCGCCACCCCCGGCCCCATCACCTCCGACAGCCCATAGATATCGACCGCATGCATATCGAAAGCTTCTTCGATCTCGCGCCGCATGGCGTTGGTCCAGGGTTCCGCGCCAAAGATTCCCACCTGCAAAGGTGACCGGCGCGGATCAAGACCCTGAGCCGCATATTCATCCAGGATCGACAGGGCATAAGACGGCGTCACCGTGATCCCCTTTGCGCCGAAATCCTCGATCAGCCGCACCTGGCGCTGGGTCATCCCGCCCGAGATCGGCACCGTAGTCAGCCCCAGCTTATCCGCCCCCAGGTGGATGCCGAGGCCCCCGGTAAACAGCCCATAGCCATAGGCGTTGTGCAGCAAATCGCCCGCCCGCAAGCCGGAGGCGCGCAGCGATCGCGCCACCACGCTGGCCCAGACATCCAGATCACCCGCCGTATAGCCCACCACTGTTGGCTGCCCCGTCGTCCCAGATGACGCATGCACCCGCGCCACCTGATCGCGCGGTACGGCAAACATGCCAAAGGGGTAATTGTCACGCAGATCTGTCTTCACCGTGAAGGGAAATTTCGCCAGATCCGCCAGCGACGTCAGATCATCGGGATGCACCCCCGCAGCATCAAAGCTTGCCTTGTAATGCGGCACGTTTTCATATGCATGCCGCAGCGACCACTGCATGCGCTGCAGCTGCAATGCCGCAATCTCATCGCGGGAGGCGATCTCGATCGGGTCGAGATCCTCTTTGCGTGGTGTCAGATCCTCCATGCCGCTCCCTCCGTCACAGCTTTTCCATCACCAGGGTAATCCCCTGCCCAACCCCGATGCACATCGTGCAAAGCGCATAGCGCCCGCCCGCGTCATTCAGCGTATGCCCCGCCGTCAAAGCCAGTCGGGCGCCGGACATCCCCAAAGGATGCCCCAGCGCAATCGCACCGCCATTGGGGTTCACGTGGTCGGCATCGTCGGGCAGGCCCAGCCGTCGGGTCACGGCCAGAGCTTGCGCCGCGAAGGCCTCATTCAGCTCGATGACGTCGATCTGGGTGATCCCCAGCCCCAAGCGCTCCAACAACTTTTCTGAGGCCGGCGCCGGGCCGATTCCCATGATGCGCGGCGGCACTCCCGCCGTGGTTGCCCCCAGAATGCGCGCCACTGGTTGCAGCCCATGCGCTGCGGCCGCCTCAGGTGACGCCACAATCAAAGCCGCCGCCCCATCGTTCACACCTGAGGCATTGCCCGCCGTCACGCTGCCCCCCTCTCGAAACGGCGCACGCAGGCTGGCGAGTTTCTCCAACGTCGTCTCACGCGGGTGTTCATCCGTTTCCACCACCCGCGGCTCGCCGCGGCGCTGCGGAATATTCACCGGCGTGATCTCACGCGCCATCCGACCAGACGCAATCGCCGCCAAAGCCCGCGTCTGTGAGCGCAGGGCAAAAGCGTCCTGATCCTCTCGCGATATCCCAAACTCCGCCGCGACGTTCTCCGCCGTCTCGGGCATCGAGTCGGTGCCAAATTGCGCGTGCATCGCCGCGTTCACGAACCGCCAGCCAATGGTCGTGTCATAGACCTCGGCCTGCCGCGAAAACGCAGCGTCGGCCTTGCCCATCACAAACGGCGCCCGCGACATCGACTCGACACCGCCCGCCACAACGATCTCGGCCTCGCCGCATTTCACCTGCCGCGCCGCCATTGCCACCGCATCCAACCCCGAGCCGCAAAGCCGGTTCACCGTCACCCCGGGCACGCCTTCGCCCAAGCCCGCCAACAAAGCCGCCATGCGCGCCACGTTGCGGTTGTCTTCACCCGCCTGGTTGGCGCAGCCGAGGATCACCTCGTCCACCGGCAGCCCCTCGGGTACCACCGCATGGATCACATGCGCGGCCAGATCGTCCGGCCGCACCGAGGATAACGCGCCGCCATAGCGCCCAATCGGTGTCCGCGTACCCTGACACAGCCAAGCCTCACGCATCGGCGCTCTCCTCAAAATGTCGGCCTTGGATGGTCCGCGACAACCCGCGCATCAGCGCCACCTTACGCCCGTCCGCGCCGGTCACCGTCACGTCGTAAACCCCCGACCGCCCCTGCCGCGCGACCTCAATCGCGGTGGCGGTCAGGCGCTCATCGGGCTGGCCGGGCGACAGGTAGGTAATCTGGTTTTCCTGCGCCACGGTGGTCAAATTGTAGGAATTGCAGGCAAAGGCAAAGGCACTGTCGGCCAGCGTGAAGATGAAGCCGCCGTGGCAAATCCCGTGCCCGTTCAGATGATGCGCCGCCACCTGCATCGACAGCACCGCGCGCCCCGGGCCCACATCGTCGATCCGCGCGCCCAGCCAGGCGCTGGCAGCATCGTTGGCCCACATCACATCGGCCACGCGCCGGGCGCGTTCCTCTGGTGTCATCACCTGTCCTCCCTGCCCGCGACCCTGCACAAACCCGACCAAGCGGTCAAGTCTGTTGATTTCTCGCTGTGCCTGCGGCACTGTCCCGGCGACGGGAGGGACCAAGATGCTGACACCGCATAGCTATGCCTGCGACAGGTGGATCGCGCCCGGCGCCGAGGCGCGTGAGATCATCGGGCCAGTGAGTGCCACACCCATCGCCCGCGCCGGGGGGGCTGCGCTGGATTTCGCGGCGATGTGCGACCACGCCCGCCAAGCCGGCGGCCCGGCCCTGCGCGAGATGACGTTTCACCAACGCGCCAAAATGCTCAAGGCGCTGGCGCAATATCTCGATACCCACAAGGAGGAGCTTTACGCCCTCAACCCGCTGACCGGGGCCACGCGTAAGGATGGCTGGATCGATATCGATGGCGGCATCGGCACGGTCTTTGTGATCGCCTCGAAAGGCCGGCGTGAGATGCCGGATGGCCACGTCTATGTCGATGGCGGGGTCGAGCAACTGTCGCGCAAAGGCAGCTTTCTGGGTCAGCACATTGCGGTCCCATTGCAAGGCGTTGCGGTGCATATCAACGCCTTCAACTTCCCGGTCTGGGGGATGCTGGAGAAGCTCGCGCCGACGCTTTTGGCCGGGGTGCCGGCGATTGTGAAACCGGCGACGCAGACCTGTTACCTGACCGAGGCGTGTTTCCGGATGATCATCGAATCGGGCCTGCTGCCGCCCGGCGCGGTGCAGCTGATCATCGGTGGGACGGGGGATCTGCTGGACCTTTTGGGCGCACAGGATGTTGTCAGTTTCACAGGCTCGGCCGAGACCGCTTTGACCCTGCGATCAAACCCCAACCTGTTGCGCCACTCCGTACGGTTTGTCGCTGAACAGGACAGCCTGAACGCCTCGATCCTCGGCCCGGATGCCACGCCGGACACACCAGAATTTGACCTCTTCATCAAAGAAGCGGCGAAAGAGATCACCACCAAGGCGGGCCAGAAATGCACCGCGATCCGGCGCATCATCGTGCCTGAAGCGCAGCTGGATGCGGTGACCGAGGCGCTGGCGGCGCGGCTGGCGCGGACCACCGTCGGGGACCCGGCGGGGGACGCGCGGATGGGCGCACTGGCCTCGGCTGGGCAGCGGGCGGATGTGCTCGAAAAGGTTCAAGCCTTGGCCGGTGAGACGCAGGCCGTGCTCGACATCAAGCAATTCGACCTACCCGATACCGGCGCCTTCCTGCCGCCGATGCTCTTACGCTGCCCGGATCCGGATGCGGCCCGCAACGTGCACGCGCTCGAAGCATTTGGCCCGGTGTCGACCCTGCTGCCCTATCGCGACACGGCACATGCGGCCGCGCTTGCCAATCGTGGCGGCGGGTCTCTGGTGGCGTCGCTGGTCACCCATGATCCGAGCGTTGCGCGCGACATCACCCTGGCCAGCGCCGCCTGGCACGGCCGACTCTACATCGTGGACCGCACGAGCATGGGTGAGGCCACCGGCCACGGCTCTCCCCTGCCGCATATGACTCATGGCGGCCCGGGCCGCGCCGGTGGCGGCGAAGAGCTGGGCGGTATCCGCGGCGTTCTGCACTATATGCAGCGCGCGGCGATCCAGGGCTCCCCCGATGTGCTGACGGCGATCACCGGCCAATGGGTACCCGGCGCGCAGGAGGTCGAAGGACCGAAACACCCGTTTCAGCGCAGCTTTCACCAGATCGAGATCGGCGAGACGATCACCACCGAAAGCCGGACGGTCTCGCTGGCAGACATCGAGCATTTCGCCCATTTCACCGGCGACATGTTTTACGCCCATATGGACGAGGACGCCGCGCGCGCCAATCCGTTCTTCCCCGGCCGTGTGGCGCATGGCTATCTGCTGCTCAGCTTTGCCGCAGGGCTCTTTGTGCAACCCGACCCCGGCCCTGTGCTGGCCAATACCGGGCTCAATGCGCTCAGCTTTCAGAAACCGGTCAGCCCGGGCGACAGCCTGCATGTCCGGCTGACCGCGAAACGCAAGACGCAGCGCACAGATGATTATGGTGAAGTGGCCTGGAACGCGACGCTTTACAACCAGGATGGCGATCAGGTGGCGGAGTATGAGCTGTTGACCATGGTCGCCTATCAGGCCGCCTGAGACGGTCGTTGCAAAGCGGCAAAACCCCTGTAACGTCAGGTGCATGGACCCTCTGGCCCCCCTGATCCAGACGCTGCACGCCGACGGACGCCTGCGCGTCTGGTCGCTGGTGATCACCGTGTTTGGCGACAGCGTACTGCATCGCGGCGGCCAGATCGCGGCAGTGCGGCTCAGCCGGTTGCTGGGGCGGATCGGGGTAGAAAACGGCGCCATGCGGACAGCCCTGTCGCGGCTGGCGCGCGATGGCTGGGTTGTTGGCACCCGCGACGGGCGGACCAGCCGCTATGGACTGACGCCGCAAGGGCTGGCGCAGTTTGGGCCGGCCACGGCGCGGATCTATGCCGCCCCGCGCGCGGGGCCCGTGCAGCGCTGGACGTTTCACACCGATCCCAACATCGTAGGCCTTGCGGTGGCGGGCGGGTGGCTCAACCCCGGCCAACCGGGTGTAGAGGGGTTTTCGGTGGTGGGCCGGCTTGGGCCGGACAGCCGGGCAGAGGTCTGGCAGGGGATCGACCCAGAGCACAAAACCGCGCTCACCCGCTTGGCCTCTGACCTAACCGCCCTGGCCAGTGACAACATGGATACGCTGACCGCCCTCGCCGCGCGGACCCTGCTGATCCACCGCTGGCGGCGGCTTGTCCTGCGCTGGCCCGAGGTGCCGGTGGAGCTGATGCCCGAGGGCTTTCACCCCGCCGATCTGCACCGCGCCGTGGCCGACACCTATGCCCGGCTGAGCCCCACGGCTGAGGCCTGGCTGGATGCCGATATGCGCGACATGCCGGCGATGCCCCCAGCCGATGCCGGTTTTGCAAATCGCTTCAAAGGCCGGTAAAGCACTTGATTTCATCACGCAACGGCGCAACTCTGATCCCATGAACAGCTTTGCGCCTTTTCCCGGCAGTGCCGAAGTCGTGTCGTTCCAACGGGCCGAGCTGAACATCATCCTGTCGCTTTACGGACGTATGGTCGCCGCAGGTGAATGGCGTGATTACGGGATTTCATCGCTGCGCGACGTGGCGGTGTTTTCGGTCTTCCGCCGCACCGCCGAACACCCGCTTTACCGGATCGAGAAACGCCCCAAGCTGCGCAGCCGGCAAGGCGAATACGCGGTGATCGGGATGGAGGGACAGATCCTGAAACGCGGCCACGATCTGCGCACCGTCCTGCGCGTTCTGGAACGCAAGTTGATACGCGCGGTGGAATAACTCCTGTTGGCAGGGTCTAGCGAGGATGCCCGCCCAACATCGCGCAGAGCAGTTCGAACATGATCGACACCCCCAGGAAGGCGGTTGCACCGCTGGCGTCGAAGGGTGGTGAGACTTCGACCAGATCCGCGCCCGCAATATCCACGCCGTAAAGCTCACGACAGACCTGCAGCGCCTGAAAACTGTTTGGCCCGCCCACTTCGGGAGTCCCGGTGCCGGGCGCAAAAGTCGGATCGACGAAATCGATGTCATAGCTGACATAGCAGGGCTGGGCGCCGGCAACGTCGCGCGCCTCGGCCATGACATCCGGAATGCCGCGGTCGAACAGGTCTTCGATGGTGACAATGCGGATGCCGTTGGCGGCGGCAAAGTCGCGGTCTTCGGCGTCATACATCGTCCCGCGGATGCCGATCTGAATCACGCGTTTCGGGTCCAGCAGCCCCTCTTCGACAGCACGGCGAAAGGGTGTGCCGTGGGTATACATCGTGCCACCGAAATAGGAATGGAAGAGGTCGGTATGGCTGTCGAAATGGATCATGCCCAGAGGCGTGTCCTTGGCCAAGGCGCGCAGGACGGGCAGTGAGGTCAGGTGATCGCCACCAGCGGTCAGCGGGCGAATGCCGGCCTGCACGATCTGTTCGTAGAACGCGCTGATGCGGGCCATCGAGTCCGGAATATCGGCCGGGTTCGGACCCACATCCCCCAGATCGGCGCAGGCGGCGGTTTCAAACGGCCGCAGCCCCGTCACCCCGTGTTGCGCTCGGATCATGGTTGAGGCATCGCGCAGCTGCCGCGGCCCATGACGCGGACCCGGGCGGTTGGTGGTGCCGCTGTCCCAGGGCACGCCGACGAGGCCAATCTCAACCTCGTTAAACCTGGGATGCCCGGGCGGCACATGTGGCAGGCGCATAAAGCTGGGCACACCGGCAAAGCGCGGCAGATCAAAACCCGAGACGGGGTGAAAGAAGGGATCCGATGGCATGGGGCGTCCTTTGCTTTTGCCGCAGAGTGCCCGCTGGCGCGCGGCGCCTCAAGCCCCCGCGGGCAGTGTCAGCCTGGCATGACGCGTCACCGGGCCGTCACCTTGTGCCGCGATCCGCGCGATGGCCTCCGCCATCGGATCCAGCGCGACGGCCATGTGAAAGGCATTGGCGTGCAGCAGGGTTTGCGGATCGGCAACCCAGGCCACGTGGCCCTTCCAGAACAGGAGATCGCCGCGCAGGGGTGGCGTGCCGGGTGGCAGTGTCTCACCCAAGGTCGCCTCTTGCTGGTCGCTGTCGCGTGGGCAAGGCAACCCGCAGGCCCGATGCGCCAGCAGCACCAGCCCAGAACAATCGATGCCAAAGGCGGTATTCGCGCCCCAGAGATACGGCGTGTCTAGGAACCGTTCGGCGATATCGACCAGATGGGTGGCCAAGGGTAGCGCGTCAAGCGGCGTGAGATGCCGCAACGGCACAAAGCCCAGCTGCGTCAGCGCAAATCGGTCCGTGACGTCGGTTACTAGAACCTGCGCACCAAAGGACAGCGCCGCGGCCTCGGCGCTTTTGAAATCAGGCTGCGAATAGGCGTGGGTCATGCGGCCCCTGACCATGTGGCTGGGCGCAGGGACCGCCGCGGTCAGAGCAGTCGCGGGCAGGTAACCGACATAGCCCTGCACGTCGCTTTGCACAAAGGCCCAGCCATCACGCTCTTCGATCAACGTCACCGGCTGGCCCAGCTGCAGCTGCAGATCACGCGACCCAGACGGGGCGCGCAAGAGATCGACCACCGGCACAGCCACCCGCCGCGGCTCGCCATCGACAAAGCGCTCGGCCTCGACCTGACCACGCAAACCAGACAAGGCGACGCGCCCGTTGGCCGGGGTCACGCGGCGGTCCATCAGAGGTTCAGCGCCTGCGGCAACGCCCCAAGGATCGCGCGGGGGCCCTGGCCGACGCCGCCTTTGGGGCGGGCGGGGGCTGGGCTGGGCTGCCAGCCGTAGATGTCGAAATGCACGTAACAAGGCGACGCCTCGACAAAGCGACGCAGGAACAGCGCCGCGGTGATCGAGCCGGCCATGCCGCCCGAGGGCGCGTTGTCCAGATCGGCGATCCCGGGTTCGATCATCGCCTCATAGGGCTCCCAGAACGGCAAGCGCCAGACCGGGTCCGCGACGCGGCGGCTGGCATGTTCCAACTCGATCGCGAAGGTCTCGTTATCACAGTAAAACGGCGCGATATCTGCCCCCACGGCCACCCGCGCGGCCCCCGTCAGGGTCGCCATCGAAATCAGCAGGTCGGGCATTTCCTCATCCGCCAACGCCAAGGCATCGGCCAGCACCAGCCGCCCCTCGGCATCTGTGTTGTTGATCTCGACCGTCAGGCCCTTGCGCGAGGTCAGAATGTCCTGCGGGCGAAAGCTGTTGCCGGCAACCGAGTTCTCCACCGCCGGGATCAGCACCCGCAGGCGCAGCGGCAGGTCCAGCGCCATGATCGCATGCGCGAGCCCCAGCACATTGGCCGCCCCGCCCATGTCCTTTTTCATCAGGCCCATGGAGCTTGCAGGTTTCAGGTTCAACCCGCCTGTGTCAAAGCACACGCCCTTGCCGACAAGCGTCAGCGTCGGCCCTTCGCTGCCCCAGCGCATGTCGATCAGGCGCGGTTCTTGTGCGGCGGCGCGGCCCACGGCGTGGATCATCGGGAAATTGCGTTTCAGCAGTTCGTCGCCGGTGGTGACGTGAAATTCGGCGTCAAAGCTGTTGGCCAGCGCTTGGGCCGCGTGTTCCAACGCGTCGGGGCCCATATCCGCGGCGGGGGTGTTGATCAGGTCGCGGATCAGCACCTCGGACCGGGCAAGGATTTCGACCCGCGCCGCATCGATGTGGCGCGGCGCCACAAGCTTGGGCGTCTTGGGTGCGGTGTCGCGGTAGCGCGAAAAACCGTAGGCGGCGAGCAGCCAGCCCAGGCATTCCTCCTCCAGCGACTCGACGGCGATGCCGCTTTCGATCCGGTAGGTTCCGGGGGCGAGCTTGGGCGCGGCAGCGGCGAGGGCAAAGCGCCCGCGCGCGCGTTGCGCCGCGGTGCCATAGCCTGCCAGGGCAGCGCGCGGCGCGCCGCCGGGGCCCGGGATCATCAGGGCCGAGCCAATGGCGCCGGTAAACCCGCTGGTTTCGACCCAGCGCTGGGTTTCTTCGTCCTGCTGGGCCAGCCAGAACGACAGATCGTCTGGCTCTAAGACATAAAGCGGCCAGGCCTCGGCATCGGCGGGGGCGAAGGTAAAGGGCATGGCGGCGTCCTTTCGGGGATTCGCGCCCACACTAAACCTCCGCTACGCCGCCGCAAGGGGGCAGCGCAGAAAGGCACCCCGCGCCAAGGCACGAGATGCCCGCCCGGACAGGGGGATGTCAGACCGACAGGTCCTGCAAATCCCAAAGCGCTGTCAGCGACCGTTCACCGATCCGCGCCAGGCGCGCCAGCGTGGCCGCCTCGGCCACCGGATCACCGTCGGCGATGCAGCCCATCACGTCCTGCGACACCTGCCGCACGCCACAAAGACCGATCTGATCCGCGATGGCGCCCAGCGCCTTGAGCCCCTTGTAAAGGTCCTCGCGCGGGCCATTGATGGCCAGTTCCTGCACTTGGCAGAGGCGCAAGGCCAATTCCTCCATCGCGCGGCACACCACATCCTCGGCCTGGTGGGCGCCCAACTCGTTGCACAGTGTCTCAAGCTGAGCCGCATCCATGCGCGGCCGCTCGGGCGGTGCCAGATAAATTACAGCGTTCACGTCTCACCCCAAATGGTTCAGTTACCCCACCGCGAGCGACCATCGCAGACGCGCCTTCCCAAAAGGTTTCCCGGGGCTTGCCTTTTCTCTCGAATTTCCATCGAATTCCCGGTAGTTGAGGCACAAAGACCCACCGACCGGAGGCCCGACATGCATCGCGTCCGCCCTTTGCCCACCTATCTCATCCAGCGTTACTTTGGCTGGAAGGCAACCACCTATAAAGAGAACCGCGCCTGGTACCGGCGGCTCGCCAATGAAGGCCAGCGGCCGCGCACGATGGTGATTGCCTGTTGCGACAGCCGGGTGCAGGTGACATCGATCTTTGGGGCCGATCAGGGTGAATTCTTTGTCCACCGCAATATCGCCAATCTGGTGCCAACCTACGAACCGGACGGCATGCATCATGGCACCAGCGCGGCGGTGGAATATGCCGTGACAGCACTCAAGGTGGCGCATGTGGTCGTGCTGGGCCATTCGCAATGCGGTGGCGTGCAGGGGTGCCTGGATATGTGCACCGGCAAGGCGCCCGAGCTTGAGGATACCTCGTCCTTCGTGGGGCGCTGGATGGACATCCTGCGACCCGGCTATGAGGCAATCAAGGACGTCGCCAAAGAGGATCAGGCCCGCGCATTGGAAAAACAGGCGGTTGTCGTCAGTCTGACAAATCTGATGAATTATCCCTTTGTCCGCTCCGCCGTCGATGAAGGAGAGCTGACACTGCACGGGCTCTGGACCGACATTGGCGAGGGTGGTCTGGAATGGTGGGATCCGGCGACGGAAACGTTTCAGGCGGTCTGACCGGGCCGACGTCTTTTTGCCCTCGCGGCATTGCACTCGACCGCGTCTCTCCATAACGTCCGGCAAATTTTTCGCAAAAGGGACCTGCCATGTTGCAATTGGCCGCCGACAACCTGTTGTCACCGATTGTGCTGAGCTTTGTGCTGGGCCTCTTTGCAGCCCTGGCTCGGTCCGATCTGTCAGTGCCCGAAGCGGCGGCCAAGGCGCTGTCGCTCTACCTGCTCTTTGCCATCGGGTTCAAAGGTGGGGTGGCGGTGTCCGATCATGGCATCGACGCCAAGCTGGGGGCAGCTTTGCTGGCCGGTGTGGTTCTGTCCTTCGCGCTGCCGCTGGTCGCCTTTGGCTATCTGAGGGCGATTTCAGGGATGAACCGGACGGATGCCGCGGCGGTGGCCGGGCATTACGGGTCGATCTCGATTGTGACCTTTGTCGCCGGTTCATCCGTGCTGTCGGATGCCGGGATCGTCGCCGAGGGTTATATGGTCGCCGTGGCTGCGGCGATGGAGGCGCCCGCCATTCTCTCGGCCCTGTGGCTGGTGTCGCGCGGCAGCGCGGGCGGCCAGAGGATGAACGCCGAGCTTTGGCACGAGATCCTGCTCAACGGGTCGATCGTGTTGCTGCTGGGGTCGTTTGCCATCGGCTGGATCACCGGGGCCGAGGGGCTGGCCAAGATCGAAAGCTTTATCGTCAGCCCATTCCAAGGCGTGCTGTGCATCTTCCTGCTGGATATGGGTCTGATCGCCGGGCGGGGCCTGCGCGAAGGATCGAAAGTTCTGGATGCCGGCGCCATCGGCTTTGGCCTGACCATGCCGCTGGCGGGTGCCGCGGCAGGCCTGGGCATGGGGCTGTTGCTGGGGCTGAGCACCGGGGGTGTGATGCTGCTGATGGTGCTGAGCGCCTCGGCCAGTTATATCGCTGTGCCCGCTGCGATGCGGGTGGCCCTGCCCGAGGCGAACCCGTCGATTTATCTGACCTTGTCGCTGGCGGTGACCTTTCCGTTCAACCTGACGGTGGGAATCCCGCTTTACCTCGCAGCGGCGCAATGGGCGACAGGAGGCTGAGACCATGCAGACGCACAAAGCCAAACGCGTAGAGATCACCATCGAAAAGATCATGGAACGCCGCCTGACCGAGGCACTGCAATCGGCGGATGTGACAGGCTATTCGGTACTGCCGGTGCGCGGCGGCTCGGGCCGGTCGGGATCGTGGAGCCGCGAGGGCCAGATCAGCCGTGGTTCAGGCATGGTGCAGGTGATTTGCATCATCCGACCAGACCGGCTGGATGCGTTGTTGGAGGCCGCCTTCGAAGTGGTCGAAAGCCATATCGGCGTGGTCACCGTGACCGATTGTGAAGTGCTACGGGCCGAGCGGTTTTAACCCAGCTCCCCCGACAGGCCATTGGTATGTGCCTTGACGCAGGGCCGCCCCAGCCGGTGCGACAGCTCCTTGAGCGGAACGCCCATGGCACGCCCGGTGCAGAGCGCCTCACCCGTCTCGGCTTTTAGGATCACCAGATGCCCTTCGCGAAACGCGATGCCATAGCCCTTGTGTGACAAGCGCGATTTCAGCTCTTGCCAGCTTTGCACGGTTTCAAGGATCGGTGTCAGGAAGCTGCGGAACAAGGCGTTGGTTTCGCAATCCAGCGGCGCGGGGAGGCCGGTGTGTGGAGGGATTTGGAACCCTTCCTTTTCTTTGCTTTGGATACGCATAGGTACTCTCACTGCTCTTTTATGCGACTCACTCTGAGACGCAATTTGGGCAAAACCGAGACCGAAGCGGACCTTTTTCTCGGGTGCGGTGCTGGCGCAACAGTTTGCACCCAAGGATCGGGCCAACGGCGGCACAAAGGCGCGGGCATTCCGCGGCCTTTGATGCCGGACTCGGCGCAATCGAGGATGTTAAGGAGGTTGTGGAAACGTCGTCTTAACGGAGGCGTCCGTTGGGTGCGCAACACCCCGGCAAAGGGGTGTTCGGCGCGGCTGTTAGCGGACCCAAACAAGGGTCCGCGCTTTTGGCGTGCCGGGCGCTTAGGCCGCCAGTTTGCGGCCCATCGGGTGGCCAAAGCGGCGGAACAGCTTGCTGCCCATCGGGCGGTCGCGGCGCGGGCCATTCAGGATGGTCAAAGCGGCGACGCGGCGGGCGCGGGCGGTGCGGGCAAGATCGGACATGTGTCGCTCCTCGAAGTCAGTTCGTATCAGCCTCTTCTGGGCCGGATGTCGACAATGTGCCTCTGCAAATGGGCAAAAAACAGGCCCGGAGCGGTCAGGCTCCGGGCCATTTCGGGATTGTTTGTCGGCGGGAACCGGGCGGAACCCGGACAGCTCAGCCCTTTTTCAACACTTTTTGACCCAAAACTTCGGCAATCTGCACCGCGTTCAGAGCCGCCCCCTTGCGCAGGTTGTCCGACACGCACCACAGGTTCAGGCCGTTTTCGATCGTGGAATCCTGGCGGATCCGGCTGATGAAAGTGGCAAAATCCCCGACGCATTCCACCGGCGTCACGTAGCCACCGCTCTCACGCTTGTCGATCACCATGATCCCCGGCGCCTCGCGCAGGATGTCGCGCGCTTCGTCTTCGTCGAGGAAATCCTCGGTCTCGATATTGATCGATTCCGAATGGCCGACAAAGACCGGTACCCGCACGCAGGTCGCCGTGACCTTGATCGACGGATCGATGATCTTCTTGGTTTCGGCCACCATTTTCCACTCTTCCTTGGTCGAGCCGTCTTCCATGAAGACGTCGATATGCGGAATGACGTTGAAGGCGATCTGCTTTTGGAACTTCTGCGGCGCCACCTCGGATGTGGGGTTGTAGACCGCCTTGGTCTGATCCCACAGCTCATCCATGCCCTCTTTGCCGGCGCCGGACACCGACTGGTAGGTCGAGACAACAACCCGCTTGATCCGCGCCCGGTCATGCAGCGGCTTCAGCGCCACCACCATCTGCGCGGTCGAGCAGTTGGGATTGGCGATGATGTTCTTCTTGGCATAACCCAGAACCGCATCGGCATTTACCTCGGGCACAACCAGCGGCACATCCGGGTCGTAGCGGTAAAGCGATGAGTTATCGATCACCACGCAGCCTGCCGCCGCCGCCTTGGGCGCATAGGTCTTGGTCGCGTCCGAGCCGATGGCAAAAAGCGCGATGTCCCATCCGGTGAAATCAAAGGTGTCCAGATCCTGGGTTTTCAGGGTCTGATCGCCAAAGCTGACCTCGGTGCCGAGGCTGCGGCGCGATGCAAGCGCGGCCAACTCATCGACCGGGAATTCCCGTTCGGAAAGAATGTTCAGCATTTCGCGGCCCACATTGCCCGTGGCGCCCGCGACGACGACCCTGTAGCCCATGGTCTTTCTCCTTGTTTGTGCGGGAACGTACAGGCAGCGCCCCCGTCAGGATGCCCGGCGCGCCAAGACGCGCCGCAATACGGGCGGGTGCATAGCGCAGGTGCTGCGATGGCGAAAGGGCGATTCGGTCGCGCCCCGCGCGGGAGGTGCGGAAACCGCCGCACAATCAGCGCGATTGTTACGGTTTTGTCAGAAACCGGAGCTCATCGCCCGCAAATGGCGGTGCAAATTGGCCGCACTGACAACCCAACTGGTGGAATTCCGCCATGTCGGACGCGGGATCAAAGCGATAAGCTTGCCTAATAATATAGCATCTTCATAACGTTCCGAGGGGCCTGCGCGCGAAGACAAGAACAAAATGCTGCATTGCAGCAAATCGTGCGTTTTGATACGGGACAGTGTGTAAGTGGGCCCAAACGGGCTTCGGGGGACAAAAACAACATGTTTTACGCAATCGTGACAAAGCTGACCCGCGCGCAAAAGCAGGTGGTTTTCACGATTCTCGACCTGCTCATGGTGCCGGTCGCCATGCTGACCACGCTGGCCGTGGCCACCAATGTAACGGCCGATGCCGAAACCCTGATCCGCCTGATCCCGATGATGCTGACGGCATCGATTTCGGCGATTGGCATCAGCTGGGCGCTTGGTCTGCCCAGGATCACGCTCAACGCCTATGAAACCCGCGGTATCGTACGAACGGCGGCTTTTGCGGCCGCTTTGGGCTTTGTCACCGTCTGTCTGAATGAGGCGATGCGCACGGGCCTGCCCTTCGGTGTGATGTTCATCTTCACGCTGGTCCTGCTGGTCGCCTGTGCGTCCTGGCGCATCGTGTTGCGCTACATCACAACGCAGATTTATCGCTATGGGCAAAAGCGGATGCGCGTGCTGATCTATGGCGCCGGACAGACTGGCCAACAGCTTGTCGCGGCCCTGCGCCATGACAACTCGATCAACCCGGTCGCCTTTGTCGACGACAACCCGACGCTGCAAAGCCTGATGGTCTTGGGCCTGCGGGTCTATGCGCCGTCGACCATCAAGGACGTCATCGCGCAAAAGAACATCGACCGCGTCGTGCTGGCCATGCCGTCGATCAGCCGCCCGCTGCAGGCCCGCATCGCGCTGAAACTGCGCAGAAGCGGCGTCGAGGTGCACGCGCTGCCGTCGTTCGCCCAACTGGTGGGTGAGGGTGAGCTGCGCAATTCGACATCGCCGGTGTCGCTGGATGACCTTCTCGGCCGTCACCGGTTGGAGGATACCCTACCCGGCGTCAGCCACGCCTATTCCGAGCGTCGTATCCTGATCACCGGCGCCGGTGGCTCCATCGGGTCCGAGCTCTGCCGCCAGCTGATCGCCTGCAAACCCGAATGCCTGGTGCTGGTCGATCACTCGGAACTGGCGCTCTACAATATCCAGAAAGAACTGCAGGACATCAGCGAAGGCCTGCAGATCGTGCCCGTCCTCGGGTCGGTGCTGGATGCCGACATGATGCGCGAAGTGATGGAAGCGCATCGAGTCGAGGTTGTGTTGCACGCCGCCGCCTACAAGCACCTACCGCTGGTGGAAACCAATGTGCTGGTCGGGCTAAAGAACAACGTGATGGGCACCAAGGTGATGGCCGATGCCGCGCGTGAGGCCGGGGTCGAACGGTTTATCCTGGTGTCGACGGATAAGGCCGTGCGCCCGACCAACGTGATGGGCGCCTCGAAACGCCTGGCGGAACTCTTGGTGCAGGATCTCGCCACGCGTTCGCAAGGCACGCGGTTTTCCATGGTGCGGTTTGGCAACGTGCTGGGCTCCAGCGGGTCGGTGATCCCGCTTTTTGAGGAACAGATCGCCCGCGGCGGTCCGGTGACACTGACCCATGGCAAGGTCACACGCTATTTCATGACGATCTCCGAAGCCGCGCGGCTGGTGCTGCTGGCCGGCTCGTTTGCCCGCGGCGGCGATGTCTTTGTGCTCGACATGGGAGAACCCGTGCCGATCCATAAACTGGCCCGCCAGATGATCGAGGGCGCGGGCTATACCGTGCGCGACGCAAACAACCCCGATGGTGATATCGAGATCCAGATCACCGGTTTGCGCAAAGGTGAAAAGCTGCACGAAGAGTTGCTGATCTCCGCCGACATGCTGACCACGCCGCACCCCAAGATCCTGCGGGCGCAGGAAACCTTCCTGTCAGAGATCGAGATGGCCACCGCGCTCAAGGATCTGCGCCGCGCGCTGGATGCGCTGGATGACGAGGCCGCGCGCGAAGTCATTGCGCGCTGGGTCGAACGGGCGAACCCCAGCGAAGACGAAAACGCGCAGTCGCTTTAACGCCCCGGGATCGCCTCACGCGCCGGACCCGGATCCCAGTTCTCGATGATCTCCGCCGCCTCAGCCGCCGTTTCGACAAAGCGGAAGAGGTCCAGATCTTCGGGGCTGATCGTGCCGGCATCGCGCAGCGCATCCCAATTCACGATCCGTTCCCAGAAGTCCCGGCCAAACAGCACAAACGGCACCCGCGCCATCCGCCCGGTCTGGATCAGGGTCAGCGACTCAAAAAGCTCATCCAACGTGCCGAACCCACCCGGGAACACGCAGATCGCCCGCGCGCGCATCAGGAAATGCATCTTGCGGATCGCGAAGTAGTGGAAGTTGAAGGCCAGGTCGGGTGTCACATATTCATTCGGCGCCTGTTCATGCGGCAACACGATGTTGAGCCCGATCGACACGCCGTCCTCGTCCTGCGCACCGCGGTTACCAGCCTCCATCACACCCGGCCCGCCACCGGTGACGATCACAAAATCCCGGTTGCCGCTCGCCTTGGATTTGCGCGTCATCAGCCGCGAAAACTCCCGCGCCTCGTCGTAGAAATGCGACAGCTCCGCCAGCGTCTGGGTGCGCGCCTTGTCCTTGTTCACGGGATCAGGGATGCGCGCGCCACCAAACAGCACCACCGTGCTGTCGATCTGGTGTTCATCCAGCAGCATCTGGAACTTCAACAGCTCCAGCTGCAGCCGCACCGGGCGCAGCTCATCCCGGAACAGGAAATCGTCATCGGCAAAGGCCAGCCGATATGACGGCGACTGCGTCTGCGGGGTTTGTGGCACATGCGCAGCCGTGTCTCGATCCAGATGGGCGTCGCGAAAGGCGCTGCGGCGGTCGTCTTTCATGATGGGCTCCTTGAATGGGCTCTGTCCCGGTTATAGCGTCCGCCGGGCAAGCGCCAGAGAGGGAAACGGGCGATGGACTGGAAAGCCGAAATTGACGCAGCAGCGGCGCGGATCAAGGGGCATGTGGTTGAAACCCCCGTGATGATCAGCGACCGGCTATGGGACCGGCCCGTGGAGCTAAAACTAGAGCAGGTTCAGCACACCGGCAGTTTCAAGGCGCGCGGGGCGTTCAATACGCTGTTGTCGCAAGAGGTGCCCTCGGGTGGGGTGGTGGCGGCCTCGGGTGGCAACCACGGCGCCGCGGTGGCCTTTGCCGCGCAGGCGCTGGGGCATCACGCGCGGATCTTTGTGCCCGAAATCGCCGGCCCCGCCAAAATCGCCCTGATCGAGCGCACCGGGGCCGATCTGACAGTGGTGCCCGGCGAATACGCCGACGCGTTGGACATGGCGCAGCGCTATGAGGCCGAACAGGCCGCAATGCAGATCCACGCCTATGATGCGGTCCCCACTGTCGCCGGCCAGGGCACCCTGATGCGCGAATGGGAGGCGCAGGGCCTGCAAGCCGACACCGTGCTGGTCGCCGTGGGTGGCGGTGGGCTGATCGCCGGGGCGCTGGCCTGGACCCAGGGCGCCCGCAAGATCGTCGCCGTGGAACCGATGAGCTGCAACGCGCTGCACGCCGCGATGGAGGCGGGCAAACCGGTCGATGTACCGGTCTCCGGCGTCGCCGCCAACGCGCTTGGCGCCCGGCGCATCGGGTCGATCTGCTTTGATCTTGCCCAGAGGCACAACACCGAGGTGGCCCTCGTCCCCGACGGCGCCATCCTGCAGGCGCAGAAAGACCTCTGGTACGCACATCGGCAACTCGTCGAACCCGCCGGCGCCGCCGCCCTCGCCGCGCTGCAATGGGGCGCCTATGTGCCGCAACCGGATGAACGCGTCGCCGTGCTGGTCTGCGGCGGCAACATCGCGCCCGATCCGCTCACCGCGTAACCCTGTGGCGCGTTGAACGGATTGTCGCCGCGCGGACAGCCCGCTATAGGGCTGCAAAACGTTTTTCCAGGGAGTCACCGATGTCCAACGAACAGCTTGAAACCGCGATCGAAGCGGCCTGGGAGGCGCGCGATACCATCACGCCCTCGACCGGCGGGGAAACGCGCGAGGCGATCGAGGCCACGCTGGACGCGCTTGACAGCGGATCGTTGCGGGTGGCGGTGCGGCAGGACAGCGGCGATTGGCACGTCAACCAATGGGCCAAAAAGGCGGTGCTGCTGGGCTTCCGGATCAAGGACATGGAGCAGCATGACAACGGCCCGCAAGGCGGCGGCTGGTGGGACAAGGTCGACAGCAAGTTCAAGGGATGGGGTGACAACCAGTGGCGCGCGGCAGGCTTTCGCGCGGTGCCCAACTGCGTGGTGCGCAAATCGGCCTTCATCGCACCAGGCGTGGTGCTGATGCCGTCATTCGTCAACCTCGGCGCTTATGTGGACGAAGGCACGATGGTCGACACCTGGGCGACCGTCGGCTCCTGCGCGCAGATCGGCAAGAACGTACACCTTTCGGGTGGCGTCGGTATCGGCGGCGTACTCGAGCCGATGCAGGCCGGGCCAACGATCATCGAAGACAACTGCTTTATCGGCGCCCGCTCCGAGGTGGTCGAAGGCTGCATCGTGCGCGAAGGCTCGGTCCTCGGCATGGGGGTCTTCATCGGCAAATCGACCAAGATCGTCGACCGCGAAACCGGCGAGGTCACGTATGGTGAGGTGCCGCCCTATTCGGTCGTCGTCTCCGGGTCGATGCCTTCGAAGAACGGCATCAATCTTTATTGCGCGGTGATCGTGAAACGGGTGGACGAACAGACCCGCTCGAAAACCGGGATCAACGAGCTGCTGCGGGATTGACCGGCAGGTAGCGACGGGGCGCAACGTGGCGAAGCAGCAGGTCTTCACATTGGTGGTCGAGGTTGGCCGCAAGGCTGGCGATGGTCTGCCCAAAAAGGCGACCGGGGCGGCGCTGATGTGTTATGCCAGCGGCGTGGATGAGGCCGAGGCGGTGCGGGAAACCGTGGCGATCCTCAAACAGGCCGATATGGCGCCGCTGGACGTCACCGGCTATGGCACGGCGCAGGAGCGTCGCGACCAGGGCCATGAGATCGGTGCCGACGAACAAGAGCTGATGGACCGCGCGCTGGCGGAGAACGCCGTGATCGTGGCGCAGGTGACGCCCTATTACGATTGATCAGGCGGCGCGCGCCTCGGCCAGGGTGATGGCCTCGAAGGGGCGCAGCACTTTCAGACCGGCACGGGTGTGTTCCGGCATCAGATTGGCCGGCACCTGCGCCAAAAGCGTGCGGGCAAGGTCGTCCTTGCGGCGGCGCAGGCGGCCAACATAAAGGCTTTCCAGCCAGGTACCCGAGCAATCCAGCGCCTCATGCCCCGGCAGCAGCAGGTGGCTGTAGGTCACGGTGCGAAACCCGGTCTCAAACCGTGCGGCAAAGCCGTTCACCAGGCTCGAGGCCGGCGCCAGCACCGCCTCGCGGCCAAAGAGGTATTCCACATCCGTGCCCTCGATCAGCATGCGCTGGGTGGGGGCGACGATGATATCCTGGCGCAGGCCGAAATAGGGCGCGCAAAGCCGCACCGGCGTGAACGACCCCAGCGCCGGCACCGTGCGCGACAGACGCTGCAGCACGGGCACCACCGCACCTTTGGCGGTGCGCACGGTATCGCCACAACGCAGCCGGCTGAGGCGCTGATAGCCGCGCGGCGTGGCCACCGGGGTTTCCGGCAAAAGCGATGGCATCGGCCCCACCGGCTCGCGCTGCTCCGACACGGCAAAGAACACCACGTCGTCGTCCATCTCACACAGCTGCGGGCGTCGGGTCAGGGTATAGAGATCCTCGATCAGCAGCGGCGACGGTGCGGGGGTGGCCTGCACCACCACCTCGTCACTGTCAGGACGTTCCAGCGCCAACTGCCCGACCCCGGCGACGCTGTCCCAACTGAAGGTCAGGCGCAGGATGTCGGTGCGGGCCGCATAGGCGTGCGACAGCACGGTGTGGAACACGTCATCGCCCTGGCTCATCACAAGGGTGATCGACCCGCCCGGCACCACGCGCAGCGAAATCGCGCCCGGCCAGGGGTATTGGCGCTGATACGCCAGCAGGGTTTGCGGCCGCCCCTCGGGCGAAATCCGCGTCTCGATCACGATAGATCCGCGGGTCAGCAGACCATCAGTGCCCGTCGTGTCGGCAAAGAAGTCCGGGCAGACCCAGGACTGGTCGCCGCCCGAGATGGCGATCCAGCTCATGCAGCAATCCGGCGCGACAGCACCCGCGCCTCGTGTGACCGAAGAATCTGCCGTGCCGCGGCGCCATAGCCTTGCCCAGTCTCCACGTCGAGCTCGGGGAACAGCGCGGTGATTTCGGCCAAAGCTTCGGCCTCAAAAAGGTGGGTGGTGCGGGCGCCGGGCAGAAAGCTTTCCGACCAGAGGCCATTGGCACAGAGGATCTCATGCCGGTCAAACAGCAGGTGGACATATTCCACCTCACCGCCTTCCGCCCGGCGGATGGTGCCGTCATTGACCAGATGCTTCGCGGCAGCGAGCACCTCGGGCGCGTCGAACAGCAGATGCGCCTGAATGTCCTGCACCAGCACGCGGTGTTCGGGTGACACCATCACCGTGGCATGATCGCCCAAGGCCCCCGCGGTGATCCGAATGGGCGCCATGACGCCCAAGGCCGCCACCACTCGCCGCCCGATCCAGCGCAAGGGCTGCGCGCCATGATCGCGCGTGGTGACAAGATCGCCGGGCTGCAGGGACTGCACCGGTCGCAGTCCATCAGGCGTGGCGATCTGCGTACCAGCCACAAAGCAAGGCACCGAATCCACGGTGACAAAGCCGGTATCGGTGTTGCCGGTCGAGCTTTCGACGGCATAGGTGAAATTGATCGTCTCGACATCCGCATCCGCCGTCACGTCGAGCGTACCATCCGCGTTCAGCGTGACCTGCTGACCGGTGGCCAGCGTGACCGTGTCGCCCACCGACACCGCGATGCCGTTGATATGGGTGATCGTCAGCGTGCCGCCCGTGGCGTTGATGTCATTGCCCAACACATCCACATTCTTTGTGAACCCGGGCGCAAGCGTCACTTCATCCTCGATCGCCACCAGCGTGGTCTGCACAGAATTCCCCGCAATCAGCAGCGTCGAATCGTAACTGCTATCACTCACGTCGGCGATGCCGATGCGGATCGAGTTCACCTGACCTGCCACCACCGGAATGGTCAGTGTCATCGTGACGGTAAAGCCGTCCATTTCGGTGTTGTACTGATCCGCGGTGTTATCGACATACAGGTTCTGGTTGCTCGTCGCATTGAGGTTGTTGGGATCGACATCGCCATCGCCGACAACGAAATCCACCTGCACGCCATTCACCCAGACCCCGACGAAATCCTGATAGAGCGAGTTCTGAAATTCCGGGTATTCTTCTGAACTGAAGACGAACTGCATCGTCATCGTGTCGCCGGTCGGAATGAAATCGATATCCATGTAAGAGGCGTCAAATGTGTTGGCGCCGGCGGCCGCGTTGAAGTCGGGATTGTTGTTCTGGCCGGTGGTATTCCACGACGTGTTGCTGCGCAGGTTGGATTGCGACGCGTTGTTGGTAAAGCCGCTTAATCGTCCGGTCGACAGCATCACTCCGGTATCCCCCGGCACCACGCCAGGTGAGGTGGCCAGCCCGTCGCTGTAGATGCCCGATGACCGGCTGTCCCCGGTATATGAGGCCGAGATCACCGTGACCCCGTCACCCATGATTTCATTGGCCATTTCCAATGCGGTGGCACCCGTATCGATCGGGATTTCCGTGCCTGCAACCATATCTGCCTCGACCCCGCCGGGTGCAGACGGCACAGACAACACGTGGGAAAGGCCTGGGCCTTTTCGCGTGATTGGTGAAGACTGCTTGCCTGCCTCGGCGTTTTTTGTTGTCTTTTCCAATCAGTAACACGGATCGCCCATCCCGTGTAACAGACTGTTAACCGTAACGTGGCGGGAAGGCCCAAATATTGATGCAAATCTGCCACATTTGCCTCACCGGTTTTGGCGGGTTAGCTGTGCCTGAAAATGCCCGGAGATGCGCATGACCGATCCCGTTGACCTGACCGCCCAGCTTGTCCGTTGCCCCAGCGTGACGCCGGAAGAGGGCGGCGCCTTGCAGCTGTTGCAGGCCCTGTTGGAGGGGGCGGCGTTCACCTGCACCCGGGTCGATCGAGGCGGGGTGGCCAACCTCTATGCGCGTTGGGGCGACAAGGGGCATGCGCGGACCTTTGGCTATAACGGCCACACCGATGTGGTGCCGATCGGGCGGATCGAAGACTGGCTGCACGACCCCTTCGGCGCTGAAATCAAAGGCGGCAAGATGTTTGGCCGCGGCACGACCGACATGAAATCCAGCGTCGCGGCCTTTGCCGCGGCAGCGGTGGATTTTGTGCGCGACACGCCCCCTGACGGCGCCGTGGTGTTGGCGATCACCGGCGATGAAGAGGGGGACGCGGTCGATGGCACCGTGGCTTTGCTCGACTGGATGAAGGCGAACGGCGAACAGATGTCGGTCTGCCTTGTTGGCGAACCCACCTGCCCCGACCACATGGGCCAGATGATGAAGATCGGTCGGCGCGGGTCGATGAACGCGTGGTTCACGCTAACCGGCAAACAGGGGCATTCCGCCTATCCGCACCTAGCGCTGAACCCGGTGCACGCGATGGCGCGGCTGATGATTCGGCTGATAAGCCATGAGCTGGATGAGGGCACCGAACATTTCGATCCCTCAACCCTTGCCATCGTGACCATCGACACCGGCAATCCGGCCTCCAACGTGATCCCGCGCGAAACCCGCGCCTGCGTGAACATCCGCTTCAACGACACCCATACCGGCGCGGACCTGTCCGACTGGCTGCGCGCCGAGGCGGCGCAGATTGACGACGCGTTCGGCACCAAGACCGATGTAAGAATCAAGATCTCGGGCGAAAGCTTTCTCACCCCGCCCGGGCCGCTTTCGGATTTGGTCGCCGCGGCGGTCAAGGCCGAAACCGGTGTCACGCCCGAGCTTTCGACCACCGGCGGCACGTCGGATGCGCGCTTTGTCAAAGACCACTGTCCCGTTGTCGAATTCGGCCTGGTGGGCAAGACCATGCACGCGGTCGATGAACGGGTCGAGGTGGCGCAGATCGAGCAGCTAAAAACGATCTATACCCGCATCCTGAGGGATTATTTTGCCTGAGCGATGGCTGGTCGTCATGGTCAAGGAACCGCGCCCGGGCCGCGTAAAGACCCGGTTGGCACGTGATATCGGGCCCGTCGCGGCCGCTTGGTGGTTCCGCCATCAACTGCGCCGGTTGCTGAGGCGCATCGATGACCCACGTTGGCGGACCGTGCTCGCCGTGGCGCCCGATCATGCCGGCATGCAGAGCCGCGCTTTGCCGCCCCGCCTACCCCGCCTTCCGCAAGGCCCCGGCGATCTTGGCGACCGCATGGCGCGGATGATCCGCTCGATGCCGCCTGGCCCGGTCTGCGTGATCGGCGCCGATATCCCCGGCATCGACCGCGCCGCGATTTCGCAGGCTTTTCGCATCTTGGGATCGCATGACGCGGTGTTCGGCCCGGCCCCGGATGGCGGCTATTGGCTGATCGGGTTGAACCACCGCCGCGCCGCGCCCACTACCTTCCTGCAAAACGTCCGCTGGTCCTCACCCCACGCGCTGGCGGACAGTGTGGCCTCGCTGGGCGGCGCCCGCGTCGGCTATGCCGCGACGCTGCAGGATGTCGACACCGCAGAAGACCTCAAGGCGCTCAACAATCGCCCATGACGGCACCCCCTTCGCGTGCTAGGTGGGGCCTCATGATCAAACTGCCCACCAAACATGACATCCTCGACTGGATCGCCGAGAACCCGACGCAGACGTCGAAACGCGACATCGCCAAGGCCTTTGGCATCAAGGGCGCCGCGCGGATCGACCTCAAGCGCGTGCTTAAAGAGCTTGAGCACGAGGGCCATCTGGAAAAGCGCAAGAAAACCTATCGCGATCCCGATCGCCTGCCGCCGGTCAGCGTGCTGCAGGTCAAGGCGCCGAATGCAGATGGCGATCTCTTTGCCCAGCCTCTGGAGTGGCATGGCGAAGGGGTCGAGCCCATCGTGCTGGTCATCCCCCGCGCCACCGATCCGGCGCTGGGTGAGGGTGACCGCATCCTCGCCCGCCTGCAGGTGGTGCACGAAGAAGACCACAATTACGAAGCGCGCCTGATCCGCCGCATCGGCACCGCCCCGCGCCGTATCGTCGGCATCTTTCGTAAAACCGCCGAGGGTGGGCGCGTGTTGCCGATCGACAAGGGCGCCGACAAGGAATGGATCGTCGCCGCCGACGCCACGGCGGGTGCAAAAGAGGGCGAGCTGATCGAGGCCGAACAGGCCGGGCCCAAGGGCCGCATGGGCCTGCCCCGCGCCCGCATTGTCGAACGGCTGGGCGACCCGACCGCCCCGCGCGCCGTGTCGCTGATCGCCATCCACCAGCACGGCATCCCCGATGATTTTGCCCCTGAAGTGCTGCAAGAGGCCGACGCGATGAAGCCCGCAGGCCTGCAAGGCCGGACCGATCTGCGCGACATGCCGCTGATCACCATCGACCCGTTCGATGCCCGCGATCACGACGACGCCTGTTACGCCCATCCCGATGACGACCCGAAGAACCCCGGCGGCCACGTCATCTGGGTCGCGATCGCCGATGTGGCGCATTACGTGCATCCCGGCTCAGAACTCGACCGCGAGGCGCGCAAGCGTGGCAATTCCAGCTATTTCCCCGACCGCGTGGTGCCAATGCTGCCCGACAGGCTCTCTGGCGATCTCTGTTCGCTGCACGAAGGGGTGCCGCGCGCCTGCATCGCCGTGCGCATGCGCATCGATGCCGAGGGCAACAAGCTAAGCCACAAGTTCGTGCGCGGGTTGATGCGCTCCCGTGCCTCTTTGAATTACCGCGGCGTGCAGGCGGCGATGGACGGCGACCCCAATGACCAGACCGGCCCGCTGCTCGATCCGGTGATCCGCCCGCTTTATGCCGCCTATGAGGCGCTTGTGTCGGCTCGCAACCGGCGCCAGCCGCTGGATCTGGATTTGCCCGAGCGCAAGGTGATCCTGGATGATGATGGCAAGGTCACGTCGGTCGGCATCGTCGACCGGCTGGATGCGCATCGGCTGATCGAAGAGTTCATGGTGCTCGCCAATGTCTGCGCCGCCGAGGTGCTGGGCGCCAAGGCGGTGCCGCTGCTCTACCGGGTGCATGAAGAGCCGCCGATGGACAAGCTGGAAAGCCTGCGCGACACCGCTGATGCCGCCGGGTTCCAGCTGGCCAAGGGACAGGTGCTGAAGACCGCGCATCTCAACAAGCTGCTGCACGACGCCGCCGGCAGTGACGAGGCCGAGCTGATCAACATGGCCACGCTGCGCTCGATGACGCAGGCCTATTACAGCCCGAAAAACTTCGGCCATTTCGGCCTCGCCTTGCAGCATTACGCGCATTTCACTTCGCCCATTAGGCGTTATTCCGACCTGGTGGTGCACCGCGCGCTGATCACGGCGCATGGCTGGGGCGAGGATGGACTCAGCCAGCATGATATTGAGGCGCTCGACGCCACCGCCCAGCATATCAGCGACACCGAGCGACGCTCGATGATGGCCGAGCGTGACACCACCGACCGCTACCTCGCGGCCTATCTGTCGGACCGGCTGGGCGCAGAATTCACCGGGCGGATCAGCGGCATCGCCAAGTTCGGCGTGTTCGTGAAACTGGATGAAACCGGCGCTGACGGGCTGGTGCCGATCCGGTCGCTGGGCAACGAGTATTTCCATTTTGACCGCGAGGCCGGGACGCTGATGGGCGCCGATACCGGCCGGGTGATTGCCCTGGGCCAGCGCGCACGGGTCAAGCTGACCGAAGCGGCGCCCGTGACCGGCGGCATCGCCTTTGACCTTCTAGAGCTTGAGGATGAGGCCGTGCCGCGCGGCACCGGCCATCGTCTTGGCGCGCGTGGGCGGGGCCGTGGCAAGGGCGGTCCGCGGCGGCGCGAAAACAAGGCCCGCAAGAAAGACGCCAAGACCAAACGCAAGGTCACGCGGCAACGGAAATCCCGGCGGTAACCTGCGCCCTGCGATGTGCTGTCACTTTCTGACAGCATCTGGCAGGATGGTCGCGTCATGAGCCGCACGCACCGCCTGTTCCAACTGATGTCCGCCCTACGCCGGCTTCCGTCGCCGGTCACCGCTGAACAACTGTCGGAGGAAACCGGCGTGTCGGTCCGCACGCTCTACCGTGATATCGACACCCTGCGCGGCCTCGGCGCGGTGATTGATGGCGCGGCAGGCTATGGTTACACGCTGATCGAGGATGCGCATCTGCCGCCTTTGGGGTTCGAGGATGAAGAGCTTGAGGCGCTGGTGCTGGGCCTGCGTGAGGTGGCCGCTGTCGGCGATCCGGCGCTGGCCAAATCCGCCGCCTCGGCGCTCGCCAAGCTGCGCGCGCGTCTGCCGGAACGCCAGGCGCACCGGCTGCGCCATTCGGTTCTGGTGGCGCACCGCTTTGCGCCGCCGCCTGCCCCAACGATTGACGCCAGCGCCTTGCGTCGCGCCTGCTGGGAGGAGCGCATTGTGCGCTTTGCCTATACCGACAAGACCGGCGCTGCGTCTGAGCGTGAGGTCAAACCCCTGTCGATCATGCTCTTTGACCGCAGCCATTGCCTGCTGGCCTGGTGCCTCAAACGCAAGGATTACCGGATGTTTCGGCTCGACCGGATGACCGACCTTGCGGAAACCGGCGCTTCCTTCCGGCCCGAACGCGCCCCGCTGATCCGCGATTTCCTGGCGCAACTGCCGCCGGATCAGGGGGACCGCGCTGTTCCGATTTGAAGGTCGCGCGCGGCCTCACAAATGCCGCGCAAACGCGGCGAGCACCTGTTCATAGACCGGGCGTTTGAACGGCACGATCTGCTGCAAGACCTCGTCCGGCGCCAGCCAGCGCCATTCGGAGAACTCCTGATGGTCGTCGGCGTCGATACGAACCTGCTCATCGGTGCCGTGAAAGCGCAGCAGGAACCACTTTTGCTCTTGCCCTTTGAAGCATCCCTTCCAGATGCGCGGCACGATGTCGTGCGGCAGGTCATAAGCGATCCAACCGTCGGTTTCCGCCTCGACCGTCACGAGGTCGGGCGTGACACCCGTCTCCTCCTGCAACTCACGCAAAGCAGCCTCACGCGGGTCTTCGCCCTTGTCGATCCCGCCCTGCGGCATCTGCCAGGCGTCAAATTCGCTGTCCATCCGCTGGCCGACAAAGACCTGCCCGGCCGCATTGGCCAGCATCACGCCCACATTGCGACGATAAGGCAGTTTGGCGATCTGTTCAGGCGTCATGGCGATGTTCCGTTTTGTTCAGAATTAACCTGTTCGGACAGCAAGGACAAATGGGGCAGCAGGCTGCGGGCATAATCAGGTTCCAGTCCCCAGCATGTTGCGATTTCAAAGGCGAGTGCCGCCTGCGCCTCATGCGAATCTGTCGCTTCACCCAATGCCGACAAATCAAAAAGCGGCAGATCACAGCGCGCCTCATCCCAGTCGAGCAAGACGAACCGCCCATCTTCACCGACCAGGATGTTGTCAGCGCAAAGATCCCCGTGCAGGGCGCATTCCGGACCCTCGGGCAAGGCAGACCAGGCCGTCCGGCAGGTCTGGCGCAGGGCAACGGGCATCTCTGTCAGATCGACGTCGCCGCCCGTGTCTTGCCCCAGAAGGTCGCGCGCCGACGCAAAGCCTGGCCGCTGCGGGTAGTCCACGGTCGCTTTGTGAAACCGGTCAAGCACCACGCGCAGGCGGGTTCTGTCCCGGGGGTCAAAACGCCGTCCTTTGCAAAACGGCTCCACCGTCCAACCGTTATGTGACAGGGCGCCGGAAAGGGTGGGGTGCGGCAGAACGGCGTCAAAGCCAGCCGCGTTGGCGTGCGCTGCCAAAGGCTTCAGCCACGCTAGCTGGGCCTCGGATCGCTTGGTTGTCTTGTAGACCCAGGCGCTTTTGTCGTCCCGCGCCAAAAGCACCGTGTTGCGCCGACCGCCGGTCAAGGACTGCAAAGAAAGATCCGGCAAACCCCAGGCTGCCGGATCCGGTTTTGTGGACGGTGTCACGTCGTCGGTTAGTCCTGCGGACCCAACGCCGACAGGCCCTTGAGGATGTCGATGGCATAGGCCAGCTGGTAGTCCTCTTCGCGCAGCGCGGCGGCAGCTTCGGCCTTGGCGCGATCCTCTTCGATCTGGCGGATCTCGTCCTCGGTCAGGCTGTCATTGTCGAGGCTACCGCGCAGATCGGCCTCGGAGCGGGAGAGCAGGCCATTATCCTCTTCCTCGTCTTCCGGGCGGCTGCGCGGTTGTTCGACGACGATGTCAGGCGACACGCCTAGCGACTGGATCGACCGGCCCGACGGCGTGTAATAGCGCGCCGTGGTCAGGCGCATCGCACCATCGCCCCGCAGCGGCATCACCGTCTGGACCGAGCCTTTGCCAAAGGATTTTGTGCCCACCACGATGGCGCGGCGGTGATCCTGCAACGCACCCGCGACGATCTCAGAGGCCGAGGCTGACCCGCCGTTGATCAGAACCACGATCGGCTTGCCCTGCGCCAGATCCCCTGCGGTGGCGTTATAGCGGTCGCCATCGGCCGGGTTGCGGCCGCGGGTCGAGACAATCTCACCCTTTTCCAGGAACGCATCCGACACCCGGATCGCCTGGGTCAGAAGACCCCCCGGATTGTTGCGCAGGTCGAGCACAAAACCGTTCACCGCATCGATCCCGCCAATCTCTTCGACCCGCTCGGCGAGCCCTTCGGAGAGGTTGGGATAGGTCTGATCGTTGAAGGTGGTCACCCGCAGGACAACCGTTTCACCTTGCGTCCGGGTGCGCACCGCTTGAAGGCGGATAGTGTCGCGGATGATCGACACGTCAAAGGGCTCATCCTCACCCTCACGCACCACTGTGATGATGATCTCGGACCCGACCGGCCCGCGCATCAAATCCACCGCCTGATCCAGGGTCAGGCCCAGCACGCTTTCGCCATCCACATGGGTGATAAAGTCACCGGCCTCGATCCCGGCGGCGTCAGCGGGGGTGCCATCGATCGGCGATACGACCTTTACAAAGCCGTCTTCCTGCGTGACCTCGATCCCCAGACCGCCAAACTCACCGCGGGTCTGCACGCGCATATCCGCGGCATCGTCGGGCGGCAGGTAGCTCGAATGAGGATCGAGTGAGGTCAGCATGCCGTTGATCGCAGCCTCGATCAGGTCACCCTCTTCGACCTCTTCGACATATTGCATGCGGATGCGTTCAAAGATGTCGCCGAACAGGTCCAGCTGTTCGTAAACGCTGGTCGGGCGGTTCGCCTCTTGGGCCAGCAGCGGGCCGACGAACTGCGTGGTGGCCACAACCCCGGCCAGCGTGCCGCCAACCGCGGCCAATACGAGTTTCTTCATGGTGTATCCGTTATCCCTTGTCGGTTGCGAACCACGTCAGTGGATCGACGGGCCTGTCGCCCTCTCTCACCTCTATATAGAGCGTTTCCGACCGTGTGGCGCCACCCCTTTCACCGGAAGGTGACTGGATATCACCGGAATCCGCCGCCGCGTTGCCCATCAGGCCAACAGGGCTGCCTTCCGGCAGGACCTGGCCGGCCTCGCCGAACACCGTCTCCAGCCCCGCCAGAACGATCAGCATACCGCCTTGCGGTTCAAGAATCGTGACCAGGCCATAGTCGAGCAGCGGGCCGCGATAGCGGATGGTGGCAGCCGTCGGCGTAGTGACCAGCGCGCGCGGCCGCGTGGCCAGAACGATGCCCGGCCGGGTCACTCCGGCGGCGTCTGCCTCACCCGCTTTTCGCAGGACGACGCCACGCGCCGGCAGGGCGAGGGCACCTTTGCGGTCGGCGATGCGCGGCAGGTTCTGCGGCGCCTCCCCCTCGGCGATCTGAGTGAGGCCCGAGGCAAAGCCATCCAGCGTCTCGGTCGCGGCAATCAGGATCGCCGTGCGCACCGGATCTTCGGTAAAGCGTTTGGGCAAATCGGTCCGGTCGGCGATGGCCTGGCTGAGCGCGGTACGGGCTTTTTGCACACCGGCGAGGCCTTCCTCCAGCGTCGCAACCGCGCTTTGCTGCAGTTGGCGCAGGTCAGTCACTTCTTGCAGATCGGCGCGCAGGGTGGCGGCTTGTTCCGCCAGCCCTGGTGTCACCGTCGCCACCAGCATGCCCGACCGCGCTGCCCCCAACGCGCCTTGCGGATGCAGCAGGTTCTGCGGACTGGCACGCCCGCCCATGCTGGTCAGCACGCCAAGAAGCTGAGCCACCTCGGTCTCTTGTGCAGCGAGCTTCCGCGTCAGTTCGGTTTCACGAATGGCCGCGATGCGCAAGCCATCCCGCATGGCAGCGAGACCATCCTCATAGGCGCGCACCGCCTCGGTCAGCGCCGCCACCCGGCCACGCGCCTTGACCGCGCTGTCGAGCTTGATCGACGCCTGCTCCAACGCCTCCGCCGCGGCCCGGGCGTCCGCCGCAGGGGTCTGCGCCATCACAGGCGCGGCCAAAAGGCCAAGGATCAGAGCGAGATAGATCACCGGATCAGGCTTTCCCCGGTCATCTCATCAGGCTTCGGCAAGTCCATCAGTTGCAAGAGCGTCGGCGCCACATCCGCCAGCCGCCCATCGCTCAGGTGCGCCCCTTCCGGCCCGCCAAACAGGATCACCGGCACCAGATTGGTGGTATGCGCCGTGTGCGGCCCGCCGGTATCCGGATCGACCATCACCTCGCAATTGCCGTGATCGGCGATCACCAGCATCGCACCGCCCGTTTTCTCAAGCGTGGCAACCACTTGCCCCAACCCCTGATCCACCGCCTCACAGGCCTGCATCGCGGCCTGCAAATCACCCGTATGGCCCACCATATCCGGGTTGGCATAGTTCACAACGATCAGGTCATAGCCCGCCTCTATCGCGGCAACGAACCGCTCGGTCACCTCGCCCGCGCTCATCTCGGGCTGCAGATCATAGGTCGCCACCTTGGGCGATGTTGGCATGAAGCGGTCCTCGTGATCCTCGGGCTGCTCCTTGCCGCCATTGAGGAAAAACGTGACATGCGGGTACTTCTCCGTCTCCGCCAGGCGAAACTGCGTCTTGCCGTGTTTCGCCACCCATTCGCCCAGCGTGTTGACGATCTCTTGCTTGGGATAGGCGGTGGTCATGTAGGCGTTGTGCGGGTCGGAGTATTCGACCATGCCGAGCAGCGCGCTGAGCTGTGGTTGGTCTCTTTCGAAGTCCTTGAACTGCGGATCACCAATCGCGGCGAGGATCTCGCGTGCCCGGTCGGCACGGAAATTGGCAAAGAATACCCCGTCCCCTGGCTGCACCCCGGCATAGTCTCCGACGATTACCGGATCGATAAATTCATCTGCTTTTTCATTGGCATAGCTAGCCTCGATGCCCGCCACCGCGCTGGCCACCTGAGGGGCGTTGGCGTCGATCATGGCGCGATATGCCTTCTCGACCCGCTCCCACCGGTTGTCGCGGTCCATGGCGTAGTAGCGCCCCGTGACGGTGACGATCCGCGCGCCTTGCGGCAGCGCTTGCTCAAACGCGGCCACCTGCGCGGCGGCGGATTTGGGGGGCACGTCGCGGCCATCGGTGATGACATGCATCGCAACCGGCAGGCCTGCATCAGTGAGAACTTTGGCCGCCGCCAAGAGGTGATCGGAATGCGAATGCACCCCGCCATCCGAGGTCAGCCCCATCACATGCGCCGTGCCGCCCGCCGCCTTGACCTTGGCCGCGAAATCCAGCAACGCGTTGTTTTCAAAGAAAGACCCGTCCTCAATCGCGAGGTCGATCTGCCCCAGATCCATCGCCACCACCCGGCCCGCGCCGATATTGGTATGCCCCACTTCCGAGTTCCCCATCTGCCCGGTCGGCAGGCCGACGTCGGGGCCGTGGGTGATCAACGTGGCGTTCGGACAGGTCGCCATCAGCCGGTCCATCGTGGGGGTTTTCGCCAGATACGGCGCGTTGGCCGCGGTGTCATTGCTGAGGCCCCAGCCGTCGAGAATGGTGAGGATGACGGGTTTCATATGTCGCCTCCGGTCTGCTCTTGCGCAGGGTGTAGCAGAGGGGGCACGGGATGTGGAGAGGGCCCGGTTAAGGCCACGTGCGGTGGGGTTAATGGGGCGGGTTTGGGTGCTCGGTGTGGCGGGTGAAGGAGCAATCCGTCCTGAAATGTCCGCGTTCGGTACGGATCGATGGGGGCGATCTTGGGCCTTCCGACTGGCGTAGAAGAGCAATCCGTCCGATTCGGCGCGATTTCGGTACGTATTGCTGCTTGGACGCGATGACATTGCGGCAGAATTGGTTAACGCTGGGATTTTGTGGAACCCGCCAGCGTCTGGATCAGCACTCCACTCATTCTGTCCCGCCCGGCGTCAAGCCGGGCCGCGCCCGACCCTCCCCCCGGGAGGGCGCATTGGTGACGTTCCGAGCCGACCTCACGATTTGCAGACTGACGCCGCCTCACACCACTCACCCGAAGCAAGCGCCCACCCAGGCTCGGGCGCGGCCCTCTATCCCTTCGTTGCGTTAGGACCTTCGCCGGCACGAACTTCTGCACACCAAAGGTCTTGAATCCTGCTTGCCAGTGGCGATTTACAAGTCATCAATAAAATTCGGAGCCACAAAATGAAAAAAGACTACTCGAGAATTGTTTCACTTGTGTGCCCGACCTGCGCCTGTGAAGAATTCGCATATGACGAGGAACTGCCCGAGGACTCAAGGATATATACGTGCCAAGATTGCGGGCGGCAATTCAATCACAGTGAAATCATCGACGAGAACGGCACGAGGGTGGAAGACCAAATAGAGGAAATGAAGCAAGAGGTTTTGAAAGATCTCCAAAAAGACCTCAGGAAAGCACTTAAGGGTTTCAAATGAACATCGACCTGATCATGGCGATTGCTTCAACAGTTGCTGTTTTCATTTCATTGGCCGCCTATCTTCATTCCCGAAGAACAAGTTCTGAGCAGAATCGTCTGACAGTGCGAGAAACCGAATATGTTCGTCTAATGATAGATCGCGAACGCAGGGAGCACGCGAAATCTCTGGAGGCGGATGTCTCCGCGCGACTGACCAAAGAAGGAAAGAATGATTGGCGGCTAAAGATATATAATCGCGGCCCGGCCCCGGCTCACAACGTCAAGATGGAAATACTACATCAAAATAGCTTCTTCGAAGCCGATTGGGTCGATGAGAAACTGCCTGTTGCGACGTTGGAGCCTCAACACACCGTATCTATCCACGCATTCGTTCATTCTGGAAAAAACCACTCCCAAGAAGACGTCAAACTGTTCTGGTCTGATGGCTCTGAAATGGAGAAACAGAAGACTGTTACTGTCACACTTTAATCAACGTAACTTCAATTCACCCCTGCAACGCCTTCACCACCAACGCTCCCTCCTCCCGGGCTTTCATGGCCAAAGCGGCGGCGTGGGCTCCGGCGGCGGTGGTGTAGTAGGGGATTTTGTCGTAGAGGGCGATGCTGCGGATGGAGCGGCTGTCTTCGACCGCCGCGGCGCCTTCGGTGGTGTTCATCACCAGTTGGATGCCGCCGTCTTTCATCCGGTCGGTGACGTTGGGGCGGCCTTCGTAGACCTTTTTGACCACTTCGCAGGCGATCTCATGCCCTTCGAGGAACGCCGCGGTGCCGCCCGTGGCGACGATGGTGAAACCCAGATCGATCAGGATTTGCGCGGTCTCGACCAGCTGGGGCGTCTTGTCGTCATCCTTGATCGAGAAGAACACCGCGCCTTCGGTGGGCAGATGCGTGCCGGCGCCCAGCTGAGCCTTCAAAAACGCGCGGGGGAAGGAGCGGTCCCAGCCCATAACCTCACCGGTGGAGCGCATTTCGGGCCCCAGGATCGTGTCAACACCGGGGAAGCGGGCGAAGGGCATAACGGCCTCTTTGACCGAGAACCAGGGCATGTTGGGGTCGGCCAGCGTCATCGGATCGGCGAGCGGCAGCACCGTGTCGTAATCGGCGTTTTCGGGATAGGCGGGGCGCAGCGGGAAGGCCGAGAGTTTCTCACCCGCCATGATCCTCGCGGCGATGGAGGCAATGGCAGAGTCGGTGGCCTTGGCGACGAAGGGCACGGTGCGCGAGGCGCGGGGGTTGACCTCGATGAGGTAGATGACGTCGTCCTTGATCGCGAATTGCACGTTCATCAGGCCGACCACGCCCAGCGCGCGGGCCAGGGCCTCGGTCTGGCGTTCGATCTCGGCCAGGGTGTCCTTGGTCAGCGAATAGGGCGGCAGGGAGCAGGCGGAGTCGCCGGAATGCACGCCGGCCTCTTCGATATGCTGCATGATGCCGGAGACGTGGACCTGCTCGCCATCACAAAGCGCATCGACGTCAAGCTCCACGGCACCCGAGAGGTAGCTGTCGAGCAGCACGGGGCTGTCACCTGAAACCACCACCGCCTCGTTGATGTAGCGCTCGAGCGAGGCCATATCGCGGACGATCTCCATCGCGCGGCCGCCCAGCACGTAAGAGGGGCGGATGACGAGCGGGAATCCGATGTCGTCGGCGATGGCGAGGGCTTGCGCGTCGGTGCTGGCGATGCCGTTTTTGGGCTGTTTGAGACCGAGTTGGTTGACCAGGGCCTGGAAACGCTCACGGTCTTCGGCAAGGTCGATGGCGTCCGGGGTCGTCCCGAGAATGGGAATTCCTTCCGCCTCTAGCGCGTTGGCAAGTTTCAAAGGTGTTTGGCCGCCGAATTGGACAATCACCCCGTGCAGGGTGCCGTTTTCCTGCTCGACCCGCAGGATCTCCATCACGTGCTCGAAGGTCAGCGGTTCAAAATAGAGCCGGTCGGAGGTGTCGTAATCGGTGCTGACGGTCTCGGGGTTGCAGTTGACCATGATGGTCTCAAAGCCCGCGTCGGTCAGAGCAAAGCAGGCGTGACAGCAGCAATAGTCAAACTCGATCCCCTGGCCGATGCGGTTCGGGCCGCCGCCGAGGATGACCACCTTCTTGCGGTCACTCGGGCGGGCTTCGCATTCCACCTCCCCCATCATCGGGGTTTCGTAGGTGGAGTACATGTAAGGGGTCTGCGCCTCGAACTCGGCCGCGCAGGTGTCGATGCGCTTGAAGACCGCGGTGACGCCGAGATTGTGGCGGGCGCGGCGGACCTGGCCTTCGTCGCGGCCTGTCAGCTTGGCAAGGCGGGCATCGGTGAAGCCGAGCATCTTGAGCGCGCGCAGGCCCTCTTCGGTCACCGGCAGGCCGTCGGCTTTGACCTGCGCCTCGGCCTCGACGATTTCGCGGATGCGGGCCAGGAACCACGGGTCGAACATGGTGACGGCGTAGATGTCGTCGTCGCTGAGGCCCTCGCGCATGGCTTGGGCGATGGTGCGCATGCGGTTCGGGGTCTGCTGGCCCAGCGCTTTGGTCAAAGCGGCCCGGGTGTCCGAAGACATCGCGCCCCGGACTTGATCCGGGGCCTCATTCCCCGCGAGGCCCCGGGTCGAGACCGGGGCAGGTGTTTCCACACCGGGAATGTCGATCTCGTCAAACCCGGTGAGGCCGGACTCCATCGACGCCAGCGCCTTTTGCAGCGACTCGTGGATGGTGCGGCCGATGGCCATGGCTTCACCCACCGATTTCATTGCCGTGGTGAGATAAGGCTCGGATCCCGGGAATTTCTCGAAGGCGAATTTGGGGATCTTGGTGACCACATAGTCGATGGTCGGCTCAAAGCTGGCCGGTGTGACCTTGGTGATGTCGTTGTCGAGCTCATCCAGCGTGTAGCCCACAGCGAGCTTCGCCGCGATCTTGGCGATGGGAAAGCCGGTGGCCTTGGACGCCAGAGCCGAGGAGCGCGACACCCGCGGGTTCATCTCGATCACCACCATGCGGCCGTTTTCCGGGTTCACCGCCCATTGCACGTTCGACCCGCCGGTTTCGACGCCGATCTCGCGCAGTACGGCGATGCTGCCGTTGCGCATGATCTGGTATTCCTTGTCGGTCAGGGTCAGCGCCGGGGCGACGGTGATCGAGTCGCCGGTATGCACGCCCATTGGGTCGACGTTTTCAATGGAGCAGACGATGATCGCGTTGTCCGCCTTGTCGCGGACCACCTCCATTTCGTATTCCTTCCAGCCGAGCAGACTTTCATCGACCAGGATCTGCCCCACGGGTGACGCATCCATGCCCGAGCGGCAGAAATGGATGTAGTCTTCGCGGTTATAGGCCACGCCGCCGCCGGTCCCACCGAGGGTAAAGGCCGGGCGGATGATGGCGGGCAGGCCGATCTCGTCAAGCGCGTCCAGCGCCTCGGCCACGCCGGCGTCTAGATCATGTTTACCGTCTGCACCCTTGGGCGCGGTCACAATCGTTGCTTTGGGGTTTTCCAGACCAATCCGGTCCATCGCCTCACGAAAGAGCTTGCGGTCTTCGGCCATCTCGATGGCGTCGCGCTTGGCACCGATCATCTCGACGCCGAATTGATCCAGCACGCCCATTTCCTCAAGCGCCAGCGAGGTGTTGAGGCCGGTCTGCCCACCCATGGTGGGCAGCAGCGCGTCGGGGCGTTCCTTTTCGATGATCCTGGCAACGACCTCGGGGGTGATCGGCTCGATATAGGTGGCGTCGGCGAGCTCCGGGTCGGTCATGATGGTGGCCGGGTTCGAGTTCACCAAGACGACCCGATAGCCCTCTTCCCGCAAAGCCTTGCACGCCTGGGCGCCGGAGTAGTCAAACTCACAGGCCTGCCCGATCACGATAGGCCCGGCGCCGATGATCATGATCGATTTGATATCGGTGCGTTTGGGCATGGTGAAACCTCGTCAGGCGGCAGGGCAGCGGTGCGCCCGCAGGGCTGTGGGGCGCAAATTGTTGCGGGTTATAGACATGCGCAAGCGACGTTCAAGCCCCATCGGTCGTTTGACCGGAATTCGCCGATTCCCGGTCTGCACACAGTGTAAATTGATCTGTGTCAATTTAAGTTGACACTTAATCTGTCAACTTTGCTTGCAAAGCGAGGGGAGTCGACTCATGCGTATTCTGTTTGTGCATCCGAACTATCGGTCTGGCGGGGCGGAGATTGCGGGGTCTTGGCCGCCGGCTTGGGTGGCGTATCTGACCGGGTCGCTGCGCAAGGCGGGGTTTGACGATATTCACTTCATCGACGCGATGACGCATGACATCACCGATCCTGATCTGGCCGACCGGATCGAGGCTTTGCAGCCCGACGTGGTGGGTGTCACCGCGATCACCCCATCGATTTACCGCGCCGAGGAGGTGCTGCGCATCGCCAAGGATCGCGCGCCGAACGCTGTGGGTGTGCTGGGCGGTGTACACGCGACCTTCATGTACAAACAGGTGCTGTCCGAGGCGCCCTGGGTCGACGTGATTGTGCGCGGCGAAGGTGAAGAGATCTGCGTCAACCTGATGGAGGCGATCCGCGACGGGCGCTATCCGGCGGAGCGTCACACGATCCACGGTCTGGCCTTTATCGATGGGGACGAGATCCGCGCGACCCCGGCGGCAAGCACCGTCAAGGACCTCGACGGCATCACACCCGACTGGTCGATCCTGGAATGGGACAATTACATCTACATCCCGCTGAACCGCAAGGTTGCGATCCCCAACATGGCGCGCGGCTGCCCGTTCACCTGTTCGTTCTGTTCGCAGTGGAAATTCTGGCGCGACTACCGGGTGCGCGATCCGATCAAGGTGGTGGATGAGATCGAGGATCTGGTGGAAAACCACGGCGTCGGGTTCTTTATCCTCGCCGACGAGGAGCCCACCATCAACCGCAAGAAGTTCATCCAGTTCTGCCAGGAGCTGATCGATCGCGGCCTGCCGGAAAAGGTGCAATGGGGCATCAACACCCGCGTGACCGACATCTATCGCGACCGCGAGTTGCTGAAATTCTACCGCGAGGCCGGGCTGGTCCATGTGTCTTTGGGCACCGAGGCGGCGGCGCAGATGAAGCTCGATCAGTTCAACAAGGAAACCAAGGTCGAGGAAAATAAGACCGCGATCCGGCTTTTGCGCGAGGCCGACATCTTCACCGAGGCGCAGTTTATCGTTGGTCTCGACAACGAGACGCCGGAGACGTTGGAAGAGACGTTCCAGATGGCGTGGGATTGGCAGCCGGATCTGGCCAATTGGGCAATGTATACGCCCTGGCCGTTCACGCCGCTGTTCCAGGAGCTGAAGGACCAGGTCGAGGTGTTTGACTTCTCGAAGTACAACTTTGTCACCCCGATCATGAAGCCGGCGCAGATGGAGCGGGGCGAATTGCTCGACGGGGTGATGAAGAATTACCGGCGCTTCTACATGCGCAAGGCGCTGTTCCACTATCCGTGGCGCGGGTCGGGGTACCGGCGGAAATATCTGCTGGGTTGCCTCAAGGCCTTTGCCAAGGCCGGGTTTGCGCGGACCTTCTATGATCTGGGCAAAGCGGGCTATTGGGGGCCGCAGACCAAGGGGTCGGTCGATTTCCACTTTGACGAAACCCGGCAATTGGCCGAGGCGCAGTTGGAGGATTGGGAGGCCGCGGCGGACCGGGCCGCACGGGCTGCTGCACGCCGCGAGGCGGTGAAGACGCAGATGAAAGAGCGGGCTGAGGAGCGCAAGGGGCTGAAGATGCCGAACGGCGCCGAGGTGCGTGTCTGCGGCGGCGGCGACCAGCAGATGGAAGACGCCTGAGATGCTCGACGCGGCAGGCATGACGGTGGAGGGCCGGATTGGCCCGAACGCCATCCTGCAGATGCTGCCGGTGGTCGAGGCGCAGTTGGGGCCTGATGCGTTACGCGATTTAATGGACCGGGCGCATGTGCATGTGCCCTCGGGCGACCACATGATCCCCGAAGGCCCCGCCGCGCGGCTGCATCAGCAGCTGCGCGCGCTGTGGCCAGAGCGGGCGGCGGGCATTGCCGCGCAGGCCGGGCGCGGCACGGCGGAATATATCCTGGCGCATCGCATCCCGCGTTTAGCGCAGGTTGTGTTGCGTGCCCTGCCCGCGCCGCTTGCCGCGCGGCTGCTGAGCCAGGCGATTGCGCGCAATGCCTGGACCTTTGCCGGTTCGGGTCGGTTTGAGGCGCTGTCGCCGTGGGATTTCGTGATCCACGACAACCCGATTGTCCGCGGCGAACGCAGTGCGGCACCGCTATGTCATTGGCATGCAGCGGTTTTTGAGACGCTCTATCGCCGTCTGGTGCATCCCGCCGCGATCTGCCGCGAAACCCACTGCGCCGGAAATGGCGGCTCGACCTGCCAGTTTTCGCTGCTTATCCCCAGCTGATTTTGAACCAATCCCCTGTTTCGTCCGTTTAATCGGTCAAACAGAGGGGACGTCAGCATGTATCCATCCGCCATTCTCTTTGGCTCGGTCGGCACGATCACCGAGTCGAGTGAGTTGCAGCGCCAGGCCTTTAATGCGGCTTTCGCAGAGGTGGGGCTCGACTGGCGATGGGATGCGGGTGAGTACCTGTCGATGTTGCATATGCCCGGCGGGGCAGAGCGGATCGACGCCTATGCCAAGGCGCAAGGCGCACAGGTCGACGCGCAGGCGCTGCATGCGCTGAAGGTCAAACATTTTGAGCGGATGGCGCTGCAAAACGGGCTGACCGCGCGCCCGGGCGTGACCCGGCTGATCGATCAGGCGCGTGGTTTGGGGGTGAAGATCGGCTTTGTCACCACCACCGGCCCGCAGACCTTAGGGCTGGTGCTGGGCGGGCTGGCGCGTGACATTTGTGCCGGCGATTTCGACGTGATCCTGGACCGGTCGATTGTGAAGCGGCCCAAGCCCGATCCCGAAGCCTATGAGACGGCGCTCAGCTATCTCGACCTGAAACCCAATCAGGTGCTGGCGATTGAGGACACACCGGAAAGCGCGCAAGCTGCGCTGAATGCGGGCATTGCCACGGTCGCCTTCCCGGGTCTGGCCGCGCAGGATCGGACGTTCCCAGGCACCGTTGCGCAGCTAGACGCGCTGACGCCCGATCTCTTGCATACCGACCTGAGCGGTGGGACTGCGACCTACTCCGCGGCGCGCAGCATGTCGGACTCTGTCGCCGCGTAAAGGTAGTTGCGGGTGGCCGGCACTACGTGCTGGCGGCGCGACAATTGGAAGTGGAACACCGCTTGGCCCTGTTCCTCAAACGCCATTTCGCTGGCGATCAGGTAAAAGCGGAACATGCGGATGAAGCGGTCGTCATACATCTCGCGGATGCGGTCGATCTGTGCGTCGAACCGTCGGCGCCAGTGGTTCAGCGTTGGGCCGTAATGACCGCGCCAAACCTCGATATCGGCCATCCAGAGATCGTTGCGCTCAATCGCCGGGGCGAGGTCTGAGAGCGACGGGATATAGCCGCCAGGAAAGATGTATTTGTCCATCCACGGGCTGGTTGGCGAGGGTGGGACGGTGCGGCCGATGGTGTGGATCAGCGCGACGCCGTCATCGCTGAGCAAATCATGCACCTTGCCGAAATACTCGCGGAAATGCGGCAGGCCCACATGTTCCAGCATGCCGACGCTGACGATGCGGTCAAAGCGTTCGTCCAGCTTGCGATAATCCAGCAGGCGGAATTCGATGCGGTCCGACAGCCCTGCCGCCTCGGCCCGTGCGCGCGCGGTGGCCAGCTGGTTTTCCGACAGGGTCACGCCGGTGACGCGCGCGCCGTAATCGCGCGCCAGGGTCAGCGCCATGCCACCCCAGCCGCAGCCGATATCCAGCACGTGTTGATCGGGCTCCAACAGCAGCTTGCCGGCGATATGCGCCTTTTTGGCGCCCTGCGCCTCTTCCAGCGTCATGTCGGGCCGTGCGAAATAGGCGCAGCTATACTGCATGTCGTCGTCGAGAAAGAGCCGGTAAAGATCATCCGACAGGTCATAGTGATGCGCCACGTTGCGCCGCGAGGTGCGCGGATCGTTGCGCAGGACAAAGCCGCGGATCGCGTTGCGGAAGCGGTAAACGAGGTCATGCCAGCCGGGCATGCCACCCGCGTTCTGGTTGCGCACCAAGAGCGTCAGAAGCTCGTAAAGCCGGTCGTCTTCGACCACCAGCGTGCCGTCCATATAGGCCTCACCCAGCGCCAACACGGGCCGCAGGCACAAGGGCCGCAAGGCCGTTTCATCGGTCAGGGTAATTGCGGCTTCAACTTGGCCCCCCGGCCCATAGCTTTGCCGCCGTCCATCCGGCCAGGTCACATCGAGCCGGCCCATGACAATCAGCTGCCGCAACAAGCGGTCGAGCATCTGTTCCCACATCGTCACCTCCCACCTGTGACCACATGTTCAAAACGCCTTTTCATTGAAAAACCTAACAGAAGGGCTGATTCCCTCCAAATCGCGGTTTGCTTGACTTGACTTCCAAGGCCATCGCGGGTGTATCGGCGGCTGATCAATTCCGCGACCGCAAGGGGCACCCGACATGCACGCCTATCGCAGCCATTCCTGCGCCGACCTGACCAAAGCCAATGTGGGCGAGACCGTGCGCCTGTCGGGCTGGGTGCATCGCATCCGCGACCATGGCGGGGTGCTGTTCATCGACCTGCGCGACCATTACGGCATGACGCAGGTGCTCTGCGATCCCGACAGCCCGGTCTTTGCCGAGGTTGAAAACGTGCGCAGCGAATGGTGTATCCGCATCGATGGCGAGGTGAAGGCGCGGGACCAGAGCCTGATCAACCCCAAGCTGCATACCGGCGAGATCGAGGTGTTCATCCGCGACATGGAGGTGCTGGGCGCCGCTGATGAGCTGCCGCTGATGGTGTTCGGCGATCAGGAATACCCCGAGGAAACCCGCCTGCGCTATCGCTATCTCGACCTGCGGCGCGAGGCGATGCAGCACAACATGACCCTGCGGTCGGACGTGGTGGCAAGCATCCGCCGACGGATGTGGGACAGCGGCTTTCGCGAGTACCAGACGCCGATCATCACTGCGTCCTCGCCCGAGGGGGCGCGCGATTTCCTGGTGCCCTCGCGCCTGCATCCGGGCAAGTTTTATGCCCTGCCGCAGGCGCCGCAGCAGTTCAAACAGCTGATCATGGTCTCGGGCTTCGACAAGTATTTCCAGATCGCACCCTGTTTCCGCGACGAAGACCCGCGGGCAGACCGCTCGCCCACCGATTTCTACCAGCTCGACATGGAGATGTCGTTTGTCACCCAGCAGGACGTGTTCGACACGATCCAGCCGGTGATCCAGGGCGTGTTCGAAGAGTTCGGAAATGGCCGCGAGGTCGACCAGTCGTGGAAGCAGATTTCCTACAAGGACGCGGCGCTCTGGTACGGCACCGACAAACCCGACCTGCGCAACCCGATCAAGATGCACGATGTGTCCGAGCATTTCCGCGGCTCGGGCTTTGCGATCTTTGCCAAGCTGCTGGAGCATGAAGGCAACGAGATCCGCGCCATCCCGGCCCCGCATGGCGGTTCACGCAAGTTCTGTGACCGGATGAACGCCTTTGCCCAGAAAGAGGGGCTGCCGGGAATGGGCTATATCTTCTGGCGCGATCAGGGTCAGGGGATGGAGGCGGCCGGTCCGCTCGCCAAGAACATCGGCCCGGAACGCACCGAGGCGATCCGCAAAGAGCTGCACCTGGGTGTGGGTGATGCGGCGTTCTTCCTGGGTGGCAAGCCGCACAGCTTTGAACGGGTCGCCGCCAAGGCGCGGGACGTGATCGGCGAGGAAATGGGGCTGACCGACAAGAACCGCTTTGCCTTTGCCTGGGTCGTGGATTTCCCCATGTACGAGGCCGACGACGAAACCGGGGCCATCGATTTCAGTCACAACCCGTTTTCGATGCCGCAAGGCGGGGTCGAGGCGCTGGACGGCGATCCGCTGAGCGTGTTGGGCTACCAGTACGATCTGGCCTGCAACGGCTATGAGATCGTGTCGGGCGCGATCCGGAACCACAAACCCGAGATCATGTTCAAAGCGTTTGAGCTCGCGGGCTATGGCGAAGACGAGGTGCGCAAACGCTTTGGCGGCATGGTCAACGCGTTCAAATTCGGCGCCCCGCCGCATGGTGGCTGTGCCGCGGGGATCGACCGGATCGTCATGCTGCTGGCGGACACGGCGAATATCCGCGAGGTCATCATGTTCCCGATGAACCAGCGCGCCGAAGACCTGATGATGAGCGCGCCGTCCGATCCGACCAGCGATCAGATGATGGAATTGCGCCTGCGGGTGATCCCCGAGGATTAAGCGCGGTTTTGCGCATACAAGGGGCTGTGCGGGCCGGGGCGCTGTAAATGTGCCCCGGCTTTTCCTATATTGAAGGCGTGCAAAGACAGCAGGGACGCCCACGCAATGCGCTTTGACCCGGTTCTGGCCGAAATACGCTTTGGCTGCGGTCTGTCGCCCTTTGTCCCCGCCCCCGAAAGCGTTGAGGCATTGTTGGCGGGGCTAACCGCGCCGGATGTGGTGGCCGAGCGCTTTCCTGTTGAGACGTTCGAGGCCTTCCTGCCCCGCGTCAGAGAAGTGGGGCGCTTGAGACAAATTCGACGCGCCAATCGCGGCACGGCAGAGGATGACGATGCACGCGAAGCCATCCAGCGCCTCAATCAGGCCGCCCGCGTTGAGAGCTTTAAATGGATGGCCGCCCATATCGCCCGCCGCGTTGAGACCACCGCGCCGCTGCGCGAACGGATGGCGTTTTTCTGGGCCGACCATTTCACCGCTACTGGAAAAGACAGCGTCTTGCGCCGTGCAAGCTCGCCCTATTTGGAAAGCGCGATCCGGCCCAATATGACCGGCACGTTCGAAGATCTTTTGTTCGAAGCGGTCACCCATCCGTTGATGGTGCATTACCTCGATCAGGCATTCTCCATGGGGCCGAATTCCCAGCGCGCCAAGGTCAAGAAAGGCCGTGGGCTGAACGAAAACCTCGCGCGAGAGGTTCTGGAACTGCACACGCTGGGCGTTGACGGGCCTTATACCCAGACGGATGTGACCGAGCTTGCCGAACTCTTTACCGGGCTGACGCATAATTTCCAAAAGCAAGGGCGGGCGTTCAATCCAAATCTTTCAGAACCCGGGACCCAGACGATCTTGGGCAAAACCTATGGACCCGATGGTGCGATGCGCGACATCCGGCGCGTGTTGCGCGACCTGGCACGGCATCCCGCGACGGCCCGTCATATCGCGCGCAAGCTTGCGGTGCATTTTGTGTCCGATACGCCCGATCCGGCGCTGGTCGACGATCTGACGGCGGTTTATCGCGACACGGGCGGCGAGTTGATGCCGCTTTACCGGGCGCTGCTGACGCATCCTGCGTCTTGGGACACGGATCAGCCCAATGTCAAACAACCGTTTGATTTTGTTACCTCGGCTTTGCGCGCGCTTGCGGTGCCACCCGAGGTTTATCTGCCTTTGCCGGAGCGGCGCTTTCGCGTGCTGTTTGAGCGGCCGATGGTCGGGATGGGGCATGTCTGGGACAAGCCGGATGGCCCCGATGGTCTGCCGGAAGAGGACAGCGCCTGGATCACGCCGCAGGGGCTGGCGGCGCGGCTGCAATGGTCGATGATTGTGCCGCAACAGCTGGTACCCGATCTGCCGGATCCGCGGGACTTTGTCCGCCAAGCGCTGGGGAGGCGGGCCACGGCGACATTGGAATTTGCCGCCGCCGCCGCCGAAAGCCGGGCGGACGGGATCGGCATTGTGCTGGCCTCACCGGCCTTTCAGAGGATGTAACGCCATGTCGCTGTCGCGCCGCGCCTTTCTGACCCAAACCGGCCTCATTGGCTGTTCGCTGGCGGCAAGTCCGCTGGTCACCCCGGTCAGCTTTGCCGCCACGCCGGGCGAGAACCGCCTGATTGTCATCATCCTGCGGGGTGGGATGGACGGGATGGGGGTGGTGACACCGTATGGCGATCCGAATTATGCGGCGCTGCGGGGGGCTTTGCCTTTCGACGGACCCCAGGGCGCCATCGATCTGGATGGGTTTTTTGCGCTGCACCCCGCCTTGGCACCGCTGATGCCGATGTGGCAGGCGGGGCAGTTGGCGTTTGCGCATGCGGTATCGACGCCGTACCGCGACAAGCGCAGCCATTTTGACGGGCAGGACATCCTCGAGGCCGGGATCAGCGATTTGTCACAGGGGCTGAGCCGTGACGGTTGGCTCAACCGGATGCTGCAGCACTATCCCGGCGTGACGACGGAAACGGCCTATGCGGTGGGGCGCGATGCGCTGATGGTGCTGAACGGCGCGGCGCCGGTGCTGCGCTGGTCACCCAATGCGGACCTGGCGCTCAGTCCGCAAGCGCTGCGCCTGGCCGAGATTGTCATGGCCGAAGACCCGGCGATGGCCGCGGCGCTGGCCAAAGCCTATGACCTCGCCGACAGCGATGGCGATCCCATCGCGGTCGAAGGCGGCATGGACGAAATGATGGCCATGGTGCGTCAGGATATGAAAGGCGCGGCGCAAGGCCGGACCGAAACGCGTGTCGCGAAGTTTGTGGCGGACCGGCTGAGCGCCGAGGCCCGCGTCGCGGCGTTTTCGCTGAACGGTTGGGATACGCATAACGGCCAGGCGCGGTCCTTGCCGCGGGCTTTGGGCCGGCTGGCGCAGACGCTGCTGGCGCTGCAAGCGGACATGGCGCCCGGCGTCTGGGACCGGACGGCGATTGTCGCGATGACCGAGTTCGGCCGGACGGCGCGGATGAACGGCACCAAGGGCACCGATCATGGCACCGGCGGGGCGATGCTGATGGCCGGGGGTGCCATTCGCGGTGGGCGCGTCTTTACCGACTGGCCGGGGCTGAGCGAAGCCGATCTCTTTGACCGACGCGACCTGATGCCGACATCGGATGTGCGCCGCTATGCCGGGTGGCTGATGCCGGGGCTCTTTGGGCTGAGCCACGGCATGGTTGAAGGTGCGGTGTTTCCCGGCGTCGATCTGGGCGCGGATCCTGGCCTGCTGGCCTGACCCGCCACCTCCCAAAAGCTTTAGATAGCGACCCGCTCGGTCAGCCGGTCCTGCACCATGGCGGCCACGCGGGCCAATTGCGCAGCCACTGGCTTGCCGGTTTCGCGGATTTCGGCCAGATCCTCGGTCGCGGTGTAAAGCGCGTCGTCACCGGCGCTGCGAGCCACGCCGCTGAGGAATTGCGTCACGTAATCCAGCGTCTGGCAATCGTTTTCCTCGCCCAAAACGTCGGCGGCGTGGGCCATGTCATCGCGGTAAGCCAGCGGATCGGGGCGCACCGGGTCATCGCTGACCATGCGCAGGCCCTTGGGCTGACGTTCCGCCGGCAGGGACGCGAGGATCATGTTCTGGAAATGCACCACCGACTGGATCGGTTTCGCCAGGAAGCCATCCGCCCCGGCGGCAAGCGCCACATCCTCGGCAAAGGAATCGCCGCTGGTGCCAAGGATCACCGACACCCGCGGGCTGGCCTGCGAAAGCTCGGAAATCAGATCGGCGCCGGACCCATCAGGCAGGCCCAGATCGACCACGATCACGCTGGGGCGATAGACCTGCAAATGGCGGTGCGCCGATTTCAGGCTGTCGGCCCGTCTGATCCGCGCGCCTGAGCGCAGGCACAAAAGCCGCATCGCATCGCAGGCATATCGGCTGTCTTCGACCACCAGAACAGTCAGGCCGAGCAGAGGCCGGGTAGCGGTGGGCTGTGGCATTGGTCCGAATCGTTCCGTATCGTCCATGTTCCCCTCCATTGCAGGTCGGACTCAGATTGGCCCGATCTTCGCTAACACGCGGTTAATCGCCGCCCCATCTTGCCCCTTTGTCGCCATCTGGGTCATATGCCGCCCAGGATTTGCATAGGAGACCCCCCATGATTGGCCGCCTCAACCACGTCGCCATCGCCGTACCCGATCTGGACGCCGCCAGCGCGCAGTACCGCAAAGCTTTGGGCGCCAAGGTGGGCGATCCGCAGGATGAACCGGATCACGGCGTGACGGTGGTGTTTATCGAGCTGCCGAACACCAAGATCGAGCTGCTTTATCCGCTGGGCGATGACAGCCCGATCAACGGGTTTTTGGAGAAGAACCCCGCCGGCGGCATCCATCATGTCTGTTACGAGGTCGACGATATCCTGGCCGCGCGCGATCACCTGAAATCGACCGGCGCGCGTGTTCTGGGCACGGGGGAACCCAAAATCGGCGCGCATGGCAAGCCGGTGCTGTTTCTGCATCCCAAGGATTTCAACGGCTGCCTGGTGGAACTGGAGCAAGTCTGACCCACATCAGACGTAAAGGAGACGCCTCATGGGAATCACATCTGCCCTCGTTCTGTTTGCGGTCATCTGGTTCATGACCTTCTTGATCGTGATCCCGATCCGGCTGGTGACGCAGGGCGACTCGGGTGAGGTGGTGCCGGGCACCCATGCCGGCAGCCCCGAGATTCACAACCTCAAACGCAAGGCCTGGATCACCACCTGGGTGTCGGTGGCGCTGTGGATCGTGATTGCGGGCATCATCCTGAGCGGGACAATCACCGTGCGTGACATCGACGGCTGGATGTTCAACCGGATGGCGCCTTTGTCGGAAAGCCAGTAGGGGCCTAGCCGCGCGCGTTGATGCGGTGAAAGATGTGGGTGAAGGTGGCCGCGCCCAGCACAGGGATCACCAGGTTCATCACCGGGATCGTCAGCGGCAGCGCCATCAGCACTCCGGCAGCCCAGATCGTTGCCAGATGCCGTCGCCAGAGCACCTTGGCCGCGTCACGCCCAACCCGGCGCATGGCGGCGAGGGTGAAGTATTCCCGGCCAAGCAGGAACCCGTTCAGGCTCCAGAATATAAAGGGCGCGAAGGGTGGGAAGAAGAGATAGAGCACCAGCGCCGCGAGGTTGGCGACGATCAGCACGCCGAGAAAGCTGAGCGTGTCACGCAGTGCCTCAGAGATCGGCACCTTGGGGGCCTGGCCGAACTGGGGGTAGTGGCGATCCTCGACCGCGTCGGCCACGTCTTCGAGGAACATCGAGGTGATGGCCGAGGCGACGGGCACCATCAGGAAGACCGACAAGACCAGCATCAGCGGAATCGCGGCCCAGCTGATCACCTCATCGACCCAGGTGATGGTGCCGATCCAGGGCAGTGTGACACTGTCACCGATGAAAAGCCCGACGCTCCAGACAAAGGCGGCGTAGAACGCCACGAGGAGGGCGATGGTCAGGCCGACGCCCTTGAGCAGCACGCCGCGAAAGCGCGCATCGCCCATCTGGCCGAGGGCGGCAAGAAAGCTGCTGACGATCATTCCGAGACCCAGGTGGTGATCGCCACCAGATCGGGGCGCGGGCGTTCGGGTGGGGTGCTGGTCTCCGTGCCGATATGCAGATAGCCGGCGACGCGTTCCTGCGGGTCGAGGCCCAGCGCGGATTCGACAAAACCCCGGTCATGCGCGACCCAACCGCTGAGCCAGTTCGCCCCCCAGCCCGAGGCCAAAGCGGCGTTCAAGAGCGCCAGGCAGACCGCACCGGCGCTATAGGTCTGTTCGATCGCAGGGATCTTGAGGCTGGGTTTTGGCGCCTCGATCACAGCGACGCAGAGCGGGCTGTCGGCGAATTGCTTGCGGCCTTTTTCGGTGGTGTCGGGGTCGAAGCCTGCTGCGGCGCCATGTGCCGCCGCCGCCTCGGCCATCCGGCTCAGCGCCGCGCCCTGCAGGACGACAAAACGCCAGGGCTCGAGCTTGCCATGGTCCGGGCTGCGCGCGGCGGCGGTCAGCAGCGTCTCAAGCGTTGCGCGGTCCGGGGCAGGCGCACGCAAGGTCTTGGCCGGGCGCGACCGGCGGGACAGCAGGAAGTCCAACGCTTGGGGGTTTTTGGCGGGCATCAGAAAGGTCCTTTGGCTTTGCCCTTATGTCTGCGCTCAGACCCGGGGTTTCAACCGGCAAAGTCACCTGCCCCGCGCCTAGTCGCCGTCGCGCCGTGTATAGACGCCCTCGGGCAGGCCAACCGCCGCCACCAGATCGCGCATCTGGGTCATCGACAGGGTGATCCGCTGGGTGGTGTCGGTGCGCGCGTCGTATTGTTCGACCGTCACACATTCCTCAAAGGTCGAGACGACAACGTCCTCCTGCAAAGGCGTTTCGCCCTCATCCACCAGGGTCACAACCGTGGCGTCAAATTCATGCTCGATGCTAAACATGGGCGCAGGTTAGCGCGCCTGTGCAGGCTGCGAAAGCCGCTTTGTCAGGCGATGTGATGCGCCCGGCCCTGGCGTTCCCGCCGGCGGTGCATGGCAAAGAGCAGGGGCGCCAGGATGTGGTCATAGACCAGCCGGGCCAGCGGTGCGATCACCGGCAGGCGGACAAAGCGCGCCAGCCAGCGAAAGCGCGGCAGGCGGTCCCAGAGCACGACAAAGGCCGCGACGCCGTCATGCAGATGCTCGCCCTCCAGAACGTGGAACCGGCGCGCGGCGTCGCGCAGGGTCAGTCCATAGCGCTCCAGATCTCCCTGAGACACACCCTGATAGGCCACGTCCAGCCCCATCCGCGCGGTCATCCGCTTGTATCCCGCAACCTCGCGGGCGCAGATCGGGCAGGTGTCGTTGTAGATGACGGTCAGTTTCTCGCCCATGCCCGTCAAGTAGCGCATGGCAACACACTGCCAAGTGATGGCGACGCTCTGGTCCTTGTGTCGCAGGCGGCTTATCTTGATGGACAACACTCACACCTTCGGGACACCCCATGCGCGGCCTTGTGCTTACCTTTCTGCTTTTGCTGACGGCCTGCGCCGAGGTTGCCGTGCCGCCGGCCGCCCCGCCCGCGCCGGTTGAGGCGGCAGCCCCCGCACCCGACCCGGCCATACGCGCCAACGCCCAGCGCGCCGCTCGGCAATTTGTGCGCGTGGTCGAGACGATGGAGCCGGTGGCCGAGGCCGAATGCCGCCGCCGCACCCCGCGCCGGAATTGCGATTTTCTGATCGTCGTCGATGATCGGCCGGGCCAGCCGCCCAATGCGTTCCAGACGCTCGCACGGGACGGACGGCCGATCCTCGCGTTCAACCTGCCGCTGATCGCGTCGGTCCGCAACGCGGATGAGCTCGCGTTTGTCATGGGGCATGAGGCGTCGCACCACATCCTCAACCACCTTGCCCGCATGCGCGAAAGCGCCAATGCCGGCGCGGTGATCTTTTCCGGCATCGCCGAGATCACCGGTGCCGATGTCCGCGATGTGCGCAATGCCGCCGAGCTGGGCGCCGCCGTGGGCGCACGCACCTATTCCAAGGATTTTGAGCTTGAGGCCGATCAGCTGGGCACGATCCTGACCAAACGCGCGGGCTTTGATCCGCTGCGCGGGGCAGCCTTCTTTGCGCGCATCCCCGATCCGGGCAACCGCTTCCTCGGCAGCCACCCGCCAAATGCCGAGAGGATGGAGATCGTGCGCCGCACGGTTGCTGCCATGTAAACCCTCGCGTTGACCTGCATCAAAGCGCTGCGGCGCGTTTCACCGTTACCTTGGGTCTCAGATGCTGAGCACCAAGAGGAAACGGGATCATGCATGTCAAATCGGTTCTGAAACGCCATGCCGGCCTGGTCGACGATATGGCCGACGCCGTGGGGGTCGATCTGCAAGAGCAGATGCTGCGCGGGGACCTGTCGATTTCCGAGCTGGACGACGCCGTGATGCGCTGCACCGGCTGCAGCAATCCGGATGATTGTGAAAGTTGGCTGGCGTCGCAAACGGGCGCCGTCGACACGCCGCCCGCCTATTGCCGCAACGCCGACGTGTTTGCCGCGTTGAAAAAGGCCTGAGCGATGGCACCTCAGGATGACAGCCGGCCATTTGCCCCGCTTGGCGAGGTGAACCAGCATTACTGGCTGGCGCTGCGCATGGCCAAGGCGACCGGTGTCGATCTCGCGCAGGCGATGGATGCCGATCTGCTGGACCAGGAAGGCTGGTCGCAGATGGTCACGCGTTGCCGCGGCTGCGTCTGGGCCAAGGGCTGTACCCGCTGGCTCGACATCCCACATGATGATCTGCGCGCGCTGCCGACATCCTGCGTCAACCGGGATCGCTTTGCCGCGTTGCGCGAAGACCTTGATCCAAAGGAGGACCCGAAATGACGACAATCGTCGGAGAACCCTCCCGCCATTTCTTTATCACCCGCAGCGTTGCCCGCGTCATGGGTGTGAGCCTGTCAGAGGCGATGCAATCCGGTGATCTGGCGCCCGAAGGCTATGCCTCGATGGTCAATCGCTGCCGCGGCTGCGCGCTGGTCGAGGCCTGCCAGGAATGGCTGTCGTCGCAGGCGGCGCTGGCCCATACACCGCTGCCGGGCTGCATGAATGCCGGCGCTTTGACGGAACTGCGGCAAAAGACCTGAGCGGCTTAGCGCGCCCGCAGATTGCGCGCACTTTCCTTGATCGCGTCGTACTGGCCTGACGGGCGGAAGCGCCACAGGTATTCCGGCAGAACCGCCTCAAGCGATGTCGGCGTGATCCCCAGATCCGCGAACCCCTTGGCCCCTTCCGGCACGACGTTATCGCGGCGCAGGTTGCGCACCTGATCGCGGGTGACCTGCGCCGGGATCAACCCGCCGGAGAGCTTGCCCAGAAGGTCAAAGGTCGAGCCCATGATCGAGGCGGCCCAGAAGGGGATGTTCAAGATCAGCTTACGGCGACGGATCACACCCAGCATCTGCTGCATCAGCGCGCGAAAAGTTGAGACATCCGGGCCGCCCAGCTCGTAGATACCGGGCGCCGCCTTGCCGGTGACGCCCATGACGGCCGCCTGCGCGACATCATCCACATAGACCGGTTGAAACCGCGTTTCAGCCCCCACCACGGGCAGCACCGGCCCCAGCCGCGACATCGACGCAAACCGGTTAAAGAACTGATCCTCAGGGCCAAACACCACCGAGGGGCGCAGGATCACCGCGTCCGGCATGTGCTGCAGAACAACCTCCTCGCCCAGCGCCTTGGTCCGCGCGTAATCGCTGTCGCTGTCCTTATCCGCGCCAATGGCGGAAAGCTGCACCATCCGCGCCACGCCTTCGTCCGCGGCGATGCGGGCAATCCGCTCGGCCCCTTCGGCCTGCACACTGTCAAACTTGTTCTTGCCTGCCTCGGCCAGGATCCCCACGCAGTTTACCACCGCATCCGCGCCCTGCATCACGCTGCGAACGCTGGCGTCATCGCGGATATTGCAGAGCACCGGCTCGACCTGCCCGACCACGCCGTAGGGGCGCACAAAGATCGCCTCGTTCGGGCGTCGGACCGCAACGCGGACACGCCAGCCTTCCTTGGCCATGCGCCGTGCAATGTAGCGCCCGACAAAGCCGGATCCGCCGTAAATGGTGACCAGTTTCGACATCCCGTGTCTCCCCAAGCGTGCGTCCACGACCGGGCATAACGCCGACCGGCCAACGCCACAAGATGTTCCATTGCCGCGCGCGCCGCAGGGGCGAAAAAGGCCGTTGACACCACTGAGAGAGCCGCTTAAACGCACGCATCACGACACCTGCCCAGGTGGCGGAATTGGTAGACGCGCTAGCTTCAGGTGCTAGTGTCCGTATGGACGTGGAGGTTCGAGTCCTCTCCTGGGCACCATTGCTTCTGTTTTCCAGTAAAATCCAATCATTTGCCTGACACACAGAGATTTCCGTTCACTCCCACGCCCTCCAATTTCTTTCGAAATCCATCTCAGACGCGCAGTCCTCTGATGAAACTCTCGTCGACAGAGGCGGACAAACAGTCGCGCAATGACAATCGTCTCTGGGCAAAGGTCTGTTGCGACGAAATGCAACAACAATGGCCTCTTCTGGCTCACCAGAATTGTTGAACGAGGGGCCCTTGGCCCAGTCTGTCAATCTTCTGCCCTTTGCCGTTTTCGCCATTTCGCAACGGTTTTGTCGTTGGTGCGATACATGCTGCTCAGCGCGGCATTCTTAGCTTGCAATCGCTGTATTTCTGCTCGGCGTGCGTGGTGGTCGCGCTGCCATAACGAACCTGTCCAATAATGCTTCCTGCCATGCAACCGAACGGATCGCACTACGAAATCCGGGCATCAAACACTCAGCGTAGACTTTGGCCACTTGTGTTCAAACGGAAGCTAGCAAGCGGCCTTGGCGTACCGACCTACTGCAACCCTACTGCAACGAGTTCATTGCCCATATGCGATGGAGTTTATTGCGCACTACCAACTTGTAGCATCTGCTGCATTGGGATCATGCGGCACGTGACTTACCCGTTGGAACTCAGGTTAGTTCGCCGAGTTCTGGGCCACCCCAGAGCACGGTTAGTGACGGGATGGTGTTGGGGTACTCGAAACGCCACACATGGCTTCCCCGTGAGCTCTTTACGTCTCAGAGGCATATGCAGCCCTCTCGCACAATGGCCGATTACAGCATACAACGTTCATCTACGCTAACCGCGGCGAATGGGCATTAGGAGCCCATACTTAGCCTTGATGAAGTCCGCAGAAGTCGTCGCGAAGGGCGGGAAGGCGTCATTCAGCGCGCATGCCAATTCTCTCGATGGAACTCGCTAAAACGGACGTTCAAATTGTCCAGTAGCGGCTTGTTCCTCTGCATCCCTGCAAGGCCGCTTCGAACGCAGTATTCCAATTGATCAGATGCCCAGAAGAGGTCTCAAAGCAAGGCTCTTCGACATTCGTCGCGAGTGAAGAAAACTCCTGCAAGCAAGTTGCCCAGCAAGGAGCGGCTCATCAACGAACGGAAGCTGTAGAGGATTATGTGACGGTGAATGAGTGTACCGGCGCCAACCCCGCCCTGGAGAGGGCGGGGTGTTCTGCGCTATCGAAACGTTTTTGGCTTAGTTCAATTGCTGCTCCAGCGCCTCAAGCCGCTCCATCAGCTGGGCATTCAGCGCGCGTTGCTCCGCGTTTTCCGCGCGCTGCTCGGCGTTCTCTGCCGCCAGCGCCTGGATCGCAGCCAGGGCCACCCCAGCGCTGTCCAGCGTGGAGATACCGCGCTCATCCGCCCCGGTGCCGAAGGCGGCA
>JAAUYB010214817.1_pt1 | contig 87060 bp, 51 predicted proteins | sample 7278071 | NCBI WGS metagenome assembly JAAUYB01 (sample SAMN14350121, study PRJNA611818) | marine sediment metagenome | isolation source: surface marine sediment (1.8m) | place: French Polynesia: Moorea | collected 2018-08
AAGCGTTGATCTTGACAATCTCAGGGGGAACCGTTGTTGCACCTTTTATGGTCTCAGGTGCTCAACACTTTTATCCTGGTGCCCCCCTTTTCCAGCTCGTCTGGCTTAGGGGCTCAAGCGGTTCAGTGCTCGGGAAAAGGTCTACCTGAAAGCGCCGGGGGTAATATGATTCCCGGGCAAGCATACCGGTTTGGTCGGCGTGGGGTGGTCCTGTTCTTGGAATCGGGACCATATTGGTCGGTTCGGAGAGCATGTTTCCCGAGAAAACAGGTCAACTCAATCCCAATTTCGGTTGTTATTTGAATCAGAGGATCGAAACCTGCCTACGAAACAAGGTCGATTTCCGGGCTGAAGTTGTCAAATCAGTCGCGCGGATGACCCGGCTGTGGGATTGATGGTCTGTTTGGGCGATGCGGTAGGCATCATTCCGGGCTTAAAACCCGATTTTTCGGCACCGGTGGACCTGCTTCCGGGAATGGTGTTGTGTTTTTCGATTCAACAATGCCGCCGCTCGGGAATGGTGCTCTCCTCGATCGGTATTTTGGTTATCTTCCCGGGAGTGATACCGGTTGCAACCTCGACAGGTGGTTCCGTTCCGGGTTTGTGATCTCTAGACCATAAATCCTTATCTTCAAGACGATTAGGCGCTGTGTATTTGCGGTGCGCGACACATGCGCGCACTTGGGAAACGATGAAAAAATCTTGTAAGCATCTCTTTTATCACGGCTTAATGCAGCACACCGGAAGTTCAGGGTCAAAGAATCAGATCTCATTCTTTGCGCACCGAAAAGTCAGGGTCAAGGAACCACAACTCTTTTCTAAATAAGCGATGATATGAGGTACATCTCCAAAATACATCCCGATCGGGTGATTTTGGTTGTGATGTTCGAAAGCATGACTTTTTCCAAGTCGGGTGATGTCTGTCGACATCAATGCACTCGTTGTTAAACCGATGTCGGCTCCCGGGAATTCCGGCTTAATAGGTTCAAAGCTGTTTTGCTTGGAAAGAATACATAAAGGCAGCCTTGCGGCGTGACGAATCGCGGGATGCCCTTGATGGTCATATCGCGGTCCTCTTTGGGTATGGTGAAGATGCCTTTTTCTTCTTGCCGGGTGGCACCTTTCGATGGATTGTTCCCTACAATGGGATCCTTCTCTTTTATGGAAAGGCCGGTAAAGCGTCCGGAATTCATCCACACCTTGTGAAGATGCTCGAACTGTTCCTTCAATCGGGTGCAGATGAAGTAACCGGCCAATCCACGGCGTTGCTGTTTCGACACTGGTTCGAATGGATTGAATTCCGGTCCGTACGGCCTCAGGCGACGGTTGATTCGCCTCAAGTCCGCACGGCCCGCAATGATTGTGTTCCTTGGATTGTTGCGCCGGATGTGGGCGCCGAAAGGGCAGTTCAGACCCGAGCTTTTGTACTCAAAGTCGTTGATGGTTTCGCTCACATTGTCCATGCTCCTCTCGTGTTCCGGAAGGACGTGTTTGCCACTCGGATATTTGTCAAGCAAGTAGTAGTCTTCACTGGGTTTTTCGGGAAACAAAGCCAGAGGCGAGCCATTCTGCCAACGCCCGACCATCCTTGCAGCAAGCCATTCCCGGGTGTGACCGGTGAGGGAAGCCGCCTGTCCCAGATAGTCGCGAAATTCCGCGGCATGCTGTTCCAAGATCCGGAAGGCGGCAAAACTCCCGTTTTCAAAAAGTTTTCGGCGATAACCCGATTTCGGCAAGTAATAGATGGCCTCGTAACGTTCCCTGATCAACAGGGTCCAGGGCGGTATCCTCTCATCCCTTCGGGCGAATGCCGGTTCCGGTCCTCCGTTAATCCAAGGCTGGGAAATACCGTCCCGGAACCCGAAGTGCTCTTTGCCGCCCGGCAGAACTTCGGTCTCAATCGGCTCGCCAAGTATATTCAACCCGGTTTCATACTTTTCAGTTCGTGAGCAGCCCACTATGGTGAACTCGAATGTCTGTTCTCCAAATTCAAATGTCACCTTGTTTTTACCGCCGTTTGGTTTACAGTAAACAGTCAAGATGAGATGGGCATCACTAGAATTACCCCCGCAGAATGTATGATCCCAACTCGGTAGAGTTTGTTCACCTGTCCGTGGTTCTTCGGGTAGATCGCCAAGTTCGGATACGGCGCGTTTGCGCCCACCCTCTACATATTGGGGGAACTGTTCTTTTACATAGTGTTTAATTTTCTCCTTCTTAATTAACTGTGTCAATCCTTTATAGGTTAGAGCCAGATTGATGATTGGGTTTGGCAACTTACTCGAATCATCCTCCAAAAATATATCGCCAAAAGTGATCATTGGTTTTAAAGAAACAGTATTTTTTTGAGGGAGCATTTTCTGCAAAAAGACGCGAAAAGCTTCCACGTCTTCGATCTTACAAATGAAATGACTAGCTTTAGTATAAGTTAAATCATAGTCTTTTAGCAAGAACCCCTGGATCTCATGATAATCTTCTTCCTTCAATTCACCCAACGAGTGATCGATACTTTCCAACCATTTGTGAAGTGCAAGATCACTTTCCATATTAGCCATGACTATCCTCCTTGAAAACATAGCGGTAGCTTATTAATTTCGGGTTGTCTTGTGATTTGAGATCACGGACAGAGAGGATCGCGCTTGCCGAGGGCGTATCCGAATACCGGTACTTGATGTATGCCGCGTGTTGTTTCATGATAAATTGATATTCGTCAAAGTGATTCTGTAAGGGCGTGACTGGTTTAAAGCTTTTTTTGAGGTCTTTGTTATCCCAGAGTTTAAATAACCGGATCAGATCCTCGGCTTCTTTTTTTTCAATAGATAGGGCTTTCAAATTATGCTTGAAGTATTCAATGCCTTTCTTTTTGTATGTCTCATGAAGCCAATTCCCCTTCAGGGAGAAGCCCCATGTGAGATGACTGAGTATGAAATTAGCTTTCATCATATCGGTAGCCAATCTGTCATAGAGATAGTCAAGGAATTGTAAGTCCGAGACGTTAACAAATGTAAATTTCCTGAAGTAGAGGTTATAAACTCTTCTTGATTTTTGCCTTATTAGTGCCAAAAAATCACGAATATTATACAAAAAACTTTGCCTAAGATCATCATTGATAATTTCTGGTATACACTCCCTATCTTCCTTTTTTTGCGAATCAAGGTAATCAATTAGCAAGGTTATAACGTCTGGACTGATCATTATTCTTAGATTGATAGGCATGGGTGGATCGTTCAGCTTTTTTGGGTCAATCTTAGTTTTCGTGTAGGCTCTATTGATTAGATCAATTAGATCATTATTGGTATTACTTAGAAGATTAAATACATTAAAAAGAAGTGGGTAGATAATTTCAAAAAAAATCTCGTTTAATGATTTAGAGTTATTGTTGGAGACTTCACTAATTCCGGCATTAAGGACTGAAATATTGAGTGCTAACTCAAAATGAAAGTATATTGGATCATTTTTTTTGAGTGCTCTCAGTATTATGTTTTCAGACAATTTGTCACAGCTCTCATTATTCTCTGCTAGTTCATCAAAGAGCGACTTATGACCAAGGGAGAGTGAGTCGGTTTTGTATTTACATCCATCGATTTCATACAAGGATCGTTGAATCATTGAAACTACAAAATCGGTACCTTTCTGGGTTATCCAATTGATGATTTTATGATATCGATTTTTCCTTTCTTTTTCACTGGCAGAGTTCGTCAATTTAAATGTATTTAAAAGATATTTCTTGACATGTATCAACTCTTGCTCCCGGTTCCACATGGCACATCGGCTGAAGGTGGCCAACTCCACATTAGAGATGTATTGTTTATCGTCATAAGCGTAGCAACAAGACTGAATGTCAGCCGAACGATAGATGCCGGATCGACTTGGAAAAAAAGGCCTTCTTTCCTTGCCATCAATAGTTTGACGCAAAAATAAACCTTCCAACCTCTGAAAGTTTTCCCAGGCGCCAAATAATTCCGGTCGATATGCAATCATAAAAGAGTGTTCATCAGTCTTCTGGGAGGATTCATCAGCCTTTTGCTTTTGAGAGGCTTCACCAGTCTCATGGGAGGGCTGCGGCAATATCAAAAAAGGCTCTTTGGGAGCTGGGCTTCCTACAGGTTTGTCAGCTATATTGAAATTAAGTTCCAAAGACTCGAAATTGGGCCTTTTGAGATCATATGAGTCTCTTTCCATGAGGCATCCCCCTTGAAGCGGTGTTGTGCTGATCTTTGAGTTGGTGTCTTGATGATCATACCATAGAAAAGGTTGAAAACGACATTGTCATCGACCGGTAACGACCAGGGCAATAAAAGGGAATCCCTTGTCTGGTCTTCGTTTTGGTTCGCGACCATTCATCTATAGGACCACCTTGGCCGCACTGTTCAAGTGGGAAGCTATGGTTTGCGCTGCTGGATTCGACATCATTTCCCGGTGATCGCCGGGAATAACCTGCCGGTCGCTTTCTCCTTGCAACAAGGCCTCCCAGTTTGGATGGGGGGCGCTGCCGCTTGCTTGGAAGACAGTGACCGGCCGGGGATAAGCTTGGGGTTGGTAACGGGCCAGGGCCGTTAAGTGGGCCTGGTAGACCTTGAGCCTTCGCAACAAGAAAGTTTGGTCTGTTTCATTGGTGATCAAGCCGTGCTGCATGGCGGCCTCGATCAGGGTGGGTTCGTCACAAACGGGGAATTCGCCGTTTGGCTCAAGCCCCAGGGAAGTTGCAAATTGGGCGACTTGGGACGCGGGGTCCGTTGGATAGGTTCGCGTGCCCGGCATGCGGCTGTCGATCAGGACCAGGCGTCCGGCGGGGCAGCCGGCCCCGGCCAATTGGTCCGCCATGGCCAGCGCAATCAAACCGCCCATGGACCAGCCCGCCAGGTGGAACGGCGGCTCCCAACTTTCCTGCAAAAGGGCCAGGTGCCTTGCGGCCAATTGTTCCATACGGTCAAGGGGTTGTTCCTCTCCTGTCAGCCCCGGCGCTTCCAGGCCGTGAACCGCCCAGGACCCGCTCAAGTGATGCGCCAGGTCTCGGTAACAGGTTACCGTCCCCTCGATGGGGTGGATCAGGAACAGGGGCGGCTTGGAACTGTCGGGCGCCAGGGGCATCAGTTTTCCACGGTCCGGCTCGCCCGGGTGTTCGCGCAGGCAGGCGGCTTGTTGGGACAGGGTGGGGTTTTGGATGAAGATGTTGAGGGGAAGATCCGTAGCGAAATCCTGTTCCAATCGCTCTCTCAGGCGAGCGGCCAGGAACGAGTGACCGCCCATGTCGAAAAAGTTTGCTTGCCGTGAGTGGATCTCCACGCCCAAGACCGCCGACCAGTGCGCTGCCAGGCGGCTTTCCAGCGGGTCCGGCAGCGCCTCCGTTCCAACGGGCATCGCCGCTGCCGGCGCGACCACATCGTCTGTCTCCCCTACCCCGGCGGGCGGAACCTGGACCGTGGGTCCCCTTTGCCCGGTCAGGTCTTCCAGGTAGGCAAACCAATCGGTGGCGAGAGCTTTTACTGAAGGAGCGCTGAAACGGTTCGCCTTGTAGTGAAACCGTCCTTCCAAACCCCGATCCCCACGTATGGCAATGAGCGCCAGATCGTATTTGGGCGTGGTGTCCCCGATCGGCCACGGGGTGATGTCCGTGCCTGTCAGGGATGGAGAAGGAATGGGTTCCGGGTGCAGGGTAAACATGACCTGGAGCAACGGTAGAGTCTCGGGCTGACGCTTGGGCGCTACCGCGGCCAACACCTCTTCAAAAGGCAGATCGCTGTTTTCCAATGCCGCCAACACGGTTGCCCGCGTTGTCGCGGCATACCGGGCGGCATCTCCATCGGGGCAGGTCATGCGCAAGACGACCGGGTTGACAAACAGCCCGATGAGTTCTTGTAAGCCCGGCTGATCGCGATTGGCGACCGGTGTGCCGATGAGCAGTTCACGCCGCTCGGAGTGTTTCATCAACACGGCGGCGAATGCACTGAGCAACAAACTGAACAGGGTGACGCCATGTTGCCCACACCAGGCTTCCAGGGACAACAGCGTTTCGGCGTCAAGTTGGAAAGGTACATGACCGGGCCCTTTGACCTCCGGCGCCGGTCCCAAGCCGATCCGGCGCTCATCGATGCCGGCAAGGTTGCGGCGCCAGAAAGCACGTTGTTTTTGGAAATGCGGGCTTTCGGATTGGGCGCGTTGCCAGGTAGCGTAATCGCCGTAACTGAATTGGATCGGAGGCAAGGCGGAATCTGTTTGTTTCACTCCGGCATGGTACAGGACACTGAGTTCTTTGCGGAGGATGTTCATGGACGCGGCATCGGTTGCCATGTGGTGCGCAACCCATATCAACACGCTTCGGCCTCGATCCAAGCGCAGCAGCCGGCAGCGCAACAAACAGTCTGCTTGAAGGTTGAAGGGTTCCAGCCGGGCCGCCGTTAAAATGGTTTGCACTGTTGTTTCTCGTTTTCCCGGCGGCAAAGCGCTTAGATCGACAAAGCGCAACGGTACCCCATGCGTCCCCCCTCCATGCAACACCGTATGCCTTTTCCCGATCTCGGCCAGAGCAGATTCCAGCGCGGTCGCGTCCAGGGAACCGTCTACCCTGAAGGCTTCAGCGATGTGGTAGGCGGGGTTGGAACCTTCAAGTTGACCGAGGAACCGGAGGCGTCTTTGTGCGAACGAAAGCGCGCCGTCAGCCGTACCCGCTTGGATCGGCGGCAGGTGCGGCGGGGTATCCGTGCGATCCAGGCAGGCAGCCAGGTCTACCAGCCGCGGCGTTTCGAAAACCTGACGCAGGGACAGGTCCTTATTCAAGGCTTGGCGTACGGCGGCGCGAAGTTTGATCGCGGTCAAAGAATGGCCGCCCTTTTGAAAGAAGTGGTCCTGAATGCCCACCGTTTCCAGTTGAAGCAGATCGCGCCAAAGGTTCGCCAGCAAGCGCTCAGTCGGTGTTTGAGGCAGGATGCCGGCTCGGGTTTCTTTTTGCGAACCTGCATTTCCCAACGCCTCGAGGTCGGGTTTGCCGTTGGCCCGGCGCGGTAGACCGGCCCAGGTATGAAAGATGTTGGGAACCAGGTGAGCGGGCAATAACTTCTCGCAGAAAGCGCGCCAGTCATCTTCCGGCCCGTCCTGTTCCAAATGCGCAACCAGCATCTGGCCGCCGGATGTGGTCATACAACAGACAACGGCACCGCGAACATGGGGATGACTCACCAGGGCGGCTTCTATTTCAGACGGGTGGACACGTTGCCCCCTCAGTTTGATCTGCCGGTCTGATCGACCAAGGAAGAGAACATCTCCCTGATGATTGCGGCGGGCAAGGTCACCGGTATCGTAAATGCGGGCCCCGGGCGGTATGGAAATACCGGAGGGGAGGGTCTGACCCGCCAGAGGATGGGGCAGGAAGCTCGCGGCAGTCAGGGCCGGTTGCCCCCAATAACCTCTCGCCAGGCCGGCGCCCGCCAAATGCAGCGCGCCCACCGCGCCCGGCAAGATCGGTTCGCCATGGTGCAGCAGGACCGACGCCATGCCGGCGATTGCCCTTCCAAGGGGTAGCGGACCGGACACGGGCCGACCGGGTGGAATGATTTCCCGGGTAGCAGTCATGGTAGTCTCAGTCGGCCCGTAAAGGTTGACCACGGTGACTTGCGGGCCGAACAGGGTCCTGGCCGTGTGCACATGCTTGCCAAGCAGGGGCTCCCCGCTCATCAGGACCAACCGCACGGACTTCAGGCCGGGGGGCGCCTCGTCTGCCATGGCCATCAGGCGGGAGGGTGTGAGACTGAGGATACAACTGACCCGGTGCGCCGCAACGGCGCGTAACAGCGCCCTGTCATCCAAGGCTGTCTCCGGGTCGGGCAGGACCATGCGCGCGCCGACCTGAAGCGGCAAGATCAGGTCGCGGACGGCCGCGTCGAAAGTGGGCGGAGCCAGTTGCAGAACCGTATCGTCTTGAGTCAGGCGCCACTGCCGTTGCAGATCTTTCAGGTAGTTGACCACTCCGGAATGCGTGGCGGCTACGCATCTCGGCTCTCCCGTGGAACCGGAGGTAAAGGCAAGGTAGGCGATCTGCCGAGGATCGCAACTTGGGAGGGAGTGGGCCGGGTAGGTTTCTCTCAGGTTGCCCAACCTCAGCACTTGGAATGCACCGCTGACATCTGCTTTTCCTTCCGTTATCAACCAATGAGGCCCGGCCTGATCCAATAACCGAAGGCGATGCGCCCTTGGAGTTGCGGGATCCAGGACGATAAAGGCCCCGCCGGCTCGCAGGACGGCCGACATGGCTTCCAGGAGTCGGGGCCCGCGAGGCAAACACAGGGCGACCCTGCCTTCTCGGCGCAGACCATTCTCCAGGAGGTAATTGGTCAGTATCTCGATTCGTCTCAAGACAAGTCCGCGAGTAAGCGTCACAGGGCCGAAAGCGGTCAGACAGATTACAGCCGGTGTATCGGGTCGAGCCCAATGTTCTGAAAAGTCATGGATCACACCGCTGTTTTCGGCACGGGGACCATAGCCCGAGGCCCAAAGGCCGGCCCGTTCTTCCTCATCGAGAAAGGGAAGTTGGGCAGGAGCGCATCGAGGCGCTTCGGCGACACCCGTCAACAACCGTGTCAAACGCATGGACATTTGAGAGATAGTTTCTTTATCGAAGAGATCGGTTCGATAGGTAAGTTCGCCCGACAGTCCCGAGTGGTTTTCGGTAATGGACAAGCAGAGGTCCCATCGGGTCCAATCGGCCGGGGTTTTCAGCGGGATTGTCTCGACACGGTGTAGGTGGAGGGACCGAGGAGGTTGGTGCCGCCAGTTGAAACCTACTTGGAACAAAGGAGCGCGACCAAGATCTCGCGTTGGTTGCATCAGGTTGATGATTGCTTGGAAGGGAATCCGGCCATGAGTCAGCATGGCGAGCGATGTCCGGGTCACCACATCCACCAGTTCGGTAAAAGGGGCTTGCGGATCGATGCGGTAACGAGCGCCGAGAGTGTCCGCAAAACAGCCGATGACAGGTTCCCACTCAAGCCTGTAGCGATGAGTTACCGCCGTACCCAGCAAGATATCGTCCTGGCCGCTGTAACGCTGCAAGAGCACCAACCATATGGCCTGAACCACCATGGCCGGCGTGGTTCCTCGCTGCCGCGCCAGGTCGCACAAGGAAAGGATGGTTTCAGGCGGTAACGAAAGGGGAACAGCGGCCCCGGTCCAGGAAACGCCGGCCGGCCGCGGCTCCCTGGTCGGCAAGTTGATGGTCGTCGGCGCATCTTCCAGGTGATCGGCCCAGTAGGCCATGGCCGCTTCCGTTTTTCGATCCCTTTGCCACAGCGCATAGTCGCTGTATTGATGTGAAGGCTCCGGGTAACTTCGGCTTCGGTACCCTTCAGCTATTTCCGCCGTCAATAAATCCAGGGCATGGGCATCCACGGCGATATGATGGAGGGTTAGCAGCAACACGTGGTCTTGTGGATTTCGCCGCAGCAAGACAGCGCGAAACGGCCCCCGGAGGTTCAGTACAAATGAGCCGGCAGCCTCAGCGGCAATGAGATCGGTCACGGTTTCCAAGGCCGGGCCGGCCAGGTCCACCAGGGTCAGACATGTCTCAACAGGCGGCAGAACCTCCTGGCTCAGACGCCCGGCTCGTTCACGGTAAACCGTGCGCAAGATGGTATGGCGTGTCACCAGTTGGGTAACGGCCCTATCCAAATCTTCTACCGATAAAGGACCCCGCAGTTGCCAGGTCATGGGCAAATTGAACAAGGGAGTGGAACCGGCCAGTTGTTGGAGGAACCAGATGCGTTGTTGGGTAAAAGAAAGAGGGAAGGGTCCGTTCCGATTGCTTTTTTTCTCGACGGGTTCCGCCTTATGCCAGGTGTCCACAATGGCCCTGGTCATCTCCGCGATCGTAGGTGTAGTCCACGGTTGACTTATGGGTAGGTCCACTTGGAAACGTTGGTTTAAGCGCGCGATCAATCCGGCGGCGGTGAGCGAGTGCCCGCCCAAGGCAAAGAATGAGCTTGCTCGGTCAATGGTTTCCACACGGTTCAAGACTTGTTGGAACAGGGCCCCGACCTGTGCCTCGATCGTGGTTACGGGTTGCCGGCGCTCGGGCCCGTTACGGGGCAGGGCTGCCTCGTCCAGTTTGCCGTGGCTGGTGCGTGGAAGGCTTTTCAGGACGGTAACCGAAGAGGGGATCATGGGCTCCGGCAGCTTGCGACCAAGCCAGGCGACAGCTTCGTCGGGGCGGATATCGCCGGTGATATAAGCGGCAAGCGCTTGATCGCGCAATACCACGGCGGCTTCTTTCACCCGTGGGTGCTTTACGAGCGCACACTCAATGGCAGCCGGTTCGATGCGTATACCGCGTAGTTTGATTTGCCGGTCTTCACGGCCCAGAAAGGTCAGATTGCCGCAAGGCAGATACCGGGCCAAATCTCCGGATCGGTACCGACGCCCACCTGGCAACGCGGAGTAAGGATCGGGCAGAAAGGCGGCCGCGGTTCGCGCCGGTTGCCGGAAATAACCGCGCGCAAGCCCGGCGCCGCTGATGTAAATCATTCCGATGGCGCCATGGGGTGCGGGTTGCCCGTTGGGGTGTATGAGTTGGATGGTTGTATTGGCCGCGGGTTCGCCGATAGGCGCCGCCGGACGGCGCTCCGATTCGGGCAATGTATAGGCCGTGACCACGTGAGTTTCGCAAGGGCCGTAGTGATTGATCACCTTGCAATCGGGGAAACGGTGCAGAAAATCCTCGAGTTCCGGCGTGATCTTGAACAGTTCCCCGGCCACGTAAATCCGGCGAACGCTCCGGGGCATGGGCACGCCGTCGGTGATCACGGTAGGGACCAATTGCTGGAAGACCAGGGTGGGTAAGAAGAGGTGCTCAATGTGCTGTTTTTGGATCTGGTCGAGCAATCCGATAAGATCGGTACGATTCTCAGGTATGATCAGGGCGCCGCCGGCGCAGAGGGTAGTCCACAACTCCTGACTGAATACATCAAAGGTAGGTGCGGCAAACTGAAGCGTGCGTGCGGGAGTGCACTGTTGCCGGCCGATCAGGTTGGTCAGCACGCGGTGGCTCAGCAGGGCGCCCTTGGGCCGGCCTGTAGAACCGGAAGTATAAACCAGGCATGCGGCTTGTTGCGGCGATACCTCCGAAAGCGGTTCCATCGGCACAGCCGAGGGAGATATCGGACTGTCAGCGTCCAGAACCACGGCGGGTTGGATTTCCGCCAACAGGAGTTGTCGCCGCTCCTCGGGCCAGGCGGGATCCAGACACACAAAAAATCCGCCGGCGGCGACAACGGCCAAAACTGAAACGATCAACCGGGGACCGGGGGGGAGAATCAACACCACGGGTATTTCCGGACCTACCCCCAGCTCTTGGAGCCGGGCCGCAAGGCACTCCGTGCGTCGCCGAAGATCGCCGTAGGTGAGTGTACCCTGAGCGTGAATCAGGGCCGGGGCGTCAGGCCGGTATAACGACATGTTGAAAAAGCGGGTATGGATTCCGGGCGGTCCCGAGAAAACCGGCGCGCTCCCCACGGGTAAGGGGCATAGCGGACTTTGGTGGAGTAGGGTCTCCACCGGTTCGTCGCGGGAGGTAGCCATTTGGGTCAACAGCCGGACCAGTTGCCGGGCAAGCCGTGCTAAATCGTTTTCATCGATGCGGCAGGCATCGTAGGAAAACCGTAGGGTAATCTCGGGCCCAGGTTGAATGGTCATCAGCAGTGGATAATGGGTGCACTGGAAAACACCTTCCAGGGTGAGTGTCATCCCCAGATGATGATCGGACAGGCTCTCGTCAACGGGATGATTGGCAAAGGCCAAAAGTGTTTCGAAGACAGGCAGATCACCGGGAATGGATGTACATTCGCGAATGATACCAGGCACCGCATGTACATGTTGATCCCGTTCAGCTTGCTCAGAAAAAAGGCTTTGCAGCCAAACGGTCAAGGTTTGCAGAGTTTGGATCCGCACCCGCACGGGCAACGCCGCGGCAAAACAGCCCACCAACTTGTCCGCTCCCGGCAGATCCATGGGACGGTTGGCGTGCGTGACACCGAACAACACATCGCGGGAGCCCGCATAACCGGCCAAAAGCAAAGCCCAGGCCCCTGTAAACAGGGTATTCAGGGTGACGTTGGTTTGACGAGCCATAACTGCAAGCGAAACACCGAGTTCGGGGGGCAAGGTGTGGGTCAGCATACACCGATCCGCCGGTCCCCCGGGAGGTGATGCGCCCGGCGGTGGCGTGGGACGCGTGATGCCCTGAAGCTGCCGGCGCCAATAATCTTTCGCTGCCGCTTCCTCCCGGCTGTCATGGCGGTTCAAAATCGTGCGGTAGGGCGGAACCTGAGGTTGGGGCAAGGCGGTGTGATCTCGATAACAGGCCAACACATCGGCCAACAGGATTGCAAATGACCAACCGTCGATCAGCAGGTGATGGAAGGCCCAAATCCATCTGTAGTTTTGGGGACCGTCTTCGATCAGGGTCAAGCCTAAAAGCGGTGCAATCGCCGGGTCAAAGGGCCCTGGCGTCTCCTCCGTTTGCCAGGGAATTGAAACTTTGTTGAAGAGGGCTTCGACGGATTGATCGGCCTTTTTGTGGAAGGAAAGGCGTAAGGCGGGATAACAATTGAAGACGCGTTGCCAGGCCGTTTGTAGGCGAGTGCTGTTCAACGGACCGCGTAAACGGAAGACGAAGCGGTTATGATACGTGGCCGGCTGTTTCAGTGTTTGGAAGAGAAGCGCCTCTTGGATGGAGGTCAAGGGCAAAGGGTTTTCGTCCCAAACTGCTTGGGTTTCGACTCTATCCGCCGGTGCGGTTTCCAGTTGGGCGGCAAGCGCGGCAATCGTGGGAGACCGGTAGAGTTGCCTGGTAGTGAGGAGGACGCCCCGTCGAGATAAGAGGCCGACCAGGGTCATCGCCGCCACGCTGTCCCCGCCCAGCGAAAAGAAGGAGCGATGGATATCGACCTCCGCCAGGTTGAGCACCTCCGCCCAGGCGCCGGCCAGAAGTTGTTGGGTCGCGGTACCCGGCAGGGCGGTCGGTGGTTGGGAATGCCGGAGTAACGGGGCGCGGCTCAAGGCGACGCGATCCACCTTCCCACCCGGTGTCATCGGCAGGCTCCGGCAGACGGTCAGGAAGCGAGGAACCATGTAAGCCGGTAAGCGTTCGCCCAGCAGACCGCGAAAGACTTCGGCCTTTTGATCAGACACAACGAATGCATGTAACCGGGTTTTGCCGGCCACCTCGACGGGAATGACAACGGCTTGCTCGGCCCACTCCGACAATACCGCCTCTACCTCTCCCGGCTCTACCCGGTAACCGTGCAGTTTTACTTGAAAATCACAGCGGCCCAGGTAGACGGCTTCACCATTTTGGAAACGGGCCGAATCACCGGTTGCGTAACGCCTGCACCCTGGAAGTCGGCTATAGGGATCCGGCAAAAAATGAACCGCTGTAAGGGCGGGCTGTCGATGGTAGCCGCGGACAAGGCCGCTTCCGGTAAGAAAGATTTGACCGGTTACGCCCGTAGGAACCGGGCTGTCCCCAGCATCCAAAACGTAGAGGCCGCTGTTGACCAACGGCTTTCCCAGGGTAACCGGTCCGCCGTCCAGCCGTTTTATGGTGGCGTGTACCGTGGCCTCGGACGGTCCGTAGGCATTGTAGATGCGGAGGTGGGGTTTGAGCGCCGACAAGCGTTTGACCAGCGGTTCCGGGCAAGCTTCACCGGTGAGCACCAGGGTATGCTTCGGCAACATCCGGCCGGCTTCGACGCCGGTTGTCAGCGCGGCCAGGTGGGTAGGCACAACTTGCAGGAAGTCAATGTCTTCGCTTTGCATATAAGCGGCAAAGCGTTGTGGATCAACAGCGGTATCGTCGTCGATCAAATGCAGGCGCCCACCGGAAACCAACGGTAGGAAAAGCCCGGTATAGGACAAATCGGCGGTCAAAGTAGAAACCAGTCCAAATGAAAGGCTGGACGGTAACCGCAACGCCCGGCTCATGGCAGCCAGATACCCGGCCAATTGTTGGTGGGCCGCCACAATGCCCTTGGGCTTGCCCGTTGAACCGGAAGTCAGCACCAGGTAGGCGGCATTTTCCGGGTGCACCAATGCCTCGACCGGCTCGGACGAGCACCTGTGATCTTGGGTCGTGGACAGGATGGGAAAATCACCCGACGGCAGAGGGCGGTCACTGAGAACTACTTTCGGGTCCAAAGCGGTTAACAGGTCGGCTGTGCGGGCGTTAGGCAGGTCGGGCTCCAGGAAACAAAAGGCGCCTCCTGCCTGCAACACGGCCAACATGGCTTCGACGGCCCGGGCTGTTCGGCCCGCCACAACGGCCACCCGAGTTTCAGGACCCACTCCCCTGGCCTTCAATTGGAGAGCCAGACAGGTAGCCCTTTGTTGGATTTGGGCATAGGTAAAACTGTGATTTCGGACGATAAGCGCGGGCGCATGCGGCGTGCGTTCGGCTTGTTCCAAAAACAGCCGGTGTATCAGACGATTGGTCACGGGTTTGGCCCCGCCGGTGTCCATTTGCGCAAGCAGAGTTTTTCGTTCCGTTGCCGTCAGCGGCGATAGAGATTTCAGGGGCAGGGTCGGCTCCACGAGTAATTGACCCAGGATGTTCTGGAAATAGCCGCAGAACCGGGCGGCATCGGTTTGATCGTAAAGGGCCGTATCGTAGTCACAGGCCAGGATGAGCTGATCGCCTGCCGTTTGGATGTGCATGCTGAGATCGAAGGGGTGCCCGGCAATCGGCATAGGCTGCCAATCGACTCTGTGACCGAAATGGGGGCTCATATTCATCCGCTCATAGTTGAACGCGGTGTTCACAAGCGGGGCCTGGGCGGGGTCATGCTCGGGCCGTCTCCCGGCCAGAATCCGGGCAAACAGTTCATGCCGGTGATTCAATGCCTGTAAGCAAAGCTCGCCCAATTGGTCGATGAAGCCGGCAACCGTGCCCTCCTCCGGCAGCGGTACCCGTAGCGGCAGCAGGTTGAGGCAAGGGCCGATCAGGGTTTGGTCCTCGGGGCGGTCTCGGCAGGCCGCATAGATGCCGATAACAGCCTGATTCGCGCCGGAAAGATGGTGAAGTAAACGCGTAAAGGCAGCAAAATATAGGACGAATGGAGTTTTGCCAAGTTTCCCGGCCCGGCCGCTGACCGTGCGAACCGTTCCCGGGGGTAGGGGTAGGATATGCCGCCGGCCGTCATAGGCTTTCACTGTCGGCCGTGGACGCTTGCTTGGAAAGGTGACGCGAGGCAGGGGGCCTTCCAAATGTTTCCTCCACCAGGCCTCCGATTTTTCAGGGCGATCGCGGAGAACCCACTCTTGAAAGGACCCGGCCGGTTTGGGGGCACGCGCCAGATAAAGGGTGGAGACCTCTTGCAGGAACAGGCCTATGGAAAAACCGTCCATGGTTATTTGGTGGCTGGTCAACACCAACAAATGATCGCGGGGGGCCATGCGGATAAGCGTCACCCGGAAGGTCGGGAATCGGCTCAGATCCAGGGGATGGTTCGCGGCCCGCTGCTTCCAGGCTTCAAGGTGCGTTTCTCTATTGCTTAAACCGCTTAAGTCCAAAAGAGTAAGCGGGGGATCATCCACCGCTGCCAATCGAAAGACCCCGCCGTTTGTATCCACTGAAACGCGCAGCAGCATATGGCGCTCTATAGATCTGCTTATGGCTTTCTTCAGACGTACGGCATCGAAAGGCCCTTGGATTCGCATGGCGGTCTGGTCCTGGTAGGCCGACACGCCCTTTTCGCCCATTTCGGCAAGGAACAAGAATTGTTTTTGAGCGGGTGTCAGAGGTAGGGTCCGAGGACCGGTCAGTCGGGCAAGACAGGTCAGACCTTCCAGCACTTTTTGCTTGGGCAGTCCGAAGTCCAACAAACAAGCCACCTCGTCCACGCCCATTTCTTGCAAACGAGCCTGCATGGGAGCACAGGTTTCCGGGCTGCCGATCAATGACGCGGTATCGACATATCGTTGGAATGCATTGGTCAGCAGGTTTTTGCGGTCTTGGGATTGCACGGTATCGGGATATTGTCCTTGACGCAGGTTGAGAAAGGTTTCGAGGTATCGGTTGAAGGGCTCGCGGGCATCTTCCACGGCCTGTAGATGGTCTGAGTTCAGATAGGTGTGCAGGTATAAGGTTACGCGGCCGCGTTCCGGCGGGAACCCCGCGGCTGCCAGACTTTGCCTGTAGAGGCGGATGTTTTCGGCGAGTTGTTCCGGCGATTGACCGATGAGGGTTGTCAATACATGAACACCCAGCCGGCCGGCTCGGATAAAGGTTTCGGCATTTCCAAGCGCTGAAAGCCACAACGGCAGCGATGCTTGTTTGGGCTTGGGCCGGGCCCGCACATAATCCGTTTTGCCTTCTCCGGTGGTGATTTCAGCGGGCCGGCCCTGCCACAAACGCTGCAGGGGTTGCACATTGTCGAAGGTCCAGGCCCTGCGATCTGCAAAGCGCTCGGGGGAGAAAGCAAAATCACGAGCATGCCAGCCCGAGGCGAGGGCTACGCCCACGCGTCCGTTTGACAAGTGATCCAGCATGGACCACTCCTCGACGACGCGGATGGGATTGTGAAGCGGCAGCACAATACTACCCGCCCGCAAATGCAAGCGGCTGGTCTCCCGGGCCAGAGCGGCGCATAACACCGCCGGGTTGGGAGAGAAGCCGCCGAAGGCATGGAAGTGCCTTTCGGGCAACCAGATGGCCTCGAAACCATGTCGATCGGCAAAACGCGCACATTGCACGATGTGTTCGTAGTCGGGTTCGTCTGAAGGCATAGCGCCGAAAAAAGCCAGGCTGAAGCTGAGCCGTGTGGGTCGGGGAAGCGGTTCGGCGGGCAAGGGTCGATCCGTCGTTTTCGCCTTTACTTTGACTTGCACTCTCGGCTTGGGCGCAGGGTCATTTAGTGGCCGGGAACGGCCGAAGCCGCCCGACTGAAGCGCGCGTACGCTGTCTATAACCGCGTTGGTTACTTCCTCCAAAACGGTTTCATCATGAGCGGTGGACAGCGAGCAACGTCGTCCTTCCCAAATGTAAATTCCCCGTTGCAGCAAGTGATAGTATAAAAGGTCCCATTCAGGCGTATGGTGCATGCGGAAGAACGAACTGAAGTGTTCCAGGCGGATGGGTACGGCTTCCGAATCAAGAGCCGCATTCAAACGGCGCGCAAAGGTCTCCGTCCGCCGGTTGAGATCGGCTTGAAGGTCCGGTCCCGCAGTTTTCAGGTGATCCAGAACCGACACGACGGCTGCCATGGTAAGCGGGTGTTTCTGATAGGTTCCGGCGCAATAGGTTGTTCGCTCTACGCCGTCGATCCGGTCCAGAAATCGGCGTTGCCCGGCGACCACGCCGATGGGCATGCCCCCGGCGACAGCTTTTCCGTAAACTGCTAAATCAGCCTGAATGCCGAAGAGGCCCTGCGCCCCCGCGGGGTGGCAACGGAAGCCCGTGACAATCTCATCGAATATCAAAGGGATGTCCAATTCACGGCTTTGCTTCCGCAAGGCGTGCAAAAAGGCCGTTGGTTGAAGACCGGGTCGGGCTGTTTGCACGGGCTCTACCAGAATAGCGGCGATGCGTTCGGCATTTCGGGCAATGAGTTCCAGTGAAGCATCCTCGCCGTATGGCAACACAAGCGTGTTGGCAACAGCCTCGACCGGAATGCCGGGATACCCGGGCCGGGTCGGTCTCGGCCCGTTTGAGGCTGCCAGTACCGCATCGAACTGGCCGTGAAAGGACCCGGAGAACATGATTATCTCCGACCGTCCCGTCGCGGCTCGTGACAGCCGGACCGCCGCCATCACGGCTTCAGTCCCGGAACTGAAAAAGGCGACGCGTTCGGCGCCGGTCATTTCCGCGATGCCTTTTGCGGCCGAATCGGCTTGAGCACTCATGGGGCCGACGGCAAAACCATTTTGAAGACATGTTTGAAGGGCGGTTTGCAAAAAGGCAGGATTGTGACCGAAAAAATGGGACCCGAAGCCCATGGTCAGATCAATGTAACGATTGCCGTCTACATCGGTTATCATGCAGCCTTGTGCCGACTGAAGGTAGAGAGGGTAGGACATGGCCTTAAGGGACGGATGCAGATTCCAGATCCGGCGACGGTCGGCGAGGGTACTTCCGGCTTCGGCCGCTTTGATCTTCGAACCAGCGGTTTGTTTCGTCAGGGTCTGCATGAGTCGACCAAGGTGAGTTCGCTGTTGCGGTGATAACCGTTCGGGTGTGAAAGGGTCCGGGGATTCGGCGTTCTGGGGTGGCAACGGCAGCCCGACCGCCTCTTTTAATGCCGGTTTGGTCGCCGCGATTGGGGTTATCGGTTCGGAGACAGCGCCCGCGGCGATGATGCCGGCCAGCGTTTCCAGAGTGTTCGCATTATCCCCTAAATCGGCAAGCGAAATTTCTTGTCCGAAGTCGGTTTGAACGGCCGAGCGCAGGCTCATCAGGACCAGCGAATCGGCGCCCAGTTCCAACAGCGACAGGTTGGTCTCTATGGTGTCCCTTTCAAGAAAGAGCAGTTCGGCCAGATGGGCGCGTAGGTATTGCAGGATATGGTCCCGATTTTTCGGTTCGGTAAACCGATTTTGAACTGTTGTTCGTGGTTTCGATTCGGTCAGCCGGTATTTTGGTCGCCCGGCGGACACGTCGGGTAGGGCCGGCGCCTGCCGGTTTTGGAACGCGCCGGTCTTTACAGGAGGCCCTTCGGCCACTACCACATGGACATTTGTGCCGCTGAGACCGAAAGCGGAAACCCCGGCCAGGCGGGGTTTGTCAGATCGTGGCCAGGGGATGAGACCGGCGACTGCTTTCAGCTTGAGCGCCTGCCAGGGAATATGGGGGGACGGCTGGGTGAGATGCAGATTCGCGGGTATCGCTTCATGGTGCAGAGCCAGCACCACTTTAATGAGTCCGGCCATGCCGGCAGCCGCTTCTGTATGACCCAAGTTGGTTTTGACCGAACCGATTAAAAGAGGCTGTTGCCGCTGCCTGGTATAAACCTCCCCAAGAGCGGCGGCCTCGATGGGGTCGCCGAGTTCGGTACCCGTTCCATGTGCCTCCACATAGGACACATCGTGCGGTTTCACCCCGGCATCGCCCAAAGCCTGAAGGATCAAATCGGCCTGGGCTTTGCCGTTGGGCACGGTCAAACCGCCCGCTCGTCCGTCATGGTTGACCGCGGAACCCAGAACCCGACCCAAAACGGGCATGCCGGCCGCCGATGCGTCCGACAGTCGCTGCAGCAGTACCATGCCGCAGCCCTCCGATCTGACAAAACCGTCGGCTTGACGATCGAAAGCCCTACAGCGACCACCGGGGGAAAGCACCCCCGCTTTTAGCAGGGTTTCGGAAGAAGCAGGATTGAGTAACAGGTTCACCCCGCCCGCCAAAGCCATATCGCACTCTTTCAGACGTAGCCCGCGGCAGGCCATGTGCAGCGCGGACAGGGACGAAGAACAGGCGGTGTCAATGACCATGCTGGGACCGTGCAAACCCAACAGATGCGAAAGACGGCCGGCGGCAGACGCACCGGCATGGCCTGTTGCCGAATAGCCGTCCATATCACTCACATTCCGGCCAAGTACTGTCATGCCGTAATCGAAACTGCTCATACCCAGGAAAACACCCGTCTTGCTACCCATCAGGGATTTTGGGTCGATACCGGCATTCGCCAGGGTTTCCCAAGCCACTTCCAGGAAAAGGCGATGCTGCGGATCCATCTGGGCCGCTTCTCTTGGAGGAATGCCGAAAAAAGCCGCGTCGAAGCCATAGACATCGGGTAGAAACTTGCTCCGGCGAATGATGGAGTCGCCGAAGACGGCTCGGCGGTCTTCGGGGACAGGTCCCTCTGCCTCCCGACCGTCTTTCAAGAGTTGCCAAAAGGCCTCGGGTTTATCGGCGCCGCCCGGGAACCGGCAGCCCAGCCCGATAACGGCAATGGGTTCCCGCTGTTCTGCAGCCATGGTTTCCAAGCGGGTGCGCATCATTTCGACGGCCCGAACGGCTTGTTTCAGTTTGTCCTTGGAGGCTTGATTCACGAGAGATCCTTCAGCAATTGGTCACTTTGCGCCAGTTGCCGGTCCAGCATGGTCAGCAGTTGATCCTCAGAGAATTGATCCAGGTCATCGACCGGCTCGGTCGGCGTCGACGGCCGGCTTTCTAAGGCAGCTTGATTCAGGCCCAGGATATTCAGGAGACCGGTCGTCAAGCTGTCTATCGTGGGGTGATCGAACAGCAGTGTTGTGGGCAGGTCGCAATCAAACGTCGTGGACAGTCGATTGCGCAGAGCCAGGGTGGCAAGCGAGTCCATACCCATATCTTGAAAACCGATATCGTCAAATGAATTCTTGTCGGGATCCGGATCCAGGATCTCTTTTACCAGATCGGTTAGGAATCGCTTTAACATGGGCCGCTGTCGCTGTTGCGGTGCTTCGGCAAGAGATCGTGATGAAAAGGTCTCGGTGGAGGAGGCCGGAGTACCGGAATCTTCGTCCAGGCGTTTAAGTAAGGGGTTATTGGGGTGGGAACGGAGAAAAACAGGGAGGTTCATAGGGAGGCATGCGGCATTGGGCCCGCTGTGACTTAGAAGGAGGTCAAAGGCAAGCAGACCTTTTTGCGGCGAGATGCTGCTCAATCCCGCCCATGAAGGCATGCCGCCCTTTCCCTTTACGGCGGCTCCGATATTGTTCCAGGGTCCCCAGGCGATACTGAGCGCCGGTAGACCCGATGCACGCCGTCGACGGGCCAGTGCGTCCAAGAAGTTATTGGCCGCCGCGCTCGGCCCCATGCCGGGATGGCCGAATAGCGATGATGATGAAGAGAACAAAACAAAATGATCCAGGTCCAACTGCCTGGTGAGTGTGTGCAGGTGCCATGCCCCGTTGATTTTAGGCGCGAACACCGCCTGAAGGCGTCCGGTCGATTGGCCGGCCAGGGTGCCGTCCGCTACCATTCCCCCCAGATGAAAAACACCAAGCAAGGGCGGCATCGTCGTCTGTACGGACGCGATGATTTTCTGTAGTTGACTTCGATTGGCGAGATCGCACTCGTGGATGCTGAGATTGCCGTTTGCAGGTGCTTCGATCGGTGGTGCGAGCGTGTTTTTGCCGCCGATGAGAACCAGGTTGGCGATTCCTTGTGCCAATAAGTGGCGTGTCAGCAGCTTGCCAATCCCGCCGAAAGCGCCGGTGATGAGATAGGTTGCATCTTTGCGAAGGGGCTTCGCTCTTAAAGGTTTATCTTGGATGAGGCGTGGAACGTGGATTCGGCCGTCTCGAATCAACAACTGGTTTTCGCCGCCCGGCTCGAGCAGGGCCGCGGTGAGGCGCACCGCCTCATCGACTTCCTCCACGGGGCCCAGATCGATCATACCGGTTCTGCATTGTGGATTCTCGTTGGCAAAAACCCGGCCCAGGCCCCAAAGCGGTGCGCCGATCAGCGACCGCGTTTTCTTGCCCGGCCCGTGTACGCCGCGGGTCACCAGCCATAGCTTTGCCCCGGGAATTTTCCTCAAGGCTTGCATGAACCCAAGGGTTTCCGAGGCTGCTCCCAGACAAGCCTCGGGTACATCGCCGTCGGGTTGGTTCAACGGCCGCAAGTCAAGTACGGTAGCATTGTTCGGAATGTTACCGGAGTCGTCGTATCGATGAACAAGACGCGTGGATTTACCCCGCTCCTCCAGTCGGCGAGCCACCCGTTCACCCAAGCCGTTCTCGTCGACGAGAATGATCCAAGGTGTATCTTGACAGGTGTCAATTGCTGTAGCGGCGGCAGTAATGACGGCCTGGGGGAAAAGAGCATCATCCAGGACCGTGGTTTCGATACACTTGAAATCGTGATCTCGCAGTACCTTGATCCAGTCTCGGCAGCCTATCAGCGGGTATTGCTTCCGATAAGCGCAGCCCGAGAACTTCCACCAGCCGTTCAAAAGGCCGAAGGTAAGGTCCACCCAGCGACGTCGATCCGTGCCCTCCAACAAGATCAGTCTCCCGTCGGGGCGCAACAACCGGCGTATTCTCAGCAAACAGGTGCCCAGTTGTTCGGTGGCGTGCAGCACATTGGCCGCAATAACGATATCGAAGAACCCGACGGGGATATCCTGTGCTTCCGGGTCCTGTTCCACATCGAAGCGTCGGAAGGCGATGTTGGAACCGGTCTTAAAGAGAGTCCGCGCCCGGTTGATAAAAAAGGGTGAGATGTCTGTAAACCAATAATCGGTACCGGCAGGTAGATCGGGCAAGAGGTCTGCCGTTGTACCGCCGGTGCCGCCGCCTATTTCCAAGATATGAACAGAGCCTTTAACCCGTTGAAGTGTCTTCCCTAATTCATCTCGCACCAGTTCGTTGGCGGTTGTACCCGAGTACAGAGCCGCGACGTTCTCTATGCTGTCCATGTACATGTGTTGCAACGGATCTTCGGCGCCTCGCAGAATATTCGGGAGCGCCGGTGCAAAGTGCTCCAAAATCCGGGCGGCCGGTTCGTCCGAAGACAAGGGCGGCGCCTCGGCACTGGAGAGTGGGCGACACATCATCCATTCATCGCCGTTCGGTTTGACCAAGCCTTCTTCAGCCAGGATGCTTAGAATGTGGCGGATTAGGGGCGCATAATCCGGATGCACGGCTAATTTCGCCATCAGTTCAAGCGTTGTGAAGCAGGCTCCGGGTTGCCATTCCCAGCCCAGGTCTCGCAAGGTTTTTTGGATGATATGGAGACTACGGGCTTCTATTTGGGCGGCGAAATCGCGATTCGGAGGGAAACGAGGTTCCCAATGCAATGCATAGAACCAATCGGGAGACAGACCGGGGGTGATGTGCGCAGGGGGTTTCAGGATGAGGCCTTCGATGACGACCGCAACTGTACCGTCAGGGTGGGCAAACCGGATATCGGCAATCACCGCGTCTTGTGATGACGGGCGCCGTTTTACCCGAATGATGCTGCAGGCCGTGGGGTCGGCATGAAGGGTCAATGTCTCCAGGGAAAAGGGAATTACCGGAGTTTCGTGATCAAGCAGCGGCGTAACGGCCTGGAAGCAAGAGTCCAACATCACCGGGTGTAAGATATAGGCCCCGTTTTCTTGGGGGGGACGCACTCGGCACCAGCATTCTTCACCCTGTACCCGAATCCCTTTTATGACCCGAAAACCCGGCCCGTAATTAAGCCCAAGTTCATCCAGCCGTCGATAATGATCCTCGGTTGTACCCTCGATAAGGCTTGAAGTTGGAACCCGGGGCTTCGATTCAACCGGGGCCTCGATCAGGCCGCTCATATGAAGCGTCCAATCATTGTCGTTTCGACTGTAAATGTGAACCGCGGCTCCGCCGGCATCGTCCGGTTCCAGGGTTAATTGAAGTACGTGGGTTTGCTCCTCGGACAGGGTAAGCGGCCTGAGGAAAGTGATATCCGCCAATGTGGGCCTTGTATAACCCAGCCCCGATTTGCCTGCCGCCAACGCCATTTCCAGAAAGGCCGCCCCTGGAAAAACAATTTCCCCCAGCAGTCGATGATCCTGTAAAAAAGCCGGCTGCACCGTCTTCAGCCTCTTCTCGAAAAAAATCGTCCGGCCCGCGGCCAAATCAAGACGAAGGCCAAGCAGAGGGTGTTCCACCGGCGAGAGCTCACTGTCCACATGGGTATTCAGCCAAAACCGCCGGTGTTGGAAGCGGTACAGCGGCGGTGAGTGACGGTCGCGTGTTCCCGACGGAGCTTCGGATGCCAGAATATGAACATTGGTGCCGGTCATACCGAATGCGCTCAACCCGGCCAGGGCGGGCTGATGATAAGCGGGCCATGGCAGGACCTTGTCAGGAACCCGCAACGGGTAGTCTGACCAGGGGATATGCGGGTTGGGTTCTCGGAAATGGGGTTGCGGCACCAGCTTGCGATGGTGCAGCATCAAAATGGTTTTGATCAGACCGGCCACACCGGCCGCCGCTTCCAAATGGCCGATATTGGCTTTGACCGATCCCAGGTACAAGGGGTTTTCCGGTGAGCGCCCTTCACAGAGGACCCGGGCCAAGGCGTTTGTCTCGATGGGGTCTCCCAGGAGGGTGCCGGTACCGTGGGTTTCTACATAGGTAATGCGTTCGGGGTCTGTTCCGCTTTCTTTGAGGGCTTGAGCCAACAATTCTTTTTGGGCGACCGGGTTGGGTGCGGTTAAACCATTACTTCGTCCATCCTGGTTGGCCACTGAATGGTTGAGCACGGCATAAATCGGGTCGTTGTCGGTCAACGCTTCCGATAAGCGTTTCAGCACCACCAGTCCCACCCCTTCACCACGGACAAAGCCGTCCGCACGCGCGTCGAATACCTTGCAGCGTCCGGCCGGAGACAAGGCGCCCAGCCGGGTCAAACCATGGGTCATTCGACTGGAAACGATCAGGTTCGCGCCCCCGGCGAGAGCCAGGGAACACGCGCCCCGTCGCAAATCGATGATCGCCTGATGCACCGCCGACAGAGAAGAGGAACAGGAAGTATCTGTTACCAGAGCCGGCCCTTTCAAATTCAGGCAATGGGCGATTCGACCCGCGCCCAGCCCGCGCAACAGTCCCAGTGAAGTACCGGCTTGCACCGTTTCGGCCGGCCCGCGGTATAGTTGTAACTGAGGGTAATCATCGGCGTACTGACCCACATAGACGCCTGTAGGCGAACCGTCGATCGACTTCGGGTCGATACCCGCGTCTTCCAAGGCGTGCCAGGCGACTTCCAACAAGAGCCGGTGTTGCGGGTCGATCTCAGCCGCTTCCAAGGCTGAAATCCCAAAAAAGCGAGCATCGAAGCCGTCGATATCATCGAGATAGGCGCCATAGGCGGTCAGCGGAGGTTCGCCGGGAATCGTGCGCGCCCGGCTCGGCCCGCGGGTGACGGCGTCTTCACCCCGGCAGAGGTTTTGCCAAAACTGTTGAGGTGTATTCGCGCCGCCTGGAAACCGGCATGCCATGCCGATTACCGCCACGGGCTCCTGAAGCCGGTCCAACTGTCTTTTCAGGTGTTTGATCTCTTCGAGGGCATTCTTCAGGAGACCGCGTTCTTCTTGAGCGGGCGTCATCAACTCTCCCCCTTCCCAGAATTTGCGACAGCATCTTCCAGGGCCGCGATCAAGGCTTCCGTGGTCCCGGTTTTTGGGGTCGGTTCATCGCCTTGGGACGTTTCCTGCACGGTCGGAGTCTCGGCAAGATATCGGGCCAGGGAGTCGATGGTGGAATACTCCCAGAATAAGGAGGGTGAGACCTTCCTATCCAAGCGGAAGGAAAGGTCTCCGGCAAGTTGGATAAGGATCTGGGAATCGGGCAGGAGTTGTTTCCAGTTAGCCTCCGGGGGAAAGGGAGGCGGAGGACATTCCGGCAGCGCCAGTATCCATTCGGTGATCCAGTTTGCAATGATATGACGGTTCGCGGTTGTCGGTGGATTCACCTTCCGCAGCACATGCTTGAGTACTTTGCCGGTCGGGTTTTTGAGGATGGTGTCCACCAGGTCGATATGAGCGGGCGCCTTGTACTCTTCCAAACGCTGCCGCGCGAACGCCGAAAGTTCGCCGACCGTTACCTGCCGATTCCGGACGGGTACAACCACGGCTCCTACCGCCTCACCGAAACCGGTATCCGGCAGACCGAAAACGGCCGCCTCGGCCACGGCGGGATGTTGGTACAGGACATTTTCTACTTCCGCCGGGAAAACCTTGAGGCCGCCCACATCGATCACGTCTTTCAAGCGATCCACGATAAAACAATCGCCGTCCTCATCCATGGTTGCCAGATCGCCGGAATGAAACCAACCGTCTACGATCGCCCCGGCGGTTTCCTCTTCACGGCCCCAATAATTCTTCATGACATAGGCGCCGCGGTAGATCAACTCGCCCGGGGCGCCCGGCCGGCAAAGCGCACCGCTTTCAGGATCGACAATGCGTACCTCCATTCCCTGCATGGCCGTGCCTACCGATTCCGGTTTGGATTCGGGTCTTTTGTTATAGGTGCACAGGGCGGTACTTTCGGTCATGCCGTAACCCTGCACGATGGAGCAGCCGGTCAAGGCGCGCCATCGGTCGGCAATTTCCGCGGGAAGCGTGGAGGCGGCGGAGAAGCACAAGCGTAACGAGGATAGGTTTCCGGGTTTTCTTCCGAGCAACCCGATGAAGTGAACGGGCACGCCGAAGAACAGGCTGACTCGATGATCGGCGACGGCCCGGACGGCGTCGGCCGGTTGGAAACCGTTTTGCAGAACGATCGATGCGCGGGCTTCCAGGCAAGGTTGCAGCACGGCATTCTGACCGTACGCATGGGTAAGCGGCAAAAATAACAGCGCCTTGTCGGCGGAGCCCAGAGTCAGGCAATTGCTGAAGGCGCTTTTATTGGCTGCCAGGTTACCATGTGTCAAGACCACGCCCTTGGGTCGCCCCGTTGTCCCCGATGTATACAGAATGGAGGCTGCCTCATCATCCGACACATGGGTCATTTCAAAATCGGGAACGGGTCCCCCGGCTAACGTTTTTTCGTCAACTACATGAACCCAGGCCGGCGTAGGTGGAACATCGGATACCATGGCTCCCGGCCGGTTTGCCGTCAGCAGGGCGGCCGCACCACAGTCTGTTAGAATGAAGTCAACCTCGGCGGGTTTGGCGGTTGGATTGATGGAAACAGCCACCATACCCGCTTTCAGAATACCCAAATAGGCCGCGATAAACCCGGGTCCATTGGGCAGGAACAGCGCGACCCTGGCTCCCCGACCCAATCCTCTTTGCTGTAACCGCGCGGCCATTTGATCGCTCATGCGGTTCAGAGCGCCGTAAGTGATCACACTATCGCCGAAAAAAACCGCCGTTCGATCCGGTGTCTCCACGGCCGCGGTGTTGATGTGCCGGGCAATATTCATCCATCCTCCCTGCGCTCATACATGGTCGGGTTGTTGCATCGCATCCAGGGCTGTCTCGACCCACTGTCGGCTAAAAACTTCACGATAGATTGGATTGCTTACCCTTAGTTTACCCCAAGCGCTGGTGACCAAACCGGTCAAACGCAATTCGGTGACCACCGGGGTTTCCAGGGCAAGTACCTCGTCCCGGCACAAAACATCGCGATACAGTTCCAACAAAGGGCGTGTCATCTCGCCTGAAGCCAAAATGCGGTCACGGATGGTTTTCAGGTGCTCGGGTTCATCTCCGGCTTCCCAGTTGGTGATGATGTGGTTACGCACCGCGTGACCCACCCACTCACTCACCTGACCGGGTTGGGGCCTGGTTTCCTGCCCACTCAACAGGGCGCAGACTTTTTGCGTTAAAAACGGCTGCCCGCCCGTCCAGGCCAACACTGCCGTGAGGATGGCTTCCGGGTCGGAATCCTTATCCCGGAAACCCGCAAAAAGCGGCGACACCTCGCCGGGTTTAAAGCCTTCCACAATGATTCCCGTGCCGATATTGAATGGTGTTCGCTGCTTGTCGGCAATCAACTTGTCCGGAGTGGTCATGCCCAGCAGCACGAAGGTCAGATTGGCGTAGCGCTCATCATCGGCATGCTTGTTGGCAAAGGCGCGAATCAGGGCGAAGAAGTCGTCCGTATTAAACGGCAAACCGAGCACCGTGTCGATTTCATCGATAAAGACCGCCATTTTGCCGGATACACGGGTCAGGATCTCTGCATCGAACAGTTCGGCCAGACGTTGTACGGGGGACAGGTGGTCACGTTCGCGCCACCAGGAACGCAGATTGATTTCGGCGTCGAAAGGCAAACCGCTGAGTACGAAGCGTGCAAAACCCGCATACCACTGCTCCGGGGTAACCTGCCTGCTGCCTATCATGGTCAGGTCTACCGCAACACAGGTGACGCCCTCGGTTTGCAATTGTTTCATGGTATGGATGCGCAAACTGGACTTGCCCATTTGACGTGAGTTGAGCACAAGGCTGAATCGGCCTTGCAGGATACTGTGCTGAAGCTCCCGGTCACAGTTACGCGTGACATAACTGGCCGCGCCGTCGGGCAAGCTGCCGCCGACCTGATAGCTGAAGTCAGTCGGGGCGGTCGCATCCTTCAACACGGCGTTCTCGATGGTAACGGCGGCCGGGGTCAAAAGCAACTGGAGTACTTCCAACCGGTCTGCGGAAAAAGCCGAGGGAACTTTGTTATTCTCCAGAAAAACAATGGCAATCAGGCTGCCCTGGCTTAGCAGCGGCATGCACAGCACCGATTTACAGGCATGTTTCAGCACATATGGATCGTTGGTAAACCTGCCCTGAGCCGCGGCGTCTTCAAGCACGACTGCTTCCTGGGTTCGGGCCACATACTGCACCATACCCTGCGGCCCCTCCGCTTGGGTCAGCTCCTGTGACATTCCGCGCACACTTATTTCCTTACTCGCATCGGCCATGGCTTTGATGATCAGGTTTCCGTTCCGATTGAGGATCAGATAACCTCGCTCGGCGCCCGCGTTCTCCAATGAAATATGGACGACCCTGGCCAGCAGGCCGCTCAACTCTTTTTCGGCGGCAATGGCGCGCGAGGCGCGAATGACAGTGGCCAGGTCCAGATCGCTCCCATGACCGGTGGTTGTTGTAGAAACTCGAATCTCCCCGTCGGCGACTCGTCGCTTACTCTGGCCCAGCCATTGCGGATAGGCTTTTTCCAGCGCGTTTACCTTGCGGGTTGCACCCCAATTGCGGTAGCCCTGATGAGCGTCACGCAGGTAGACCCCCGCAATCTTCTGCTTGCCGCGCGCCAGCCAGAAACGGGCCGCCAATTCATTACACAGTGCTTCGTCCTGGGGAAAGTTATGGCGTTCCGCGGTTTCAACGGCCGTATCATAACTGTCCATGGCCTGGGTGAAGCGGTCTTCCAAGCGCTGTGTTTCAGCGGTTACCAACTGGTATTTATGTCGAAAATTTTCAGGGCACATCTCTGCCCATTGCGCCATTTGTTCCTGGTTGGCTCTCAGGGTTTCCCAGTGGGCGGCAGTATCTCCGAGGCCTTGACCGATCAGTTCGGCCAGAATAAGGGAATGGTAGAAATTATGTTCGGCCACGCTGAAGGTTCCGCCTGCAAACGTAATTGCTTCCAATGCCTTAAGGATGTTGTCGAGCGCCTTTTCCGGCCGGCCCAAGAGGTAGAGCACCTGCGCCTGGAAGAGATAGGCATGAAAGATTGCTTGATGGCTCTGGTGGGCCCCGGCTTGTTCCAAATGCTTCAAGCCCGCTTCCCGGGTCAGGTAATCCGCATGCTCCTGTTCTCCCGTCAGTGTGGAGACGGCCAACCGGGTAGAGATGATTTGGTCCAACGCAATCAGGATCTCCCGTTTTTCAACGAACTTCAGAGTGGAGGGTATATCCCGTGCCGACAATTCGGGAAGGGGTTTGCCATGATAGTAACGGTGCCGCGTCCGGAAATCCAGGGTATACCCGGCGAAATTAAGATTACCGGCCTCCAGACCTGCCTGGTACCCACGATCTAAATCGGTAATGGTATCGGCCAGAGGCTCGCGCCATGAACTGGTATATCCGACGGTCAGAAAATAGTTCAGGCAGATCAGGTTGGCGTTGCCGTATTTATCGCTCAGCGCCCGTGACAAGCTGCCGAACTCGTAGGCGGTAGAATAGTCGGCGAAGAAAGCTGACAGCATCATGCCGTAAGATGAATAGGCCGAACTGGTTTCAAGCGTATTGCCATGCAAGAGCGAGAGGTTGACCATCTTCGCTGTAATCACGATGTAGATTGAAGGCGACGAAAGAAAACTGGCAGAGATGAGATCGCTGAGAATGGTGATCATGGTGCGATGGATGGGATCGGTCATTTCCGGCGCATCCACCAGGGAAAGCACCGGGCGACCGCCCAGATTTTTTTTACACGCGGCCAACTCGGCTTCGATCAACTCATCCGACACGGTTTCAGGTAAGACATCACCCAGCAGAGCCAGGGCCTTTCGCCCGTCCTCGATGGCTTCGGCATACCTGCCGACAGTGGTTTTTTGAATGATGGCCAGTTGGTGAATGTCGACTTTTTCCATGTCGGATCGGGCGGTTTGCAAAGCCCTCGTCATGGTGCGGCCTGCTTCCTCGAAATCGCCGGTGAGGTATTGGGCGCGCGCCGTTTGTTTGAGCAGGTCCATCACCAGGTCATAAGCCCGATCCCATTCCTCCTCATGAATGAGGCTCAACCCGGTGGTCAGGTAGGTAAGGGCGGCGTCGTAGGCGTTGGAGCCCAAAGCCTTGGTGCCGGCGGTCAGATTGAAGCGAGCCGCTCTTTCCCGTTCGGGAGCATCGGTGCAGAACTTCTTACCCAGGTTGAGGTGGTCCAGTAATTCGAATACGCGTTCGTCCTGTTCTTCTTCGGGGATTTGAGCCAGGAGTAAGTTGCCGATCCGGTAGTGCAAGGCCTCGCGATCGGTTTCGTCGATCAAAGCATAGGCGGCCTGCTGAACCCGGTCGTGCAGGAATTTGAACTGGAAAATGACCAGATCCGTTTCCGCCGGGTTCGAACCCAGAGCTTGCAGTTCGGATCGCGGCAAGACCAGGCTTTCCTGGACGGCGGGTAGGAGGTGACCGTAGGTCTGCACGGGCGACTGTTCGTAAATGGCGGCCAGGGTTTTCAAGTCGAAGCTGTTGCCGATACAGGCGGCCAGACGCAACACTTCGCGAGTGGTTTCCGGCAATTTCATAAAACGGCCGATGAGTAAATCAACCACATTACCCGTAATGTCCATGGCCGTAATCCGGGGGAGGTCCCACCGCCAGCGGGCGGAGGCGTTGTCGAAAAACAACAGTCCCTCCTCGTGAAGCGTGGTCAGGAATTGATTGACGAAAAAGGGGTTGCCCAGTGTTTTGTTCCGGATCAGCGAGGCAAGATCGCCGACCGTCTCGGGCTTCTCTTTCACCGCGTCGGCTGTTAGAGCGGTCAGGTCCTCGTCTCGAAGCGGGCCCAGATTGATTTGCTCCACGAGCGTACCGCTTTTCAAGATCCTCTCTTTAAAGAAGATCAAGGGATGGTGGCTTTCTACCTCGTTATCGCGATAGGCGCCGATGACAAGCAGATGACGGTTATCCTGGTCAGTCAGAATGGATTCCAACAGGCTGAGCGAGGCAGCGTCCACCCATTGCAGGTCATCCAGGAATAACACCAGGGGATGTTCGGGGCGGCAGAAGCAACGTAGGAAATTGAGAAACGTCAGGGTAAAGCGGTTACGCGATTCGACGGGCCCCAGTTCGGGCAGGACCGGTTGGTCACCGATGATGTGGGTCAACTCGGGGATGATCTCGGTAATCACCCGACCGTTAGGACCCAGGGCTCCACTCAAGACCTCCTGCCAGTGCTCCAGTTGGTCGGGATCGCCGGTGAGCAATTGCCGAACCAGGGAACGAAATGCGGCAGCGGGTGCGGCATAAGGTATCTCGCGCTGTAGTTGGTCGAATTTGCCGCTGGTAAAAAATCCACGCCGGGCGGTTACCGGCTTGTAAAGTTCTTGCACCAGGGCGGTTTTACCGATACCGGAATACCCGGCCACCAACATGAGAACACCACTGGAGGCGGCGTGATCGAAAGCGGCCGACAGCTTCTCTTTCTCCCGCGTGCGCCCGTACAGTTTGGAGGGGATCTCGAACCGGTCGGATATATCCTGACTACCCAGTGGGAAGGAGGTAATCTGTCGTGCTTCCGCCCATCCGGCGGCACAGGTTTCCAGATCGGCCAGAAGCCCCCCTGCGCTTTGATAACGATCCTCGGGCCTTTTGGCCATGAGGCGCATAACGATCCGAGATAGGATGTCGGGTAGGTCCGGGCGCAGGGCGACGGGCGGTTCGGGTTCGTTGACCAGATGGTGGTGTACCAGTTCCAACATGTCATCCGTAACAAACGGCAACCGCCCGGTGAGACATTCATAGAAGGTTACACCCAAAGAGTAAAGATCGGTGCGGTAATCCATGGTGCAGTTCATGCGTCCTGTTTGCTCGGGGGACACATAGGCCGGGGTTCCTTCCATGACCTTGGGGTGGATCGGCGTCTTGCTTTCGTGTTTGAACCGGGTGGAGATACCGAAGTCGATGATCTTCAACACACCGGTTTCCCCGTTCATCACGATATTGGAAGGATTGATGTCTTTGTGAATGACATGGTCGGCATGAATCTGCTTCAGGGCCGCCGTCGCTTTGCACGCCACATCCAGGAACTCGGCAATGCTCATGGCTTTGTCTTGAAGCCGCAGCTTCAGTGAATCGCCGCCGAAATCTTCGAGAAACATGACCAGAGTGTGTCGGTAAGCGGCCTGCCCGTAAGTTTCAATGCAGCCCGGGATGTCCAGAGAGGAGGTGATCTCGTACTCCTGACGGTAACGAGTCAGTTCTTCCGGAGAAGGATAGTCTTCTTTGAGAACTTTCAGAATGACCGGAACACCGTCCTCGAGCCTTTTTGAGCGGTAGACAAGAGAACTTGCACTTTCATAAATTTTTGTGGTGATTCGGTGACCGGCAATGATTGCCATAAAATAACTCCTCTTATTTCAGCCGTAAATACCATGGTTCTTAAATGCTATAGAACTCTCTAACTTTTCTTTTAACATTGTATAATTATTAATACGGATCTAATTTTTTACCCGGCCTTGGAAGGATGCATGTTGACAAACGTGAATAAATGGATTATGGTCAAAATAGTCGATTACAACTACTTTAACATAAGAAGCATGCATATGCCAACACGAGAATCTTACGACCTGAAAAGGCTCAGCTTCAAAGCGCAAGTCTTTACCATGAACATCAACAATAAACAAATGAATACCCGTAAGGGATGGGTGGGGTACGATCCCAATGCAAGACCAGAAGGGATTTCTTTTGGTTATTGGGAAAATTTTCAGCGCTTGGAGGCCTATTTCCTAAGGCAGTATTGTCAGGGCAAGCTTCGCAAACCATCTCCTCCGCTCCGTATCGCCTCCTACCGCGCGGCAGGTATTCAGTACTGCAGTTTTTCTTATTCCGGACAGAGACGGATCTCCATAAAAAGGTTACACTCCTATGCCATGACGGCCTTTAATAGCCGTCACTACGAGTTAAAGGCATTGGCCCGTAAATATCTTAGAGCACAAGAGAAGGGAACACTTCGCCTTGCCGTCCGCAGCATCGAGCAAAAAATCCGCGACAAGGAAGATTTTGTACAGACTTTTCTTGATCGAGTCGCCCATGGCTTTCAACCCACCCCAAGCCCACCAGAGGAAATCGAAGACTATGTGGAAGAACTTTGTCAAACCCTGCTCATACACGATCCCATTATCTACCATTTCGCTTTTTTCTTTTTCCTTTCCACGCTGTACCAACACTTCAATGCGCTGAACCGAGACCAGATAGCCTCCCAAAGTAAGGCCCTTTTCAAAATACCAGGGGAACTCCTGCAACACCCGATGAAGGATGTGCTTGATTCCGGGAAATTGCTACCGTACTTCACCGGGCATACGCGGGATTATTCCAGGACCGAATACGAGCAGTTGGACCATGAGACCATCCCATGGGCCGTCAAGAAGTCCTATGATATTCTGACTGAGAAAAAACGCCTCCAGGTTGGGAAGTCTCGCGGTAGTCTGGGCCCGCAAGAAGGGGTTTTGTTCTACGGAGTGCGCAGAATGGAAAACCTTGCCATCCGCATCCTGCGTGAGGAGCGCCGACAACCCTTGATTTTTAACAAGAAATTCACCTTAGTCGACGTGGCCGATGTAAGTCTGATGGAGTATATGTACGACCGTTTTTTCGATAATATGGTCAAGGCCAATTGCATGTTCAGTCACCTCGCCTGGGATAGTGAAGTCGCGGGGCCCGCGTCGCGGATATATGAGCGAGTCATCGCTTTGGGCATACAAAAAGAACTCCACTTGAGCAAAGCCTGTATTAGGGTGATTTGCGATGAACTCAAAACTGGGCTCAAGAATGTTTCGCCGGGGTTTTGGTCGTTTACGCCCGTTCAGAAAGCTTTGTACAAGGCCGCTATATTGTTCGGCGTTCACCAGTTGGATACCAAGTACGCCTATTCCGACACCCCCTCGGCCAGTACCGTGGCGAGTATTCGCGAATTGGGCCTGCAGGAGAATCTGGATTTGGTACTTTTCCGAAAACCGGCAACATATTAGTGTAGGTGAACCATGCAACACAGCGAACCTGCCTGGAATCAACCCAATGCCTTAACACGCGGGGAATGGCCGTCTTTCCAGGCCGTTTCCCTGCAGGCTTTGGATTTTCAGTTAAATCGCGGCCTTCATTTTGTCTGCCGCATCGACGATGTAGCCTTGTTTCAAAAATACCTGCGGCGAATCCTTCCCGATGGGGACCCCTCGGGAACGTCTTTCCCCCGCGTCACAACGGGAGCTATTTTCGACGGGAGCGGGCAGCCCGACGGGGAGCCCGTCTGCCCCGAGATCGCGTTCAACTTGTGTCTTACAAACCAGGGTTTGAGCCGAGTACTCGGCTTGACCGGCCCATTGGCCGAAAGCATGAATGCTTATCTATGCAATAATTTTCCCGCGTACCAGGAAGGCGCCTATGTGCGCATGCGTTACAGAAAACCCCGGGCGGTGGACAGTTGGGAGTATTCCTATACCACGGAGGCCGGCGCCCACGTCGTCTTGACGGTTCACTACACCGGGCGCTATACCTCTTCACACTCCTTGGAAGAGCAGCTGTTCCGAGACTCCGGGCTTGAGTTGATCAAGGGTGGCAAGGTCGAGGCGGGAACCTTGCCCGGGGGCCGGGAACATTTCGGGCAGTTGGACGGCATTTCCCTACCCTGGATCCAGGGGGGACCACCGCCGCCTTTTCCAGGTCACGGCGAGGCCACCCAGCCCTGGGTACTGGTAGTTCGGGATTTTTACAGGGGTTTGTATAGTTTGCAACATCCCATGGACGCGCCCTGGCTGCCCCCTTCAGACCAGATCAAAACCTTTAACAAATTGGCAAGGCACTTGTTTCTCAACGGAAGCTTCGCCGCCTTTTTTAAATTTGAACAAGACGTGCCCGCTTTCCGTGATTACCTGATTCAAGCTTCGCTCGTCTCCGGGAAAAGTAATGACTGGGTGTCCTCCCGGTTATTCGGACGCTGGCCCAATGGTTCGCCGGTGGTCACCTGTCCCGATGCGCCCAAGGAAGTCTACGATTTGCTGGGAAGTTATATGGAGGGAAGCTTACCCCTTGACAAGAAGGCCCTGCAGGATAAAGAACTCCGCTACGCGGTGGAAACCATTAACGAATTCGATTACGCGGGCGGCCTGCCGTTGTGTCCCGTCGGCGCCCATATTCGGCGTGCGAATCCACGCAACAGTATCATCGCCGGACGGTCCGATCTGCGCCGCCTGATTCGTCAGAGAATGAACTACGGTCCGGTCTTCAATGCGGAGCTCCCCTATGCTCCTGAAAAGCGTGGCATGGTGGGCTATTTCCTGTGTTCCATGATCAGACAACAGTTCGAAACAGTCTTTTTTAGATGGCTCCTAACCGGTCGTTTCGCGGGGCTTGTGGATCAGCAACGCGACCCCATTGTGGGTAATTCCAATAAAATGCAGGAAAACGATCTCAGCAAGGGGGGGACGCTTACCGTTCCGCTTTCCAACCAGCAGAATATGATGTTGCGGGGCATTCCCCAGTTCGTCATTCAGCGCGGCCTGCTTTATGTGTTTTTCCCCAGTATCAAAGGTCTCCGTTTCCTGGCAGACTTTAAAAGCGAAGACTGGTCCTGATGATACCGGTTTGAATTGAGAACCGGACGGGTGTGACAACATCGGCAGGCCGGCGATTCGCGTACGCAAAATGACTTCCGCAGGAAGCATCGCACATCGGTTACGGCCGGGGTGGGAACCACACCAAAAGCCAATTGGAAGACGCAAAAACAACCACAAAGCAACCAAAGCGCCCACTCAGTGAGAGAATGAGTCAAACAACATATCCAAAAGGTTGTGCCATATCAGTTTGGACGCATTGTTGCGAACTTCAAGGCTGTACTCGGTGAATTTGGACGTATTGTAAGACGCACTGTCGTATCCAAACCGGCCGATAGGTGCACCGTGAAGCTCATGATACGCCCATTTCGGCGGATCAGATCGATGGTTCTCGGAACAACGAGCCCCTAAGACAACCTCCTCACAGCCTGGAAATGTGCGGGGAACATGGCCCGAATGCACAAGGTCGGCTTGTTTCGCCGGGCTGTCGGATAAGAACAGGTTGCATTGGGCAGAAATTTTGCCCATTATTACCGCCTGATGTCCACGACTTCTATGAGTTGGCCCTGATTTTCCAGGCAAGCACCGGTCAATGTGCCGATTAATCACTGAAAAGCCGTAGTCAGCGATCTTCGATGTTCGGCATGCATGACCCTTTTTGATTCGTCTGATGGGGTCGCCCGAACTTGCTTCCTTGCTCTTCCTTGCTCCCGTAAAGCTTGACCGCGCCGCGTTCTCGCGTTACTCTGGAGAAGGCGAAGTGCCGGTCGTAAAATCCGTTTTTCTGAGGAAGCTTGTATGAACATCCTCGTTACCGGCGCAAACGGTTATATCGGCACCCGGTTGATCCCCAGTTTGTTGGAGGCCGGTCATCGGGTTTGGTGTTTGGTTCGCGATCCCAGGCGGATGCGCTCCTATCCGCATCATCGCGACAGCGTGCATATCCTGAAGGGCGATCTACTGGATGCAGACAGCTTACAGAACTGGCCCGCTCAAATCGACGTGGCCTTCTACCTGGTCCATTCCATGAGTACGATCGATGAGGATTTCGAGACCCTGGAAGAAACCTGCGCCGCGAACTTCGTCACGGCACTCGGCCGGACCGAAGCCCGCCAGGTGGTTTACCTGAGCGGGATTTGCAACGACCGGGATCTTTCCAAACACCTGGGCTCGCGCCATAAAGTGGAAATCGCGTTACAGCGGGGGCCGGTTCCCGTGACCACGCTACGCGCCGCGGTGATTATCGGATCGGGCAGCGCCTCCTTCGAAATCTTACGGGATCTGGTTGAAAAGCTGCCGTTTATGATCACGCCGCGATGGGTGAAAAGCCGTTGCCAACCGATCGGTATTGCGGATGTCATCTTCTATTTGCAGGCGGTGATGTTACATGAGGAGACCTTGGGACGCACCTTCGACATCGGCGGGCCGGATGTAATGACTTACCGGGAGATGATGCTGCTCTATGCGAAGGTCAGGGGCTTGCGTAGGTATATGGTGTCCGTGCCCGTACTCACACCCCGACTCTCTTCATATTGGCTCTATTTCATTACGGCGACCAGCTTTACCCTGGCTCGCAGCCTGGTGGACAGCTTGCGCAACGAGGTGGTCTGCGGTCCGGATCACATCGAGAAGGTGATTCCTCATCGCTGCCTGGGTCTGGAACAGGCCCTGACACGCGCCATGGCGAAGATCGAGAGTAAGGAAGTGCTGTCCAGCTGGAAGGACTCGCTGGTCAGCGGCACCATCCGAACCGATTACCTGAACTTTGTGGATGTGCCCGATTACGGTGTATTCAAAAATGTTCAACGCTTGGAACTGGTTGACCACGGCGAAGAAACCCGAACGCGGATCTTCTCCATCGGCGGAGACCGAGGTTGGTATCATATGAACTGGGCCTGGCAAGTGCGCGGTTTTTTGGACAAACTTGCCGGCGGGGTTGGTTTGCGTCGCGGTCGTCGACATCCGACCGAACTACGCATCGGGGACGCGGTCGACTTCTGGCGAACTCTTGTAACCACCGCCGAGAGAGATCGCCTGGTGTTATTCGCGGAAATGAAAATGCCCGGCGAAGCCTGGTTGGAGTTCCGCATCGACCGCACGGACGACCGATGGTTCCTGACGCAAACGGCAACCTTTCGACCTCGCGGTCTCCTGGGGCGCCTTTACTGGTACAGTTTGTGTCCGATCCATTTCTTCGTATTCAGGGGTATGGCCGAGGCGGTTGCCTACGGTCGAGACAGGAAGGGCAAGACCAAGGCCAAGAAAATACCGCAAACACATCGTGCCTGAAGCCTTGAGAAGCGGCAATTCGTCGGCTTCGCCGTTTCGGTTCCACGTTCACCCTGAACCTGTTTTTGAATATCCTTGTTGTCACCTGAATGCGTTTTGTTCTATGCTTGCAGATGAACTTCGAGTCTTCAGTGAATTTGTAAGAGGTGCTCTCTATGGACCGAGAATCCGGTTTTCCCATCCCCGGGTCGGACGCGGAGAAGGAAGCCTTCCATAAGCTCCAAGCCCGACTGCCCGACATCTACCGGCGGCTTGCCGAATCGCGCCAGGAGGCGCACACTACGATTGTGGTTCCTTCATTGACCTTGGACCGGGCGGAATTGGCTAAAATCCAGGGCACCATGTATTACGAAGAGCGTCTGTTGTGCATGCTCATGCTGTTGCGACGGCCCCGTACGCGTATGGTCTTTATTTCCTCCGCTAAAATTCACCCTATTATTACCCAGTACTACCTCAGTTTCCTGACCGGGATTCCGCTGGGTCACGCCATGCGACGATTGACCATGATGGATACCAACGACACCAGCCCCAAACCCCTGACCCAGAAGATTTTGGAAAGCCCCTGGTTGATGGACCGCATCCGCAAGAATATCGGCGACCCGCAACGCGCACACCTGGTAGTCTTCAACACCACGCCGTTTGAACGCACCCTGGCCGTCCGGTTGGGAATTCCCTGTTACGGTACCGACCCGGATCTGGATTACCTGGGTTCCAAGAGTGGTTGCCGTACCATTTTGAAGGATGCGAACATTCCGGTGCCCTACGGATTCGAAAACCTGACCTGCCGCGAGGATATCGTGGACGCCTTGGACAAGTTATGGACGCATGACCCCAACATCAAACGCGCGGTGGTCAAGCTGAACGAGGGCTTCTCCGGTAAGGGCAATGCCATGTACGATTATCGGCCCATCGCCGCATACCGCGACAGCGACGAGGCCGAGCGCAAGCAGGCCCTGGAAAATAATCTGGCGAATATGAAGTTCGAGGCCAAAGAAGAAACCTGGCCCAACTTCGAGCAGCAATACAACCGGTTACACGGCATCGTGGAAGCTTTTATCGAGGGCGAGAACAAGCTGAGCCCCTCGGTTCAGGCCCGCGTCAATGCAATCCAAGAGCCTCAGGTCATCTCCACGCACGATCAGATCTTGGGGGGACCCACCGGGCAAATGTTCATGGGGTGCAGCTTTCCGGCCAAACGCGACTACCGGCTGGTGATCCAAGAAGACGGCCGGAAGGTTGCCGAGGTACTGAGCACCAAGGGCGTCATGGGCCGCTTCGCCGTGGATTTCATCATGGTGCCCGACGGCAAGGGCGGCTGGGATCGCTATGCGATCGAGATCAACCTGCGCCGCGGCGGCACCACGCACCCCTTTGCCATGATGAAATTCCTCATCGAGGGTAATTACGACGAGGAACACGGCATCTTCGTTTCGTCCAAGGGTAAAGAGAAATACTATTTTGCCACGGACAACCTGTTGGACCCCAAGTACGTGGGCATGGGGCCGGAAGACCTGATCGACGTGATGGTCTTCAACGACCTGCACTTTCACTCATTCTTGCAAAGAGGCGTGGCCTACCATATGATCGGCGCCTTGAGCGAATGTGGAAAGTTGGGTATTACCTGCATCGGCGATACGCGGGTAGAAACCCATGAGCTGCACGAGCGCACTATCGAGGTCCTGGCCAACGAGTGCGATCCTGTCGGGCGGCAAAACCGCCTGGAGTATTACTTCCGGGCGCCGCAGAACTACTTCGATCGGGGGTTTTAAGAGAGGAAACAGGGTCGGCCTGGATTCCAGGATATCAGGTTTCGTTTCTCAACCGGTCTAGAATGATTTTGAGGTCTCCCAAACTGAGCATACTCAGTTCCTTTGAACTCTGAATCGGAAAGCCTTTGATTTCTTGTAAAAGCCTGATCGCGCCGATTAGCTCACCTTCAACCCGACCTTCTTCCCGGCCTTCTTCCCGACCTTCTTCCCGGCCTTCTTCCCGACCTTCTTCCTTAATCTCCCGGTAGGCTACGCTTTCTTCAATGGGGCTGAGTTGCAGCATAAAATCCCCAATCAATTTCGCAATTGGTCCAGAATGGTTTTGAGGTCTCCCAAACTGAGCATGCTCAGTTCCTTTGAACTCTGAATCGGAAAGCCTTTGATTTCTTGTAAAAGCCTGATCGCGCCGATTAGCTCACCTTCAACCCGGCCTTCTTCCTTAATCTCCCGGTAGGCTACGCTTTCTTCAATGGGGCTGAGTTGCAGCATCTTGACCAACTCCTCTCTAGTAATGTTCTGGAATCGCGCCGTGACGGCGTAGATCAGCAGGTCCATCAGCGTTCTCAATCGCTCTGTTGTTAAAGATAATGCTTTTATCTGGTTTTGCCAAGTGCCGATATGCTCATACAGTTCTTCTCGAGTTTTGGTGATGATAGGCCGCAAGACATTTAATTCGCCGGCATCCTCGCCCAGTTTTTTGAAGCAATCAACTAAATAACGGCGGCACAGTATGAGCGGATCGGTCTCTTCCCAATGGGCCAATGCTTCCGGAATACCCGGATCCATAGCCTCGTCAAGGAAAAGGAATACGATTTGGAACCGTCCCTCATCGCCGTTTAGCTCGTGGTAGGTGGCCAAACCACGAAAACCACGCCAGTAGATTCTCTTATCGAGATAGCCCTGGGCCTCGAAAAAGGTTCGGACACCGCCCTGCTGAACGCGGATCAGGATTCCGTCCAAACGTTTCTCGGTAGTTTTGATGGTAATGCTTTCAAAGGTATAGTCTCCATAGACCTCCTGGCCGATCAAACGGAACAAGTCCTTGGGCTTCTCTCTGAAAAATTCATAGAACAACTCGTCCGTCCGCATGCCTTCACCTCCAAAAAACGTCCATAGAGGGATACACTCCTACCCTGGCTCCGAAGCGCACCAATTACACAAATCCTTTATGGCCAGGCTTTTGCTGCCCTGCTTTTACCAGGTTGCTCGGCATCATACCCTGGCCGGCTCCAGAATGCCAGGACTTTTTTTACTAACACCCTGGCCCGCCAGGGCTTTAGGGCATTCGATCCGAAGAAAGACACAAAGAGTATAACCCAGCCTGAAAAACAAACAAGCCGCCTGATCTCCCGGGTGGTTGGTTGGAGAACCGGCGGCTTAGAAATGAGACGGGGGACGTGCTCGGACGTCCCCTGCTCAGCAAGCAGTAGATTGTAAAGGCTGGAAACCCGTCGGGGTCCGATATCGCCGAGGTTGAGGTTACGGCGGCTAAAAAGAGTGCGTCGGGTGTGCGATTCAGACCGGAGTTTCGATGAACGATTCAAAAAAGCTGGATGATTCCGACCTATAAACGAGCAAGCGTAATGGCCGGGGTGCTACGTTTTAGAATAATGCGAATGGTTATGGTTGGTTCGATATAAGGTTCGATGTCGATCACTTCAGGTTTCGGGGATGAAATATAAGGGTCCCGAATCACGAGTTCGGTGGAAGAGCCGGGATATAAAAGGTGGTGAGACTCTATCCGTTTGATTGAGTGACGTCTTTGTCGTCACACCAACCTATAGAGCAGTAACCATGCCACTTTTGGTCAGCCGGGACCTGTTGCCCGCGAACCCTTACAAGGTAACGGATTTCGGTAAATTCACAAACCCGGACAGATTCCCTGACTCGTGCCGACCTCATAAAATGACGTGCTCTGACGTGTCAATGACGCGCACATTGTCATGTCAGCCTCATTCACTGCTTTTCAATCGGGCGATTTCCTTCTGGTAGGCATCCATCACTTCTTGATATGCGATATAACCCAGAACCTTATCCGGTTCCTCCCTGGCCACTATCGGCAGGCGGCCGTAACCGTGTTCGGTAAACTTGACCAAGACCGTGTGCAGATCTTCATGCAAGTGCGCAACGACGATTTTGGTCATCACATCGTGAACAATCACCAAGTGGTTCAACTCCACGTCGAACATGGCCTCGCGGATGGTACCCAGGCTGAGCATGCCCGCCAATTTCCCTTCGCGATTGTGCACCACCAGGGGGAATTGGTAACGATCATCGCTGATGATTTTGCGAAGCTTGGCCAGGGTGCTGGTGATGTCCACGGTCAAGACCTCGGCCGGTTTATAGACATCGGCCAACTTGATATTACTCAACACCTCGAAACTGATATCGCACAGATGAGCCGGTGAATGGAACTTATCCTTCACCTGGCCGTGATAAATGGAATCACGACGGTTGAAGATCATGGCCAACACGCTCACCAGCATCAAAGGCGCCAACAGGGCGTAGCCGCCGGTCATTTCACTGGCCATGACAAGAGCGCCCAAGGGAGCGTTGGCCAATCCCGCGAAGAAGGCAGCCATGCCGAGGATGACAAATGCACTGATCGAAGGCGGCGCGATATTGGGAAAAAACTGCGGCTGTAACTGGTAGACCAACAGGCCCACCGTAAACCCGGTCAAACCGCCGATCAGCATACAGGGGCCGAATACACCGCCGGACCCGCCGCTGCCCATGGTGATGGACACGGTCAAAATCTTGAGCAGGATCAGGATGATGCAAAACCGGATCACCGGTCCCAAATCCGTCGCGGCGGGATCGAAATTCAAGGCCTCCTGCACATAGCCCATACCTATGCCCAGTGTTTGCGGAACCATCAGGGCGATCAGCCCCACGCACAATCCGCCCAAGGCCGGTTTCAAGATTCCGTTCAACGGCACCGCGTTGAACAACCGCTCCTTGATGCCGTGAAAAACCGAGACATAGAGCTTGCCCAGAGTTGCACAGGCAAAAGTAAGTAAAAGATAGAAGACCAGGTGAACGGGTTGAAACGTGATTTCGGGAATGGCAAAGATGACCGGACTCTCGAAACCGAATAAGTAGGGTGAGAGCACCAGGAACAACGAATACGCGGTCACCGCGGAAACCACCGCGCCTACCAGAGCCTCGGTTTCCACATCGTCCTGGTACAGCACTTCGATGGCGCTGACGGCGCCGCCGAGGGGGGCGCGGAACATGGCCCCGATCCCTCCGGCCGCGCCCGCCAGAATCAGCATGCGCCGGTCCCGAACCGAGAGGTGGAAACGTTCGGCAACCCAGGAAGCCAAACCGCTGCCGATCAAGGCAATGGGACCCTCGCGACCGCCGGAACCGCCGCTGCCCAGCGTAAAGCAGGTAGCCAGTCCTTTGATCAGGGGGACGCGCACCGGGATCTTGCCGCGATTATTGTGGAAGGCCCTGATTACGGCATCGATGCCGTGGCCCTCCGCCTCCGGCGCCCAGCGATGACATAACAGGCCGCTCAACAAACCGCCCAAGGCCGGTACCAGAACCACCAACCAGGCAATGCCCGCGTGCCGAAAGCCCAGGCCCAGGCTTTCCCCGCCGTCGATCAAGCCAAGTTGCTCGCCGGTCGGCTGCGGGTGAAAGACTTGCATCAATTGTCCCTGAAACCAGGTACTCGCAACTTCAAGACCATAGAGAAACAGCAGTGCGGCCAGACCGGCCATGATCCCAACTAAAAGGCTGAGGAGGATCATCTTGACTGCCGGATTATTGGTGAACCGTTTCCATAGATCCATAGAGTCCGACTCCAGCGGCTCCGTATCAGGTCTGTTCCAAGACGGTGTAGATTTCATCCGGGTTGGATGCCCTCAGCACGGCCTCTCGAACCGATCCCTGTTTCAAGGCCTGGGCAAACCGGGCCAACGCCCTGATATATTCCTTATGCTGGTCGGTGCCCACGGCGATCAACACAAAGATGGAGACGCTCTGACCGTCTAGAGCCTGAAAGTCGATGGGACGAATACTGCGACCCAGCACTACAATGCGTTCTGTAACCGCATCCACCCGCGCATGAGGCACCGCCAGACCGAAACCGATACCGGTGGTGTACTCTGATTCACGGTCCAGGATAGCCGCCAAAAGAGATTCCTCATCTTTGACCTGGGGGTTCCGTGCGGCAGCACAAACCAACTCCTCTAAAACAGCTTGTTTGGTGTGGCTTTCCAGAAGAACAATATTGTGGCGATGTATCAGGTCGGTCAGCGGCATCGGCTGCTCCAAAACACGGACGGCTGATATTTTAGTTTACCCCATCCCGATACCGCTCAAGCGAATTAACTTTTTTTGGTCCTGCCCGGCCCTAACCATCGAAATGATCTGTCGAAAGTAGAACCGGGTAATCCATGCAACCATAACAAGAAAGCCCGCGCAACGGCGGGCTTTCAGAGGATAAGATTTTCAATTCAAGCGGACGCTTGAAATCTGGTTACATACTCAACAGCACAGCGGATTTGATCTTGGCGATATCTTCTTCGCTCAGAATGATCTTAGCGCCGTCCCGGATCTGGTAGACCAACGGGATGCGGGTTACGTTGCCGCTCTTACTGAAGGCCGTTTCGCCCAACAGGGGGCTTTTGTAGTTGATCTGGTTGAACTGGTCTTGGACCTCGTCGACAATCCAGTGATCGGCAAAGTTAACGGCTTGCGCCATGATCATCACCGAATCGTAACCCGTGGCCGCGAAAATGCTGGGTGCCACGTGGTATTTGCTTTGGAACTTGTCGGAAAACGCCTTGATCTCGGGCTTTGAAGAATTGGGATCCCACTCGTAAGCGGTGAACATGATGCCCTCGATCATTTCCTTGCCCAACTCTTCCATGACATCACTGTGTACGAAAGCGGAGCAGGTGAAAATGTACAGGTCTTTCAGTTCTTCACGGCTGCGGATTTCTTTGATCAGTTCGATCAACTGATCGGTGTAGGCAGCCAAAAAAATGCCCTGGGGCGCAATGTCTACGATCTTATCGACAGCGGCCTTATAATCGGCTTCTTTGACATTGGGGCTGAATTTGACGACCGTGTTGGGGATGTCTTTACTGTTCTGGCGGGAGAAGCGCAGCATTTCCATGCTGATACCCTCGGCAAAAGTGTTTTCCGCCCGGACAACGAGGAGTTTTTGGATACGCATCTTGTTGAAGATGGTACTTGCCAGCTTTTGTGCTTCGAGAGTATCGGAAGGATAGTTCCGGAACACCCAGTCACCGCCCTCGGAATTGATCTCGGGCGAGGACGCGGAAGGAGACAGCAACAGAATGCGGTTTTTGTTGGCCAGTTCCGTCAGGGCAAGCGTACCGGCACTGGACGCGGGTCCGATAATCACGGAAACGCCCTTCTTCCTCAGGTTTTCAAACGATTGTTTGATGGCCTCGATGTTGTTTTCGTCCTCAACTTCATAAAAGAACTCGTAGTTCTTCATGGTTATCGTACGGATTTCGTCGGGAGCAAGTTGAATCGTCAATTCCTGGCCGGCCAAAGCCGCAATTTCCTCTTGAGCCATTTCGATCCCGGACTTGATCTGATAGCCGTACTGGGCGAGGCTGCCTTTTTCCGGAATGATGACCCCGACCTTGACATTCTCGGTATTGAAACATCCACTTGTCAGCAGCGCAAAGCCGATCAGGGCAAAAAATGTCACCACCCTCATACACTTCATGAATCGGACTCCTCGATGTAATTTACCCGTGTTACCAGCCGGTAATGAGCACCATATTCTAGCAGGGATTTCCTTTGAAACCAAGTGCATTACCGGGAACCGGAAATTGCCCGCGAAAAGGAACCGGCACGGGACCCGGCTCGGTCCTCGCCGGCCCGTGTCCCCATCCGCTCATCGGAACCAATCGCCTTGCTGATCTCTCTTTAACCTGCACAAATTAAAGTCTTTAGTCGACGCCGTGAAACAAGCTGGACTTGGGTTCGTAGAATAGATCAGCACAAGGGCAACACCGTTAGTTCCTATGTTGTCATCACCCTCCCCAAGCTTGTTTGCCGGCAAAGAGCACGAGTAAACATTGCGAAAAATTTCAGTAAGCAATGTAAACGGAGTGGTTCGCCCGCTCAGAAGCGCCCTAAAAAGGATACAGCTCGCGGTGTGAACCGCCGATGTGCCTCGTATAAAACCAGCCTGTTCCGCGTCATTTGTCCGGCGGGTCGGGGCATCATACACATGCAGCTCAGAACCGGGTCGCGATCCTTGTAACTCAGGATGTCCAGACGATCAACGGCGTGCCAGCCGCTGTCGGTCATTTCATCCAAAGCGAGTTGCAACCGGTCCGTGGGAAAGATAAAACACAAACGGCCGTCGCGCCTGAGGGCATGGCGCATATCCCGCGCGAATTCACCGATGCCGCCATGTAGTGTGTGCCTGGCTTCCGCTCTGGCCCTTACCTTGCTCAGTCGCCCCGTACCTGTTTCGAAATAGGGCGGATTGCACACCAGCAGGTCGAATTGACGCGGGCGCCAGGGGAAGAAACGCAGATCTCCCTCGATTAAGGTTACGGGAAGCTCGGCCAGATTCTGCCGGGCGAAACGAGCGAGATCCCGCCGGCGCTCCACGGCAACGCCCGTTGAGTGGTTCAGGCGTCGGGCCAAACCGTAGGCAATCACACCGCAACCCGTTCCCATATCACACCAACGCCGCGGCTGAAAAGCCGCGGCGTAGGAAACCAGAAGCCAGGAATCGGTGGTGTAGCGATAACCGTGTTCCGGCTGACTGAGTTCGGGCGGCGACCACTGAGTTTGCGACATAAACGGTCTCCCGGTCGGTCGCCGCCGCGAATGTTCTATTGATGCCCGGAGAAACGAAGACGCTCTACAGCGCGAGCCAGAGAGGCCTCAGCGCGCAACATGTCGATGTCTTCGGCCTTGGAGTCGCGACGCTGACGTGCGCGGTCCATGGCTTGTTTGGCGCGCTCCACGTCGATATCGCCCTTGGCCTCAGCGCTTCGAACCAGGACGGTTACACGGTTATCGGCGACTTCTACCAGGCCGGTCCCGCAGAGCATTTCCTCCCTGACGCCGCCGTCGTTCAATTCAAGTACGCCGAAATCCAGGGTGGAAATGAGCGTGGTGTGTTCGGGCAGAATGCCCAATCGACCAAGCGTTCCCTGTAGATAAACCGAATCTACCTGCCGGTTGACGGCCTCTTTCTCCGGGGTCAATACCTCTAATGTTAGTTTGTTCATTAGATCCTCGCCTTATTCGGCCAGCGTTTTGGCTTTCTCCAGGGCATCGTCGATAGTGCCGACCATGTAGAAGGCCGCCTCGGGAATATCGTCGTGCATTCCGTCCGCAATTTCTTTGAAACCGCGGATGGAATCTTCCTTTTTGACGTAAGTGCCCGGGATGCCGGTGAAGATCTCGGCAACGTGGAAGGGCTGCGAGAGAAACTTCTGGATCTTGCGAGCCCGGCTGACGGTCAGCTTGTCATCGTCGGAGAGTTCCTCGATGCCGAGGATAGCGATGATGTCCTGCAAGTCTTTGTACTTCTGCAGGATCTGCTTCACCTTGACGGCAACCGCGTAGTGCTCGTCGCCCAGGACCGTGGGGTCCAGCAGGCGGGAGGAGGAAGCCAGGGGATCCACGGCGGGGTAGATACCCAGCTCGGAGATCTGGCGAGACAGGTTGGTGGTCGCGTCCAAGTGGGCAAACGTGGTTGCGGGCGCGGGGTCGGTATAGTCATCCGCGGGAACGTAGATGGCCTGCACCGAGGTAATGGAGCCCTTGCGAGTGGAGGTAATGCGTTCCTGCAATTCGCCCATCTCGGTCGCCAGCGTGGGCTGGTAACCAACGGCGGAGGGCATACGGCCCAGCAGTGCGGACACCTCGGAACCGGCCTGGGTGAAGCGGAAGATGTTGTCAACGAACAACAGCACGTCGCGACCCTCTGCCTCACGGAAGTACTCGGCCGCGGTCAGGCCGGTCAGGGCTACACGGGCGCGGGCGCCGGGAGGTTCGGTCATCTGGCCGTAGATCAATGCGGTCTGGTTGATAACGCCGGACTCTTTCATTTCCTCGTAGAGGTCGTTGCCTTCACGGGTACGCTCACCCACACCGGCGAAAACGGAATAACCGGAGTGCGCCTTGGCGATATTGTTGATCAGTTCCATGATCAAAACGGTTTTACCCACACCGGCGCCGCCGAACAGGCCGGTTTTGCCGCCCTTCATATAGGGTTCCAGCAGGTCGATGACCTTGATACCGGTTTCGAACATTTCCAGGGTGGTGGACTGTTCTTCAAAGGAGGGAGCGGGGCGGTGGATGGGCCAATGCTCGGAGGCCTCAACCGGGCCCGCTTCGTCTACGGGTTCGCCGATGACGTTGAGGATACGGCCAAGGATCTTTTCACCGACCGGGGTGGTGATGGGTTGGCCTTGATCCACGGCTTCCGAACCGCGAACCATACCCTCGGTGGGCTCCATGGAGATACAGCGGACCTTGTTTTCTCCCAGGTGCTGTGCTACCTCGCCCGTCACCGTAATGTCGCCGTCGCCGCTCGGGTCGGGGAAGGTTACTTTGACGGCATTCATAATCTCGGGAAGCTTTTCATCGAACTCGACGTCAAGCACCGGGCCGATAACCTGAATGACTCTACCTTTATTCATTTGTGAATGGCTCCTTGTGATTCCTGCCGGCACTATAGCGCCGCGGCGCCGCTCACCACTTCGATGAGCTCCGTCGTGATCGCGGCCTGGCGCGCTTTATTCATTTCCAGGGTCAAGCGTTCAATCATGTCTTTGGCATTGTTGGTTGCGGCGTCCATTGCGGTCATGCGGGCCGCGTGTTCGGAGGCGCAAGATTCAAGCAGGGCCTGGTACAAGCGGGTCGTAATGACTCGCGGCGAGAGATCGTTCAAGATCTCTTCCAGACCCGGTTCCGCCAGGTGCTCGGGACCGGCGTTGGAGGTCTCCTCCTCTTCCTCGGGCTCCTCGGCCAGGGGAAGTAACTGCCACTCCGTAACATCCTGCACCAATACGTTGCGGAACTTGTTGAACAAGATCTGAACCCTGCCGATGCCTTCGCCGCTGAACGCCTTGACCAGGGTCTCGCCGATATCTTCCGCGGTGTTCATGGTGACATTGCGAAAGATGTTCTCGTATCCGTCCAGTACTTCAGCCTCGTGCTCGGCGAAGTAGGCAACCGACTTACGGCCGACGGGCAGGACCACGAAATGTTCCAGGCCGTCGTGACGGAAGATATTTTCGGCGTGTTTAAAGATGTTGGCGTTGAACGAGCCGCAAAGGCCTTTATCACCGGCGACCACAACCAGCAGGGTTTTGCCTTTTTTGGTCTGGTAGAGTTCGCCGTCCAGTTCCTGCATGCGGGCCAGGATGGAACGGTGCACGTCGAACAGGCGTTCGGCGTACGGGCGCGCCTCGGTAGCGCGCTCGGAGGCCCGGCGCAGGCGCGAGGCCGAGACCATTTTCATGGCCTTGGTGATTTGCGCCGTATTTTTAGTGGACTTGATCCGCCGCCTGATATCGATAAGATTGGGCATGGTTTAGGCTCCCATTTCCGCCTTGAATTGTTCTTTGAACGCGCTGATGGCCGCCTTGAGATCCTTTTCGACGTCGTCGTTGAGGGCGGGCTTTTCGGTCAGGGTGTTCAGCAATTCGCCGTGGTGTGCGTCAAGGTATTCGTAGAAGCGATTCTCGAACTCGCGGATGTGCTCCACTTCGATGTCGTCCAGGTGGCCCTTGGTGCCCACGTACAGGATGCAGATCATCTTGTTGACCGGCAGCGGTTGGTACTGACCCTGCTTCAGCAGTTCGGTCAGGCGTTTTCCGCGCGCCAACTGCAGCTGTGTGGCTTTGTCCAGGTCGGAACCGAACTGGGCAAACGCGGCCAGTTCGCGGTACTGCGCCAGATCCAGGCGGAGCGTACCGGACAGCTTCTTGACACCCTTGGTCTGGGCGGCGCCGCCGACTCGGGAGACCGAAATACCCACGTTCACGGCGGGTCGCTGACCGGCGTTGAACAAGTCGGCCTCCAGATAGATCTGACCGTCGGTAATGGAGATCACGTTGGTGGGAATGTAAGCGGAAACGTCACCGGCCTGGGTTTCGATGATGGGCAGCGCGGTCATGGAGCCGCCGCCCTGTTCCTTGCTCAGCTTGGATGCGCGTTCCAGCAGGCGGCTATGCAGATAGAAGACGTCGCCGGGGTAGGCTTCGCGGCCCGGCGGACGCCGCAGCAGCAGGGAAAGCTCGCGGTAGGCGGCAGCCTGCTTGGAAAGGTCATCGTAAACGATCAGTACGTGTTGGCCGCGATCGCGGAAGTACTCACCCATGGCCGCACCGGAGAAGGGAGCCAGGAACAGCAGGGGCGCGGGCTCGGAAGCGGTTGCCGTCACCACGATGGTATGCTTCAGGGCGTCGTGCTCTTCCAGCTTGGCCACAACCTGGGCCACGGTGGAACGCTTCTGGCCGATGGCCACATAGATGCAGATTACCCCGGTTTCGCGTTGGTTGATGATGGTGTCCAGGGCAACGGCGGTCTTGCCGGTCTGGCGGTCGCCGATGATCAGCTCGCGCTGGCCGCGACCGATGGGGATCATGGAGTCGATCGCCTTCAGGCCGGTCTGCATGGGCTCGTTGACACCCTCGCGGGCGATGATGCCGGGGGCAATCTTTTCGACCGGGTTATAGCCGTCGTTATTGATGGGGCCTTTACCGTCCAGGGGATTACCCAGGGGATCGACAACGCGGCCGACCAGTTCGGGACCCACGGGGACGGAAGCCAGACGCTTGGTGCGCTTGACCTGGTCGCCCTCTTTAACCTTCTCGGTGCCGCCGAACAGAACCACACCGACATCTTGTTCTTCAAGGTTCAACACCATGCCCACCACGCCGTGGGAGAAGTCGAGCAGCTCACCGGCCATGGCCTTCTCCAGACCGTGTACGCGGGCAATACCGTCACCGACGGCAATAACGGTGCCTACCTCGGAAACCTCGATATCGGCTTCGTAACCTGCAATCTGATCCTTGATAATGTTGCTAATTTCTTCGGCTTTGATATCCATGTCCCTCAATTCTCCTTAATCAGCTCACCGCGCAGTCGATCCAATTGAGCGCGGACGCTACCGTCGTATACAAAGCTGCCCACCTGGGCGACAGCGCCCCCCAGAATGGCAGGGTCGGTCGTGGTTTCAACCCGGATCTTCGAGCCCAACATGGCCGCCATGGCCTCGCTGAACTTCGCCACGTCATCGGGGCCGAGTTCGGCGGCGGTGGTCAGGCGCACTGCCTGAATATTGCGATGGGCGTCCAGGCGCTGAGAAACCGCCTCGGCCACGGGACCGATGATTTCCATGCGACCGTTGGCGGCCAGAATTCGCAGGAAGTTGCGGACCATGTCGGGAAGCCCCAGCTTCACGCCCAAAGCGGTCACCACCTTCACCTTGTCCTCGGCGCTGACGGTGACACTGGCAAACAGCCGCGACAGTTCGTCGTGGGCGGCAGCCATGCGGCAGAATTCCAAGAAGACATCTGCCTGATCTACAGCGTTTTTTTCGGCCAGGGCCTCGATCAGGGCCTTGGCGTATCGATTGGCAACTTGTTCGGCACTCATGAGCGCGCCCCCAGTCTAGCAGTGAAGTCGGTGAAGAGGCGATTGCGCTCGTCCTCGGTCATGCTGTCTTCGATGATGGTTTCGGCTTCCTTGACAGCCATGTCCGCCAACTGTTTCTTCAAGCCCATCAAGGCTTCGCGCTTCATGTTCTCGCACTCGGCTTTGGCCAGGGCCAGGATGCGTTCGGCATCTTGCTTGGCCTGGGCTTGCATGTTCTCGGTCTCGGTGGCGAGATCTTGCTTGGCCTGCTCGTGGATATCTTCCAACTGGTTGTCCAGGTTCGCCATGTTGCGTTCGATCTCGTCCAGCTTTTCCTTGGCGTCCTTCACCGATTTCTCGGCCAGTTCCAGCGAGTCCCGGATATTCCGCTCACGGTTACTGAAAAATTCGCTGACGCTCTTGCGCAACAGCCAGCCCAGGCCACCGAAGAAGATGATGACGTTGATGACCTTGTAGACCAGTTTCATCCACTTGATAGGCTCCACTTCGCCGCCGGCTGCAAGCACCGGCATGGTGAAGAAGAGCAGCAGCGCCGGGAGACATAATTTTTTCACTAAGATGTTCATTCACACAACCTTCTCGTCGTTAGGGGCAGCACATCGGTGAGCCTAGCTCGCACGTGAAAGGACCCTTGCGGCAATTCGCTCCGCAATCTGTCGCGTCTCCCGTTCCATGTCGGCCCGGGCGGTGCTCACCTGTTTTTCCAGCTCGGCCGTTACCTTCTGAGTCATTCCCGACGCTTCCGCACGGGCCGCGGCGATTTTTTCCTCTCGCAACGCCTGTGTTTCCTTCAACATCTCCTGGCGTTTGGCCTGAGCCTTGCGCCGTGCGTCGATCATGGCCGATTGGTAACGGGCCTCGCTTTCTTCAACGGTCCGCAGGGCATTTTCCCGGGCCTCGGCACCTTCTTTGATGCGGTGCGCGCGTTCGTCCAGCTTGGCGACCAGCGGCTTGAAGATCATGGTGTTCAAAATGAAGATCAGAACCAGAAAAATCCCGATAATGACCACGAGGGTCATGTTAATTTGCATCGGGTCGGGTAACCCTTCGAGAATCTCTTGCATAGATTTGTTGCCTGTTTTCCGAAAAACGTTTGCTTACACGCATCCCAAAAGCGCCAAAAAAGTACCATAGTTCCCATGGTGTGTCAAACCTAAACTGGACCGTAACGGTCCCTTATTACCAAAGGGCCGAAGCAAGGCTAAACCGCACATGGGACGCGGGTTCTCAGGTACTCGTCTCGTCGGCGCCCGCACCCTCCCGCCGGGCAATCAACTGTCGCCAGGGCCCTGTTTCCAGAACACCGTTTGTTCTGTCCAGATAGCCGACGTGGTGATCGGTAAACCAGTCCGGCAAAACATGCAAAGCCGCGCCGTTTTCCTCGAAAAGGTAGGGTTCGTGGAAATGTCCGACCAGGATGCAGGTAACGCCCTCGGCAAAGCGCGCGCGGGCGAAACTTTCCAGGGCTTCCACGGGCAGGCCGAGGCGAAAAGCATGGTTGGTCTGCTTCAGTTTGAGCTTCATGTTATGGGCAAACTTGGGGCCGTAGGGCAGAAAGCGTACAGCGTTGCGCACCAGTGCGTTTTTGCTCAGCCGGCGGAAGCGCAGGTACTTTTTGTCGGCCCGATTGATGAGGTCGCCGTGCACGAAGAGGATGTTGCCCTCGAGATGCTTCGCACCGTCCGACCAGGTGAAACAGTTGCGGTTGCGGCGCACCATGTAGAACTCGCGATTGCCCTCGATATACCCCACCGAAGCGCTTTGCTTGTAGGCGGCGCACCATTCCAGGAAGCGGCGCTGAAGGGGCCCCTCATAGCGGGGCAGCGAAACCCAGAGGTCGAAAATATCTCCCAGGAAGACCACGTCCTCACCGGTATCCCGCAAAGCGTCCAACATTTCGAAGAACGGCTCGTGGTTGTCCTGGGCCCTGCTCACATGGGCATCGGCAACGATAAACAAAGGCATCTCCCCACGCCCGGTCGGCGTGCCCGTTACTTTATATGATACCGTCCGACGGTTCAACGACAATCGCGGGTCCGGATTACAGTAGGTTTGAAAACGAAGGACGGTTCAACGCTCCCCGGTAGACAAGACACCTTTTCTCAGTCATGACACCTTCTGAGATTCAAACAGGGGCACCATGCCCGGGGCTTCAAATTGTAGAACACAAAAACACAACATTATGTTCGGAAATGACGCTGCCCGTACCTGAAAATGATGTTCGATTCCCCGGAAAGGGACAATCCGGAGCTAAAGACAGGCTATAAATCTCCGGCTTGATGCTTTCGCGATTTTATTTCACAACTTTCGGCTCGGATTCAATATCACCGCGTTCAGAGTCGCCCGCGCTTTTTTAAGAATGACAACCCTAATTGGGTTTCGGTTGGGCAGTTTTCCGCGAATAGGACCGGTATGCTGCCGACTGACCGGCATTATTCCCGGGAATGATACTACCTTCGAACCCTGCGACCGGTCCTATTCCTGGGAATGATACCGTCTTCAGCGTTTCAAGGTAGACCTTTTCCCGGGAGAAGGCCCCCGAAAGAGACAAAAAATGGTTCGTTATGTAAAAAAGTTAATGTTTTTCATCAGAAAACTCAACACGACATCTTTTCCGGATGTATTTCAAGCAACACAGCACAAATCAAGAGGGTCAACGAGACAGGCCCGGAATCAAGTTCGAAAAAAGCCTCAAAAGTACTCCTGGTTGATCAGCTTTCCATTTGGATTCGGTCGGTACCTCGGTTCCGTCAGGGTGAAGCGGGCTTCGCCTGTCGGGCAGTACTAGGCAAAACCGTGTCAGCATGAGAAAATGCCCGTCAAGAGAGCATGGTTCTTCGCGGAAAGGAAACAGTCGCCTTTTCTGCTTGTCATCCGAACCCGGGAGCTTGCCCGATGAATCTGTATGGGTTATTGCTTTACGTGCTTGCCGCCGGGATTTGGACGGCCGGGTGCCTTGCTCTGACAGCGTGGTTTGCCTTCACCCTGTCAAGGGATCATTCATGATGCTGCTTCTATTGATCATCGGCGGTTTGTTCACCGCTCTTATCACACCGGTTATCTGCAGCCGGTTCCCCAAAAAATGCGGTTATCTCTTGTCGCTTCAACCCTTTGCGGTTGCGCTGTATCTTTTGCGGCATGCGCCGTCCATTACCGGCGGGGAACCGCTTCGGTACAAGGTGGAATGGCTGCCCTCCCTGGGTTTATCGCTCTCGTTTTACATAGACGGGTTGGCCCTGCTGTTCGCCCTGATGGTGTCGATTATCGGCGGCGTCATTCTGATCTATGCCCGGCCCTACCTGGGCAAGCACCCCGATCTCACCAAATTTTACGTGGTCCTCCAGATCTTCATCAGCGCCATGCTGGGCGTGGTGTGTTCGGGTAATCTCTTGGGGCTGTTTGTATTCTGGGAACTCACCGGCATCACCTCCTTTTTGTTGATCGGTTTCGATCACGAAAAGAAATCTTCCCGCACCGCCGCCTTGCAGGCGTTGTTGATTACCACGGCGGGCAGTCTGGCCATGTTCGCCGGACTGCTGATCATGGGTCAAGCCGGCGGTTTCGAACTGGAAACCCTGCTGGCGGGTGATGGTCTGCAACGACATTCCCTTTACCTGCCGATTCTGCTGCTGGTTTTAGCCGGCGCATTTACCAAGTCCGCCCAGTTCCCGTTTCACTTCTGGCTCCCGCGAGCCATGGCCGCACCCACGCCCATCAGCGCCTATCTGCATTCCGCCACCATGGTCAAATTGGGGGTTTTTCTGTTGGCGCGCCTGTATCCGGTTCTGGGTGAAACCGCTTATTGGGAATTGCTTTTGATGGGTTTCGGCGGCGCCACCATGATCATGGGCGGGTGGCGGTCGCCGTTCCAGGACGACCTGAAAGCCGTTTTGGCTTATTCAACCCTGAGCGTACTGGGGATGCTGGTCTTCGCGCTCGGCATGGGCGGACCTTATGGTTTGACGGCCATGGTTTTATTGACCCTTGCCCATTCACTCTACAAAGCGCCCCTGTTTCTGGTAGCCGGGAATCTGGACCATGAAACCGGCACCCGTTCGATTGCAGCGCTGAGCGGCCTGCGGGATAAGCTGCCCCTTACCTTCGCCGTCGGCCTGACGGCCTCCGTGTCGATGATCGGTTTGCCGCCGACGCTCGGTTTCGTGAGCAAGGAAGTGCTCCTGGAGGCCGCCTGGAAGCATTCTCCGCTCGCGGTGACCGCGATTACGGTAACCGCAATCGGTTTGGTCGCGGCCGCCTGGACGGCCGGCCTGAAACCCTTTCGCGGTCCGCCGAAGCCCACGCCCCGATCGCCTCACGAAGCACCCGCGCCCATGTGGTCCGGCCCGCTCGTGCTTGCCCTGGGCGGCCTGCTCCTGGGAGCGGCGGTAGGGCTGCTGAAACCGCTGTACCAGGCGGCGGCAAGCGCTGTTTCCCAGGATACCGTCGCCGTGTCGGTAAGCCTATGGCACGGTTTTACCCCGCCGCTGTTCACGAGTATGTCGATTCTGCTGATGGGCGCGGTTGTGATTGCCTCTTTCGATAAGCTTTCCCCGCTGATGAAACTGAGCCTTCACTTTGACAGAATACGTCCTTCCCGGATCTATCTGAAGTGCTTCGATGCCTTGTTCGCATTTGCCGCGCGCATCACCCGAATGGTCCAATCCGATTCGCTCGGCGTCAATCTCAGCATTATTCTCTGGACCTTCCTGCTGCTGGGCGGCGGGGTTCTGTGGCGTCTGGGCGGTCTCCCCGGACAAGTGACCTGGGAACCGAAATGGCTTGAAATTGTCCTGGGCTCGTTGATGGCGGCGGCAGCGCTGGGGGCTGTCTTCGCCAAGGCATTCATGGGCTCGGCCATTCTGCTGGGTATGGTGGGTTTTTCCATGAGCGCGGTGTTTATGCTCTACGGCGCGGTCGATTTGGCCATCACCCAGATCGTGGTCGACACCCTGACCGTATTGATGCTGGTGCTGGTGGTCCACAAGCTGCCTCACTTCAAAAATCTGTCAAGGGCGAGAAACAAGCTGCACGATGCAATTCTGTCCATATCGTGCGGCCTTTTCGTGACTCTGCTCATCCTGAAAGCCGAACAGGTGGATTTTCAGCAGAGCATTTCGGTTTTCTACAACGACCATTCGGTTCCCGACGCCTACGGTCGCAACATAGTCAACGTCATCCTGGTCGATTTCCGGGCCCTGGATACGCTGGGCGAAATTACCGTTCTGGCAACGGCAGCGATGGGCGTCATCCTGTTGCTGCGTGGGAATAATGATAAACGTGGTGGAGAAACATCATGAAGAAACCTTCATTACTCTTGGAGATGGCGGCCCGTCGCCAGACCCCGGTCCTCCTGATCGTGTCCTTGTGGGTGCTTTTTCGCGGACACAATCATCCCGGCGGCGGTTTTATCGGCGGCCTGCTGGCGGCCGGCGGCTTGGGCTTTTATTCTCTTACCTATGGACCCAAGGCGACCCGTCGCTATATGCGCATCGATCCGATCCGCCTGATCGGTATCGGCTGCCTGACAGCCTTGGGCGCCGGGCTTATGGGGTGGTTGGGCGGCCTGCCGTTTCTCACCGGCATATGGACCGATCTGCCGCTGATCGGCAAGGTGGGCACGCCGCTGCTGTTTGACATCGGCGTTTATCTGACCGTCATCGGTGCAGCGGTTTCCATGCTGCACGCATTCGAGGAGGCTTGACCATGGAACCTTTCTGGGCTGTTATTGTGGGCGTGTTATTCGCCGCGGCGGTCTACATGCTGTTACGACGCCACCTGGCCAAACTGGCGATCGGTCTGATTCTTCTCAGCAATGCGGCCAATTTGCTGATCCTGTCGGCTCCGGGCCTGGTGCGCGGCCGACCGGATTTTGTACCCGAAGGCGCGCAGGTATTGGGCCCCGGACATGCCGACCCCTTGCCCCAGGCGCTGATTCTTACGGCCATTGTCATCGGTTTCGGGGTTCTGGCCTTTTTTCTGGCTTTAATGCGGCGCGTTTTCCTTGAGGTCAGCGATCTCGATGTGGAGATGTTGAAGGAGTGACGCCATGAATCCGCATCTGGTTCTCCCACTCATCATTCCGCTTGCTACAGCCATGATCTTGTTCGTGACGGGCCGGCGAGGTAACAGGGCCGCCGTGATCGGCCTGATCGGCTTTGCGGGTCTTTTCGGCGCCGGCGTCTCCCTACTCATTCGCGTGGCTTCCTCCGGGATCATGGCGACCGGGCCGGGAAACTGGTCCGCGCCCTATGGGATTACGTTGGTCGCCGACAATCTGAGCGCGCTCATGGTCGCGATTACCGGACTCATGGGTCTTATGGTTTTTATTTACAGTTTATACGGCGAGATGCGGGGTAACGATGACGGTGGTTTTTATGCCCTCTTCCACGTTTTGCTGATGGGGGTTTGCGGCGCCTTCCTGGCCGGCGATATCTTCAATCTCTACGTTTGGTTCGAAGTCATGCTGATCGCCTCTTTCGTGCTGTTGGCCCGAGGGAGATCCCGCTTGGAGATGATCGCCTCCGTCAAGTATGTGGTCATGAATCTGGTATCGTCCGGCATCTTCCTGATCGGCATCGGCCTGCTCTATGCCAAGGTGGGCTCCCTGAACATGGCCGATATTGCCGTCAAATTGAGTGAGTCGGAGGCCGATGCCCGGCTGGTGCTTTCTACCGGCATGCTCTTTTTGGTTGCTTTCGGCATCAAAGCGGCGGTTTTCCCGCTCTATTTCTGGCTGCCGTCTTCCTATCACGCGCCGCCGCTTGCCGTCTCGGCCATTTTCTCGGCCTTGTTGACCAAGGTGGGTGTCTATTCGCTCATCCGCACCTTTACGCTCATCTTCAACCAGGACCAGGCCTTCAGCAGCCGGCTGTTGCTGGTCATCGCCGGTTTGACCATGGTCATGGGGGGACTGGGGGCCATCGCGCAAACCGACATCCGGCGAATCCTGTCGTTTCACATCATCTCTCAGATCGGCTACATGATCATGGGCCTGGCCCTGATGACACCGCTCGGGATCGCCGGGGCGATGTTGCACATGGTCCACAACATCATCGTCAAAACCAACCTGTTCCTGATTTCGGGGATCATCGCCCACCACGGCAGAGGCGCCTATCGGATCGAGCAGTTGGGCGGTCTCTACCGGCACAAACCCCTCCTGGCGCTGCTCTTTCTGGTACCGGCCTTTTCGCTGGCCGGCTTTCCCCCGCTCTCGGGATTTTTCACCAAATACCTGCTGATACAAGCCGGCCTGGAGACCCGGAGTTGGCTGATTTCGGGTATTGCGCTCGCGGTGGCCATGCTCACCCTGGTGTCGATGACCAAGATCTGGAACCACGCCTTTTGGAAACGCGCTCCGGAGACTTTCGAACCGATGAAGACCCCGGTGCGTCTGTGGCTTCCCGCCGCAACGCTGGCTTCCCTGTCGGTGTCGATCGGTCTGGCCGCGGAGCCCATCTTCGAGTTCGGCAGACAGACAGCGGGCCAATTGTTGGAGCCCGAGGGCTATATCGAGGCCGTCTTGGGAGGTCGATGATGAAAAGGCTTCCTTTTTTGGTGCCGGCTGTAATTCGTTTTCTCGTGCTGTTCATATTTCAATTTGTGCCGTTCTACCTGGCGACCGTAGTGCGGGCGAATCTGCAGGTGATGGCCGATGTGATCTCTCCCGTCAGTTACGCGCGGCCGGCAGTGCTGAAGCTCCCGCTTTCATTGACCAAGCCCGACGCGATCTTCATGCTGGCCGGACTGATTACCATGGCGCCCGGCACCGTGTGTCTGGATGTGTCGGAAGACCGAAAATACATGTTTGTTCACGTCATGTTCTACAACGGTGAAGGCGTGCGCAGGGATCTGAAGAATCTCGAACGCCGCATAGGAGTCCTTTTCAATGAGTGACGCTTCGTTACAGTTGGTAATTCTGATTTCATTGGCCCTTCTCCTGGTTGCGGCCTGCCTGGCTTTCTTCCGGATGATCAAGGGACCCCAATTAACGGATCGGATGATAGCCCTGGATCTGACCAGCATGGTGTTGCTGGGCTCCGTCATGATCACCGCCGTTTATTGGAAAAACCCCCTGTTCCTGGATGCTTCCATCATCCTGGCCATGGTGGGGTTCCTGGCAACTGTCGGCATTTCGCGCTTCCTGGAACGTAGGAGGGTCAAATGAATACGGTAATCGCCATTTTCTTTCTGACGGGTTCAACGGTTATTCTGTTAGCTGCCGTAGGCGTGGTCAAATTCAAAAACACCCTGCTACGCCTCCACGCGGCAGCCAAATCGGCATCTTTCGGCGTCATCTTGTTGACTTTGGGCGCGGCCGTACACTTCGTTTCTTCGGGAGATTGGATACTGCTTGTCACCCTGATCGTGGTGGTGGTGCTGGTGTTCATTAAAACCCCGGTAGCGGGCCAGGCCATAGCCAGGGCCGCCTACTTTCTGGAGGACAGCGAAATGTGGAAGAGTCTGGAGCTGGATGAATGGCACGGAAAAGACAAATCACCGCAACCCGCCGGAGAAAAAGAGCGGGGGGCATAACCCCGGCTGCCTTGTAATAACTCGCGAAATGCGGAGGGTCGATAGACAGACACCGGCACGCGTGCTAAATTACCGTTACTCGACCTGACAAGGAACAGATAATGCCGGACCCCAAAGAGCTTGTTCAAGCCCTACGAGAGCAGACGACACTCGAGCAACGCGAGATTATTCGCGATCAATTCGCCGCCTTACCCGCCTCACTACATGAATCGGTCACCCAAGATCTGATCGACCTGTTGGGTGATGTCGAAAATACCGACAATATCACGCGCTCCTGGGCGCCCATTCTGCTGGGAAAAATTGGGACGCCCGAGGCGCGAGAGGCGCTGCTGGACCGATTGTCGAGAGACGAATCCCATCACGTACGCATGTGGATTTGCAAGACTCTCATCCGCGATTTCACCGGAGATGATCGTATCGGACCTGTCGCGGATTGTTTCGACAGGGAGCAAACCAAAGAGATTCGCATACAGATCGCCCGCGTCCTGGCCGAATCGGGGAGTCCGGCCGCGGTCCCCAAACTCATCGAGTTCCTTTCCCAAGAAGGCAGTGATGACGAGGAAGTGATCCGTGCCTACGGCGCCGACGGCTTAGGTGCCCAGAAGGCACTGGAAGGTGTCGAACCACTTGGTGTGCGCTTGTTGGTGGAAGATTCCTGGACCGTGGCGATCAAAATCATCCACGCCCTTGTGTCTATTGAGGATGCCGGCGCCGTACAGTATTTGTGTGAGCTGCGGCAAGGTGAAGGCCTTCACGAACAGGTTCAAATCGCCGCCCTCAAGGCCCTTGCCCAATTAGCGCCGCCCGAGGACGATAAAGCCGTTGAAGTCATGCTGAACTATTGCTGTGCGCCGCAACGAACGGTGGCCCTGACCGCCGCGGACAGCTTGATCCGGTTCCTCAAAGAGACAGCAGCGGAAACACTGGTCAATTTCGGACTTAGCCAAAGCGATCCCGCCTTCATCGCCCGCATCGCCGATGCCCTGCGCATGATCCGCGGTGATAAAGTCGTAGCGTTGTTGAAAAACGCGGGTAAGTCGCCTCAAGAGAAAGAGGCTGCCCGTGCCCTTTTGGAACAGATCGGCGGGGCTCAGGCCGTGGGCATTTTGGTGGATCAAAGGATGGCGACACTGAACCAGGCCCAAAGCCGTGTTCAGGATTTCGACAAACAGGCGCTGGAATTGTTTCACGACACGGTGGAGGAAGCCAAACGCGGTTTTAAAATCTCCCTCTTCATGAGCACAACCATCTTTATCATAGGCGTCATTCTTCTGGCCGGCAGCATCTACCTCATGCTCAAGGGCGAGGACACCGCCCAAATACTGGGCGGGGTCGGCGCCCTGAGCGGCCTGGGAACCATTTTGACCATGTTCTACAAGGGGCCCATGGAAAAGATCGAAAGATCCGTCGCCAATCTGGTCCAGACCGAGATCGCCTTCCTGGGCTACATCCGTCAGGTCACCCAAATCACGGCCATGTTCGAGCGGGAATACCTTTCCGGAGAGGCCTTCGACCTGAAGGATCTCGAAGCTTTGCTGAACTATACCGAAAACGCCATGAAGGAGACCATGCCGCTGGTCAGTCTGTACACGGCCCGGCGCGAGAACAAGGATAGGAAATGATGACAAAATCGGTTGTTCTTTCTCGGTGACTACGGGATTCACGGTCAACAAATCCGTTCCAGTTCCGTTAATATGAAAGTGAGGTCGGCTGCATATCCAGGGAGGAGTTGCCTTGAAGAAGCTGATGAAACGGTTCGCGGGGTTTACGGCTCTGGCTTATGTGGTGCTTGCCGCGCTGATGCTGACCATTTCCAATTGTGCGAGTTTTGATTTTGAGATGAAACCGGCAAAGGTAGACGCCATCTTCGCGGAAAAATCGCATCAACCCGATTACGTCACCTACCAAAACGGCGAGCGGTCGATGCACTATGTCGCCGTGGGCGATGAAAGCAAACCCCTGGTCTTGTTCGTTCACGGTTCGCCCGGAAGTTGGGACGCTTTCGTCAGGTACATGGGCAACGACAATCTGCTGGCTCGGGCTCGTATGGCTTCCGTGGACCGTCCCGGCTTCGGAAAATCCGGCCGCAACATCCCGGAAACGTCCATGGAACGCCAGGCTGCCGATATCGCAAAGATTCTGACCGAGGACAAGACGGGGCGCGGTGCAATCCTGGTGGGGCATTCCCTTGGCGGGCCCGTGATCGCCCGCATGGCCATGGATTTTCCCGAAAAAGTCGCCGGCCTGATTTTGGTGGCGCCCTCCATCGACCCCGAACTGGAAGAGGTTAAGTGGTACCAGGTCCCCGCGGAATGGTGGATCTTCAGCTGGATGATTCCCAAAGTCCTGCTTACCACCAATCGCGAGATTCTACCCCTGAAGGCCGAGCTGCAAAAGATGTTACCGCTGTGGCGGAACCTGCGCATGCCGGTCACCGTGATTCAGGGCGGTAAGGACCGCCTGGTTCCCAAGGAAAACGCGGACTTCGCCGAGAAGATGCTGGTCAATGCGCCGGTGGATATGGTGCGCATTGCCGACATGAATCACTTTGTGCCCTGGAACCGGCCCGACCTGATCGAAGCCGCTATTCACAAACACCTGGACGGGCTGGAAACGGTTCAGATCACCGGAGAATAGAGTATCGGATGGTGCCCAGGAAGGGACTCGAACCCCCATGGATTGCTCCACACGGACCTGAACCGTGCGCGTCTACCAATTTCGCCACCTGGGCACGTTCCGATTGTTGTGTTTGCGTCTGCTCCCTCAAAGGAGGGGAGTTGGTGCCCAGGAAGGGACTCGAACCCCCATGGATTGCTCCACACGGACCTGAACCGTGCGCGTCTACCAAATTTCGCCACCTGGGCACTCAGGCGCGAGACCCAATAATACTAGATTTTTCTTAAAGTGCAACCCTAAAATTCAGCAAAAAAACGAGGATTACCATTGCTTTAGACATCTTCGGCCACCCCCCCCGACAGTCGGTCGTAAAGGAATTCTTTTTCGCTGAAAACAACCTTTCCCGTTAACTAATGACCCAATAACGCCGACCTAACAAAGATAAGGGTTTTCCCGACAGCCTCCCCGTGCTATAAAGGCGTTGGAATCATTGGGAGAGAATGGGATAACCCGACAAACACGGCTCGATGACAACTGGATATCTAAACCGATGCTAGAACATTTAAGTAAGCTGCCCAGACGGTCCAAAAAACTGGTGCTTGCCGGAATCGACCTTGGGCTTCTTTACCTTGCATTGTGGCTTTCGTTTTTCATTCGGCTGGAAACCTGGTGGCCGGTCGGCATTACCGACAACCTGGAGATCATGATTCTGGCTCCGTTAATCGCCTTGCCGGCCATGTACCGGATGGGCCTCTACCGCGCCGTTATTCGCTATATGAGCCCGCGCTTCATGATGCCGTTGCTCAAGGCCGCGGCCATGGCGTCCATGGTGCTGCTGATTCTGGTGGCCATGACCCAGGCGATTCATGTGCCGCGCTCGGTCTACGGCATCTACTGGATTCTGGCCGCCGGACTGATGGGCGGGATCCGCATCCTGGCTCGGGAAATCCTGCCTGTCTACCAGGAACCGACCAAATCCAAGACTAATATCCTTATATACGGCGCCGGCCAGGCCGGGACCCAAATCATGACCGCCATGCAGAAAAGCGGCGAGTACCGCGCCGTGGCGTTTATCGACGACAATCGGGAAATCCACGGTTGCGACATCATGGGTTACCGGGTTTACGGTCCTCACGAACTGCCGCGTCTGATTGAAACCTACGCGATCAGAGAAATCCTGTTGTCCATTCCCTCCGCGCCCCGTTCCCGGCGCCGTGAGATCATCCGCCAGTTGGAACCCCTGCGCCTGGTGGTGAAGACCCTGCCCGGCATCCGCGACATCGTGGCGGGCGAGGTGAAGATCGACGATATCCGCGAAGTGGGCATCGAGGATCTTCTGGGCCGCGACGCGGTAGCCCCCAGTCAAGACCTCATGAAAGCGCGCATCGCCGGTAAGACGGTGATGGTTACCGGCGCGGGCGGCTCCATCGGCTCCGAACTCTGCCGCCAGATCGCCTCCGTGGGACCCGAAAGGCTGGTTCTCTTTGAACAGAATGAGTATGCGCTTTACCAAATCGAGAGCGAGCTGAGCAAGCTCTTCCCGAAGAGGGACATCGTCGCCGTTTTGGGCGATGTGACCGATGCGCCGCGTGTCAACGCCGCCATTCGGGAAAACCGGATTCACACCATCTACCACGCGGCGGCCAATAAACACGTCCCCATCGTCGAGAAAAACTGCGCTCAAGGCGTCCGTACCAATATTCTGGGCACCTGGCGACTTGCCAACGCGGCCCGCGACAACGATGTGGAAACCTTCATCCTTATCTCCACCGACAAGGCCGTGCGACCCACTTCCGTCATGGGCGCCACCAAACGCTTCGCCGAGCTGATCTTGGAAGGATTGAGCGGCCGGGGCCATGGAACCTGTTTCACCATGGTGCGCTTCGGCAATGTGCTGGGCTCCTCCGGTTCGGTGGTGCCGCTGTTCCGCGAACAAATCCGCAGGGGCGGGCCCGTGACCGTCACCCACCCCGAAATGACGCGTTATTTCATGACCATCCCCGAGGCGGCGCAACTGGTTATCCAAGCCGGCGCCATGGGCAAGGGCGGCGATGTCTTCGTGCTGGACATGGGCGAGCCCGTCAAGATTATGGACCTTGCCCGGAACATGATCCGCCTGAGCGGCCTGACCGTTCGCGAGGGCAACAACGGCGACATCCCCATCGAGTGCGTGGGCATGCGGCCGGGCGAGAAACTTTACGAAGAACTGTTGATCGGCGACAACACCTTCCCCACCAAACACCCTCGCATCATGCGAGCCGAGGAAGACGCGTTGGACTGGAACACGGTTCGCGGTCTGGTTTCCGATTTCGAAGCCGCCCTGGCCAATCAAGACGAGGCAGGCATTCGCCGCTTGCTGATACGCGGCGTCCACAGTTACGGCGCCGTTCACAATCCGCCCAAAAAGCAGGAAGTCAGGCGCCCTCTGCCCAATACCGGCGACGCCATCCAAAGTTTTGCCTGAGGCTTCCTTGAAAGACCTTTTCATCTTCGGGTGCGGGGGCCACGCCAAGGTCGTCAGCGCGGTCGTTGAGGCCGAGGGCGTCTACCGTATCGCGGGTTATGTGGAAACAGAGGTCACGGCCGATCGGTTCTTGGACCTGCCGCGCATCTCCGAGAGCGAATACCTGGCGAAACACAAGCAAACGCCTCTGTTGGTGGCCGTCGGCGAAAACGCGATCCGTGGTCAGGTAGTCCGAAGACTGACCCTGTCCGGCGGGCTCACCTACCCAACGGCGGTCCACCCCTCCGCGGTGATCCACCCCAGTGTTACCCTGGGTCGCGGCACGGTGGTGATGCCTCACGTCACCATCAACCCGGACAGCCGGGTCGGCGATTTCTGCGTGATCAACACCAACGCCGTATTGGAACACGATTGTCGCCTGGCCGACCTGGTTTCCCTTGCGCCGTCCTCCACGGTTTGCGGGGGTTGTACTATCGGTGAGGGCGCCTATATCGGCGCGGGCGCCACCATCATCCACAATCGAAACATCGGCGCCTGGAGCGTCCTGGCCGCGGGTTCGGTTGCCACGGTCGATTTAGGGGAGATGGTCGTGGCGCGAGGTCTACCCGCCAGGGTCAAGCGTCAAAAACAGGCCGACGAGCGCGTTTTGTAGCGCCGGGCCTGAAAGCCGTATGAGGTCGAGTCAGCACAAAAAGTAGCGTGAAAAAGCCCGGGCGTAGAAAGACCCTGGAAGGGAACACAAGGCTCGGAAGTCATAATCAAAGTGCTTACCGGCATGGCCCGGGTTTATTCGCGCCGGAGGAACCCATGGCCGGGGAAGTTGCTTGTAGGCACGGCCCGAAGGCACCGGGCGCCGTGGTGCATCAAAAAATCTCTGGGGCCGTTGCCTTCGGTTCGGGAGTCATCTATCACGTTAAGTCTTTGTCCCACCGGCGCGAACAAACCCGCCCCCTGCTCTTAAGCACGCTTGGGTAACTGCAACCGTCATGGTTCCAACGATTAACCGTCCTACGGGCGGGCTTGTTCACGCTACGTTTCGATCTCGGATGGCCATGGTCAGGCGGCAGGTGGTGATCAATTTCTCATCCTGGGTGATGTGGATCTCCCAAATATGGGAGGTGCGACCCAGGTGGATCGCCTCGGCCACGCCTTCCACCCAACCGTCCCTGGCCGAGCGAATATGGTGGGCATTGATGGCCTGGCCCACGGAGAATTGCTTTTTTTGGTCGATCAGCAAATAGGAAGCTGTCGATCCCAACGTCTCGGCAAGGGCCACGGAGGCGCCGCCGTGCAACAGGCCCAGCGGCTGGTGCGTGCGACCGTCCACCGGCATGCGGGCGCACAGCCGCCCCTCAGTCGGCTCCAGGAATTCAATACCCAGGGCCTCCATGAGCGTATTGGGGCTCATGGCATTGAGTTGCTCGGCGCTTAAATCGAAATGCGGATTCGTCATATAAACCTCGGGGCAAGCCTCAAGCTGCATGCTTCAAGCCGCAAGTGGTTTGCTGTTCTTTTTCCACAGCGGCTTATTCTAACCCGGCTGTGAGGGGAAGCTTAGTAATAAACCGCCGCTTCCGCGATGTTGGTGATGTCTATAATCGCGTGATAACCTTCCGCCGTTTCCGGGTATGGGTGACGGTCGCTTGGACGTTTTCCTCCATGGTAGCCAAACTTCGATCCAGGGCTTCCAGCATCTCGGGTGTTTTTTGGCTCACATTGAAATACAGGTTTCCCCGCAAGGCGTCGCCGCCGGCCACATTCAGGTCGAAGATCAGGTGATCGATTTGTCCCAGGAACTCATCGGTCCTTGCATCCAGGGAGGCCGAACCCTCATCGCGCAGCACCTCTACCAGCTTACGGGCCCCCTCGGGTCCCGAGGCAAAACCGTATATGGGCGCTGTCGTGTTTCCGCCGCTGAAGCGCGCGTCAATTGAGTGATCGCTCGGTCCGGCGTCCAGACTGTCCAACATACGGTGCATCCCCGCTTCCGAACGGGAGAAGAAGATGGTGTTCTGCTCCATGGCGAAGTAGAGAACTTCGCCGTGGGGATTGTCCGGGTCGGTGATGTATTCGCGGCCGTTGTGTTCGAAGACATGGCCGCCGTCGCGCAGGCGCCATTTGACGATCCGGTAGCCCAGGTTCAGCAGGTTGTTGTAGATGGAGATGCCGATCGCGCCGTCGTAACCGCGGTTGTCCAACTCGTAGGCCAGTTCAAATTCAACCGGCAGCATCTTCTCGAAGTCTTTGCGGGTGGATTTTTCTTGCCAATCCCGGAAGAATCGGGGCATGCCCGAGTTCTGGATTTCATTCATGCGGTTGGTAAAATTGGTGGCAAAATTGACCATGGTTTCATCGCCCTCCTGCACATACACTCGGAAGAACATGTCGGTATCCTCGTGTAAAATGGTGGTATCGGCAATGAATTCGCCCTTTCCGGTCAACCACAGACCTGTACTCACCGACAGAATGACCATCAGCAGGATCATGGCGCCGCATCCGATAAGGCATCCTTTCAAACTACAACCTTTCTTTTCCATGACAGCTCCAGCAATCGGTTCTCTCCCCCGATTAAACCACAACCCATATTCCTAAAGCGAAAAAGGGAAGGAAATTGGCGCGGTTTTCCTCGTAAAATAACACAGGGGGACTGTTGTTCAGTGATCCTCATAAGGTTTTTCCTCATCGCATCGATGCTGCCGGTATTCGCCGGTGAGGGCATCCACTTCAACTATGAGCGCATCGCCCTTGCGCAGGCGCTGGATGAATTGGTGCGCACTCACGGCACGCCCATCCTCTTTCGCAAGCGACAGCTCAAAGACATTACCGTATCCGGTGAATGTCGCGAATGCTCCCTGGCCGATGCCCTGGATCGTTTGCTGGCCGATACCCGCTTCGGTTGGCAGAAAGTGGGCGAACAGGTGGTGATTACCCGGCGCGAGGTGAAACCGGGCGGCATTCGGGGCCGCATTCTCCATGCCGAAGATGAACGCCCGCTTGCCGGGGTGGACATCTACCTGCTGCATCCCGTCGCGAAAAACGGCTCCCAGCGGGTGTACCACAAGACCCGCAGCACGGGCGACGGCAGCTTCTCCTTCTCTCGCCTGAAAACCGGTCCCTACGGCTTGCGCGTGGCCGCCGCCGGCCTCAGTGAATTCCAACAAAAGGACATCGTGGTAGAAGAGAACATGGTCTGGGACCTCACCGTGCGCGTGACCGAGGTCGGCGTGGATGTTCGCGAGCGGGTGGTAGGCCCCAGTTCCTATCAACTGCTGGCCGAGGGCCCCGCACCGTTCCAATACCTGGACAAACGCCAGATCGCCGAACTCCCCCACCTGGGCGACGACATCTACCGCACCGTGAAACCATTGCCCGGCGCCGAAAGCGACGATATTGCCGCCACCTTCCGCGTCCGAGGCAGCCGTTCCGACGAGGTACAAATCCTCCTTAACGGCATGGAACTGTACGACCCCTTCCACATGCTCGAGTTCGGCGGTCTGTTCAGCATCATCGACCCCGAAGTCGTGGGCAACCTGCACGTGATGACCGGCGGCTTTCCCGTGCAATACGGCAACCGCATGAGCGGCGTCTTTTCCATGCAGACCTCGGAGCCGCGTGAAAACCTGCACGAGGTGGGCCTGAGCGTGAACAACGCCCGTTACCGCACCGAGGGCACCTTTGCCGAGGGGCTGGGCCGCTACCAGTTCTCCATTCGTCGCGGCTATGTGGAAATCTTGTTGGACCTGGTGGACGATGTGGAAGACGTGCGGCCGGTTTACGGCGATTCAGTCGGCCGCCTGCAATATGCCCTGGGCGAGCGGCACAATGTAACGCTGAACTTCCTGTTGAGCCGCGACGATTTCTTTTTTGCGGAAGACCCGGGCGAAGAGATCGGCGGCTCCCACGACAACGATTATTGGTGGTCCCAGTTACAGACCGCCTGGAACGATCGCGTTTCCTCGGACACCACCTTCTATCACGCGGAGATTGCCCATCGCCGCAACGGTTTCGATCAGGTCGGCAGTTTCCAGTTTTCCCTGGCTGACTTCCGAAATTTCCGCTATCGAGGCATCAAGCAGGACTGGGAAATCAGCTTTTCGCCCCGCACCCTGCTCAAGGCCGGTTGGGATTGGCGCGAGGAAGAAAGCCGCTACGATTACAGCGGTTGGTATCGCTACACCTACCCGTTGATGGGAACGCCGGAGGACCGCCGGCAAAACCAACTGCGGCCCGAGGGCCGTAACCTGAGCGCCTATGCGGCGATTCGCCGGGAACTGACCCCGCAACTGACCGCCGAACTGGGGTTGCGCTACGATAACCAGGACTGGCTGGATGCCGCCAATGTCAGCCCGCGCCTGAACATGAGTTATCACCCCTCCCGCCGGCTCAGCCTGCATCTGGCCGGCGGCCGTTTCTACCAACCGAAGGGCACGCATGAGCTACAGGTGGGCGACGACGTAACTGAATTCACGCGGCCGGAATACGCGGATCAACTGCTGGCCGGAGTCCGATACCACTTCGGCAACGGTGTGGACTTGCGCCTGGAAGCCTATTTGAAAGACATGAAGGATCTGAGCACCCGCTACGACAACCTGTTTTCGGTCATTTCGGCGGTCCCGGAGTTCGAGGAGGACCGCGTGGCGGTTAACGCGGAAAAGGGCCGGGCGCAAGGCGTGGAGTTGTCGCTGCACTACGAACCGACCGGCGCCTACTCGTGGATGTTCGCCTACACGCACTCAAAGGTAGAAGATTGGGCGGAAGGGGCCTGGCTCCCGCGCAAATGGGACCAACGACATACCGCCGGCCTCACTTTCAACTACCGGCGTCCCGGACGCTGGACCTTCAGTTCGGTCCTCAGCTACCATTCCGGCTGGCGCGCCACCGATTACGAACTGCTGCCGCCCGATGAGACCAATCCCTTCTTCCGCATCGAGGTGGGCGACTGGTACGCGGGTAATTTCGGCGAGGTGCAGCGGTTGGACCTGCGCTACACCAATGAAACCTTCATGCGCAACGGGAAGGGGTTCCGCTATTTCTTCGACGTGGCCAATGCCTTTAACAGGGAAAACCCGCGCGGCTACGACGAGATCGATGTCTACGTGCCTTATGACCGCCCGGCCTTTACGGTGCCGGACACCGACGACGGGCTGCCCCTGCTGCCCACCTTCGGCATGTCCTACCGTTTCTAAAACTCGCGCGAGGGGAACCACCAACACATCCACCCTTTTGAGTAGATTCAAAGTCGGAGGCCGCAAGCCCTCCTTTTGTTTCGCGTAAGATAAGAGCCGGCCCGCCCGGCCGTCGGGTTATTTTACTCAGTAGAAGGATGCGCCCGTTCGTCTATCGATGTTTTTACTCAGTAGTAAGGATGTGCCCCCTCGTCTATCGAGTGATTTTGCTTGGAAGAAAGGTCGGCCCGCTCGGACATCGAGGTATGCTGTATAGAGATCGATGGACCCGGACGGACATCGGCGTTTTGGATCTCGAACTACGTTGTACGAACCGGTAACAGTGCATAAAAAATTCGAAACATCGTTCGACCCCGGTGCCAATGCTTGTTTGCATCCGAATATCTCCATGGTCAACCGGGTCGATCGAGATATCGGGCGAAAAGAGGGTTGTCCCCAGGGGACAATGCTTCTTTGAGAATCCAAAGCCCCATAGACCCGGAGGTCGAACCACCTCCAAGGAGAATATGGGGTTATCCCGGCGTGACCAACCTTGTTCCGATCCCAATACGTCGATGTTCAGAGGGGTAGACCTGGATATTGTCAAAAATATGCAGATAGGAACGGTGCCTTGATCTCATCCCCAATCGCACCTTTGATAATCTTGACACAACCATCCGGCGGTGTCAGGCTCGCATAGGCAAGTCGCAATCATATCGATAGAAAGGAATTAACCGCCCTCTTCGATGACCTTGCGCGCAATTTTGTCGATGGCGCCCGGTGCGACCAGTTTCAGCCAGCGCCCGAGCTTGCCTCGCCAGGTCATGATTTCTTCCCGCTTCCTTCGGGCCGCTCGGTCGATGATGATGCGGCAGCAGGTTGCCACCGGCATGGTTTTGTTTTCCTTGACCAAATCGTTGTCGGCCATACCGCCTCCGGCATCCAGGCGCGTGATCTCCGTGGAGACGAAACCGGGGCAGATCATGGTGACCGAAACACCGGTATCCATCAACTCGATACGCAGGGAATCGAAAAAACCCATCATGGCGTGTTTACTGGCCGCGTAGAAAGTGCGGGTGGGGACGCCGGTTACGCCGGTCAGGCTGGCTATGCCTACCAGGCGACCTTTGGTTTTCTTCAGTTCGGGCAGGGCGTAACGCGTGCAGTAGACACTGCCGTAATAGTTGACCTCCATGATGCGCTTCATACCCTCCAGGTCCTCGGCGTCCTCGAAGCTGGTCCACATACTGATGCCGGCGTTGTTGATGAGCGTGTCGATGCGACCGTATTCCTGCAAGACCCGATCGATCAACGCCCTGCATTGAGTCTCCTCCACCACATCCGTGGCTACCGCAATAGCTTTGGCGCCTTTTTCGATGCAGGCTTGGGCCACATCTTGCAAATCCTCGGCGCGTCGTGCGGCCAGGGCCAGCCAGGCGCCCTGATCGGCCAGTTGAAGGGCCAATTCGCGGCCGATGCCGCTGGATGCCCCGGTAATGACGACGACGTTTTCATGAAAAACTTGGGAACTCATGTAAGCCTCCTAGCCATCTATCTTTTCTTCGAATCCTTTCGCCGGTTCAGAGATACTATGCAGCCTGGCTCGACCGGTTGCCTGATCCCTGTGTTTTGACAAGATGCGCGCGGCTTCTCGGGTCAGGATCTTGCTGTCCATGGATTTCGAAACGACGGCTTGAATGCCCATAACCTGGAGGTTTTCTTGTTCCAAGCCGCCGCCGATGCCCGTGGTTAGGATGACGGGCAGGTCCGGCCGGATGGCGATCAGTTTCGCGGCCAATTGTAACCCGTTCATACGCGGCATGACATGATCGGTAATAACCAGATCGATGGATTCCGGCCGGGCGCGGAAGCGGTTCAGGGCCTCTACACTGTCCGTTTCCGCGGTGACCTCGAAACCGGCGTCTTCAAGCACTATACGTGCGGCCCGAACAACTTCCGCTTCGTCATCCACAAGGAGGATGTTGGCATGGCAGAGCTCGGGCGCTACTTCCGGTTCGACGGATTCCACCTCCACGCTGCCGCGATGGGGCGACAGGAAAATCTGGAAGCAGGTTCCTTCCCCCGGCTCGCTTTCTACCGTGACGGCGCCGCCGTGACTCAGGATGATGCCGTGAATGACGGCCAGACCGAGCCCGGTGCCTTCCCCGACGGGCTTGGTGGTAAAAAAGGGTTCGAAGATATGTTCAAGGGTGTCCGGCTCCATGCCGGGTCCGTTGTCGCTAACGCGCATGCGAACGAAACGGCCCACGTTCAGGTCGGGGAATTTCCGGGCGTATTCCTTGCTGATTTCTACAGAGTCAAGTTCGATACCGATGCGACCGCCGTTTTCGCGCATGGCGTAGAAGGCATTGGTGCAGAGATTCATAATCACTTGTTGCATTTGCAAGGGATCGGCCAGCACCCGGTCACCTCGTTGCGTGGGCCTGTAGTCGATGATCACATTGCGCGGGCGGGTGGCTTGCAACAGGTTAAGCGTTTCCTCGATGATATCGGAGAGATAGACCGGTTCGCTTTTACGCACGGAACGGCGGCTGAACGTCAGTAATTGCTGGATTAAATCCCTGGCTCTGCGCGCGGCCAGAAGCATGTGTTCCAAGCCGGCTTTGACGTCTTTCTCGGGCGGCATTTCCTTGAGCATCATCTCCGAACACCAGATGATCGGGGCCAGGACGTTGTTGAAATCGTGGGCAATGCCGCCCGCCAGGGTGCCCACGGTTTCCATCTTCTGAGCCTGGATGACCTGGGCGGTCAACTGGTCGCGCTCGGCTTCCATATCTCGGCGTTGGGTGATATCCACCGCAAAGGCCACGAATACCGGTACCGATTCCATGGTGGAAGGCTGAACATAGACATCCACGGGATAGGTGGTACCGTCGCGGCGGCGGTGTTCGACGGTGAAAAAAACCTTTTCCTTGCTTTTGTCATAGAGGGGTGCAAGCAGTTCGCGGTAGTTTTCCGCGTCCAGGTCCGGGATCAGGTCGGGCGGGGTCATGTGGGACAGTTGGGCCTTGGTGTAGCCCAGATTCTCACGGGCGCCCCGGTTGACCTGGAGAAATTGGAGGGACCGGGCTTCGAAGATATAGATCTCCTCCAGGGATTCGTCCAAGATCTGGTTGAAGCGGCGTACGCGGTCGGCGATGCGTAGGCGCTCCCGCTCGTTGTGGAAGGCGCTGATGATGCCGGCGCAGGTTTTCATATAGGGTTCCAGGTAGCGCACCAGTTGCCGATCGTAGCCGGCGGATCTGCCGCAAAGGGCCATGGCGCCCACCAGGCGCTTCCCGTGCAACAGGGGCATAAAAGCAACCGTTCGGCAGCCCGGCGACGGTGAGCAAATGGGTTCAAGGAGGGTGAGCGTCGCATCGTTTTCGAAAACGGCCAATCCCCTATCGAGCGCTTGTCGAAAGACCGCGTTCAATTCAGAAACGGGAATACCTTTCCCCGACTGGCGCTCTCTGCCGGTACTCAGCACGTGTAAATGTCGCCCGTCGCCTGAGTCACGGATTTCAGCGACCATGCAGAAGTTGCTTTCTGAAAGGTGGGCGGCTTGCTTGACCTGTTCGGCGAAAACCTCGTCTGCATCCGCGGCTTCGATAAAACGCGACTGGATGAGCCCGATAGCTTTCAACAATTGTACATTGCGACTGCGCATGGTTTCCAGCAGGCCGGTGCGTGTATTGATGATGCGTTGCTGGATGATGGTCATCGTCCCCATGACCAGCAGCCATAAAGCAATGACCACGTCGCGTTGCGCCTCCAAGCCGTCTTTGAACAGACCGGTTGCATAGGCGGTATAGTGGAGTAAAGGAAGTGAGAAGGCATAGACCAAGGGCAGGCTGCCGGCGTCGGCCCGATCCTGGTCGCGAATCCAGGTGGGCATCTTGTCGGTCACCTGGGGCGGAGCTTTGACACGCGTACCCAGGATAAAGAACACATAGGGCAAATACCAGAATATGTCGCCTTTGGAGATGTCGGGCAGATCGATCATGCCGATGTGATGAAGGGCCTGTATAAAATCGATAAGACCCCAGGCAGCGGTGCTTAGGCTCATAAAGAAGTAGATGGTCTTCCAACTCTGTGAAGATGCCTGGGTCATGAGCACCGCAAAGCGCATACAAAGAAAGAAATCCAAGATCACGAAAAAGAAGAAAGAGGGAATACTGGAGTCGTAATAACCCAGATTGAAGGTTGCGGGCACGAATACGAAATACAGAAACAAGGCAAAGGTCAAGAGAAGCGGCGCGGCGCTCTGGTTCCAGCGGAAGGTGCGCGAGAATTTGCCGGATCGCGGCGTCGAAGGCCGCAGCCCGGCGGCTCTCAATTGAAATCCATAAAAGAACAGGTAAAAGATGTCTCCGACAAAGCTGTAGCTGATTTCCTCCAGGGAAGGGATCAGGTACATCATCTTCAGGAAGATCCAAACGATGTAGGACCAGCCCAGGTAGAAGAAAAAGTCGCGTTCCCGGCGGTAGCGGAATCTCAATCGGGCATCGGCGGCCGCTACCACAAGGAGGCTGAATAAGATCAGGTCCAGATGGTAGTCAATGAAATAAAGAAACCTCTCTTCTTCAATGATCGGGAAGATGTACAGTAGCGCCAGGGTAAAGAAAATGGATGCGGAAATGCGAAACAAGGCATCGAACAGCAGTAGTTTCCAAGCCCGGCTGATGCGGTGAAACAAAGACGGCATGACGCTCACTTACAAAGATGTTTTGGATAGCCGGCAAGATCGATCGAGCGAGTATTTTGAAGCCCCTAGCCGGTGGTGCAAATCCATTATACGGCAATAACGGGGTTTTTCCCTGCCGCGACTCGATTCAGCCCTTGAAAAGAAGTCAGCGTGCATGTCGGTTGGAATTGTGTCATGGATCACTTTGCCCGTTGCACTATTGGGGCCGGGCAGGCATACTATGCGGAATTTGGTCCGCGCGAATTTCATGCGCGGTGTCTTGGCGCCCGGCTTAGGGCTGCCGTTTAGGAGGTCACGATGACGACAAACCTGTTGGAAGAATTGGAATGGCGCGGCATGCTGTTCGATAAAACCGAGGGTGCCGAGGAAATGTTTGCCTCGGAAGAAATCGTGACCGCATATATCGGCTTCGATCCCACGGCGTCCAGTCTGCATGTGGGTAATCTTTTGGCCATCATGGGCCTGGTTCACCTACAGAAGGCGGGTCACCGACCGATTGCCCTGGTCGGCGGCGCCACCGGCATGATCGGTGATCCCAGCGGCAAGTCCAGGGAACGAAACCTGCTGACCAGGGAGAAGCTGGATTACCATGTCAGTTGCATTCGCGAGCAGTTGTCTCGCTTCCTGGACTTCGACGATTCGCCGACCGGCGCCCTGTTGGTTAACAACGCGGATTGGATCGGGCCCATGAGCTTTATCGATTTCATGCGCGATGTAGGCAAGAACTTTTCGGTAGCCGCCATGATGAACAAGGAATCGGTCAAACGCCGCATCAGTGAGACCGGTATTTCGTTCACCGAGTTCAGTTACATGGTCTTGCAAGCATACGATTTCTTCCACCTGAACAAAACCTACGGCTGCACCCTGCAAATGGGAGGTAGTGACCAATGGGGCAATATTACCGCGGGAACCGACCTCATTCGACGCCTCGGCGACGGCGAGGGCGGGGGCAAGGCTCAAGGCATCGTCTTTCCCCTGGTAACCACGTCCACGGGGCAGAAGCTGGGCAAGACCGAAGAGGGCGCGATCTGGCTGGATGCCGAGCAGACATCGGCCTACAAATTCTACCAGTATTGGATCAATACCAGCGATGTCGACGCGTTGCGTTGGCTTAAGATATTCACGACCTTGCCTCGCGAGGAAATCGAAGAGCTGGCGGCCAAACAGGCAGAAGCTCCACAAGCGCGTGACGTACAAAAGCGCCTGGCCGAGGATGTAACTCGGCGGGTTCACGGTGACGATGCCCTGGCGGGCGCGATCAAGGCTTCCAGGGCGCTGTTCGGGGGAGACCTTTCTGCCTTGAGCGGCAAAGCCATCGGTGAAGTTTTCGAGGATACGCCGTCTACCGAACTGCCCAAGGAGCGTTTTGAAGGCGAGGGTTTTCCCATCCTGAATCTGTTTACCGAATGCGGCTTGACCAAATCGAACGGCGAAGCGCGACGATTGTGCCAGGGCAACGGCGTGAATCTGAACAATCAGCGCGTCAGTGATGTCAAGAAAACCGTGACTTTGTCCGATGCCATTGAAGGAAAATACATCGTCCTTCGCAAAGGCAAAAAAGCCTACCACCTGGTGAAACTGCTGCCTTAAGACAACATAAATGGAGCGTGATACGGTGACAAAAGAGTTTGTTCACGAGCCCATCCTGCCCGAGCCTACTGAAGAGAACGGTTTTATAAACCAGGCGGGCAAGACGGTCACTTTTCTACTGGGTACCGATTACTTTATCGGTGCGCCGCATACCAACGAACAACGGGTGGCCATTACCCCCGCCCAAGCCCATCAGTTGAAGAGTTGGTTGGCGCAATTGGGTATCGATCTGAAACTTTATGTAGTGCGTGACGCCGGGCTGCGCGCCGGTTTCCCCGACAGCGATTATGAAGCGGCGGGCGCCCGAATCATCGGTTTGGAAAAGCTGCCGTATATGCATGACCACCCTCACGTGGTTCATGCACTGAAAGAATCGACAAGTTACGAGGCGACCATCCCCGGTCACTTTCTGCGTATCGGCGCCCTGCATTCCGGTGACTTCCGACCCGATTGCGGTCTGGCCGAAGTGTTGAAGAAGGGTAACTACAGCGCGGTATTCGACGGCTCCGCCGTGGGTGGCTTTGCCTACAAGACGGACTTTCCCATCAAACCGTCCTTCAGGGTGCCCTTGCGATCCAGTATGAGCGTCTACGCGGGCTGGCTGGCCGGTGAGGACGTGGGCGACGCCCTTGGCGAACGCGGCGAGCGCGTGGTGATTTCCGGCGGCGGCGTGGTCGGCACCAGCGCGGCCGATGTCTTACTGGAGAAGAACCGCGACCAGCTGTCCGAGATCCTGATTATCGAGAAGTTTCCGGAACGATGCCGTCAACTGGAAGAACAGTACGCGGAGTACGGCAACCTGGTACGCATCAAGGAAGGGACGACCATCGAGGACGAAGATTTGCGCGGTGCGCGCGGCCTGATCCTGACCATTTTCATCCAGGGCAGCGGGGCCACGCCCAAGGTAACCAATACCGAGCAGATCAAACTGATGGCCGAGAACGGCCATGTTGTAGATGTTGCCATCGATGAGGGCGGAGGCGTTCGAACTCCTATGGATGACAAGATCGATCCCCGTACGCACAAACCCTACGTGGTGACCATCGAGGATATCAAGCACGCGGTGGCGTCCCTGGGTAAGGGATTGAGCTATCACGCGGATAACCATATGCCGCGCCGGCGTCCCCATCAGGCGTCCATCGAGCACGGTCGCACGGCTTTGATGTACCTGGCGGCCCTACTCTATTGCTGCGCGGCGAAAGACGGCACCGAGGGGGCCTTGAAGTACATCATGGACCAGGATTATATCGAGGAACCGAAGTCCATCTTTGCGGCCTTGATTCTGGATCTGAAGCATGGGCTGGCCTTTTCCAATATGAACAACGTGACCGGGGTCTACCGCCATGTTTTGAAGAAGTCGGATGAGATCCGGCAGTTCCTGGTGGATAACGGCGTGACCAATCTGTTTGTCTGATCCACGGCTATATGGGCGGTCTCTCGGCCGCCTTTCAACCGGTCAGCCGATTTGCCGAAAAACACTGCCGGCATGCCCCACAAGGCACAACTGGATCACATGTCTTTCCGGTAATCGCATCGGATCGCCGAGGAAAAGTAACGTAAACAAGCGCACCCGTAAAACGATCTATCACCGGGACATCCAACTTTGGAGTATCGATGACGAGCTTACCGGCATGGGGTGTGTTTGTCTGCGTCGGGGGAACCCAAGACCCACGCCATGCATTATTAAGTCTTCCGAAGGCAGGCCCCTCCGCAACTTGATCGCATGCACCGGCCTTCGGTACCGCGTCTTTCCCGATCCCAGGTATTGGTTTGTCCGGCGCGAATAAACCCCCACTTTGCCAATAAGCACATTTTATTCAGCTTATCAGGTCAATATTCCGACTTCAGGTCTTTTTACGTGGGGGCTTTTTCACGCTACTCCGGAAGAGGCCTCGCAAAACGGGTGCGAGGCCTCCGCGGTCCAATCAGCAGATGTAGGTACAGTTCAAGGTACAACCGGCGTTGGAACAGAATGCCGCCGCGGTGCAGTCATCGGGGTTGGCCGTGTCGCAATTCTGATAACCCGTGCACTGACGGTACGAGTTAAACCCGCCTTGGACCTTGGTCTCTTCCATATCGGATGTTGTGAAGCTTTGGATCTTGATTTCACTAAGGGATAGCTTTTTCATTGTAGCGTCCTCTCAATTTGATGAAGTTATTTCAGTTAATGAAACGACTTTATTCTAACAGGTCGGTGTGACCTGTCAATTGACAAGAATCACACCGCTCTTGAATCTCACCCTGAGATCGCAACGGTTCTGACAACGGCCGCCTTTGTGCTGCAATTTCCCCCGCCTGAATCCCCCATCTTCCGTTCCTAAGCACGCGGCGCCGTTCTATAATCGGCTGACAACAACTCCTCGGGATGGAGATTTGGAGGCGGCGTCCATGATTCTCATAGTTGACGATGATGATTCGGTTTGCACCTCCCTGGCCCTTCTGCTCAAACAGGCCGGTTATCGCACCCGGTCCGCCCATGATCCCGGGGCGGCGCTCGATCGGCTTTCCCGTGGGCATTTCCAACTGGTGCTTCAGGACATGAATTTCTCGCGCAATACCAGCGGCGAAGAGGGGTTGGCTTTGCTGGCGCGCATCAAACGCGAACATCCTCAACTCCCCGTTATTTTGATGACCGCGTGGGGTTCCATCTCCCTGGCCGTCAAGGGTATTCAGGCCGGCGCCTCCGAGTTCATCACCAAACCCTGGACCCATGAGCAGATCCTGGTCGCCGTCAAAACCGTTCTGGGACTGACCGCTGCCGGCAAGGGTAAGGGCGAACGTCTGAGCCGCGCCCAGTTGGACCGGACCTATCATTTCGACAAACTGATCGGTGAAGACCCCAAGTTCCTGGAAATCCTGGAACTCATCGGTCGCGTGGCGCCTACCGAGGCGCCCGTGCTGCTGACCGGGGAAAGCGGCACCGGCAAAGAACTCATCGCCGAGGCCCTGCACCGCAACAGCCGGCGCGGGCGGGAAGCCTTCATCAAGGTGAACCTGGGGGGTATGCCCGTCAACCTGTTCGAGAGCGAGATGTTCGGTCATGTGAAAGGCGCATTTACCGATGCGGGCGTGGCGCGCAAGGGCCGCTTCGAGGTGGCGCACAGGGGCACCATCTTCCTGGACGAAATCGGCGACCTGGAGGCGTCCTGCCAGGTGAAGTTGCTGCGCGTGCTGCAGGACCGCAGCTTCGAACCGTTGGGCTCCAGCACATCCAAAACCGTGGATGTACGCGTGATCTCGGCCACCAACCGGCCCCTGCACGATATGGTTGCCGCCGGCGAGTTTCGCGAGGACCTGCTCTATCGGCTCAACCTGATCGCTGTCCACCTGCCCGCGTTGCGCGAGCGTCCCGGCGACATTCCCCTCCTGGCCGATCACTTCCTCAAACGCATCGGCCAGGTCTACCGCAAAAGTAATTTGTCCTTCAGCGAACAGGCCGTGCGGTCCCTGGTCACGCGCGACTGGCCCGGCAATGTGCGCCAACTGAAGCAAACCGTGGAGCGCGCCGTGCTGATCTCCGGTCGCGATGTCCTGGAGCCGGACGACTTCCAGTTCGCTCCCGAAATGAGCGCCGCCGACCGCACCCGCCTGCCGCCCGTGGGCAGCATGACCCTGGAACAGATGGAACGGGCCATGGTGGAAGACGCGCTCAAGTACCACGACCGCAATATCAGCCGGGTTGCCGAATCGCTGGGCCTGAGCCGCGCCGCGCTTTACCGCCGCTTGGAAAAGTACGGCATCGAACCATGAGCATCAAAACCCGCTTCTTCATTTACCTGTTCACGTTTTACGTCCTGGCCGGCGGCCTTGTGGTGGCGTTCCTGGCCGAGCGCGTCTGGCTGTTGGTATTGGCCGAGGCCGGGTTGGCCCTGCTGCTGATCTTCGGCATTCGCCTGATCCATCAAATCTTCGGTCCGCTGGAGGTTCTGGCCGAAACCACCCAGATGTTGCAGGAAAACGATTTCACCACGCGGGTGCGGCCCATGGGCCGCGATGAGATGGACCGCTTGATCGACATCTACAACCGCATGGCCGAAAGGCTGCGGCGCGAGCGGGTGGCCAACCGGGAACAGGCGCATTTCCTCAACAGTGTCTTGGAGGTTTCGCCCGCGGGCATCATGACCTTCGATTTCGAGGGCCGCATTGCCACGGTCAATCCCAGCCTGGCCCGTATGTTTCAGTTGGAGGCCGAGCGGATGATCGGCCGCTCCCTGAAAGACCTGGGCACTCCGCTCGCCTCGGCATTGGCGGAGGTGGAGCCTGACGAGGCCAAAGTGATTCCCTTCTCGGGCCGACGTCGCATGAAGTGCACCCGCGCTCATTTCCTGGATCGCGGACACTACCGCGATTTCATCATCATCGACGAACTGACCGAGGAGTTGCGTCGTACCGAAAAGACCGCCTACGACAAACTGATCCGCATCATGACCCACGAGATCAATAACTCCGTAGGCGCCGCCAACAGCCTGCTGCATTCCTGCCTGCAATACCGCGATCAGATTCGCGAGGAGGATCGCGAGGATTTCGAAACCGCTTTGAACGTGGTCATCTCGCGCACCGAACACCTCAACAGCTTCATGGCCGACTATGCCTCCGTGGCCAGGTTGCCGCCGCCCCACAAGGCTCCCACCGATGCGCCGGCCCTGGTGCGTCGCGTGGTCCGCCTGCTGGGGCCGCAACTGGAAGCGCGAAACATCGAATTACACGAGGTGATGGAGAGCGCGCCGCCGGTGATTGCCTTGGACGCCCAGCAGATGGAGCAGGTCCTGCTGAACATTCTCAAAAACGCGGTCGAGGCGATCGGGAACGAGGGGACTGTCACCGTCCGTTGGCTTCAGGAGGAAGGACGCCCCGTACTGGTGGTCGAGGACAGCGGCGGGGGCATTTCACCCGAGGTGATGTCGTCCCTGTTCACCCCCTTCTACACCACCAAACGGGAAGGCCAGGGGATTGGATTGACATTGATCAGCGAGATCTTGAACCAACATGGTTTTGACTATTCGCTGGAAAGCCCGGAGGGTCTGCCGACCCGCTTTACCATCAGGTTCTAATGAGGAAATTCACAATTCGATCACTTGAGTAAATCAGTTGGATTGAAATAATTCACCCGGTTTGAAGAGATGCCGGCTGTATCAAACACGGGAAAAGCTACAATCTCAAGTTGACATCACGGTCCGATGCACATAAGATGTGGTACATGAGCTGCATCTACAAGTGTTGAATATTTCAAATATTGCTCACCACTTTTTACCCAAACCCTACTTTTTCTTCAGAACAACAGGAGTAAGTTCCATGGCTAAGCATCGAGTTCCGTCTTTCTGTGCCAGTTTTGCGTTGATGCTGGCATTCTCCAGCCTGTGCCTCTGGGCCAAAGGCCCCAAAAATGTCGCCGAAACCACCATCCACCCCGATCAAGTTACCATCCAAACGGCAGGCGAATTCAAAGCCTTCCACGTGGTGGTTACCGGCCCCTCCGGCCGTTTCGAGTTCAACCTCGCAGGCGATGAAAACGCCGTGCTGGACCAGTTCACTCCCGACGGCGAGCTGATGAAAGATGGTCTCTACAAGTACGAAATCACCGGTATCCCCAACCGTGTTCTGCCCTACACCGACGGTAACCGCATGGCCGAAAAGGGCGACCGCTACGTGACCAGCGGCAGCTTCTCCATTTTGCAGGGCGAGTTCGTTACTCCCTACACCGAGCGCGAACTGGCCGACCGCATTCTGGGTAAAGCCGAGGGCGGCGGTATCATCGACGACACCGACGGCGGCACGCTTGACCAGCAGATCCTGGACGACCTGATTGTTGACGGCTCCGCCTGTATCGGTCAGGACTGCGTGAACGGCGAATCCTTCGGCTTCGACACCTTGCGCTTGAAAGAAAACAACCTGCGCATCAAAGCCCAGGATACTTCCAACACCGCCAGCTTCCCCACCGTCGACTGGCAGTTGACCTTCAACGATTCCAGCAACGGCGGCAAAAACAAGTTTTCCGTTGACAGCATCGATAACGGCGCGAGTCCCTTCACTATTGAATACGGCGCCTCTTCCAGTTCGCTCTACCTGGACGACGGCGGTCGCTTGGGTCTTGGCACCGATGCTCCTGTATCCGACATCCACGTGAAAACCGGCAACACCCCCACCCTGCGCCTGGAGCAGGACGGTTCTTCCGGTTTCACCGCCCAAACCTGGGACCTGGCCGGTAACGAGGCAAACCTGTTCTTCCGCGATGTCACCGGCGGCAGCGATCTGCCCTTCCGCATCTACCCCGGCGCGGATACTAACGCCCTGACCATGACCGGCACCGGCGTCGGCATCGGCACGAATGCCCCTTCGACGATTCTGACCGTTCAAGATGCCTCCACAACCGCTTCCGTTTTGATTAAAGGCGTGGGCCAGGCGGCCCAGTTCAGCCTGGAAAACGGTGCCACCACCGAGATCTACAACTTCCTCAACGGTAGTGCCGGTTTCCGTATCGACGACAACGGCGGCGGCGCCGAGTTTGAAATCAACAACAACGGTACGATCAAAATGGGTCAGAACAACAGCGGTTTCTTAACCATTAGCGGCAACGCGGCAGGCGGCGATGTAACGATTATCAATGACCTGACTGTTAGCGGCACTATCTTCGGCACTGTTTCTTCCGACATCAACATGAAGAAAGATTTCCAAGTAGTAGATCCCGTTGAAGTTCTGGAAAAAGTAATTGAACTGCCCGTGATGACCTGGCAGTACAAAGAAAACCACATGCCCGGCCGCCACATGGGCGTCATGGCGCAGGATTTCTACCAGGCCTTCGGTTTGGGTAATTCCGATACGTCCATGGGCCTGATGGACCCCAATGGTGTGGCCATGGCCGCCATCCAGGGCTTGAACCGGAAGGTCGATCAGAAGAACGATGAAATCACAAGCCTGAAGGCCAAGAACCAGAAGCTGGAAGAGCGCCTGGCCGCTCTGGAAGCCCTGGTCAACAAGCTGGCTGACCAGTAGGTATCAACACAAAACAAGCTGACAACGGGGCGACCGGAAATGGTCGCCCCGTTTCTTTTTCACGTGGTATATTTTTTCTCATGCGCCATATTTTAGCGCCTTAAAGTTCAAACTAATTTCCCGAACAGCGGATTCATATGAGATAATCCGGTTTTACAACACACCAAGGGTGTGGAGACCCATGGATGCGAGGGCGCCTTCCACACGTACGGCCGGCCTTTACTTGGGCGGTTGCGCGCGTATACTCGCGGCTTCTCAGCCGGAATCGCCTTCGTATGGATCCAGATTGAACTTCTTGAACTACAAGGAGCAAAAAAATGTACGAGAAGCGTTTCATGGCTTTGTTTACCATCTTGATGATGTTGACCGGGACCGGTCTCCTCGCGCAACAAGGCTCGGTTGCCGAGGTGACCATCGAGCCCGACCACATCATCATTCAACCCATTGGAGAATTCGAATCCTACACTGTGCGGCTGTACGGTCCCATTTGCCGTTTCAGCAATACTTTCGACGGCGGCAAAACCGCGGTCCTCGAACTGTTCGATAAAAAAGGCAAGCCGTTTGAAGACGGGGTCTGGCGTGTGGAGATCACCGGAGCCCCGATTTGGACGGCCGAGCAGTGGGAAACTATTACTAAGGCGCGGATGATGGGTGATTACAAGACCCTGGCCGTGACCCTGCCCAAGCGCGGTTCCCTCAGCCAAACCAATTACTTCAGTATCCTGGAAGGCCGCACGGTCGACCCCAACGAGGTGGAAAAATCAGCCGGTGAATTCCTGGCCAAGCAGGGCAAGGCTCTGCGTGATTTCGTCATCAACGATGACCTGATCGTTGACGGCAGCGCCTGTATCGGTTTTGACTGTGTCAACGGTGAAAGTTTCGGTTTCGACACCATCCGGCTCAAAGAGAACAACCTGCGCATCAAGTTCGACGATACTTCTGTCGCCGCATCCTTCCCGCGCACCGACTGGCAGTTGACGGCCAACGCCTCGGCCAACGGCGGCGCCGCCAAGTTCTCCATCGACGACATCTCCGGCGGCCGGACCCCGTTCACCGTAGAAGCCAACGCCCCCTCCCACTCCCTCTATGTGGATGACGGCGGACGCGTGGGCATGGGGACCTCGACTCCCTCGGTGGAAATTCATACCATTGACGGCGACACGCCCACCCTGCGTCTCCAGCAGGACGGTTCCTCCGGTTTCGCACCCCAGACCTGGGATGTGGCCGGCAACGAAACCAACTTCTTCATTCGCGATGTGACGAACGGCAGCGCGCTGCCCTTCCGCATTCGTCCGGGCGCCGACACCAACGCGCTGTTTATCGATGTCGATAACGATATCGGCGTGGGTACCGCCAGCCCTGATGCTCCCGTGCATATCAGACGGACGGACGGCACCGCCAAGTTCAAGGTTGAAGACACCGGCGCTTCCGGTACCGAACCCATGCTGGAGTTGAACAGCAACACCTCGACCATCATCAGCCTGATCAACAACAGCACCAGCGAAACCTGGAACTTCCTGAACGGCAGCTCCGGTTTCCGGATCGACGACAACGGGGGCGGCGCTGAGGTCGATATCGACAATACCGGTGATATCCGCTTCGGTCAGAACAACAACGACTACTTTAACATCGACCGTGCCTCTAACGGCGGCCATGTTACCATTCAAAATAACCTGACGGTGAACGGCACCTTCAGCAACCCGTCCGACGTGAACCTGAAAGAGGAGTTCGAAGTAGTGGATACCAGCGAGGTTCTGGATCGGCTGGTGGAACTACCCATCACCACCTGGCGGTACAAGAAGGATCGTGACGAAGCCCGCCACATGGGCGTCATGTCCCAAGATTTCTACGAAGCCTTCGGCCTGGGTGCAAACGACAAGTACATGACCTCCATCGATCCCGACGGCGTAGCCATGGCGGCCATCCAGGGCCTGAACCGGAAGGTTGAGGAAAAGGACGGTGAAAAAGACGCCCGCATCACCCGTTTGGAACAGGAAAAGCAAGCACTGGAAGACCGCGTTGCGGCCCTTGAAAAACTGGTTAACCAATTGGTCAAAGACAAATAGGCATCATGCTCAAGGAAGGCGGTCGGCAGCGACCGCCTTCCCCTCGGCGCGTCCGGGGTTCATGTATAAATGGAAATATCCGGCGGACGCAGTTCGATGGGCGTTTTGACCACGATGTAGCTGAAGTATTTGGTGATGCCTAAGTTTGATGCGGACAGTCGTTCCATCACGGCCTGGTAGTGCCCGATGTGCCGGACAAGGAACTTGACCAGGTAATCGAAACCGCCGCTGACCATGTGACATTCCAGCACAGTCGCCTCATCGGCCAGGGCTGCTTCGAAACGCTCGAAGTCCTCGCGGTGATGCCGCGCCAGCGTGATTTCGGTCAGCACCTGCACCACGGGCGTGATCTTGGCCAGGTCGACCATTCCCTGATAACACTTGATGTAACCGAACTTTTCCAAACGCCGAACACGCTGAAGAGTAGGGCCGGTGGAAAGCCCGATTTTATCCGACAGCCGGGCATTGGTGATGCGGGCATTGTCTTGAATTTCACTGAGGATGCGCAGGTCAATGGCATCCAGTTTGTATTCGATCATGAATCCCTCGGGTCAATCTTCACGAAGCGCTTTTTGGTGCGCTACTACCAGGTCGGCCAGACTATTGTAATGGAAATCGACCTCGGGATGATGTTCGGGCGCCTTGGTGGCGCCCCAACCGTCAACATCATAGCGCCGATCGATCCAAGCGTTGGCCAAACCATGCTCGCGAGCCGGTACATGGTCGTGGAACAGGCTCTGCGCCGTGTGCAGAATTTTATCCGATTCTATGCCGAAATCGTCATAAACGTGTTGGATCATATATTGAAAATTGCGCTTGTCGGGTTTGTAGGAGCCGATATCCTCGGCGGTATAGACGGCGTCGAAGGTCACTTCCAAGCGACGGTTGCTGCCCGCAAAACTCTCGCGGTCCACATTGGAGAGAATGACCAGCTTGTAATACTTGGCCAGGTACATCAATGACGATACGGAATCGGCAAAAGCGGGCCAGTCGGGTACGGAGGCGCCGAAGGTTTGCGCCGCTTCCGGGGTGGATTCCAGGCCCCATCGGTGCGCGAGGCGCCGGTGAACCCGAGCCAGGATCTCGCGATAATTCAAGTCGGGCGTTTCCAGCTCCTGAGCGCTCTCCTCGGCGCCGAAATCTTCCAGAATGCGATCATGTTCCGGAGATTCCGCCGACTTGACGGCAAGCGGCCAAAGCGCTTGCAAGATCCCGGTTTCCCAATCGATGAGGGTGCCGTAGCAATCGAAGGTCAAAACTTCAAAATCGGTCAGCTTCATAGTTAATCCTCGTCTCGTTACTCATGGCGCCGAACCGGCGCCGCGAACCAGAAAAAGAATAGCAAAAACCACGCGGCATAAGTGTTCGAAGTCAGGCGCCCAAACAGCAGAAAATGCCGGGAACCCGGCGGCAGACAGCATAAACTTTTTTCTTTCTCGATAAAACCGACATCGACAAAACGGCGCCCGGCCCAAAACATTTTTCAAGCTAGACCTAATCCGAAAAGCCATTAAGGATGATCTGTTACACTTGTGGCACTGATTCAAAGTGCTTAGAATCTTTGTTCCGACGAAAATATTGTATCATTTGTCAACAGTTGTG
>JAAUYB010222166.1_pt1 | contig 85773 bp, 70 predicted proteins | sample 7278071 | NCBI WGS metagenome assembly JAAUYB01 (sample SAMN14350121, study PRJNA611818) | marine sediment metagenome | isolation source: surface marine sediment (1.8m) | place: French Polynesia: Moorea | collected 2018-08
CAAACGCCCCGCCCGGCGGCACCGCCGGGCAGCGCCCCACCTCCCCCAGGAGGGCGCTTTTGCAACCGCTCAAGGCGCGTGGCGCCAGGAAGATGGGTGTGTCGGCACGCAGCACAGTCGTTCCAAACGCCCTCCAGGTCGGGCGCTGCCCTCGACCGTTTGCTCAGCCTTGAAACCCATTACGCCGAAGGAGCCCCGCTATGACCGTCATGCCCGAAATCGCCGCGGCCGAGGCCGAGTTGGTTGCGATCTTCAAGGATCTGCACGCCCATCCCGAGATTGGCTTTGAGGAAACCCGCACCGCCGGGATCGTCGCCGAGAAACTGCGCGCTTACGGCGTCGACGAGGTGCATGAGGGCATCGGCGGCACCGGCATTGTCGGGCTGATCCGTGGCAAGGGGCAAGGCAATCGCTGCATCGGCCTGCGCGCCGATATGGACGCCCTGCCGATCGATGAGATCAGCGGGCTCGACTATGCCTCGACCAATCCCGGCAAGATGCACGCCTGCGGCCATGACGGCCACACCACGATCCTCTTGGGTGCCGCCAAGTACCTCGCCGCCACGCGCAATTTCGACGGCACCGTGGCGCTGATCTTTCAGCCCGCCGAAGAGGGGTTGGGCGGCGCCCGGCGCATGCTGGCCGAGGGGCTCTTTGAGCGGTTTCCCTGCGATGAGATCTATGGCCTGCACAACAATCCCAACGCGGATCCCGGCCAATGGGCTATCGTCAAAGGCCCGGCAATGGCCGGCGCGCAGTTTTTCGACATCACCGTCAAGGGGCTGGGCAGCCACGCGGCGATGCCGCACCAGTCGCGCGACGCGCTGGTCATCGCCTCGTCTCTGGTGGGCGAATTGCAGACCATCGTCAGCCGCAACGTCCCCGCCGCCGATGCCTGCGTGATTTCCGTCACGCAGATTCATGCGGGCGCCGCCTATAACGTGGTGCCCGAAACCGCGACGCTCGCCGGCACGATCCGCTATTTCAAGGACGAGATCTGCGAACTGGCCGAAGAGCGGATGGTCGCCCTCTGCCGCGGCTTTGCCGAGGCGCACGGGATCGAGATTCACCTCGATACGCGCAATGTGTTTGACGTGCTGGAGAACGACCCCGACCTGTCGGATGCCTATCTGGAGGCCGCCGCCGATGTGCTGGGCAAAGGCAACGTCGCGGTGATCGACCGGCCGCTGATGGGGTCGGAGGATTTTGCCGATATGCTCAAGGTCGTGCCCGGCGCCTATTGCATGTTGGGGCACTCGGGCAGCGGCGCGTTGCACAATCCGGCGTTCGTGCTCGGCACCGAGATCCTGCCGATTGGCGCGTCGGTGATGGCGCGGGTGGCCGAGCGGCGTTTGCCGTTAGAGGGCTAACGCACCACCGGGTCGATGGGGCTGCACCCCAGCGCCAGCCGCTCTTCCACCGCCAGCGCCACTTGCAACAGCCGCGCCTCGCCCCGCGGCGGGCCGATCAACTGCAGGCCCACGGGCAGACCCTCGGCTGTGAAGCCCGCAGGCATCGACAGCGCCGGCAGCGTCGTCGTCGGCGCCAGGAAGGAAAAGCGCAGCCATTCGACGTAGTCGTTGACGGGCTGGCCGTCGACAAAGGGCGGGTATTCCTGCTCTACCGGGCCAGGGGCGATGCCGGTGACCGGGATCGCCAGCACGTCATAGCCCTGCAGGAATGTGCGCATTGCGTGGTAGAGCACGGTCCGCTGGCGCTGTGCATCAAAGATCTGCTCCGGCGTCAGGCTCAGACCATGCGCGGTATTCTCCACCAATGTGGGTTTGAAATGCGCCCGAACGTGGTCAGGTAGCCTCGCGGTGACCGAGGCGTAATGCATGCCGCGCAGGGTGGTGTAGGTCTCGGCCAGGCCCGGCAGGTCGGGGCAGGCCTCTTCCACCGTGACGCCCTCCCCCGACACGGCTTGCATGGCGCTGCGCGAAACCGCGCGGATCGGCGCCTCAACAGGCGCAAAACCGCCCTGATCCTCGGAAAACGCGATGCGGATCGGGCCGGGGGGCTGGTCGAGCGCGGCCTGAAACCCCACCGCAGGCTCCGCGATCGAGAGCGGATGGCGCGCATCATAACCCGCCATCGCGTCGAGAAACAGCGCCGTGTCGCGGATGTCGCGCGCCATCGGGCCTTGGACGGCCTCAAAGGCAAAGCCGGTATCCACCGGCGCGCCCCCCGCACGCCCCGGGCTGGGCCGCAAACCGATCACGCCGCAGAACGCGGCAGGCGTGCGCAAAGACCCCGCGAGGTCAGAACCGTGGCTGAGCCAGACCTCCCCCGTCGCCAACGACACCGCCGCCCCGCCGGAAGAGCCGCCTGCATTGCGCCCCGTGTCCCAGGGGTTTCGGGTGGCGCCAAAGACCGCGTTGAAGGTGTTGCCGCCGGCGCCAAACTCAGGCGTGTTGGTCTTGCCCGCGATAATCGCGCCGCGGGCCTCTAGCCGTTCGATCAGCGCATCGCTTTCCGGCGCCACAAACTCGGCCAGCGCCGCGCTGCCGGCAGTTCCGCGCATGCCAGCCACAGCGATCAGATCCTTGATGCCGACGGGCAATCCAGCCAGCCAGCCGCGATGTTCCCCGTTCTGCGCCGCCCAGTCCGGCAGCCGCGCCAACGCCGCGCGTGCCCGCGGATCGTCGCGGATCACCGTGGCGTTCACCGCGGTCTCCACCTGATCCATGCGTTGCCACGCGGCCTCAAGCAGCTCTGAAGGCGAGACCTCCCCCGCTTTCAGCATAGCTACGACCGTTCGGGCCGGCAGGGTACACAGCTCGGGGCCAGAAAACGGGGGAGAGGGGCGTTGGCTTTCCATCCCCTACCCTTCCCCGAACGCGTGCCCCTGTCTACCGCCTCTTCCCTGCCCAAAACATGCATCTCAATGTCGCCGCCCAGCGCGTCCTTTTTTCTGGACCTCCGGTAGTCATTTGAACATTGCGGCTAGAAGTGCCCGAAGCAGATACCGTTGCCACACAATAGTTACGTTGTGAGCTAATATCGGCGCGCATCGGAAAAGCGGCCCCAACCGGAGTCAACCTGGACGGTGAACGGTTACCAGCGCGAAACTGGCCACTCTCTATGGTCCATGCGGAAGTTACATGCTGATTGCCGGCTGTCGCGTGTGACCAGGACCAGAGCGCATCACGTGCAATTGCGATGCGTGCACTCGATCACCAGATCCACATCCAATAGCCGCGCGGGCACCGGCGCGTCAGCGATCTCATCGACAAAGGCAACCGGATGCCAGAAGCGCGACAGCACCTGCCAGTCGCTTTCCGCAAAGGTGCATCCGCGCGGCAGGGCCGACTGGTGGCTGGCGTGGTCGGTTGGCTGAAACAAAGGCGCCTCCGGGGTTGCAGGAGTGTTACGGCATGGTTTCACGACGGGCGACAGGCGTCCATGTGACTCTGTCGCAGGCGGTGCGTGTCAGAGCCCCAGATCCGCCAGGCGCCGTGCCTGCCGGGTGGCCAAAGCGTCGATCTCGGCAATCGCATCCGTCGTCAAACCGGCCCCGGGTTTGCGCAGCGTCGGATGGGTTATCACCCCCTGCTGCGCCAGCGAGTATTTGCGGATCGCAAGCCCCATACCCGGCTGCGCCTCGTAGCGTATCATCGGCATATAGGCGTCAAAGACATCTCGTGCACGCTCGATATCGCCGGCCCGAAAGGCATCCAGCACCTGCCTCATCATCTCCGGATAGCCGAAGCCTGTCATCGCCCCATCCGCCCCGCGTAAGAGCTCTTCCAGCAGGTACATCCCGCCATTGCCGCAGAGGATGGAGATGCGGCGCGCGCCGGCGTCAGAGGCTTTGCGCAAGGTGGTGATCTTTTCCAGACCGGGCCAGTCTTCGTGTTTCAGCATCACGCAGGTGGGACAGTCCTCAACGATCTGAAGGATGACCGAGGGCGAGATTTGCACGCCCGTGGCCAACGGGAAATCCTGCAGCACCCAAGGGATGTCACCCAGGGCATCAGCCGCATTGCGGAAATAGCCGAGGATTTGCGCGTCGGTCTGCAGCCCCATGGGCGGGGCGACCATGACGCCGGCAGCCCCCGCCTCCATCGCCTCATTGGCGAGCGCGGTGATGGCGGCAAAGCCCGACGCCGATACGCCGGCAATGACGGGAACGGCGCAGCGCGACGTCACGCGCCGGACAACGGCCACCGACTCCGCCGCCGACAGCTTGCCCGCCTCCCCCATCATACCCAGAATGGTCAACCCGTTGGCGCCCTTTTCGATATAGGCGTCGACCATCCGATCGATGCTGTGGAAATCAATCTCCCCGTCGGGCAGGAAAGGCGTGGCGGCGATGGTGAAGACGCCTTTGGTGGTTTCATCAAGCATGATCTGGTCTTTGGGTTTTGTGGGAGAGGTTTAGGCGAATTTGGCCCAGCGCCATGCTGACGGCGGCCTGTGTCGGCTCGACCACCGGCAAGCCGGTCGCTGCCTCCAATGGCGCGCGATAGCGGGCCATGCCGGCGCAGCCCATGATCAGGACGTCCGCGCCATCCTCATCGCGCAAGCGTTTGCCGGTGGAGATCATCGCCTGCAGGCTTTTGTCCTCATCGGCGAGGTCGGCCACCCCCAGCCCCAGCGCGCGATCCCCGGCCAGCCGGTCCAGCACACCCATCGCGCCAAAGGCGCGTAGGTGGCGGGGGATCGAGCCGGGCAGGATGGCAATCACGCCGTACCTTTGGCCCAAGGTCAGCGCCGTCATCACCGCCGCCCCTTGGATGCCGACCACCGGTAGCGGGGTCTGATCGCGCAGGGCATGCAGCCCGGGATCGCCGAAACAGGCAATGACAAAACCCGCCGCATCGTCTTGCGCGGCGGCGAGGCGCAGCATCGGGGCGATGGTCAGGTCGGCCTGACGCTGGCTCTCGATGCCCGGCGGCCCTTCGGCCAGGGTCAGGCAGCGGATCGGGATGCCAAAGCTGCGCAAGGGATCTATGGCGGCGTCGATGCCGTCGGTCACTCCTTGCGAGGAGTTTGGATTGATGACGATCAGCGTGCTCATGCGCCTGGCCGCGTGGCGGATTGGATCTCGATCTGGTAGCCTTCGGGATCGTTGAAGACAAAAGCGCGTATGCCGATCTCGTCATTCACAAAAAGCTCTGACAGCGCGTCCATCCCCTGTGCCTTGGCATAGGCGTACCAGGCGTCCACATTTGGCACCCGGATACAGAGCTGCACCGGCTTCACCGCCGCCCATTTGTTCATGCCTTTGGTTTCGTCCACCAACCCGACATGGGCGCCGGGGCAGATCGCGTAGATCTTGCACCACCCCTGATCGATGGCGAGCGTGAGGCCCAGCACATCTTCGTAAAACCGCATCGCGGCGGGCAGATCGCGGCAGTAGAAAAACGTGATCGCAAGCTGATTGGGTGCGTCGGGTCTGTTCATTTTGGCTCAATCCCCGTGGGTCTGCCTGTTGGCTTTGTGGCAAGCTCTGGCCGGTCAATCCAGTGCCCGCTGCCCGGTCTGCCATGGAATGTGCCGTCCTGCACCAGCGTCTCACCGCGCAGGATGACGTGAACGGGCCAGCCTGTCACGGTGCGCCCCTCCCACGGGTTGTAGCCCACATTGTCGTGCAGATCATTGGCGCCATAGGTCACCTGTTTCTCCGGATCCCAGATCACGATGTCGGCGTCTTTGCCGGGGGTCAGGGCGCCCTTTTGCGTAAGGCCGTAAAGCTGCGCGGGTGTCGTTGCGGTGACGCGGGCAAAACCCTCCGCCCCGCCCTGCCCTTTGCTGACCATCGCGTCGAACAGCAGCGGCAGGCGGGTTTCCAGACCGGGCAATCCGTTGGCGATTTGGTCAAACCGCGCCCCGGGGCCGGCCGCCAGCTTGCCAGTGTCGTCAAAGCGGTACGGGGCGTGATCCGAGGAGACGAGGCCGATGGTGCCGTCGTCTATCGCCTGCCACAAAGCCTCTTGGTCCGCAGCGGTGCGTTGCGGTGGGGAGCACATCCATTTCGCGCCCTCCAGCCCGGGTTTGTCGAGCACTGCGTCGGTCATGAAGAGGTAATGCGGACAGGTTTCCGCCCAGACCGGCGCGCCACGCGCCTGGGCGGCGCGGATCGCCGCGGCGCCCTCGGCTGTGGAGATGTGAAACAGCATCACTGGTTGGTCGAGATATTCGGAAAAGCGGCAGATCCGCTCGACCGCTTCGATCTCGGCCATTCTGGGCCGGGAGCGGGCGTGATCCTTGGGGGCGGTGTGACCAGCGGCGATCAGAGCGGCCTTGGCTTGTGCAATGATCGCGTCGTTTTCGGCGTGGACGCAGACCAGAGCGCCGCTCTGATGGGCCAGTTGGAAGATGCGCAACAGCTCCGCGTCGTTGAGCTGGATGTTGTAGGTTGTGAAGACCTTGAGTGAGCGGTGCCCGGCCTGGATCAGCCGGGCCAGATCGTCTTCGAACCCGGCGACCGAGGTGTCGGTCACCGTCAGGTGGAACGCAAAATCGATCATCGCGCCCCGCTCAGCGCGGGCAGCGTAGTCCGCGACGGTCTCAGCCAACGCCTGCCCCTTGGCCTGCGCGGCAAAGGAGATCACGCTGGTGGTGCCGCCCATCGCGGCCGATTTGGTTGCGGTTTCAAACGTGTCGGCATTCCACTGCCCCATGCCGGACATCTGTTCGATATGCGCATGGGGATCGACCCCGCCGGGCATCACCCATTTGCCGTCTGCCTGAATGCGGGTCGTGGCGTCGGCGACGGGGGTGCCGACAGAGGTGATCTTGCCGTCGGAAACGGCCAAGTCCCCTTCGACAACCCCATCCGGGGTCACAATGCGACCGCCTTGGATGACAAGCTCTACACCGCTGGACATCGCCCCTGCCTCTTGCTGGTTTTCAGCCTGTGGCAGCATGCCCGCAATTGTTCGCGGTGCAAAGCGGGTCTTGTCCGAGAGGGTCGATCAAAAGCGGGGGCCATAACGGCCCCGTCGTGTACGCCCCGCCAAACACAGGACAAAGCAGCGCCCGGGCCGCATCACGGCCCGGGCGCAAGGGTGCATTACGCCACGAGATCGAAGCGGTCGGCGTCCATGACCTTGGTCCAGGCCGCTACAAAGTCGCGCACGAACTTTTCGGCGTTGTCGTCCTGGGCATAGACCTCGGCATAGGCCCGCAGGATCGAGTTGGAACCGAACACAAGATCGGTGCTGGTGGCCGTCCACTTCACTGCACCGGTGGCGCGGTCGCGGATCTCGTAGGTGCCATCGTCCGCCGGTTCCCAGCTATAAGCCATGTCGGTCAGGTTGACGAAGAAGTCGTTCGTCAGCTGGCCTTCGCGGTCGGTGAAGACACCATGCTTGGCGCCGCCGTGGTTGGTGCCCAGCACCCGCATGCCGCCGATCAGCACGGCCATTTCCGCCGCCGTCAGACCCAAGAGATGCGCCTTGTCGAGCATCAGCTCTTCCGGCGCCACGGCATAGGCCTCTTTCTGCCAGTTGCGGAAGCCACAGGCGAGCGGTTCCAGCACGTCAAAGCTCGCGCCATCGGTCTGCTCATCGCTGGCATCACCACGGCCAGCGGTAAACGGCACAGCCACGTCATGGCCAGCGGCCTTGATCGCCTGTTCCAACCCGACATTGCCCGCCAGAACGATGACATCCGCCACCGAGGCCCCGGTTTCCGCGGCGATCGGCTCAAGGATGCCGAGCACCTTGGCCAGACGCTCGGGCTCATTCGCGGCCCAATCTTTCTGCGGCGCGAGGCGAATGCGCGCGCCATTGGCGCCGCCGCGCTTGTCCGACGCGCGGAAGGTGCGGGCGCTGTCCCAGGCGGTGGCGATCATGTCGGCCGCGGAGAGCCCGCTGCCGGCGATCTTGGCCTTGACGGCTTCCACGTCATACGAGGTGTCGCCCGCCGGGATCGGATCCTGCCAGATCAGGTCTTCGGCCGGGACGTCAGGCCCATAGTAATTCGCCTTCGGCCCCATGTCGCGGTGGGTCAGCTTGAACCAGGCACGGCCGAAGGTGTCAGCGAAATACTCGGGATCCGCGCGGAACTTCTGGCAGATGTCGTTGTAGATCGGGTCGATCTTCATCGCCATGTCCGCGTCGGTCATCATCGGCAGCGCGCGGCCCGAGGGATCGGAGGGATCCAGCGGCATCTCAGCTTCCGGCATGTTCACCGGCTTCCACTGGTTGGCACCGGCGGGGGATTTCGTCAGCTCCCACTCATAGTCAAAGAGGTAGTCGAAATAGCCCATGTCCCACTGGGTCGGGTGCTTGGTCCAGGCGCCTTCGATGCCGGAGGTAAAGGCGTTCGCGGCCTTGCCCGCCATACCCGGGTTGTCCCAGCCAAAGCCCTGTGCGTGCACCGGGCAGCCCTCAGGCTCGGCGCCGATCTGGTCATGGGCACCGCCGCCACCATGCGCCTTGCCGACGGTGTGGCCGCCACAGGTGAGTGCCGCGGTTTCTTCGTCGTTCATCGCCATGCGGGCAAAGGTTTCGCGCACATGCAGCGCGGTGCGAGCCGGATCGGGATTGCCGTTCACCCCCTCGGGGTTCACATAGATCAGCCCCATATGCACCGCCGCCAGCGGGTTATACATGGTCGAGGCATCGTCGAGATCGCCATAGCGGTTTTCCGACGGCGCCAGCCATTCGTTTTCCGCACCCCAGTTGATGTCGGTCTCGGGGCCCCAGATATCCTCGCGGCCAAAGCCAAAGCCAAAGGTCTTCAGACCCATCGACTCATACGCCATGTTGCCGGCCAGAATGATCAGGTCGGCCCAGCTCAGCGCGTTGCCGTATTTCTTTTTCACCGGCCAGAGCAGGCGCCGGGCCTTGTCGAGGCTGGCGTTGTCGGGCCAGGAGTTCAGCGGCGCAAAGCGGATATTGCCCGAGCCCGCACCACCACGGCCGTCGCCCATGCGGTAGGAGCCCGCCGAATGCCACGCCAGGCGGATCATCAAGCCGCCATAATGGCCCCAATCGGCCGGCCACCACTCCTGGCTGTCGGTCATCAGCGCCTTGACGTCTTCCTTGACCGCGTCGAAATCCAGCGCCTTGACGGCGGCGCGATGGTCGTAATCCGGATCCATCGGGTTGGTCCGCGCCCCGTGCTGGTGCAGAATGTCCAGGTTCAGCGTTTTCGGCCACCACTTGGTGACACTGTTGCCCATCCCGGTATTGCCGCCATGCATGACGGGGCAGCCGCCGGCCGGATCGATATTGTTGCCGTCCATGGTCTTCTCCCTTGTGTTGTGAAATTCGAGCCTCGCGCCCGATCTGGAATCGTTCTAACAAGAGAGCGTTATTAACTCCAATTGGATATCCAAAAGATTGTGATAAGCTGAGCTAATGATAGGACTGACCCTCAAACAACTGAGATATTTCGAGGCCCTGGCGCGCCACCAGCACTTTGGCCGCGCGGCAGAAGCCTGCGCCATCTCGCAACCTGCCTTGTCGTTACAGATCAAGGAATTGGAAGGCATGTTTCATGCGCCCTTGGTGGAACGCGGCGCGCGCCAAGTGCGGCTGACACCCATCGGTGAGCGGCTGTTGGAGAAATCCCGGCAGATCCTGTTGGCGGTCGAAGAGCTTGACGATCTGGTCCGCGCCTCGCAAGGGCCGCTGGCCGGGCGGCTTCGGCTGGGAATCATCCCGACGGTCGCCCCCTATTTCCTGCCCACCATCATCGCGGCCCTGTCCCATCGCCTGCCCGAGCTGGACCTGGAATTGCGCGAGGCGGTGACCCGGTCGCTGATCAGCGATCTGCAGGAAGGCAATCTGGACGTTGCCGTCGTCGCCCTGCCCGTCTCGGAACCGTCCCTGACCGAGTTTTCGCTTTTTGAGGAGGATTTCGTGTTGGTCCGGCCCGCCGCGGATACCGGCAAGCCGGTGCCGAACGCGACAACCCTACAGGCGATGCGGCTGCTGCTGCTGGAGGAAGGGCATTGCTTTCGCGACCAGGCGCTGTCCTTCTGCCAATTCGGCGAAAGCCAGCCGCGGCAGTTGATGGAGGGCAGCTCGCTCTCGACGCTGGTGCAGATGGTGGGCGCCGGGATGGGAGTTACGCTGATCCCGGAAATGGCGGTGGGGTTTGAGACCCGGTCCGCACAGGTCTCGGTCGATCGGTTTCCGCACCCGCGGCCATCACGCACCATCGGCATGATCTGGCGCCGCAGCAATCCACTGTCGGACCAACTGATGCAGATCGGCGCGATCATCCGCGCAGTGGGTCAGCGCAGCGCCGAGTCCGATTGATCACCCATCGTCATAGCGTTTGCGGCCACGCATGAAGAGCAGGCTGTCGATGTCCGACCGGAATGCCTTGAGTCGCAGGGTGACGGCCAGGGATTCGAGATTTGCGATGACGCCCAAAGCCACAACACCCAGAAACAGCGCCCGCGAATAGCCGAAGAAGTAGAGGTAAAAGAAAAACACACCGGCACCGAAGGCCGCAGTTTTCGACGAATAGAGATGGTAGGCGGGAAACACGCCGAACTTGGCCAATGAAGTGAACGTGGCCGCGGCATAGGTGACGAGGAACAGGTAAAGCCAGGGCAGTTCCGGCTGCAGCGTCGCCCATTCAAAAAGGTAGAGCCCCAGGATCGCAGCGAGGACAGTGCAGGCATCGGCGATGGTATCCAGCTTGGCGCCCCACCGGCTTGTCTGACCAAACCACCGGGCAATCGGGCCATCCACCAGATCGCTGATCAGACTGATGAAGATCAGGATGAAAAACGCATCGCGCTGCCCCGCCAACGCCATCCCCGCAATCACCGGCGCCGCGACCAGCCGGTAAACCGTCAACAGATCCGCAAGTCCGAGAATGCGCCAACCCTCACTGCCCCAGTGTCACTGCGATAATGGCGCGTTGCCGATTGCCCGGCAAGCCGTCCGGCAAACGCGCCGTTTGTGTCCAGTCAGTCAGCGTCGGCGATACCCTTGGCGCGCAGGCGGGCGCGGCGGGCGCGGTAGCCGGGCAGGACGACCAGCAGCACCGCGATGGCCAGAAGGCCCATGGTCATCGGCCGTTCGACGATAAAGCCGATTCCATCATAGAGCTGCATCGATCGGGCGAAGTTGTCCTCGAGCATGCGGCCGAGGATAAAGCCGATCAGCAAGGGCGCCAGCGGGTAGTCGGCAAAGCGCAGGATGGTCGCGCAGATGCCGAAACCGACAAGGATCAAGAGCTCGGTCGCGTTGTTCTGGCCGATATAGGCGCCCATCAGCGTAAAGAACAAGATGAACGGAATCAGGTAGTTGCGCGGCACGGCGAGCACTTTGGCGATGTAGGGGATCAGCGGTAGGTTAAGGATCAGCAGGATCAAGTTGCCGATATACATCGAGATGATCACCGCCCAGAAGATCTGCGGCTCATCCAGCATCAGACGCGGACCGGGTGAGACATTGAGCGCGATCAGCGCCCCCAGCAGGATCGCCGTGGTGCCCGAGCCAGGGATGCCCAGTGTGAGCAGCGGCACGAAGGACCCGGTGCAGGCGGCGTTGTTGGCGGCCTCAGGGGCGGCGAGGCCCTTGACCGAGCCTTTGCCGAATTCGTCCTGCTCGGCTTTTGGGGCGATGTTGCGCTCAACCGCGTAGCCGAGGAAGCTCGCGATCGTGGCCCCCGCCCCCGGCAAAACGCCGATCAGGAACCCCTGCACCGATTGCCGGCCGATCACCGGGGTAATCGCCTTGGCCTCCGCCTTGGTGATGCGCAGGTCTTTGATTTCATTGCTGGTGCCGGTGCGCGAGCGGCTGGGGTCGAGCACCAGATACAGCGCCTCGGGCAAGGCGAACATCGCCATCGCCAGCGTGATAAAGCCAAAGCCCGACTGCAGGTCCATGATCCCCATGGTAAAGCGCGGCAGGTTAAACAGCGCCCCTTCGCCCACCGTGGCCATGATCAGACCCAAAAGCGTCATCAGCACCGCCTTGGCCACCTGCCCAGTGCCGGCAAAGGCGGCGATGGCCGACAGGCCCACAACCATCAGCGCAAAGTACTCGGCGGAATGAAAGAGCAACGCCACAGTCGCCAAGGCGGGCGCAAAGATCATCAGAAGGATCGCGCCGATGGTGCCGCCGGTGAAGCTCGAGATGGCGGCGACGGTCAGCGCCTTGCCCGCTTTGCCCTGCCGGGTCAGCGGATAGCCATCGAAAGACGTCGCCACGGTGGAGGCCACCCCGGGCGCGTTGATCAGGATCGAACTGGTGGAGCCGCCAAAGATCGCGCCATAGTACACACCCGCCAGCAGGATCAGCGCAGCCGACGGATCGCCGATGCTGATCGCCACCGGGATCATGATGGCGATGATCGACATCGGGCCCAGCCCTGGCAGCATGCCGATGAAGGTGCCGATCAAACAGCCGCCGATCACCATGAGAAGGTTGCTGATGGAAAAGGCCGTACCGAGGCCGATCATGATTCCTTCAAGCATATCAGCCTCCTGTGCCCATGAAGAACGGCCAGGGCCGCAGGAAAATGCCCAGCACCTCTTGCACCAGATACCAGACAAAGACGGCGGCAAAGAGCGCCACCGGCACCAGGATCAGGAACTTACGCTCGCCCAGAGCGACGGCACCAAAGATCAGGAAAGAGCTGGTCGAGAGCAAAAACCCGGCCGGCCGCAGCAGCAGCGCGTAGGCCACCATCATCGCCAGAAGCGCAATGGCCTGGCCCAGCTTGTATTCGGTCAGGCGACGATAGTTGATCTCGGTCGGTTTGGGATCGTCGGCGCCTTTTTCCAGCCCCAGGACAATCACCAGCGAGGTCAAAACCGCCATCACGGCCAGCACCTTGGGGAAGGTCGAGGGCCAGATCGGGTTGCGCTGCATGAAAGGCGGCAGGCCCGCGTCCATAGTGAAGAACGCCGCATAGCCATAGGCCAGACAGATCATCAGGATGACGAGGGCGATCCAGCGGTCAAGCGCCATGGGGCACCTCCTGATCCGAAGGAAAATCAGGGCAGGCCCGGTGTCAGACCGGACCCGCCGAAACGCGTCTTAGAGGAAGCCCAGCTTCTTCATCAGATCGCCGATGACCTTTTCCTGCTCTTCCAGGAAGGTCTCGAAATCGGCACCGCTGTTGTGGATGTTGACCCAGCCGTTCTGGGCGCGGATCGCTTCCCATTCGGGGGTTTCATACATCTTTTCCAGCGCCATCTGGTAGGCGCTCAGCTGTTCCTCGGGCAGACCCGGGGCAGCAAAGAACCCGCGCCAGTTGACGAATGTGGTGTCGATCCCCTGCTCCATCATGGTCTGTGCATCCGGTGCGGCATCGACCCGCTCGGGCGCGGTCACGCCGAGGATCTTGACCTCACCGGCGCTGGCCAGATCGACCGCCTCAGAAAAGCCGGTCGAAAGCGCCGCAATCTCACCCGAGAGCAACGCCGCCATGGCCTTGCCGCCCGCGTCATAGGGGATGTACTTGACGCCCAGCGCGTCTTTGCCGGCGGCTTCCATCACCATGGCCGCAACCAGGTGGTCCATGCCACCGGGGACCGAGCCGCCACCGATCGCCGTACCCGCGGGGTCGGCATCATAGGCCGCCAGCAGCTCTTCCATCGAGTTGATCGGGCTGTCCTTGCCGACGACCATGGCGGCATAGTCGCCGATCGTGCCCGCCACCAGCGTCAGGTCGCGGAAGTTGTGCGGGAAGACGCCCGTCAGCGACCGGATCACGATGGGGGTGGAGTTGACCATCAGCGTGCCGTGCTGGCTTTCGGCGTTTTCGATCAGGTAGCCAATCGCCTTGCCGCCGCCGCCACCGGACATGTTTTCATAGCTGGCGTTGCCTACCAGGCCAGCCTCGGTCAACGCCTGTCCGGTGCCGCGCGCGGTGCCGTCCCAACCGCCGCCGGCGCCGCCGGGGATCAGAAAGTGGATGCTGTCGACCACCTGGTGGCCACCGGCCGAGACCGGACCTGCCAGCGACAGCGCAGCCGCAGTGGCGGCCACCATGACCCGGCGGGTCAGAGTGAATTTCGTCATGAGTTTCCTCCCAATACGGTTCGCGGTTTGCCCGCTGTTTTGTGCCGCACGGCCCAGCGCCGCACCGCGAAGGCAGACGCCCTCATGCCGCGCAGTCTGTCGCGCGGCGGCGCACAAATCAATGCCGGGGTTAACTTTTTGCGCAGGCGGGGGGTCGGGTGGTCGGTCAAAGGGGTCAGATCACCCCTTCATCGCGTAGGGCGGCGATGTCGTCATCACTGAGGCCCAAGCCCCCCCAGATCGCGCTGTTGTCCTGGCCAAGTTCGGGCGGTGGAGTTGTGACGTGCGGGGCTGCGCCGTCAATCTTGACGCCGCTGGTGGCCACCGAAATATCGCGCCCCACCCCAGGCACATCCGCGTAGGTGCTGAGAAAGCCGCGGTCGGCGACTTGCGGCAGGTCCAGCGCTTCGGGCACGGTCAGCACTTCGCCTGCCGGAACGCCGAGGGCGTTCAGCTCCTCGACCCAAGCCCGCGCTGGCCGAGTGCGCAAGACCTCCTCCAGCGCGGCTTTGAGAGCCAAGCGATTGGCCTTGCGCGCCTCGCGGTTGGCAAAGGCGGGATCGTCGCGGAGGCCGGCCAAGCCGAGGTGATCTGTGAGGATCACCCATTGCACGTCCTTGTTGGCGGCGATGTTCAACAGGCCATCCGCCGCCTGAAACGCGCCCGAGGGGGCCGAGGTGGGGTTTTCGTTGCCATGCGCCTGTGGCGCGACCCTGGCGATCAGGTGGTTCGACACCACCCAACCCATGCTCGCCATCAGCGATTCCAGCATCGACACATCGAGAAACGCGCCCCGGGGCTGCGCGTTCAAAGCCGCCGCCACAGCAAAGGCGGCCATCAACCCACCTACCGTATCGGCCACCGGATAGCCCGCGCGCAGCGGCGCCGACGCGGCGTCGCCGGTCACAGACATCAGCCCCGACACGCCCTGAATGATCTGGTCATAGGCCGGGCGGTGCACCCAGGGACCGTCCTGGCCAAAGCCGGAAATGGCGCAATAGATCAGCTCGGGTCGGTGCGCGCGCAGGCTCTCATAATCCAGTCCCAGTCGCTGCATCACCCCAGGGCGAAAGTTCTCGACCAACACATCCGCGGTTTGCAAGAGTTGCAGGAATAACGCCTTGCCGCGCGGGTGTTTGAGGTTGAGTGTGACGGACTGCTTGCCGGCATTCTGCGCCAGAAAGGATACCCCCATTTTGCGGGCATTGAGCTCGGGATCGCCGCCCAATTGCCGCGCAAGATCCCCCCGCCCCGGCGCCTCGACCTTGATCACCTCGGCGCCCATTTGAGCCAGCTGATGGCAACAGAACGGACCGGCCAACACGTTGGTCAGGTCCAGAACGCGGACGCCGTTAAGGGGCAGTGGCACGGCAAGGCTCCTTTCCTAAAGCACGCGACTTGCCCACATCATGCGCGCCAACGACACCGATGCCAAGCGGGTGCCAGGGCAACCGCGACACTGCGCCAGATCAACCAAAGCGAGAAAATGACAGGGCCTTTCTCGCCCAAGTCATTTGACAGCTCGCCCCCGACTCGGGTTACGCTGCCGTCACTTTAACCAATCAACAATGACCGGATCACCGGCGATGGGAGGATAAAATGAAGAAACTAATTGCCACCAGTGCGCTTGCCCTGACCGCGATGGCGGGCTCGGCCATGGCCGGAAGCCACAGCGTCTCGGCCTGTCTGATCACCAAGACCGACACCAACCCGTTCTTCGTCAAGATGCGCGAAGGCGCGGCGGCCAAGGCCGAAGAGCTGGGGATTGACCTCAACACCTATGCTGGCCGGATCGACGGCGATAATGAGACCCAGGTCGCCGCGATCGAGACCTGCATGGCCAATGGCGCCAAGGGGATCCTGCTGACGCCGTCCGACCCCGCAGCGATCGCACCCGTGGTGCAGTCGGCCCGCGACGCAGGCGTTCTGGTCATCGCGCTCGACACGCCGCTCGACCCGATTGATGCGGCCGACATGACCTTTGCCACCGACAATTACCAGGCGGGTGTCTTGATCGGCCAATGGGCCGCGGGCCAGATGGGTGACGCCACTGCGGACGCCAAAATCGGCCTTCTCAACATCAACATCTCGCAGCCCACCGTCGGGGTGTTGCGCAACCAGGGCTTCCTCGAAGGTTTTGGTGTTGATCTGGGGGATCCCAACAAATGGGGGGATGAGACCGACCCGCGCATCGTCGGCCATGACGTCAGCGACGGCGCCACCGATGGCGGGCGTCGCGGGATGGAAAACCTGCTGGCCACCGATCCCGGGATCAACGTGGTCTACACGATCAATGAACCCGCCGCCGCCGGCGCCTATGAGGCGCTGAAAGCGCTTGGCCGCGAAAATGACGTGCTGGTGGTGTCCGTGGATGGCGGCTGCCCCGGTGTGCAAAACGTCAAAGAAGGGGTCATTGGCGCCACGTCGCAGCAATACCCGCTGCTGATGGCCTCTCTGGGGGTCGAGGCGATCGCCAAGTTTGCCAAAACCGGCGAGAAACCGGCCCCGACCGCGGGCAAGGACTTCTTTGACACCGGCGTGGCACTGGTGACCGATCAGCCCGTCGATGGCGTGCCCTCGATCGACACCGACGAAGGCATGAGCCTCTGCTGGGGGTAACACCCGGCTGATCAGAAGGGTGCTCACCACGGGCACCCTTCGACTGTGCGGATGACGTGATCAGCCCAGACAAGGGTGCGTCTGCCGCGTTCAGACTGCGCGCCGAAGGGAGGGCAGACATGCCATCGGACCGCCCGAATACGCAAAACTACGAGTCCGTCCTTTCGGGCGCCGCGACCGAGGTCGCCTCTTTCGACGAGGAGAACAAAGGCCTCGTCGGCCGCTTTCAGGAAATGCTGCACGCGCAACCGGCGCTGGTGCCGCTGATCGTTCTGTTGGCGGCGATCGTCATCTTTGGCCTGGCCCTGGGGTCAAAGTTCTTTTCGCCCTTCGCGCTGACCCTGATCCTGCAACAAGTGCAGATCGTCGGCGTGCTTGCGGCGGCACAAAGCCTGGTGATCCTGACCGCAGGTATCGACCTGTCAGTCGGCGCTTTGGCAGTGCTTTCATCGGTGATCATGGGGCAATTCACCTTTCGCTACGGCATGCCGCCCACAATTGCGGTGATGTTGGGCCTGATCATCGGCACCGGTATCGGCGCTCTCAACGGCTGGTTGGTCAGCCGGGTCAAGCTGCCACCCTTCATCGTGACGCTGGGCATGTGGCAGATCCTGCTGGCGGCGAATTTCCTTTACGCCCGCAACGAAACCATCCGCTCACAAGATATCGAACAGAACGCCGCCTTCCTGCAGGTGATGGGGGCCAAGTACCAGGCGGGCGGCGCGACCTTTACGCTGGGTGTGATTGTCATGCTGCTGCTCGTCGTGGTGCTGGCCTATGCGCTGCGCTCCACCGCCTGGGGCCGGCATGTCTACGCGGTGGGCGACGACCCCGAAGCGGCCGAATTGGCCGGTGTCAACGTGCACCGAACGCTCATGTCGGTCTACATGATCGCGGGCTTCATCTGCGCGCTGGCCGGATGGGTGATGATCGGGCGTTTTGGGTCGGTCTCACCCGCGGCGGCCACAGGCATGATGGGCAACATCCAGTCGATCACCGCCGTGGTGATCGGGGGGATATCGCTGTTTGGCGGGCGCGGGTCCATCCTCGGCGCGTTCTTTGGCGCGCTGATTGTTGGCGTGTTTGAACTCGGCCTGCGCATGGCCGGCGCCAACCCGCAATGGACGTTCCTGCTGATCGGCATGCTGATCATCGGCGCCGTGACCGTGGACCAGTGGATCAGAAAGGTATCGGCATGACGACAGAGCCCATCCTCAGCGCGCGCGGATTGGTCAAACGTTTCGGCAAGGTGACCGCGCTCAACCGGTGTGACTTTGATCTTTTACCGGGTGAGATCCTCGCAGTGATCGGCGATAACGGCGCCGGCAAGTCGGTGATGATCAAGACCCTTTCGGGTGCGCTGCAACCGGATGAGGGCCAAGTCTTTCTTGAAGGGCGCGAGGTGCAGTTCAGCTCGCCAATTGCGGCGCGCGAGGCGGGGATCGAGACGGTCTACCAGACACTCGCCATGTCCCCCGCGCTGTCGATTGCCGACAACATGTTCATGGGGCGTGAAATCCGGGCCAAAGGCTTTATGGGCACGTGGCTGCGCAAGCTCGACAAACCGGCGATGGAGGCGTTTGCCCGCGAAAAGCTGAACGAGCTGGGGTTGATGACGATCCAGAACATCAACCAAGCGGTCGAGACGCTGTCGGGTGGTCAGCGCCAGGGCGTGGCGGTGGCCCGCGCGGCGGCGTTTGGATCCAAGGTGATCATTCTGGACGAGCCCACCGCGGCTTTGGGTGTCAAGGAAAGCCGCAAGGTTTTGGAACTGATCCTCGACGTCAAATCGCGTGGCATTCCGATCATCCTGATCAGCCACAACATGCCGCATGTGTTCGAGGTGGCCGACCGCATCCATGTGCACAGGCTGGGGGAGCGGCTCTGCATCATCGATCCCAAGGAACACAGCATGTCGGACGCCGTGGCCTACATGACCGGCGCGGCCCTGCCCGAAGGGGTGGCGGCATGATCCTGGGTCAGCCGGATTTGGCGAAAGGCCGCAGCGCCTGATAGAGCGCGCGGTAACGGTGCAGCCGTTGCATCAGCGCAGGCTGGTCTGTCGGTTCAAAGACCTGTCCGGTGGATGGACGCTTGAACACATCCTCGATCCGGCCGCCTTCAACGGCATGTTGCGCCAAGAGCGCCGCCCCGCACGCAGGCCCGGCCTCGGCCCCTTCGGCCCGGACCAGGACCTGGCCTGTGGCATCAGCGATGCTCTGTAACACCAGATCGCTGCGCGCCCCGCCGCCGATGGCCAAGAGCGGCTGATCGCCATCGAGCGTGGCGCCAAAGCTCTGGCAGGCATCCGCCATGGAAAACGCCACCGCCTCGACCACCGCGCGGCACATCGCGTCGGTGCCCGTGGCGTCGTCGAGGCCATAGAACGTGGCGCGAATATCCGGGTCGCCATGCGGGCTGCGTTCGCCGGTGAGGAATGGCAGGAAGAGCGGCACGCGTGTTGCGTCCGCCCCTTCCGCGCGCGAGAGAAGCGTGGCCACATCGCAGCCCAGCACCCCGGCGAACCACGCCAGAGGCCGCGCCCCGTTTAACATCGCCGCCATCTGATACCAGCGGTTGGGCAGCGTGTGGGCGAAGGCGTGCACAAACTCATCCGGGTTCGGTTGGTAGCCGTCGCTGCAGACAAAGAGCTGCCCGGACGTGCCCAGCGAAATGAACCCGACACCGGGTGTGACTGCGCCTACCGATAAGGCCCCCGTTGCCGCATCGCCGCCTCCCGCCACCACCGGAATACCGGGCGGCAGTCCGAGGGCGTCAGCCGCGCCAGGGGTGACCTGCCCCACCACGTCCGAGCCATCGAAAAGCGGCGGCAGCCAGTCCGGATCGGTGTCCGAGGCGGCGCAGAGCGCGTCATCCCAGCCGCGCGTGGCCTGGTTCAGCCAGAGCGTCCCGGCGGCATCGGATCGGTCCGTCGCCAAGCCGCCATGCAGGCGCAGGCCGATATAGTCCTTTGGCAGCAATATGTTGCGCACCTGGCGCCAGTTCTCCGGCTCCTCCGCCCGCAGCCAGGTCAGCTTGGGTGCGGTGAACCCCGGCAGAGGCAGCACGCCCGCGCGTTGGCTCACATCCGGGCAGCGCGCCTGCATCTTTTCCGCCGCCCCCGCCGAGCGGTTGTCGTTCCACAAGATGCAGGGCCGCAGCACCTCGTGGCCCTCGCCCAGCAGCACCGCGCCGTGCATCTGACCCGAGAGGCCCACGGCTCTGATCCCGTTCAGGTCAAGCTGCGCGCAGGCCGTGCGCAACGCCTGCCACCAATCCCCAGGCGCCTGTTCCGACCACCCCGGCTGCGGCGAGGACACCGACAAAGCCGCCCCCGCCTGCGCGAAAACCGCGCCATCCCGCAGCACAACCAGCTTGATCGCCGAGGTTCCAAGATCGATGCCAAGATACATGTCGCCTTGCCGCTCCTTCCACGGGCTTGATTACAGCAAGCCTCCCCGCAGGTCCTGAAGACCACCTTGCACAGCACCCGTCTAACCCGCAGTCTGGGAAAAATCAGAGCAACGGGGCGCAAGATGCAAGCCTTTTTCGATGACCGCCAATGGCGGCATGACCCAAAACACTTCATGGCCAATGGCGCGATCAAGCCCAACCCGGAACAGCCCGAACGCATCCAGCGCCTGCTCGATGGGGCTTTGGCGGCGGGCTGTGAGGTCACCGCTCCGGAGGATGCCGGGCTTGGCCCCATCGCCGATATCCACACGCCCGAATACCTGCAATTCCTGCAAACGATCTACACCCGCTGGCAAAGGATCGACGGCGCGGGGCCTGAGGTCATTCCCAATGTCCATCCGCGCAGCCGCAGTGACGGCTACCCAGCCTCGGCAGTGGGGCAAGCCGGCTATCACCAAGCCGACACCGCCTGCCCGATTGCCGAAGGCACGTGGGAGGCCGCCTATTGGTCGGCGCAATCGGCCATTGCCGGGGCGGATCTTCTAATCGCCGGTGGCGGCGCGGGCTACACGCTGTCGCGTCCGCCCGGGCACCACGCCTATGCCGACATGGCCGGCGGGTTCTGTTTTGTCAACAACAGCGCGATTGCCGCGCAGCGGCTGACCCGGGCGGGTAAGCGGGCGGTGGTGCTGGATGTCGACGTGCATCATGGCAACGGCACACAAGGCGTGTTCTATGCGCGGGGCGACATGCTGACCGTGTCGATCCATGCCGATCCGGCGCGGTTTTACCCGTTCTTCTGGGGCCATGCGCAGGAACGCGGCACCGGTGCGGGGCTGGGGACGAACCTCAACCTGCCATTGCCGCGCGGCACCGGGGATGACGATTTCCTGCACACGCTGCAGACCGCCCTGACCCGCATCCGCAGCTTTGGCGCCGAGGTTGTTGTGGTGGCCCTCGGGCTTGATGCCTATGAGGGCGACCCGTTCCAGGGCCTTGCGGTGACCACCACGGGCTTTGCCCGGATCGGGGCCGTCATTGCGGGCCTGGGATTGCCGGTCTTGTTTGTGCAAGAGGGCGGCTATCTCTGCCCCGCTTTGGGTGAAAACCTGACCAGCGTGCTGAGCGGCTTTCAGTCCGGATGAGCGCTTGCGACATCCTCGTGATTGGTGGTGGCATCGCCGGGGTCAGTGCGGCGGCGCATCTGGCGGCATCTGCCGATGTGACGCTGATCGAGGCCGAGCCGGCCCTCGGCGCCCACGCCACCGGGCGCTCGGCCGCGATCTTCATCCGCAACTACGGCAACGCAACGCTACGTGCGTTAAACGATGTGGCGGCGCAGGCTTATGCCAGCGATGCACTGGCGGGTATCCTGTCCCCACGCGGCGAATTGCTGGTCGCCACCGAGGATGAGCTGCCGGCGTTTCGCGCCTATCTGGACGGCGCGGACGGGATCGACGTTTTGACCCGGGACGAAGCCCTGGCCCATGTGCCCGTCTTGCGCGGCGCACGGATCGCAGCGGCGGCGATAGAACGGGACGCGCGGGATATTGACGTGGACGCGCTGTTGCAGCGGTACCGCCGACTATTCCGGACGCAGGGCGGCACGTTGGTTTTGGGTCAGAAGGTCACGGGTATTGACCGGCAAGCCGGCTTGTGGCGCGTACAGACGCCAAACGACACCTACAGCGCGCCGCTGCTGATCAACGCCGCCGGCGCCTGGGTCGACGAGATTGCAGCCCTCGCAGGCGTCACCCCCATGCGCCTTCAACCCAAACGCCGCTCGGCCGTGTTGATGCCGCTGCCAGACACCATGGGCGACATCACCCACTGGCCGCTCTTCGGCTCGGTGACCGAGACCTGGTACGCCAAACCGATGAGCGGCAAGCTGATGATCTCACCAGCCGATACCGATCCGATTCCGCCCCAGGACGCCTGGGCCGATGATCTGGTTATCGCCGAGGGACTCGCGCGGTTCCACGCCATGGTCGATCTACCGCTGCAGCGCCCCAGCCACAGCTGGGCCGGGCTGCGCAGCTTTGCCCCGGACGCAACGCCAGTTGTCGGCTTTGCCCACGACGCACCGGGGTTCTTCTGGCTGGCCGGTCAGGGCGGTTATGGCGTGCAAACTGCCCCGGCCCTTGCCGCCCTCACCACCGATCTTTGTCTTGGCAAGCCACCCGCTTTGCCGCAAAGCGTGACCCAAGCGCTGTCACCCGCGCGCTTTGCCCACTGACGCAACAGGAGCCCCCATGTCCGACATCACCCGCCTGCAAACCGGCACCCGTATGAGCAAGATCGTCATCCACAATGGCGTGGTCTATATCTGCGGCCAGGTCGGCAATGCCGAGGATGACATCACCCAGCAGACCCAGACCTGCCTCGACAAGATCGAGGCGTTGCTGGCCGAGGCCGGAACCGACGCCACCCGAATCCTGCATTGCACGATCTGGCTGGCCGACATGGCCGATTTCGCCGCGATGAACGCGGTCTGGGATGCCTGGGTGCCGGTCGGGCACGCGCCCTCGCGCGCCTGTGGTGAGGCGCGCCTGGCCCGTCCCGAGTTGAAGGTCGAGATGATTGTGACAGCCGCGCTCTGAGTCGACGATGCAGGTGCATGACCTCAGTCTGAAATGGCTCGAGGCGTTTCGCGCCGTGGCCCGCGCGGGCTCGGTCAAGGCCGCGGCGGACCGGATGGGGCTGTCGGCCAGCACAGTGTCGCAGCATATCAAATGCTTGGAGGACGCGGTCGGCACGCCGCTGCTGCGGCATGGCGAGCGGCCGATGCGCCCGACTGCGGATGGCGAGGTGCTGCTGGGCAGCATCGAGGCTGGTTTCTTGTCTTTGGAGCAGGGCCTGTCGGCCATTGGCGGCACCGATCTGACGCGGCTCGCGCGGCGGATCACCTTGGCCAGTATCGAGGATTTCGAAAGTGCGGTAATCCCGCCTTTAGCCCAGACGCTGTTGAAGGCCTTGCCGGATTGCCGGTTGACCGTGCTGACCCGCCCCAGCCACGACGTCGCCCGCCTGATTGCCACTGAGACCGCCGATCTGGGGCTGGCGGCGACCTCGGATCAGACGCTTGATGGTGTCATGGAACTACCTGTGCTGCGTGACCCCTACCTTCTGGTCGTGCCGGTGGACGGCCCCGATACGCCGGAAACCTACCTGGCAGGTGATAGTGGCCAGGCGTTTCTGCGTTACAGCGCCGGGCAGATGATCAGCCAGCGCATTGCCGCCCAGCTGAGCCGCAGTCGGCTGTCGCTGCCCTCTCGGATCGAATGTGAGAGCACCGCCAACCTCTTGGGCCTGGTGGCGGACGGCGAGGCCTGGACCATCACCACCGCGCTCAACTTTGCCCGCACCGCGCGGCTGCATGACCGGCTCAGGCTGCTCCCCTACCCCGCCGGCGATTTCAGCCGTGAGATCGCCCTGATCCACAAACCCAGCCAGATGCCGGAACTGGTCGATCTGGTGGCTGGCCAGCTGCGCCCCTTGCTGCAACAGGCGGTCATCGATCCGACGGTGGCGCAGGCGCCGTGGCTGCGCGACGCGTTTCACCTGCTGCCCAGCGGCTCAGAGTAAGATCGGAAACCGCGCCCGGATCGCCGCGTCCTGCTCCGCGCTCAGGTAGCGCGGGTGGTGGGTGTAGAGGATGCGCCGCGCCTCGATCCGCGCGCGATCCCACGCGGTCAACGCACCGGTTTCCGCCCAGGTCACCGGCTGTTCGCGGTCGGCGAGCTTGGGATAGACAAAATCCCGCTCCATCGCGTCCTGGGTCTGCTCAGCCCCGAGGAAATGCCCCTCCCCCAGCACCACATCGCAGATTGTGTCATAGCCCAACGTTTCTTCGCTCACCTCGACGCCCCGCAGTGTCCGATAGATCGCCGCGTGCATTTCGTTGTCGAGCACAAAGCCCTCAAAGCTCACCCCCAACAGCGACGCCGTCATGCCGGAGCTTTCGTAGATCAGGTTGCCCCCAGCCAGCCCCGCCGCCATCGCCGTCAGGCCCTTTTCGACGCCATATTGCGCGTCCACCGCCTTGGCATCGGTCATCGAGGCCGCCACGCCTGAGGGCAGGCCCAGCCAGTTGGAAATCTGCGCCGAGGCGGCGTTGAGCAGCGCGGTCTCGCCCCCGCCGCCAGAAAACGCGCCACTGCGCAGGTCGATCACGAAGGGCCAGTTGGAAAACACCATCGGAAAGCCTGGCTGGATCACATGCACCATCACTAGGCTGGCCAGCGTTTCGGCCAGCGATTGCACGAGGAACCCCGCAAGCGTCGCCGGCGCCGTGGCGCCCGATTGCGCGGCGGTGATGCAGGACATCGGGATATTGTGTTTGACGCATTCATAGACAACATCCACCGCATCCTCGCCATAGCGCATGGGTGAAATAACCGGGCTGATATGCGCCTTGAGGAACGGACGTTCGGCGAACGCGCCTGGACCACCCGCCGCAATATCCAGCATCTCGACAATCGGCGCGACATGCGACGCAAGCGTAAACGAGGTCGCCACAGGCTTGGTGGTGTTGCGCAGCAAGGCGTAGGCGGTGTTCACGTCCAGATCGAAATTGTCCGCCACATCGGTGGCCACACAGCAACGCGTGAACCAGCTGACATTGGGCAGGCAATCCTGCAGCCGGGTGAAATCATGCAGGTCGGCCAGGGTCGAAGGGCGGTAGCGCCCGGTGTCGAGATCCAGCGTCTGCACGGCGGCACCTCCGGTGCCAAAATGCACCGCGTCGCCACCTACGAGGATAGAACGTTCCGCATCCCGCCCGTGTAACCAGAACTGTTTGGCCGCCTGCGCCACCGCCGCCTCGACCAACGGCTCTGGCAGCCTGATCCGGCCATCGTCGCGCAAGACAGCGCCTGCCGCCTCCAGATCACGGCCCAGCCGCGCCGGCACTTCACCCATGCCCAAATCGGCCAGCAGGCGCTTGGCCATATCGTAGATTCGCTGCATGTCCTCTGCGCGCAACGGCGTGTATTGCCCGCCCACCTGCCCAGGCGGCGCCGGGTTGGCGGGGCCGACACGCCGCTTGACGATGCGGTTCTTGCGGCCGCCCTGACGTCTGCCAAGCTGAGGATCACGGGTCATGCCACGACACAAGCGCGAAGCCTGCCGCCGGGCAAGCATTTTCGATTTCGTCGGAGCTGGTAAAGATCAAGATGTGAGAAAACCGAATCTATGCAAATCTCCTTGAGCGACGGGCCGGTTTGCGTCTGGCTACGCGTGGAAGAGGGAGCATCACATGAAACAGAACACGCGGGTGGTGGTGATCGGCGGCGGCATCGCGGGGTGTTCGACGCTCTATCATCTGACACAAGAAGGCTGGTCTGACGTGATGCTGCTGGAGCGTGATGAGCTGACCTCGGGCACGACCTGGCATTCGGCCGCGCAGGTGACGAATTTCGGGATGAACCAGACGATGGTCGGGCTAAAGTCACACTCCATCGCGCTCTACCAGGAACTTGCAAACGACCCCGACTACCCGATTACTTACCATCATGCCGATGGCGGCATTCGGCTGGCCAATACCGAGGCGCAGATGGAGGGCTATCGCCATTTCGCCTCGATGGCGCGGGGGATGGACGTGCATTTTGAGGTGATCGATGCCGCCGAATGCGCGCGGCGGCATCCATTGATTTCCACCGACAACCTGCTCGGCGGGCTTTGGGATCCGCTGGATGGCGATATCGACCCCGCACAACTCTGCCAGGCGCTGGCGCGGCGGGCGCGCAAAGCCGGGGCCGAGGTGCATCGCCACACGCCCGTCACCGGCCTGCGGCAACTGCCGGATGACAGCTGGATCGTCGAGACGCCAAAGGGAGATATCCATGCGGAGATCGTGGTGAACGCCTGCGGCTACCGGGTGAACGAGGTCGGCGCGATGATGGGTGTGCATCACCCGGTTGCCTCAATGGAGCACCAGTACTTCGTCACCGAAAACATCCCCGCCATCGTCGAGGCCGGTCACCGTATGCCGTTGCTGCGCTGCCCGATCAGCGATTATTATTGCCGGCAGGAAAAACAGGGGTTGCTGCTGGGGTTTTACGAACAAGACTGCCGCACCTGGGGGATGGACGGGGTTGATCCGCACTTCACCAACGCGCTTTGCCCAGATGATCTTGACCGGGTGACCGACGTGCTCGAAGGCGCTTTTGAACGTATGCCCCCGCTGATGGAAGCCGGAATCAAGACGGTGGTGAACGGCCCGATCACTTACACGATCGACGGCGCCCCGCTGGTGGGGCCGATCCCGGGCAAGCGCAATGCGTTCTGCATCATCGGGTTGCGCGCGGGCCTTGGCGAAGGCGGCGGGCATGGCTGGCTCTTGGCGCAGCAGATCGTGCATGGCGAGGCCTGTTACGACACCTGGGTGCTCGACCCGCGCCGCTTTACCGGGCATGGCAATGTGGAACTGACGGCGCTCAAGGCGATCGAGGATTACCAGAACGAGTTTCGCTTCCATTTCCCGCACGAACACCGCCCTGCGGGGCGCCCGATCAAGACCACCCCCCTGACCCCGGTGCTGGCGGCGGCGGGGGCGGAGTTCACCGTTGTGAACGGGTGGGAGCGGATCGATTACATCAAACCAACACCCGATTTCGCCGAAACCCACAGCTTTCGCTTTACCGAGGTGTTCGACGTGGTCGCGGGTGAAGTGCGCGCCGTGCAAACCAGGGTCGGGCTGAGCGAAGTCAATGGTTTCAACCGGTTCGAGATCACCGGGGCGGATGCGCATACCTTCCTGGATCGAATGACCTGTGGGCGCATCCCGCGTGCCTCGGGACGTGTGGGGCTCAGTTACCTCTTGAACCACCACGGCATGGTGAAATGCGAAGCGACCTTGGCCAACCTGCCCACAGGCGCCACGGGGCCTGCGCGAATCTGGTACGGGTCGGCCGCGGCGGCGGAGTTTCACGACATGGACTGGCTGACCGCCCATCTGCGCGCTGAAGAGGACGTGCAGATCCGGTCGCTGACAAATGACTGGACCATCCTGCTCTTGGCCGGGCCCAAGGCCCGCGCGGTTCTGTCGGCCGCCGCGCGCGGCGATTGGTCGGCCGAGGCGTTCCCCTGGCTGTCTGTGCGCGAGGCCTTTGTCGGCATCGCGCCGGCCATCGTCATGTCGGTGAGTTTCTCGGGTGAGCTGGCCTATGAAATCCACGTGCCGAACGCCCAGCTTTTTGCCGCTTACCTAGCCTTGCAACAGGCCGGGGCCGCACATGGGATGCGGCTCTTCGGGGCGCGGGCGATCGAGTCGATGCGGCTGGAAAAGGGATACCTGCACTGGAAATCCGATCTGCTGACCGAGTTTGATCCGTTCGAAACCCGGCTGGAGCGCTTCGTGCGGCTCGACAAACCGGAGTTCATCGGCAAGGACACCCTGATCGCCCGGCAAGGCCCTGGCCCGCGCAAACGTCTGGTGATGGTGTCGCTAGACAGCACAACGGCGCCCGCCCATGGCGGCGCGTCCATCATGGCTGACGGGAAAGTGGTCGGCACCGTCACCTCGGGTGATTGGGGCCACAGGGTCGGCCAGAATCTCGCGCTTGGCTTTGTGGCACCGGAATACGCTGGGGAAGGCAGCGTGCTTTCTGTGGATGTGATCGGCGAACATGTTCCGGCCAAGGTTGTGCCGAGATGCGTCTATGATCCGGGTGGGGATCGGTTTCGGAGCTAGGCATTCTTCACGTCTTGCCTGAGGATAATCCAGTAAATAATTGTTTTCATTTCTTTTTACCCACCAAGCCAACAAGTGGGACCGCACGCTCTCCGGCGCATCCACCAAACCTGCGGCAACCACCGCCACGCTCACGCGAAACGAAACTCTTGCCGAAACCGGATTCGGGTATCACGATGATTTGCAGGAGGAGACTATGTGCAGGCCGCCCGCACGGCCTGGGTCAGGGGCAGAGCCACCGGATATCGCAAGGGGCATCAAGGCCCCAAATAACCAACGATAAAGTTTGACACACAAATGATCTTCAATGGGAGGAAGACGATGAAAACCAACGGAAAAACGAAACTAATGCTGGGAACGGCAACGGCGCTTATTCTGTCGACGCTGTCTGCCAGCGCGGAAAACCTGCGTTTCTGGACAACCGAGGAACAGCCCGAACGGCTCGCACGCCAAGAACAGATGGCCGCCGATTTCGCCGCGGCCTCTGGCCATACGGTCGAGGTGATCCCCGTGACCGAAAGCGATCTGGGCACCCGCGCCACCGCCGCCTTTGCCGCCGGCGACCTGCCGGACGTCATCTATCACCCGCTGCAATACGCCCTGCCCTGGGCCGAGGCCGGTATCCTCGACACCGATGCCGCGACCGACGTGGTTGACAGCCTGGGCGAAGGCACCTTTGCCCCCGGCGCGCTCAGCATGGCGGCTACCGCGGATGGTGTCGCCTCGGTCCCGGTGGATGGCTGGACGCAGATGATTGTCTACCGCGCCGACAAGTTCGCCGAGGCGGGCCTTGAGCCGCCGACCAGCTATGCCAACGTGTTGGCCGCCATCGAGGCGCTGCACAACCCGCCGGAAATGTACGGTTTTGTCGCCGCCACCAAGGTGGACGAAAACTTCATGAGCCAGGTGCTGGAGCATGTCTTCCTCGCCAATGGCGTCAGCCCGGTGGGGTCCGACGGCATCCAACCGCTGGATGAGGCCAAGACCATCGAGGTGTTGGATTTCTACAAGGCCATCGCCGAAGCCTCGCCTCCGGGGGAGCTGTTCTGGCAGCAATCGCGGACGCTCTATTTCAGCGGCAACGCGGCGATGATCATCTGGTCGCCCTTTATCCTCGATGAGCTCGCCGGCCTGCGCGACAGCGCGCCGCCCACCATTAACGACGATCCGACCTCGCGCGATCTGGCGGCGGCCACCGGGATCGTGACCAACTTCTCCGGCCCCTCGAACCCCGATGGCGCGGCCTGGGCCGATATCCGCTATTTCGGCATCACCTCGGACGCGTCCACGGATGCGGCGATGGAGTTTGTCGAGTTTTCGATGAACGAAGGCTATGGCCAGACGCTGGCGATTGCGCCGGAAGGCAAGTTCCCGGTCCGGCGCGGCACGGCGGACAACCCGACACAGTTTGCCGATCTTTGGGCCACGCTGGATGTGGGTGTCGACCGCAAGGCCCCGCTGGGGGATCTCTATGCCCAAGAGATGATTGACGAAATCGTCGGCGGCCTGGACGTGGCGCAGCGCTGGGGTGTGGCGGATGGCCAGCTCGCCACCGCGTCGAAGATCATCAACAGCCAGGTGATCAACCGCGCGGTGCGTGAGTATATCGACGGTGCCCAGGATGCCGCCGCCACCGTTGCGGCGCTGAACGAGGCCATCGCCGGCGTGGAGTAACCGACCCTGAAAGGCCGGGGCGGCCCACCCGCCGCCCCGGCCCTCCCAAAGCCAAGCGGGCCGCATCATGACACACGCTGTCCCCCCCAAGGGAATCGGACACCTGGCCAAGCGCGAAGCGCGGCTGGCCTGGGGCCTTTTGCTGCCAACGATCACGGCGGTGTCACTGGTCGTCGTGTTGCCGCTGCTGGCGATCTTCTGGATCAGTTTCAAACCGGTGCAATTGTCTGATCTGCGCGCGCCCGAAGTGGTCCTGCGCGAGGACATCCGCGGCGATACGGATGCTGTGGGCGACGAGGCCAATATCCGCTACCGGATCCGCAACTCGACCCAAGACCAGCCGATCCGCGATGTCACCCTGACCGACACACTGCCCCTGGGCCTTGTGGTAGGTGCGCTTGACCCGCGCTGCACGCTGGAAGACCGCACGCTCTATTGTGATTTCGGCGAGATTGAGGGCGGGTTCCGGGAACGGCTGATGATCCCGGTGACGATTGAGCAGGCCTATCTCGACAATGGCCTGCGGCCTCAGGACAGCGCGGCCATCGTGACCGGGCGGGGCAGCAGTGTGCTAACCAACACCACCTTTACCCTGGAAAACTTCGCGCGGATTTTTGACGGCAATGAGTTTTGGCAGGTGCTTTGGGTCACACTTTTTTACACCTTCTTTGGCACCATCGGTGCGCTGGTGTTGGGGCTGTTTTCCGCCCTTCTGCTCAACAAATCCTTCCGCGGTCAGGGGATTCTGCGCGGGCTCTACCTCTTCCCCTACGTCGCGCCGATCATCGCGGTGGCCTTTACCTGGGTGATCCTGTTCGATCCCTTCTCCGGCTCGGCCAATGCGCTTTTGGTGCAGATGGGTGTGACCAGCGAGGCGATCAATTTCTTCGGCGTGCGGCCCTGGGCGCTGATCATGGTCACGGTCTTTGCCATGTGGGGCTATTTCCCCTTATGTTTCCTCTTCATCCTGGCGCGGATGCAATCCATCGACCACGACATGTATGAGGCTGCTGATATGGACGGCGCCAGCCCGTTTCAGCAGTTCTGGTCTCTCAGCCTACCGCAGCTTTTGGGTATCCTGTCGGTGCTGTTCCTCTTGCGCTTTATCTGGACGTTTAACAAGTTCGACGACATTTTCCTGCTAACCGGCGGTAATGCCGGCACCCGCACCCTGACGGTGAATGTCTATGAACAGGCCTTTGCCATCTCGAATATCGGCGCGGGGGCGGCGGTGGCGGTGGTGATCTTTGGTTGCCTGCTGACCTTCTCGATCTTCTTCCTGAAATATATCAGCCGGGAGGAAGGGCTATGAGCATGCTGCGCTTTGGCCTGATCACCGGGCCCCTGCTGGGGGCGTTCTGGCTGTTTGTGCTGAGCGTCACGGTGTCGGTCGCGATGTCCTTCGCCACCGGCGATCCGTTCCGCCCGTCGATCCTGTGGTCCTTTGTCTGGGGTGGTGTCGCCGGCACCGCGCTGGTGCAGATCGGGCGCTCCCCGCTCGTGCAGGCTGTCGTTGCGGCAGTGATTGCCGTACTCGTGCTAATCGGCCTTGGACCCATGCTGATCGGCGACAGCACCGGCAGCTTTGCCCGCACCTTTGGCGCGCTGATCTTGGCGGCAGCTTTTGCACCAACATTGGCCATCATCCTCGATGAGGTCACACCCGGCGCGCTTAGTCGGCACGAATTTGAGCATTCCGTGATCCGGTTCCTGACGGGTTTTGGCTATATCTTTTTCACCGCCATCGTGCTGATCCCGTTTTACGTCATGGTCATGACCAGCCTGAAAAACCAGGCGGAGCTGATGCAGAACCCCTTGGATTTCTCGGTCGATCTCAGCAAGGGCTGGGGCCTTTTGCGCAGCTATGATGAGCTTTTCACCCAGTTCAATTTCGGCACCTACCTGATCAACTCCTTTGGCATTTCAATCCTGACCGTGCTGATCACGCTTCTATTCGCCGTGCCCGGCGCCTATGCCGTCGCGCGCCTTCGGTTCAAAGGCCAAGCCGCGTTCTCACGCTCCATCCTGCTGATCTACATGGTGCCGATGATCGTGCTAGCGCTGCCGATCTACATCGCTTTTTCGATGACAGGGCTGCGCAATTCGCTGTTTGGCATCATCCTGATTTATCCGGTCACCACCATCCCAGTGGCGCTCTACATGCTGCAGGGGTATTTCCGTGGGTTGCCGGCAGAGATCGAAGAAGCCGGGCTGATGGACGGGCTGACACGGCTCGCCGTGATCTGGAAGATCACCCTGCCCCTGTCGCTACCGGCGATGGCGTCGGTGTCGCTCTATGTCTTTATGATCGCCTGGAACGAGTTTCTGCTGGCCTTCATGCTGCTGGACGATCCCAGCACCTTCACGCTGACCCGGGGCATCGCCTCGCTCAACACCTCTGAAATTCCACGCCAGCACCTGATGGCCGGTTCAGTGATCGCCACCGTACCGATCATGGTGATTTTCCTGGGGCTGGAACGCTTTATGACAAAAGGGCTGACCGCAGGGTCAGTGAAAGGCTGATGACCAATCTTGACGACCAGGCCCGCGCCATCCTGAAAAAGAACGACAAGGGCGGCTATACCCTGCCGACCCATGGGCTTTATCCCTACCAGTGGAACTGGGACAGCGCCTTTGCCGCCTGGGGGTTCGCGACCTTTGACAATGCCCGCGCCTGGGACGAACTGGATACGTTGTTCGCCAGTCAATGGGACAACGGCATGGTCCCGCATATCATCTTTCACCAGAGCGACCCGGGTTATTTCCCCGGCCCCGATGTCTGGGGCACCGGCCAGTGGCCCGAAACCTCCGGCATTTCCCAACCTCCTGTCGCGGCCACCCTTGCCCGGCTGATCTGGGACATGGACCCTGAGGCAGGACGGGCACGGATCGCCCGGCTATACCCCGCGATGGAACGCTGGCACCGCTGGTGGCACGAGGCGCGTTGCGGTCATGGGCCGGTCGCCATCATCCATCCCTGGGAAAGCGGGCGCGACAACTGCCCGGACTGGGATATCGGCATGGCCGGGGTCGATGGATCACGCGTGGCGCCCTACACGCGGCGCGACACCGGGCATGTGAACCCGGAAATGCGCCCCACCAAAGAGGATTACGACCGCTATATCGCCATCGTCGAGTTTGGCCGCGACGTCGGGTGGGACGATGCGCGGATCGTGGCCGACGGGCCGTTCCTGATGGCCGATCCGGGCATCACCTTTATCCTGCTGCGCGCGCATGAAGACCTTATCGCCATCGGCGACGCGCTTGGGCATGACACGACCGAGTTGCAAGGGTGGGCCAAGGCGCTGCGCGCGGCTCTGCCTGTGATCTGGAACGCAGAGCTGGGCGCCTATGATGCGCGGGATCTGCGCAGCGACGCGTTTGCCGGTGTTCTGGGGTCGGGCGCGTTCCTCGCCTATCTGGCCGACGCCGCCACGCCGGAGCTTGACGCGCAACTGGATCGCGTCTGGGACAAGGTGAATTTCGGCATCCCTTCGGCCGACCCCGAAGCCGCGTCGTTCAACCCGCGCAAATACTGGCGCGGTCCCACCTGGCCCGTGGTCAATGCGCTGATCGCGTTGGGGCTGACCTCGTCGGGGCGCCACGAACTCGCTGAACGGTTGCGGGCCGAGACGGCCGAGTTGATCCGGCAACACGGGTTTTACGAGTATTTCGACCCGATCGACGCCACCCCCTGCGGCGGCGCCGATTTCACCTGGACCGCGGCGATCTGGCTGACCTGGGCCGGCAAAGCGCCAGCAACGGCGGTGAAAGGGGCGGCCTGATGTCATCGATCACACTCAAGGCGGTTGAGAAATGGTTTGGTGACATCCAGGTCATCAAGGGCGTCGACCTGGAAATCGAGGAAGGTGAGTTCATCATCTTTGTCGGCCCGTCCGGCTGCGGCAAATCCACCTTGCTGCGGATGATCGCCGGGCTGGAGGAAACCAGCCGCGGCCAGGTTCTGATCGGTGACCGGGATGCGACTGCCGAGCCACCTTATAAGCGGGGTCTGGCGATGGTGTTCCAGTCCTACGCGCTCTATCCGCATATGTCGGTACGCGACAATGTGGGCTTTCCATTGAAATCCGCAGGGCTGCCGGCCGCCGAGATTGCCGCCAAGGTCGACGAGGCCGCACAAGTGCTCAAGCTCGAGGCTTATCTCGACCGGCGGCCCAAGGATCTGTCGGGCGGGCAGCGACAGAGGGTGGCGATCGGGCGTTCTATCGTGCGCGATCCGACGGCGTTCCTCTTTGACGAGCCCTTGTCGAATCTCGACGCCGCTTTGCGGGTTGAGATGCGCTATGAGATCGCCAAGCTGCACCAGTCGCTGGCCTCGACGATGATCTACGTCACCCATGATCAGGTCGAAGCGATGACTCTGGCTGACCGGATCGTGGTGCTGGATGCCGGCCAGATCGTGCAGGTGGGTACGCCGCGCGAGCTTTACGAAAGCCCGGCCAACCTTTTTGTGGCGCAATTCATCGGCTCACCGCAGATGAACATCATTGCCGCCGATGCCGCCCACAACCTGACCCCGCATGAGCAGGCCTCATCCGCCGGGATCCGGCCCGAGCATATCGCGCTGATCGACGGAGGGGATGGCCACCTGCAGGGTGAGGTCGACGTGATCGAGTACCTCGGCGCCGACACCTTCGTGCTGGTCGATTGCGGCGCGGCCGGCAAGGTCACCGCGCGGGTCATCGGGGACACCCACCTGCGCCCGGGTGATGCCGCCACGATGATGTTCGACGAAGCACGCGTACATTGGTTCGACGCCGAAGGCCACGTGGTCTGACGCTGCCGACGGCGCAGGGGATTGTACGCCGGCGAAAGGCCCACGAGTACCGGTGGATCGCCCGGATACGGCAGTTGCCCGGGCCGCCCTACCCTAGCTAGCCAGACGCTTTGGTGTAACACCCATATCCTGCGCCTGCGCGTCCTCGGGGACAGTGAACGAGGACATCAGGAAATGCACGTCATTGGCCTTTTCCCCAAGGGAGGTCGCCATCGTCGAGCATTGATCCACCATCGCCGCGTTGTGTTGCGTGACCTCGTCGAGCGAGGTGATCGCGGTGCGGATCTCGGTGATGGCGCGGGCCTGGGCGTCGGCTTCGGTCTTGACCTGGGACACCGCCTTGGTCGCGTCATTGGCCCGGTGGTCGATCTGGCGGAACGCCTCGGCCATTTCGCCAACCATCTTGACCCCGCTTTGCACCGTCTCGATCGTTTCCTGGATCAAGCCGTTGATTTCGCTGGCCGTGTTGCCGGCCTGAACGGCCAGGCTACGTACTTCGCCGGCGACCACGGCAAATCCACGCCCAGCCTCACCCGCGCGGGCCGCTTCGACCCCGGCGTTGAGCGCCAAGAGGTTGGTCTGAAACGCGATATCGTCGATCAGCGTGACCATCGCCGCCATCTTGTTGGACGCTTGCGAGATCCGTTCCACGATGGGCAGCGTTTCATCAACCGTCTGCTTGCCCATGGCCGCGTCCTGCTTGAGCTTCATGCTGGCGTCATCCGCTTCGCCAGCCATGTCTGCAGCGTTCTGCACCCGCGACGTCAGCTCGGTCAGGGCGGCGGTGGTCTGCTCCAGTGAGGCCGCCTGCGAGCTGGTGCGCAACGCCATGTCGCCTGTCACCGCATCGAGCTCGGAACTGGCGGTTTCAACCGCCGACACCGCCGATTGCACTGTGGCCATGGCACCGGCCAATTGCTGAACGGCTTTTTCGAACGCCTCTTGCAGGCCCAGGTACTCCTCCGGGAACGCGCCATCGATCTTGCAGCTCAGATCCCGGCCCGATAGCTGTTTCAACGCGCGTTCCATGTCCGCCAAGACGCCCACCCGCGCCGCATCCGCCTCAAGCAACTGGGCGTCGGCCTTTTGCAGCTCATTCCTTGTCTGGTCGATGGCGGCAAAGAGGCGGCCGACCTCGGTATCCAAGTCTTGTTCCCGCGTGCGCATGTCAAACTCCTTGCGCCCCAGCCGTTCCATCGCGTTCTCAAGCGCCTCAAAGCTCTTGCGGACCGAGCGGCGGACCTTCATCCCCAAGAGAAGCGCCACACAGATGACCAGCGCGACGAGCGCAAGCGTACCGGCCAGAAAGTAAAACGCCGTGCGGGCATTGGCCGCCGCGAGGGTCGCGATTGTGTCGGTAACACGCAGTTCGATGTCGTGCAGCGCGTCGATCCAGGCGGTGGAGCGGGCAAACCAGTCTGGCACCGTCAAATCGGCCGGCGCGGAAGACGCGCCTTCGGCGATGATCGCAGTGCGGAAGGCGGCAACGCCCGTGTCTGCCTGAAGGCCTGCAAAATCAACGCCATTCAGCACCGTGTTCAGCTCCAATTTGGCGACGTCGAGGAACTTGGCCTCAACCGCGCCGCGCGCGATGAAGGCGTTGAATTGCTGTGGCTGAAACACGCCGGCGGCCAATCCGGTGGCACCCGCGGCGCGCTGCAATCCGGCGGCCTCCTTGGCCTCGGAGAGCGCAATGTAGCCGGCGCCAAGGCGCAGGATCGACGGGTCTTCGAACTCGATCAGCATATGATCCACAAGGGTCATCGCCTCACGTATCGAAGCGGTGTACCAGGCGGCCATATCCGGCAAGGCCAGTGTCAGCGCATCCACCCCCGCGCGCCGTTCCGGCAGCGCGGTGAGCCAGGTGAGGTCGGCGCGCAGCGCAGCCGGCAAGGCCTGGATGGCCTGATCCGCTGCTTGCCGCACGTCGGGAAGCGTGTCGGCAAAGTTTGCACCGGAGGAGGCGATGTGCCCGGCGGATTGGCCACGCTCCACCTGCAGCGCGTGCACGATTTTCGACATATGCACCGCGTGCGACGCGGTCGCCCGTGCCTCTTGCGCGGCGACAAAGGTGCGCGTTTGGTCGACCACAAGGATCGCCCCTAGAATGACCAGTCCAACAAATGGCACGATTACGATGGTCAAAAGTTGACGGTGAATGCTCATGGCGCCCCTACAGGTTGTGATTCCCAGTTGCCTCTACCTAGCGGCAAGTTCTTGCCAAATACCCAACCGAATTGGGCGGATTTTAGCTAAAACATTCCGGCCTATGGCGGGCTCTTGAGGGCGCTCAAACGCCTGACAGGACGCCTGAAACCGCCACCGTGGGTTGGATTTCCGGAACTGGTTCTTGAGCGCGTGCCGGCCGATCCGTCCGCCAGAGCGTTCGCGGCCCCTATACTGGAAAGGTGCGCTGCAAAGCACTGATATGAATGACTTATACCGCCCTATTGTCGGCGCACCGGTCGGCGTTTTCCAAAGAGCCAGAGCGTGTCAGCTAGCAGTGTGGCAGATTGGCCTTGGCGCGCACGCGTTAACAAGTCTTGCCAAATCCCAAAGACGCCGGACCGTTTGATGGCGCAGGCGCCGCAATTAACGAATTGTTAGCCAAAGTGTTAATAACTGTTTGAGAAGATCCAAGGCGATGTTCCTGAATGTAAGCGGTTGCGAGTCGGGCCGAAACGGATCGAAAACGAAACAGTAACGGCTTGGACGCCTTGCAGAGATCGACACATATTCGCAGAACGGCAGGGCTTGCCGGTGTGATTGCTTTGGCCGGGGTCCTCGGGATGTGGGCCTATGGCGATCCCGCAAATGGCGACGCAGACCCGGCCAAACCATTGGCAATCGGCATGATCACCAACAATCCCAATGGATTGCGGAATATCGACGGGTTCCGGCAGGGGCTGACTGAGCTGGGCTATGAAGACGGCAAGAACGCGACGTTCCTCGACACCGGAAAGCCCGTTCCGCGGGCAGAACTGGGCGCCGCGATCGAAGACATGGTGGCACGTGGTGCAGATATCCTCTTTACCGCGGGCACGCCCACCGGGGTTGCGGCCAATACGGCGACTAAGGAGAGCGGTGTGCCGGTGATTTTCGGTGTGGTCGCCGATCCGGTCGCTGCGGGCATTATGACCGACCTCAGTGCCCCCGGCGGCAACATGACGGGTGTCATGCTGAGCCAGAACCAGGCGCGCCGGCTTGAGCTTTTGCACGAAATCCTGCCGCAGGTGCGCCGCGTCCTGCTGCCCTACAACCCGGACGATGCCGCCCCGGTCAGTGCTGCGGCACAATTGGACGACGCGGCCAGTGCGCTTGGCCTCACCCTCGTCCATCGGCATGCGCGGTCCGATGATGAGGTCTCGGCCCTGCTGGCCGATATTCCTCCAGATATCGACGCCGTCTTCATGCTGCCCGACAGCACGGTCAACCGGCATGTGGATGAGTTGATCGCCGTTGCCAATGCGCGCAGCCTGCCCGTTTCGGGGCCGAGTTATGCACAGATCGAAGACGGCGCGCTGATGGCTTACGGTATCATGCATCGCGAGGTCGGCCTGCAAGCGGCGCGGATCGCCGACCGGATCCTGCGCGGCGCCGATCCCCGGATCACGCCGGTGGAGGTCGCCGATTTCTACCTGACGATCAATCTTGCTGCCGCGCGCCGATTGGGCATCGACCTATCCGAAGGGGATCTGCAACAAGCCAACTTCATCGTGCGCAAAGACAGGATCGCGCAATGACTCATCAACGCAAAAAACGGTCGTAACAGAAGTTTGCGACGCTCCAGGGGCAGGTTCACAAGTGTTTCATAGCCTACGCATACAGTTGTATCTGTTCGTCGCATGCCTCGCGACGTTGCCTGTGCTGTTTCTGGGGCTTCTGGCCGGTCAGCGCAGCGCCAATGAGTTGGAGGCGCAAAGCCTTGCGCTGCAACGCGAAGTGGCCATTCGGGTTGAGCGTGAGATCACCTCTTTCATCACCACCCGCGTGAATGAATTGCGGGTCTTTGAGCGGACAAATGACCTGGCCGAGGCCGGCGCCGACGACTTGCTAGCCGATGTTCGGCGGCTGATGGCGCATGATCAGGTCTATCAGGAAATTGCCGTGCTCTCCGCCATGGGTGAGATCGGGATCTTTTCGTCGCGCACCACGACCTTGCCAAGCGATCCCGAGCACTGGCGGGATGAGCGCTTTGTCTCACCCGGGTATTGGGATCAGAACGACGTCTTTGTCGGCACCATCGAATATCACGACGCTCTGCGGGAGCCGCTGGTCGATATCGGGCTGCCGATCCACGTGCGGCGCGATGGGTCGATCCGCGGCATCCTTCTGGCGCATGTGCGTTTCAGGCCGATCTGGGAGTTGTTGGCCGATCTGGAACTGCCCAAGGACACCGTGGCCTTCGTCGTTGACGAAGGTGGCCGCGTTTTGGCGCATCCCTCCCCGGCCGAGGTTCTCTCCAACAGCGTTTTTGAGCTGCCCGGGGCCAATGGGCGGCATCCGCTGGCTGACGGGACCGAAGGATTGGTGGCTGTCGATGCCTTGGACCTGGTGGGGGGCGCGGCTTATGTCGTGGTCACCCGGCCGTTGAACGCTGCCCTTGCCACGGCCAGAGACGCCCGCTTCAACACGTTTCTCAGCGCCGCGATACTCTTGGTGATCGGGTCGCTGGTGGCACTGATGCAATCGAACCGCATCGTGCGCCCGATCGAACGGCTGGCGCGCACGGCCGAGCGTATCTCGGCCGGCGATCTGAACACACGGATCGATGTCTCTGGCCCACGGGAAATCCAGGCGCTGGGGACAACGCTGCAAGATATGGTGTCGCGGCTGGGCGCACGGATCGGCGATCTGACACGTTCGGAAGATGCGCTGCGGCAGCGGGCGGCGGTGATGCTGGAATCCATCGGCGACGCGGTGATTGCCACCGACATCAACGGCCGGATCACCTATATCAACCCAGTCGCCGAAACGCTGACCGGCTGGAGCTTGAGCGACGCGATCGATCAGCCGCTGCCCGCGGTCTTTCGCATCGTCAATGAAGCCACGCGCGAAGCCGCCCCCAACCCGGTAGAGAAATGCCTGGCCACGGGCCACATGGTTGATCTGACCAATGGCTCGTTGCTCTTCAGCCGGGATGGCCAAGAGTATCCCATCAACGATTCCGCTGCCCCCATCCGCGAGGCCAGTGGTGAGGTCGTGGGCGCCGTGATCGTCTTCCGCGACGTAGGCGAACAGCGCGCGATGGAGCAGTCGTTGCGGCAAAGCCAAAAGCTGGACGCCATCGGCAAGCTCAGCGGCGGGATCGCGCATGACTTCAACAATCTCATGCAGGTGATCCAGGGCAATGCCGAGCTTTTGCAGGAAGACCCGTCGCTCGATCCGCAGCTGACCAAACCCATCCTCGATGCCACCAGACGCGGGGCCGAGCTGACCCGGCAGCTCTTGTCTTATGCCCGCAAGCAGCCCCTGCTGACCAAACCGATCAGCGTGCCCAAGCTCTTGCAGCAGACCACGCAGGTGCTCGATCGCACCTTGGGCGCCGGGGTCGAGGTATCGCTGGAGATCGAAGACGATATCTGGCTCGCGCGCGCCGATCCCTACCATCTGGAGGCCGCCCTTCTAAACCTCGCGCTCAATGCGCGGGACGCGATGCCGGGCGGCGGCACGCTGGCGATCACCTGCAAGAATGCGGTGGGCGCCGATTTTGCCGACGCACATGACAAGACCCTGGCCGACGCCCCATTTGTTGCCATCACGGTATCGGACAGCGGCACCGGGATGGCCCCCGAGGTGCTTGAACGCGCGACAGACCCGTTTTTCACCACCAAAGCGGTCGGTTCGGGATCCGGCATGGGGCTGTCGATGGTCTACGGCTTTGCGCTGCAAAGCGACGGCCACATGCAGATCGACAGCAAGGAAGGCACCGGCACCACGGTGACGCTCTTCCTGCCACGGTTCGAACAACCGTCAACAGCAGCGCGTCCCGCAAAGGGCGCTCCTGCCAGGCCAGACAATCGCAAAACCGTTCTGGTCGTCGAAGACAGCCGCGAAGTGCGCACGCTGACGATCCGCATTCTGGAGACGTCAGGCTATCACGTGGTCAGCGCCAAAAACGTGCAGGACGCCAAGCGCATTCTCGACGACCACCCCGCGATCGACCTCGTGCTCAGTGACGTGATGTTACCCGGTGGCAAGAGTGGCTTGGACCTGGCCTGTGAATTGGGTGAGACGCGGCCGGAACTGCCAGTGGTGCTGATTTCCGGTTATCCGAACGCCGTCGAGAAACTGCAAGGCGCCTCCCGTGACGATCTGGTCTTGCTCAACAAACCCTTCCAGAAAGCCGACTTGATCGCCACGCTGGAAAACGTGCTGCGGCAAAAGCCGCGCGCGACGGCGTCGAAGGATGCGCTGCAAAGCATGGGGTGATGGCGGCGTGCGCCTGACAGGCGGCTCAGGCGCCTGTCCCCAACCTGTCCCAGATATCGAGCTTGGACCAGTTCCGCAGAAAGCCGTAGGGATAGGCCGGCAGGCCCGGGGCAGAGGCCTGGGTCAGCCGCTCCGTCTGCTCGGGCGTCAGCACCAGATCAGCGGCGCGCAGGTTGTCCGCCAACTGTTCGGCGCTGCGCGCGCCCAGCAAGGGGGCTGAGACGCAGGGCCGGTCGGCCAGCCAGGCCAGCGCCACATGCGCCGCAGGCCTCCCGAGTTCTTCGGCAACGTCATGCAGAACCGACAGGATGTGCCAGGTGTGATCGGTGTTGCGCAGATCATACGCCTCGACCCCGCGATTGGGGTCTTCGCCGAGCCGGGTCGCGCCGGTTGGGCGCGTATCGGGATGGTACTTGCCGGTTAGCCAACCGCCCCCCAACGGCGACCAAGGGGTGAGGCCGATGCCCTCTGCCTCGCAACAGGGCAGCACCTCCAGCTCGATGGTCCGGTCAAGCAGGTTGTATTGCGGCTGCAGCGCCACCGGGACGGGCAGCCGATGGGCGCGAGCATGTGAGACGATCTTTTGTACCTGCCAGCCGGCGAGGTTTGACCAGGCCACATAGTGCACCTTGCCCTCGCGCACAAAATCGCCAAGCGTCGACAGGGTTTCATCGATCTCGGTCTCGCGGTCCCAGCCATGGATGAAATAGATGTCGACCGCCTCGGTGCGCAGGCGTTTCAGGCTCGCTTCAAGCGCCAGCCGCAAGCCGCGGCGCGAGGCCCCGGCGCTGCCTGCGGGCGGGGCAAACCGGGCCTTGGTGGCGAGGATCACGTCGTTATATCCCCCTGCCCGCTGTGCCGCCCAGCGGCCAATGATCTCTTCGGACGCGCCGCCGCCATAGACATCCGCCGTGTCGATCAGGGTGCCACCAGCAGCGGTGAAGAGATCGAGCTGGCGATGCGCCTCGGCCTCGTCGGTCTCAACCCCAAAGGTCATGGTGCCCAGGCCAAAGCGGGACACCTCTGGGCCATGGCGCCCGATTGGGCGGGCGGTCATCTCAGGCAGGTGTGGCGTCATACAGACCTCTCTTGTTTCGATACCAGCGAGCCCCGCAGCTTTAGGGACGGCAGCGATGTACCCGCAAGCAGGCGCCGCAAGGCTGGGCCGCTGGCAGTTATGGCCTCGACACTGCGGAACAGCGCGCGCGGCCCGCTGCCGCCATGCTCTTGCAAAAACGCCTCCTCGGCCTTTTGACCGGCAGAGGCACGTTCGGCGGGGAAGGACGTAGCGGTTTTCAAAGAATGCGACATGAGAGGTCTCCTTTCGGGGCTGCTGGGGGATGCGGCGCTTGACCTGACATCAGGTTAGCGGCCATGTGGTGGCTATGAAACGAAACGGTTTGAACTGATCTTTTCACTGGTGAAACGATGACGAAGGATGAGACGGGGCCCGGAGAGCGCCCAAAAGAGGCCCCCGGGACGGATTGGGACGACTTGAACCTGTTCCTCGCGGTGGCGCGCGGCGGCGGGTTGTCGGCCGCGGCAAAAGTGACCGGGCGCAGCCCGGCGACCTTGGGGCGCCGAATGCATGGGTTGGAACGCAGCCTGGGCCGCGACCTCTTTGTACGCCACGACCGGGGCTACCGGCTGACCAGCGAGGGCCAGACGCTGATGACCGAGCTTCTGGAGGTCGAAGCGCGGATTGCTCGGCTGGTGGCACGGCCTGGTGCGGACGGCCTGCCACTGGTCAAGGTGTCGGCGGGCACCTGGACGACGCTGGCCTTGCTGCGGTCGTTCGACGCCGTGACGGGCACGCCGCCCGACGTGCGGCTGCGCTTTATGTCGGCCGAGCGGGTGCTGGACATTACCCGCCGAGAGGTGGTGATCGGCTTTCGCAACCGCCGTCCGACCGAAGAGACGCTGGCTGGGCGCAAGCTGGCGGCAGTGGAATTTGCACCCTACGCCACGCCGGACGCGCCGGAACGCTGGATCCGGGTGGTGGCCGAAACGCCCTCGGCGCGCTGGGTGGCGCAGATCGCCGGGGCCGACACCGCCTGCGAGGTCAACAGCCCGCGCAATGCGCTCGACCTGGCACTGGCGGGGCAAGGCAAAGCGCTCTTGCCGACCTTCATTGGCGATGCAGAGCCAGGCCTGCGCCGTGTCGGCACGGTGGTGCCCGAGCTGACGCACGACCAATGGCTGGTCACCCACGAGGCCGACCGCCACTTGCCCGAGGTGCGCCGCAGCATCGACCGGATGTGCCGCGTGTTGGAGCGGCTGGGCGGCTGACACCTGCCTCATTCGCCCAGTGCCGCCTGTTGTGTGCCTGTCGTGCCCGCCCCAAGCACACGCAGTTCGGCCGCCTGCGCCAGGTGGTCGGAATTGCCCTCTGGATCGATCTGCTGGAAATCGGCGACATGCAAAGCATTGCCAACCAGGAACCAGTCGTTGCGCCAAAGTTTGGGCAGCTGACCGCCAACCCGCCAGGTGGCGGGATAGACAATCGAGGTATAGCTGACCGCGTCGCGCGTGGCCTTCAACAGCTGTCGATTATCCCCCATAGCGGGCGAGGTGTTGAAATCCCCGGCAATCACCAGCGGGTTCGTGTTGTCTGTCACATCCGCTGTCAATGCAGCAAACTCCTGTTTGCGGATGTAGTGTCGTCGCTTGATTTCGTTGTAGAATTGCGCCGAGAACCAATCCTGCTCGATGATGATCTGGATCGGCATGTGCACGTTGTAGGTCGACACAGTAGTTCCCTCGACCTCGACATCGACCTTCAGTGCATAGGGCGGCGGTGGCAGTTGCAGGATCCTGGGCGCGTCAGACGACACGACCTCATGTCCCTTGATCGGCAGGCGGCTGAGGGTCAGCAGCGTGCCTGCGGTGCGGGCCTCATATTCGGGAAAGACCTCTTCGACATCCGACAGATCGGTGACCGGCGGCGCGGTGTCACCGATCCGGGTCATGTGCTCTTGCAGCAGGTAGACATCGGCATCGAGCGCGCGCAGGTAGGCCAGCATCGCATCCTTGTCACGCGGATCGGTCAGCGTGCCGTCGCGCAGCTGGCCCCAGTAATCGGTGTTGAGCTGCACGACCCTTAACGGCGTGCCCGCGTCGGCCTGCACGGGCGCGCGCCAGAGGGCGGCGAAGTTGAGGCCCGTGGAGGGCAGCGAGACTGCGAAGGTGACCACCGCGATGGCCGCCACCGGCAGGCGGTGACGCTTTAGGAACGGCGCCGCCAACAGGAAGACCAGCGGTAGGGCGGCGAACATCAGCGGCGGGGAAACGCCGGGGATGACCCAGATCCAGGCCCGGCCGGTAAAGACTTCATGGGCGGTGGCGAGGATCAGCCACAGGCTGGCGAGAATCAGGACAAAACGGGACATGGGACCGACTTTCTGCTCGGGGTTTGGAAGGGGTCAGAACATGACTTTGGCAAGGCCCAGCGCGCCCTGTTTCCAGGGCTCACGACTGGTGCGGCCGGTGTCGGGGCGGGCGGTGGCTGTGGGAAGCTGCTCCTGCCACCAGCGGAAGGTGCGCACGATGGCCTCGCGGCTCGACACACGCGGACGGATGCCGAGGATTTCCTCGGCCTTCGACGTCGAGACATAGGCGTCGCGACTGAGCTTGTAGATCAGGCGTTTGTAAACCGGAGAAACTCCGGTGATCTCCAAAGCCCGCAACGCCGCAATCGCCGGCCCGGCCGGCAGCGCGATCACGCGCTTGCCGTGCCCGGCGACATCCAAAACGGCCTGAAAATCATCATGCAAGGTGGTGAACTCGGACGCGGCGACGTTGAAGGCATCGTTCACCGTTTCGTCCGGCAGGGTCATGACCGCCTCGACCGCATCCACGAGGTCAGACACGTCCAGCAACTGGCTGCGATAGCGCCCACCGCCGATCAGCGGGAAATGCCGTCCTTCCTCGGCCCATTCAAAGAGCATGGCAAAGATGCCTAGGCGGTGCGGCCCAAGGAAGGTCTTCGGCCGCAGGATCGACAGCACCATACCCTTGTCGCGATAGCCTTCGCAGACCAGCTCGGCATCGATCTTGGCGATGTTGTAGGGATCGACGCGCTGGCGGGGGTGGTCTTCAGGCGTGGGAACGATGTCGGGCAAGCCGTAGACCGCCGAGGACGAGACGTGGATCACCCGTTCGATCCCCGCGGCGTAGCACGCGGCCATGACTACCTCGGTCCCCCCGACCGAGATCGAGCGGATCTCGGCAGGTTTGTAGCTGGGCAACGCGGCGGCGGCGTGGATGACCATGTCGGCACCGGCGAGGGCCTTGGCCACGGTTCCGGCATTGCGGATGTCGCCGATGATCTGTTTGCAGCCGACGATTTCGGGCATGGGCGTCAGATCGAGGCTGGTGACATGATAGCCGGCACCCGTCAGCCGGGTGATCAGGTTGCGGCCCAGGACACCCGCGCCTCCGGTGATGGTGATGTTCATGGCGGTTTCCTTTCTGGGGATCAGGTGCCGGAATGGGCGGGCTGCGGTCGGGCGGGGGTTTGCCGCGCGGCCCGCGCGTCGATCAGGCCCGAGATGAGATCGGCATAGCGGTTGACGCAGCCCTCGGCGCCGTAAAGGTCCTGCGCCAGCCGGGCGAGGCGGTGCTTTTCCGGCTCGGGGAAATCGCGCAACTGCACGAGCGCGTCGGCGATAGCGTCGACATCCCCCGGCTCGGTAAGGACGCCAAAGCCGGTCTGCACCAGCGGCACACGGCCGCCCGGCAGGTCTGAGCCCACGACCGGAAGGCTGCACATCATCGCCTCGGCCTGGACGATGCCAAAGGATTCCGCCACCGAGGTCAGGGCAAAGGTGTCGATCGAGGCATAGAAATCGCGGGTCTGGTCCCGCTCTAACGCGCCGAGGAACCGCACCCTTGGGTCGCCATTCACGATGGCGCGCAGGGCATCGATATTCGATCCACCCGCAACGGTTTCATATTCGCCCCCCAGCAGCAGCCGGTCATCGGGCTGGGCGGTGCGCAGGAAGGCGCGGATCAGGAACTCGATCCCCTTGTCGGGCACGATCCGGCCCAGAAAACCCACGTGATGGCCCGCGCCGTCACGCATCACCGGCTCCCCACCGCGCGGATCGAGACAGGGCGCGGGGATCGACGACCACGCGCCTTTGGCGATGTCGTCCCAGAGCAGAGAATGATGCGCCTGGTCATCGGAATTGACCACCACGTGGTCGCCCTCACGGATCGCCACGCGAGCCGAGTGATTGACGGCGGCGATCTGCAAGCTGCTGGTCAGGCTGGGGGCGAGCCAGAGGTCGATGTGGTAGGTCGAGAGGATCGGGATATCGGGCGCAAGCTTGGCAATCGGCCCGGCCTCGAGCATCGGCAGATGCAGATGCATGGCCTTGGATCGCCGCGCGATGCGGCGGACCAGCGGGATAAACCCCGGGCTGATCGGCCCGCGCCCGATCTTGAAGAGCACCGGCGCGCGAAAGACGTGCACCCCGCCCATCACCTCGTACCGTGGAAGGGGCGAGGACAGACCAATCTCGTGGCTGGTGCAGACAACGGCGACACGCCAACCTTTGGCGGCCAGCCCTTCGGCCACCACGCGGGCGGTTTCGGTCAGGCCGGACATGTAGGGCGTGTAGTAATTCAGAACGATGCAGACGTCGAAACGCTTGGAGGTCATGATGTGGCTGCCTTTCTGTGCGTAAGAGGGGTGCCGCGCTCTGCCCTCAGCAAAAGGGCGGCGGCGGTGGTACCAAAGACATCTGCACCCACGATCAGCGCGCGGCTGAGAAGGGCGAGCGTCAGGGCATCGGCGGGGGCTAGCTGGGCGGAAAGGATCAGCGCAAGCGCGCCATCCCGGACGCCAAGTGCACCCGGCAAGACGGCAAAGACGATCCCGACGATGGCCGAGAGTGCAAAGGCCGAGACGAGGAAAAAGGGGCTTGCGTCGAAGGGCAGACCGAGAGCGGCAAGGTGCAGCCCGGTCAGCGCCCAGGCGCAGGTCATGATCAGGGTCGTGATGGTGAAATCGCGCGGCGCAGGCAGGCCCAGGCGGGCCAGCATCTTGGAAAAGGCCGGCCAGGTGGTCCAGGTCGACGACCAGAGCAGCAGCGCCAATGTCGGTAGGGCGATGGCCAGGGTGGTCGTCCAGACCGGGAGTGCCAGCAAAGCGGCTGCGGCCGGCAAGCCCAGGAGTGCGGCAGCTAGACAGGCGGCCAGGGCGGTGCCGACGAAGACGGCAATCAGCCGGAGCGGTGTGGCCCTGTCATCGTTCAAAGCGCGGTGCTGGATGGCAAAGGCCAACGCGCCGCCGGGGGTGTATTTGCCAATCCCGGAACGCAGGTAGACGAGGATCCCCCGCGTCGGCTCAAGCTCGGGCAGATCACGTGCCAGCAGCCGGTGCCAGGCCCAAGCGCCGGGCACGAGGCCCAGGATCGCGCCCACTGCCGCCAGCGCCAGATAGGTCGGGTCAAGCCGCGATGCCGCTGCAACCAACTCGCCCCAGTTCTGCAGGACAAAGCGGGTCAGCCAGACCAGCGCCATCACCGTCAGCCCGGCGCGCAGGGTCCAGAGCAGCTTTGGCACAAGGGGGGAAAAGCGGCTCATGACGTGTGCCCGGAGGTCTCGAAGGCCATCAGACCTTGCACCAACTCCCCCTGCCCCAGCATCGCCGCTAGACCAGCCACCGCGGCCCAGGCCACAAGAACGGCATGCATGGTGCGGTCCGACAGCAGAAGGCGCGTGGGATTGCCCGCCCCACTGCCCGCAAACGCGACCAGCAGGTAGCGCAGGAACAGGTAGACGGCGAAGGGCAGGCTGACGAAGAACAGCATCTTCAGGTCAGCCGCATCCACGATCCGCATCAGAGCGGCCAGGAAACTGCCCAGCGTCGCAATCGCGGCGATCTGCATATAGGCGTCCAGCAGCGGGCCGGAGTAATTCGCCAAGACCGGGCGATGGTCGGTCGAGCGGGTCACGCGCAGCATCTCTTCGCGCCGCTTGCCGATGGTCAACAACAGGCTGCCGGAAAACACCGTGGCGATCACCCAGGCATCCGGCACCGTCAGAAAGGCGACGTATCCGGCCGTGGCTCGCAAGGCAAAGCCGGCGGCGACCAGCAGCATCTCGATGATCGGCACATGTTTGAGCCAGAGGCTGTAGGTCAGGTTGCACGCGATGTAGAGGCAGACGATGGCCGAAATCAGCGGCGGCAGCGCCAAGGCAAAGCCGACCATCACCGCGGCAAGGCCCGCCAGAAGGAACAGCGCCCCGCGCGGGCTGACCGCGCCCGAGGCCAGCGGGCGGGTGCGCTTTTTCGGATGCAGGCGGTCCTTCTCCATATCCGACAGATCGTTGATGATATAGACGGCACCCGAGGCGAGGCTGAACATCGCCACCGCACCGGCGAGGGCCAGCAGGCGGGAGGCATCTGCGTCCCCCATCATCAGCGCCGGCCCGATCGGCACGGCGATCACCGATTTCGACCAATGTGAGGGGCGCATCAGCGCGATATGGTCGCGAATGGCGCGCGGGGGCAGCACTTCGGGTGTTGGCGGGACATGCGTGTCGTGGGTCATAAGGTTTCTCCGTGGCTGGAGGCTGCAAAAGGGCAGACGCAGGTTCTGCGCCCGGCGCCCGAACCCGGGCACAGGTCAGTTGATCCGCAGAAATGCGGGAAGGGGCGTGGTCAGGTCGTCAGTGCGCTAGCACAGGACCATCGCCTCAAAGGTCTGGCCGGGCACGCCGTCGCAGGGGTAGTCGATATAGATCTCCACCGGTGCCGAGGCGCGCTCGCCCGTGTCTTCGTTGCGCCTTCGCGAGCGGAGGGTTTCGTAACAGGCGTCGAAACAGCTGTAGCGGCCCGACACGCCGGTTGTGCGCATGGCGAAATAGATGTCCTCGGGCACAAAGATCCGTTTGCCAACGGTATCGGGCTTTTCGTCGGCCAGATCGGCCTCGGTGTAGCAGGTCACCGACACCCGGTCGGCGCGTTCGTTTTCATAGCGCGCGGCCACGCGGTCGCTGGGTAGCCCAGCCGCGTCGAGCTCCTTGACAAAATCGGCGACGTAACGCGCGACATGGGATTGCGAGATGTCCGCCGCACGGCCCCAGGCCCACATCCCGCCATAGCGCAAGCGGCGGACCGAGCTTTCCAGGCTACGGGAATAGGCGTCGAGCCGGTCGAGCGCCTCATTCGCTGTGCGCGCTACCTTTTCCAGCGCAACGCGAAGCTGATCCTCGGTGCTGTCGGTGCTTAGTTCCTGCACAGAGGGCGGCGCGAGGTAGGATTGGATTTGCGAAACCGGGATGCCCGCTTGCCTGAGCAGCCTGATCAATACCGCACGGTCCACGTCTTTGGATTGATAAAACGCCTGTCGCCGGCTGTCTTCTTGTGGCTGCAAAAGACGCTTCTCTTCATAGACGCGCAGAGCCTTGCGGGTCAGCCCGGTGGCGTTCTGAAATTCGGTTCTGGTCAGCATCGTCATCTTGCGACACGCAGCGTGCCGCACCTTCCGTGTTTGTGAAACGCGCAGGGGGATTGTGCGCTCAACTTACAACTTCAGGATGATTTGGCCCCCAGGGCCACCGCAATGGCTGCTCCCGGATTATTGTGCAGTTGCAGCATAACCAGGGCCGCTCAAGCGACTTATGCCGCATTTTTGGGCATCGGGTTTTGCGAAGTGTTAACGTCGTTTGGCTGAGAGCCCGATAGACGCCAAGGCGCATATCTCACTTTTTATCAGTACTTTATGCGTCTTTTGAGCTGGCTTTTACACGGCTATGCACGGCAGGCCGCCGCCCGAATGAACATTTTTCACCCGATTTCATAAATTACCGCGCAGGTGCAGCAATTTTTGCCGTGCCCGGCGGGGAATCACTGCCCTTGCGCAAGAAAGCGCCCAGCGGACAGCCGAGTCGCACCGGCGAGCCGGGTCGTCAAACCCACATACGAAGCGGCCCTTAGTTGTCTCTTGGACAACGCAAAACGGTCATGCAACAGGCCCCTGCCCCACTGACAGGCACGTCAAAGCCAGGCCACCGTTGGTCATGGTTAACCGCTGATTAATGTCTGACACCGAGCTTGGCGCCAATTGCAAAGAGGTTGTCCGGAACGCATCCGCTAATGATTGTTGAACTGTCAAAATCCGTCGCACTTCTGTTGTCGCTCTGCCTGGTGCAGGACTTTATCCTGCGGCATTGGCGGAATGGGGAAACGCTTGGCCAGGTCGTCTCTGGAATGACCTTCGGCGGCATTTGCGTGATTGGCATGTCCACACCAATCGATATCGCCCCGGGTGTCATTTTTGATGCCCGGTCGGTGATCCTCAGCATGTCTGGTTTGTTTGGCGGCCCGCTGGTGGGCGGCATCAGCGCCCTGATGGCCGGTGGCTACCGCGCCTGGCTGGGTGGCGGCGGCGCGCCGGTGGGTGTTGCGGTGGTCATTTCCTGTGTCACGCTTGGGTTGCTTTTCCGCTACGCGCATCAACGCGGCTGGGTCCGGATCGGCGCGCTGCAGCTGCTTGTCTTTGGCCTCGTGGTGCATCTGGTCGAGATCTACCTCTTTACCTTTCTGCCGGCCGAGATCGTGACACGGGTCATGCAAGAGGTCGCTTTGCCGTTGGTGCTGACCTTCACCCCCGGGACTGCGATGCTCGGGCTGTTGCTGCTGGCCGTCGAAAGCCAGACACGGATGGAACACTCGCTGGCCGAAAGCGAACGCCGCTTCAAGGATTTTGCCGAAGCCTCCTCTGACTGGTTCTGGGAAATGGATGCCGATCTGCGGTTCACCTACGGGTCCGATCGATTGTTCCAGATCCTCGGCGTCGGCCCAGAGGTGGCGCTTGGCCGCAAACGCGAGGATCTGGTGGATGCGTCGCAGCGCAACTCGAGCAAGTGGAAACGCCATCTGGATCAGCTCAACACCCGCCGGCCTTTCAAGAATTTTGAATACGCCATCCCCAACGCACAAGGGCGACACCCTGCATTTCTCAGTCAGCGGATCGCCGATTCATGACGCAGAGGGGCGTTTTGCCGGGTATCGCGGCACAGGCACCGACATCACCGCGCGCACACAGGCCGAGCGTGAGGTCAACCGCCTTGCCCTGATCGTTGAAACCACCGAAGACGCGGTCATCATGCTGTCGAATGAGGGCCAGATCAGCTTTTGGAACGCCGCGGCGGAACGGCTTTTCGGCTACCTGGCGGAGGAGGTGATCAACCGCTCGACCGATTTCCTTGCCTCAAAAGGCAGTGGAGACAGCCCGGACCTTGCCAAGGCCCTACGCAGCGGTAAGACACTTGGCAGTTTCGAAACCACGGTCCGGACCAAGAACGGATCGCCGCTGCAGGTCTCGGCCACGGTCTCAGTGGTGCGGGACAAAAACGACAAGCCGATCGCCTCTGCCGCCATCTTGCGCGACGTGTCGGAGCTGCGCGAAACGCGCGATCAGCTGGTGCAAGCGCAAAAGATGGAGGCAACCGGCCGCATCGCTGGCGGCATTGCGCATGACTTCAACAACCTGCTGGCGATCATCATGGGCAATGCCGAACTGATCCGGTCGAGCGACGACCGGCAGGACATCGAGGCGTTGGTCTCCGAAGTTGTTGAAGCCTCGGAGCGCGGCGCCGAGCTGACCCGCCGGCTTCTAAGCTTTGCACGTAAGTCGCAATTGTCGCCCGAGGTGGTGAACGCCAATCAGGTCGTCTCCAGCATGAGCGACATCTTTTCCCGGGTCATTCCGAAATCGGTGGCCATCGACATGGATCTGGCGCCGGATCTTGACCAGACCTCGGTCGATGTGTCCTTCCTGGAAGGCGCCTTGCTGAATCTGGTCATCAATGCGCGTGACGCCTTGCAGGATGCCGGCCAACTGAGCATCAAAACCGAAAACACCGTCATCTCTTCCTCCAAGAAAAACGCCCATGGCGAATGCATCCCGGCCGGCGATTATGTGATGATCTCGGTGACCGATACCGGGGTTGGCATCCGCCAAGACGATCTGCCGAGGGTGGTGGAGCCGTTCTTCACCACAAAATCGCCGGACCGCGGATCGGGCCTGGGGCTCGCCATGGCGCGCGGGTTTGCGCGGCAGTCTTCCGGTACGCTGCGGATCTAGAGCGACGAGAGCGTGGGGAAAACTGTGACGCTATTACTACCGCGGTATGAAATACCGGTGACGGCGTGGCATCCCGCAAGGCGCGCATCTCCACTGCCGGACAATCGTAAAACCGTTCTGGTCGTCGAAGACAGCCGCGAAGTGCGCACGCTGACGATCCGCATTCTGGAGAATTCAGGCTATCACGTGGTCAGCGCCAAAAACGTGCAGGACGCCAAGCGCATTCTAGACGACCACCCCGCGATCGACCTCGTACTCAGTGACGTGATACTGCCCGGCGGACAAAGCGGCATCGACTTGGCGTGCAGTCTTGGCAAAACGCGTCCCCAAATGCCCGTCGTTCTTATGTCCGGCTATCCCAATGCCCTCGAAAAACTCGGGAAAGCCTCAAAGGATGGTCTCCAACTGCTCAGCAAGCCATTTCATAAGGCGGAGTTGATCGACATTCTGGAAAACGAACTCAGGCGAAAGTCGCACCGTACTGACGCGGCCGCCGCGGTGGGTTCGATTGGATAAATGCGTGCTGTGAACGATCCTGATGGGCGCGCGTCCGATCTCAGATTGGACCATCGACACAAACGCAAGTTGCTCACTTAGGCGCGGAACGCGATGGTTTGGTCGTTAGGCCGGTCTTCTCTCTTTCGCGGTGTGGATGATGTTTCAACCAGACCTCGAGTCAAAGGAGCGGTACCGATGGTAGGGCTCAGCTCCCGCTCTCAGGGTGGTCACATGCGTTGATTTTTGGCTTGCGTCATCCACAAAATCCCAAAGTGCAGACGCGGCCATGCCGATAATGAATGTCATGAATAACCGACCAAAGACCTCGCGATTGATGACTCACATGGGTTCCACTTTGCCTATTCCGCAGGGAATGGACAGAGAGCGCATCATGAAGTCGGAAATGGCGAGCAAGACGCCCGCGACCAACGCATAGACAAGGATCGTTTGCTACATAGGGAATAGAAACGTTGCAAAAGGGACTTTATCAATCGTTTCCAAGCTCAGGCCTCATAGCCAATAGATGACGAGAGCTTCGAGTGCGATTGCTGAGAGGAAGACCTTCGGGCATCTGTTGTATCGGGTTGCCACACGCCGCCAATCCTTCAACCTACCGAACATAATCTTAATCCGGTTGCGGCGTTTGTAGCGGCGCTTCTCATTCTTCACCGGTTTATTCCGCTGCTTCCGGGCTGGGATGCAGGCGCGTATCCCTTTGCCTTTCAACGTTTTTCGGAACCAGTCGGCGTCATCGCCGCGATCCCCGGCCAACCAGTCGACATCAGGCAGGCTACTCAGCACCGCCCGTTCACCGATGTAATCGCTGACCTGTACGGCGGTAACAAACAGGTTCAGCAGCCGACTCTGGCTGTCACAGATGGCATGCAGTTTCGTGTTCATGCCGCCCTTGGTCCGTCCAATCAGGCGACCGCGACCCCCTTTTTGACGCCCAGACTGGACGCCGTGCGGTGGGCCTTCAGGTAAGTGGCGTCGATCAGCACGGTCGTCTTCTCGCAATGTCCGGCAGCCAGTCCGACCATCATTTTCGCGAAGATGCCTGGGACGCTCCAACGTTTCCATCGGTTTTAGAGCGTCTTGTGGGGGCTTTATTCCTTCGGCGCATCTCAAATTCGCAACCCATGGCGATTGATAGAGACAATCCCGCTCATCACGCGCCGATTATCGACACGTGGCTCGCCATAGGACATAGGAAGGCATGGCTCCGGACGCGCCACCTGCGCATCGCTCAGCCAGAAGAGATCAGACATGTCACCGCTCTGTTTTCGTGCGGTGAATCATGCCATTCCGCGGAAATCCATGGGTCCTGATCCTAGGCCAACTCTGCGCCATGGACAATTTGCTTCGACCTAGGCCTAGAAGCGTGAGCTCGGCGGCGCGGTTCTGAGATTTTGGACAGAGAGACTAAACCTTGATTGGGCAACGGCAATCCTAGTCCGTTGTGCAGAGTGGTGGCGCCGGTGGGCCGCCGATGTCCGAACGGCTGACCGGCGAGCGCCCGGTTGCGGCAAGACAAAGCTTCGATCCAAATGCATCAGCAAGCATAAGAGGCGCAGTTGCTCGATTAACCGCACGCGCGGCCTTTCAGATCAGCTCGGCGTCGGTCATCACTTCCACCAGGGCAGGCCCGTTGACAGCCAGGGCTTCGGCCAGGGCGGCCTCGACATCGGCGCCTTTGGTGACCTTGGCCCCATGCGCGCCGCAGAGCCGCGCGAAGGCAGAAAAGGACGGGTTGACCAGCGACGTCTCCCAAACCGGCCATTCACCTGAGCGCTGCTCTTTAGAGATCTTGCCGAGCTCATCGTTGTGCAAGAGCAAGTGGGTCACATCCATCCCGTATTTGACCAGCGTCGTAAGCTCCATCGCGTATTGGCCAAAGCCGCCATCACCCGAGATCGAGATCACCTTGCGGCCTTTGAGGTGTTCGAAATCCTGCGTCGCGGCCCAGGCGCCCATGGCCGCGGGCAGGGCAAAACCGATGGAGCCGAGATAGCCCGACATCATCACGCGTTGGCCCTTGGTCTCGAAATAGCGACCAAAGGAATAGGTGTTGTTGCCCACATCGACGGTGATCAGGGCGTCGGCTGGTGCCACCTTGGAGAGCGCCTCGAACACCGCCACGGAATGCACGCCGGTTGAACCCTCTTCGCCCATGCGCCCGGCCTTTTCCGCGCGCCACATACGCCAGCGTTCGGCCAGTTCGGTGATCTGGTCCGGGCCGTTGCCTTTGCCCGCCTGCGCTGAGACGGCGGCGCAGAAGGCGCCTATCTCGCCCCAGATCGGCAGGGTCACCGGGTGGAATTTGCCCAGCTGCATGCGTTCGAAATCCACCTGGATCGTGGGTTTGCCCGGGTTGATGCCGGTATGGTTGGAGAACGACGCGCCCAGCACGATCTGCAGGTCACATTCGTTCATGAACCAACTGGCGATCGGTGTGCCCGAGCGGCCCAGGACGCCCGCGGCGTTGGGGTGGCTGTCGGGGATCAGGCCTTTGCCTTTGAAGGTCGTCACGACCGGCGCGCCCAGCGTTTCGGCAAGCGCGATGATGCCGTCTTTGGCCTCCCACGCGCCGTGGCCCATGATGATTAGCGGGCGCTTGGCCGCGGCGATCATCTGCAGCGCGGCTTCGACGTCGGCATCGCTGGGTTTGACCACAGGCGCGCTGATCCGGCCCGTGGGTCCTCCTGCCGGGGCGTCGCTGGGCTGGGTCTGCACGTCGTCGGGAAAGATCAGATGCGCCACGTCGCGTTCGATCAGCGCGGTCTTGACCGCAAGCGAGGCGAGCTCTGCGTGGTTGGAGGTCGACAGCACCGGTTGCGAAAACCGGCTGACCGCCTGGAAGGCAGACTTGAGGTCGATGTCCTGAAAGGCACCCGGGCCAAAAACCTGCGTCTGCACCTGGCCTGTCAATGCCAGCACCGGCGCGCGATCGACCTTGGCATCCCACATTCCCGTCAACAGGTTGGTGGCCCCGGGCCCCGCGATGGCGAGACAAGCCGCGGGCTGGCCGGTCAGCTTGCCATAGGCCGAGGCAGCAAAGGCGGCGGCGCCTTCGTGGCGGATGCCGATATAGGCCATCTCACCCGCAACAGTCCGGCGTCGGATGGCATCAGCCAGGCCAAGGTTGGAATGCCCGACCATGCCAAACACGCGTTTGACTCCCCAATTGACCAAAGTTTCGGCCATCGCGTCAGTCACGGTGCGTTCGAGCGGCGGCTCGGGCTCAAGGCCGATAAAGACCACGCCATCGCGGACCTCGACCGGATAGGTGGTCTGCCCGGTATCCTCATGCCCTCCGGGAGGCGCGCCGGTCAGCGGATCAAAATCCCAGCCATGCCACGGGCAGCGGATCCAGCATTTGCCACCTTCACCGCGTTCGATGGTGCCTTCGCCCAACGGCCCGCCCTGATGCGGGCAATGGTTGTCCATCGCGGCCCACTGGCCGTCAAAATGCGAAAGGCAGAGGTAGGTGTTGCGCGCCGAGACGGTCTTGACCCGGCCGTCGGGCAAGTCCGCCGGCCCGACGCTGACCCAGTCGAGGTCTTTGCCACGATCGCTCATGCCACACCTCCATAGGCGACGCCCGACAGCGCGGACATGTCTTTCTTCCAGGTGGTCAGGTCATTTTGGTTGAAGCCCGACAGGTGATCATGGCCACAGGCGCGCGCCATCACCTGCATCAGCTCCACCGAGGCCTCAAAGAAATTCGCCAGCTGGCGCGCGGATTTCTCGATCACGATGCGGCTGACCAGATGCGGTTTTTGCGTGGCGATGCCGACCGGGCAGTTGTTGGTGTGGCAGGCGCGCATGGCGATGCAGCCGATGGCCTGCATCGCGGCGTTCGAGACGGCAATCGCATCCGCGCCCAGCGCCATCGCCTTGATGAAGTCCGCGGGTTTGCGCAGCCCGCCGGTGATCACCAATGTGACGTCTGGATTGGTGGCGTCGAGATGCCGCCGCGCGCGAGCCAGCGCCGGGATCGTCGGCACGCTGATATTGTCGCGGAAGAGGATCGGCGCCGCGCCAGTACCGCCGCCGCGTCCGTCGAGGATCACGTAATCCACGCCGACCTCCAAAGCGGCATCGAGGTCTTTCTCGATATGCTGGGCCGAGAGCTTGTAACCGATGGGGATGCCGCCTGTGCGGTCGCGGACCTCATCGGCAAAGTCCTTGATCTGCGCCGGTTCGGTCCAGTCCGGAAAGCGTGGTGGCGAGATGGCGTCTGTGCCCTCGGGAATCCCGCGCACCTCTGAGATCTTGCCGAAATTCTTGTGGCCCGGCAGGTGGCCACCCGTGCCCGTCTTGGCGCCCTGCCCGCCTTTGAAGTGAAACGCCTGCACGTCAGCCAGCTTGTCCCAGTCAAAGCCAAACCGGGCGGACGCAAGCTCATAGAAATAGCGGCTGTTGGCCTGCTGCTCCTCGGGCAGCATTCCGCCTTCACCGGAACAAATCCCCGTCCCCGCCAGCTCTGCCCCGCGCGCCAGCGCGATCTTGGCGGGCTCGGACAACGCGCCAAGGGACATGTCCGACACAAAAAGCGGAATATCGAGCCGCAGCGGTTTCTGCGCGTTGGGGCCGATCACCACATCGGTGCCGACCGGGTCGTCCTCCAGCAAGGGCGCGCGGTGCAACTGTGCCGTCAGCAGCTGCAGATCGTCCCAGCTGGGCAGCTCATCCCGTGGCACCCCCATGGATTCGACCCGGCCATGATGGCCGGTCTTCGACAGACCATCGCGGGCATATTGCCGGATCAGGCCGTTCAAAGGCTCCTCTGCCGTGCCGTGCGAGGTGTCGGCATAAAGGCCCAGATAAGCGTCACGGTTGAAAGGCTGCGGATTGTCCTGCGCCCAGGCGGCAATCTCATCTTCATCGACCAGCACCTGATCGCCGTCGATCCACGAGGTGAACTTGGGCAGCTTTTCGTCATTGGCGTATTCCGACACGCCGGTATCCAGCCGGTAGTCCCAATCATGCACGCCGCAGATCAGGTTCCGCCCGCGCACAAACCCGTCCGACATCAGCGCGCCGCGATGCAGGCAACGGCCGTAAAAGACCGACACCTCGTCGTCAAACCGGACAACCACAAGGTCAACCTCGGCCACCAGCGCATGTTGCGGATCGCGATCGGGGAGCTGGCTGTAACTGGCCACGGCGGTCTTGTTCACTTTTTTGTCCTCTCTGTCATGTCATGCGCGCTTTGTTCGCGTCATTTGAATTTGTATCGGTCGCCGTTTCGGCACAACGCTCCGCCCGCTTGATCGCCCTTGCATTGAGCCCCGCCCGGGGGCTGCGGAGAGTCCGTACAAGACTGCACTGTTCCGTATGGCGTTAACAGGAATATGAAGCACTGCTTCGCCCAGTCTATGCTCCAATTGGCCCAAAACAAGCAGCGCAAACAGTGCCGTCGCCAGCCGCGCGGGCCAAACCGGCCACGTTGCTGTCGCAGCATCCGTACCGATGAGCGATATCCAGCTCGCCAGAGGGCGGGTAAGGAACAGGCCGCCAAGGATCTGAAGCGTCAGGTTCGCGAAAACCACCGGGACAAGAACGGCGCCCAACAAAACAAAGGCGATCCGCGACAGCAACGCTCCTTCGCTTTCCGTGTGCTTGCAGACACAGGCGCATTGCCCGCGCACAACCGCGGCGAAGGCGGCGATGAATCCATATTTGCCGACCGCGCCGACGACCACGCCCACAAGCGGACCCAAGGTGAAATGCTGAGAGCGGACAAGAACCGGCCCTTCGACGGGATGGATGCCTCAGACGAGGCGAGGGGTGCCACTAGTTGGACCAAAGGCTAAGCGAGGCCGGCAATGAGCCCACCCTCGACCGTGTAGGCACGCCATGTGAAGTCGAGCACCTGCGGTTTGGTGACAACCGGCCGATCCAAAGCAGCTTCCGTTGGCACAAAGTTCGCAGCCACCTAAGCCACTGCCGCGAGCTGCCAGTCTGGTTGGGTGAACAGCCCCAGACCGGCACGCCAACGGCAGACCGATGATCAGCATAGCTCCTCCAGACCAGCCGCATTAGCAACGCCTCCTGATCGATCCGCGCCGCACCCAGGAACAGCAGGATGAGCAAAGCGATCTTGGCCACGACGTGCAGACTGGCCTCGGTGCCCGCCGCGGGCAGCAAGCCTGTTTGTGCCACCGAAAAAACGAAAACCGGAAAAACCGTCGCGACCGCCACGATGGTGGCCGACGCTCGATTGGCCATCGCGCAAATGCACAGAAAGAGCCTGAAATCGCTAGGTATCACAAGACCGGACCGGCCCTTTTTCCCCTTTGCCCAAAGCCCCAGATGCCTCTCTCAACCGCCCTTCCCCCAAGCACGATTGTCAAAATCTGCTTTCACCGCATGTGCCACATGGAGTGCTCTTCTCATCGATTTGCAAGCTTGCGCCCCTTCACCGTAGCGCTCCCAAGTCTCCACTCGCCTGGTTCGTAACCTTGGTCACGCCAGAAGCCACCATCTCGGCACGATTATGCAAGCGCCTGGCCGGCAATAGAGTGAAAAGCACTCCCCTGAAGGCGTCACTGCGTCGGAGCAATGCGCAGCTTGGGCGTGCCTTGTAAGAACTTCTGAAGCCGAAGTGTTGCCTTGCCTGCGCCGTTCACCCCCGCGATGCGAGCTAATTTACCCACAGCGGCTCCGAACCCTAGATGGGCACGACGTCAACCTTGTGGTGGGTGTCCTGTTCGCCCGACGTGCGCAGAACACCTTTCACCGGGGAGACATCGGCATAATCGCGGCCATAGGCGACGACGATGTGGTCAAGCCCGACGGGGCAGGCATTTGTGGGGTCGTATTCGACCCAGCCCACTTCTGATCCGCACCAGGCCGACACCCAGGCATGCATCGCGTCCGCCCCTTCCAAACGAGGCTGGCCCTTGGGTGGGATGGTGCGCAGAAAGCCCGACACATAGCCAGCCGGAATACCCACCGCGCGCAGGGCGGCGATCATGACATGGCTGAAATCCTGGCAGACGCCGTGGCGATTGGCAAAGGCGTCGGCCGGCGGCGTGTGCACATCGGTCGCCTCGGCATCAAAGCGCATCGTCTGATGGATCGCGGAGCCGATAGTCTCGACGATCTGCATCACCGTCATGCCGGGCGTGGCGAAGTCTTGTGCAAAAGCCGAGATCGCCGGGTCCGATGCCACCCGGGTCGAGGCACCGAGGTAGTGATGTGGGGCGGCAGATTCGAGCCCCGGGTGCGCGGCGATCTCTGCCGCCAGCCGGGTCAGATCCGGTGACAGATCGAGGCTCGGCGGCCGCGCCAACCGCTCGGCCCGCGCGCGCAGCGTCAGCTCGATCCGGTCGATCGGGTCGTGAAAGGCCAGCGCGCTCATCGCGTTGCCGAAGAAATCCGTGGCCTCGCGTCGTTCGCTGGGCCGCGGATCGATGGTCAACAGGCGCGAGGCGACGATCTGCCGGCCCGGCAGGTCCGAAGGCAGCAGCCGAACGAGCGTTCGGGCATGATCGGAGGGCGCGCCGTAATCGTAGCCGATGGTGAGACGGATATCGTAGCGCATCGCCCCGCCCCCTCAGACCAGATACGCGGCGCTGAGGCGCAGGGAGATGTCGTTCAACGTCTGGCGAATGGCAATCAGGCGCTCTTCCGTGATCTCGGCCGGATCGGCGACGGTCAGATCGGCCTCCAGCGGCATCAGCGACTGCAACACCTCCGACACGCGCCCTTCGACCCGGGCAAAGGGAAGGTCCTGCGCAATGCGGCGCATCGCGGTCACTTGATAGACGATGGCGCGCGGGTTGTTGGCGTCGAGCGCCAGAAGATCGGTCACCGTCTCGCGCGTCGGATCGATCCGGTAGCGGCGCTGATGGGTGATACGGCTGTCACCATATTCCAGCGCCAGATCCGGCAGCCCCGGGGCGATGCCTTCGCCGGCAAAGGCGGCCAGGACGGCGGCGGCGCCATCGGCGCGTTCGATCGCCCGCCCGAAGGTCAGGAACCGCCAGCCGGAGGTCCGGTGCATGTTTTCGTGCACCAGCCCGTTGAACCCGGTGATCTTGCGTAAAAGCACTCCAAGCGCGCGGGCGCAGTCATCGCCGGGGCGCTTGGCGCCAGACATGGCCTGTAAGCTCGAGGTGAGGTCGGTCAGAGCCGCCCAACCATCGACCGAGAACCGGTCGCGCACCTTGCCGGCGCAGACCCGGGCGGAGCTGAGCGCAGGCTCCAAAGCGGTTTGCACCGGCACGCCCACGTCCAGCGCCAACACCTTGAGCAGCGCCGCGATCCGGGTCAGGCGGGCCTCTTCAGCATTGCCGGTTTCCGCCAACCGCAGATGATAGGCCCGCAAGAGCCGCATCGCGCCTTCAGTCCGTTCGATATAGCGGCCCAGCCAATAGAGGTTGTCGGCCGCCCGGCTGGGCAAGGTTCCGGTGTCTTCGCGGCGAAAGCTGTCCGGCGCGAAAAGCGTTTCTTCCAGCGCCGGGCCGTCGCGCATGACCCAGACATCGGCCACCGAGCCACCTTGCTGCATCGACAGCGCCGTCGCCTCCCCCGCGCGCCCAATCCGGGCATAACCGCCGGGCAGAAAGGTCCAGCCGTGCGGCGTGCGGGCGGCAAAGACCCGCACGCTCATCGGGCGCGGGGTCAGGCGGCCATCGGCCCAGGCGGGGGTCGTGGACAAAGTCACCGCCTCTTGCCCCACAAGGCCCGGGCCGTTGGCGTCGATCCAGTCCGACAGCGATTGGCCATTGGGGTTTTGGAACACCCCCGCCAGCGCCGACCCGCGGCCGATATCGAACGGCAAGGCGCGGCTCAGCGCCTCGCCCACAAAGAGCGAGTCCGCGTTGGCCTTGACGTAATCCCGCTCATTCGGCTGGCCGCACCACCAGGTCGCAAGATTGGGCAGCTTCAGCCCTTCGCCCAGGACCACTTCGGCGATCTTGGGCAGGAAGGCCATCAGCACGCGGGTTTCAAGGATGCCCGAGCCCAGCGCGTTGACCACGTTCACATTCGATTGCCGGATCGCGTCCACCAGCCCCGGCGTCCCGATGCGTGAGCTTTCGTCAAGCTCCAGCGGATCGGCATAGGCCGCATCAAGCCTGCGCCAAAGCACACCCAGCGGCTGCGGGCCAGAGACAGTGCGCACCTGCACAGCACCGTTTTCGATGATGAGATCCTCACCCTCCAAAAGGATCAGACCCAGGTAACGGGCGATATACGTATGTTCGAAATAGGAATCGTTGGCCGGCCCGGGGGTGAGGATGGCGGTGCGGCGGCCCTCGGCCCCCGGCAGGGTGTCCATCGCATCACGAAAGGCGCGGAAGAACCCGGCCAGCCGCCGCACATTGGCGCGCGGGAAGGGATCGGGAAAGATCCGCGCGGCGGCCATTCGGTTTTCCAACGCAAAGCCCGCGCCCGACGGTGCCTGCGCACGATCCCCCAGCACCAGCCAAGAGCCATCCGGGCTGCGGCCGATCTCAAAGGCCAGGAAATGCAGGAAATGCCCCGAGGCCGGCGCGATGCCCACCAGCGGACGGTGCCATTCGGGATTCTGCGCAATCAGCTCGGGCGGCAGATGCCCGTCGCGCACCAGTCGCGCCTCGCCATAAAGATCGGCGACCACACGTTCCAGAAGCTCCGCCCGCTGGGCCAGACCCTCGCAGATCTGCGTCCATTCGGTTTCGTGCAGGATGACCGGGATATGGCTGAGCGGCCAGTCGCGTTCCTGATGCACATCGGTGCTGTATTGCCGGTAAAACACCCCCGCATCGCGCAGGTACTGATCGCCACGGGCGAAATGCCCGCGCGTTTCCTCTGGCGACAGCTTGGCCAGTTGGTCGATGAACGGCGCCCAGACCGGGCGCATCGCGCCGCTTTCGTCAAAAAGCTCATCGGCGACGCCGGGGCGGACGACGTAATCGCCCAGAAGGGCTTCGCGCATATCCGATGTTTTGGGCGCCGGACCGCTCATGCCAGCCCAGTCGGATAGCGCAGGTCGAGTGTCATCGGAAACTCGGGATGCGGCGTTTCCGCGGCGGGGGTGTAGCCGCCTGTCGAATGGCCATGCGCCTCGAACCGCGCGAGGCGGCGTGCCTCGGCCTCGTTGCCATTGACCGGAAAGGTCTCATAGTTGCGCCCGCCCGGATGCGCCACGTGATAGACGCAGCCGGCGATGGGCCGGCCCGACCAGCGATCATAGATGTCAAAGGTCAGCGGCGCGTTCACCGGCAGCACCGGGTGCAGCGCCTCGGCCGGTTGCCAGGCCTTGAACCGCACCCCACCAACGCTGGCACCCGCGGTACCGGTGTCCGCCAGCGGCACGGGGCGGCGGTTGCACATCACCTGGTAGCGGTCTTTGAAGGCGGTTGTCATCTTCACCTGTAGCCGTTCGACCGAGCTGTCGGTATAGCGGACGGTGCCGCCAATCGCGCCGGTTTCGCCCAGAACATGCCACGGCTCGAGCGCTTGTCGCAATTCCAGATGCACCCCTTCGGCCTCGACCGCGCCGCAGAACGGAAACCGAAACTCGGCCTGCGCCTCGTACCAGACCGGATCCAGGGCAAAGCCATGGTCGCGCAGATCGCGCAACACGGTCAGGAAATCCTCCCACAGGAAATGCGGCAGCATATAGCGGTCATGCAGTACGGTCCCCCAGCGCACCGGCTTGCCCTGCACCGGATTTGCCCAGGCCCGGGCGATGATCGCCCGCAACAGTAATTGCTGCGCCAGGTTCATCCGTGGATGCGGTGGCATTTCAAAGCCGCGGAACTCGACAAGGCCCAGCCGGCCGGTCGGCCCGTCGGGGGAATAGAGTTTGTCGATGCAGATCTCGGCCCGGTGGGTGTTGCCGGTCACGTCGGTCATCATGTTGCGCAGCAGCCGGTCGACCAGCCAAGGGGGCGGCGCCGGGCCGTCCGCGGGCGCCGGGATCTGGCTGAGCGCGATTTCCAGCTCGTAAAGCGTGTCGTGGCGGGCCTCATCGATCCGCGGGGCCTGGCTTGTCGGGCCGATGAAGAGCCCGGAGAAGAGGTAAGACAGCGACGGATGCCGCTGCCAGAGCAGGATCAGTGATTTCAGCAGGTCCGGCCGGCGCAGGAACGGGCTGTCATTCGGCGTGGCGCCACCCACCACCACGTGATTGCCGCCACCGGTTCCGGTGTGGCGCCCGTCGATCATGAACTTGTCGGCGCCAAGGCGGCAATTGCGCGCCTCTTCATAGATCGCCTCGGTGGTGGCGACGCAATCCTCCCAGCTGCTGGCGGGGTGGATGTTCACCTCGATCACGCCAGGGTCGGGTGCGACGCGGATCACGTTCAGCCGTGGGTCCTGCGGTGGAGCGTAGCCTTCGATATGGATCGGCAGGCCCATCTCCTTGGCCGCGGCCTCGGCGGCGGCGAGCAGATCAAGGTAGTCCTCGGCATCCTCGACCGGCGGCATGAAGACGCAAAGCCGCCCGTCACGCGGCTCGACCGAAAGTGCGGTGCGCACCGCGCCGCCAATGGGGTCCAGAGTTTGTTCAACGATGTCCTGAGTGGGTCCGGTGGGGCTGGGCGCAGAGACTGGCTGGCTGTGCTCGGGCGTGGTTGCGGGCAAGGCATCGCCCGCCTCGGCGTGATAATCCGGCAGCGGGGTGCGCTCGACCGTGGGGTCGGTGACGTAGGTGTAGGGAAACTGCGCCGGCGGAATATGCGGCAGCGTGCCCAGCGGCAGGCGATAGCCCACGGCACTGTCGCCCGGCACCAGAAACACCTTGCCGCGCCGCAGTTTCCACTTCTCCGACCGCCATTTGCGCCCCGTTGCCTTGGCCTGCCAGCGCTGGATCGGCAGCACGTGGCCCGCGGGCTCAGTCAGGCCGCGGGCAAAGACGCGGGCGATCCGGGCACGCTCTTCGGGATCCTTAAGCTTGGAGTTCTCAGGCGTGACGTTTTCGGGCAGGTTGCCCTCTTTCACAATCCATTCGGCCGGATCCTCATAGGCGGGCGCCACATGGTCCCTGCCAACACCCAGCTTGTCGGCCATGCCGCTGAGGAACCGTTCGGAGTGTTCGGCCGTGACACCGGTTTCGGCATCCTCCTCCGCCACCAGAGCCGCGTCGGCCCAGACCGGTTTGCCATCCGTCCGCCAGTAGAGTGAGAAGGTCCAGCGCGGCAGGGTTTCGCCCGGGTACCACTTGCCCTGGCCGTAATGCAGGAACCCGCCGGGGGCGAACCGGTCACGCAGGCGGCGGATCAGCTGATCGGCCAGGCCGCGTTTCATTGGCCCGACGGCGGCGGTGTTCCATTCGTCGCTTTCGAAATCGTCGATCGACACAAATGTCGGCTCACCGCCCATGGTCAGCCGCACATCGCCTGCCTTCAGCGCCGCATCCACCTTGCGCCCGGTATCGTTCAGCTTGTCCCAAGCCTCATCCGAAAACGGCTTGGTGATGCGCGGGTGTTCAGAGACGCGCGCCACCTGCATGTCAAAGCCGAATTCCGTTTCAGCAAAGGTGGCGGTGCCCGAGATCGGCGCGGCGTTGCGGAAATGCGGGGTGGCGGCCAGCGGGATGTGGCTTTCGCCGGTCAGAAGGCCCGAAGTCGGGTCCAGCCCGATCCAGCCCGCACCGGGAATATAAACCTCGACCCAGGCATGTAGATCGGTGAAGTCGTGATCGGTGCCGGTGGGGCCATCGAGCGCCTTTACGTCCGGCTTGAGCTGGATCAGGTAGCCCGACACAAACCGCGCCGCAAATCCCAGATGGCGCAGAACCTGCACCAAAAGCCAGCTCGAGTCGCGACACGAGCCTGACCGTTTTTCCAACGTCTCTTCCGGCGTCTGCACGCCGGGCTCCATCCGGATGGTATAGTCGATTTCCTCGGCCACACGGGCGTTCAAGCCAACGAGGAAATCCACCGTTCGGGTCTGATCAAACGCAATCGAGCCAATGAACTGTGCCAGCCGCGGCCCTTCGCCTTCGGGGGTGCGGTAGATGACGAGGTCATCTTTCAGATCCTCTGGGTAGTCGAAGGGCCAGTGTTCGGCGCTGTCTTCCACAAAAAAGTCGAACGGGTTGTAGACCGTCATGTCGGCAACCAGATCGACCTCGATCTTGAACTCGCGCACCGGCTCGGGGAAGACAAAGCGCGCCATCCAGTTGCCATAGGGGTCTTGCTGGTGGTTCACAAAATGCCCGCCGGGTGAGACCTTGAGACTGTGTGAAATCACCCGCGTCCGGCTATGAGGCGCCGGGCGCAGCCGCACGATCTGCGGCGACAGGGTGACCGGGCGGTCATACCGGTAGTGGGTCAGGTGGTAGAGGCTGGCGTAAATCGACATCGGCTCGTGCGGTCTAGTGGGTCATGCCCTTGCGATATGACAGGTTTCAGGCGCAGCGCCCAGAGCCGGGTGGCGCGGCGGGTGCTTCGCAGGGCCCACGTACCTGAAATGCCGACGGAATAAGCATTTGCCATGGGTTTGCGAAAACACCCGATCCGCAATCGGCGCATTGGCACCGCCATCTTGGTTGTTGCCTCCGCTCAAGCTAAATTCGCGCTCATGGGCCAAATCACGTCTCTTTTTGCGCGCAAGGTGGTGGCGGCGGCGGGTGACGCCGTCGATGCGCCGGCTGTTCTGGCCTCGGTCGGCCTTGACGCAGACGCCCCGTGGGATCCCAAAGAGATGATCCCCGCCGACGCGTACTACGACATGTTGGAGCGCCTGGCCGCACAGGTCGACGTCACGGCGCTGCCGGTTGAGGTCGGCGCCTCGATGCGTTGTGACGAATACGGCGCCTTGGGGCTAGCCTGGAAGGCCGCGCCCAATCTGCTGGGGTCGTTTTCGCGGGTGCAACGCTATGCCCGGCTCTGGACCAGCGTTGTGGCGTACGAGCTGCGCCCGGTGCCAGAGGGTATGCTCTATGTCGTCCATCGCGCCGGGCCGCAGCGCCTGGGGGTACGGCTGTCGAACGAAACAACGCTGGTCGCCACGGTCGCGCTTGCCCGACAGGTCTGCCCCGTTCGGTTTGCCCCCTTGGCAGTCTATGTCCAGCATGCGGCGCCCAGCAACACCGCCCATCACGAGGCGTATTTCGGCTGCCCGGTGCATTTTGCCGCCGAGCATGATGGTCTGCTTTTGTCGACAGACAGCCTTGAGCAACCCAACAAGCTGGGGGATGAGGGTATTTCCCGCTACCTCACCTTGCATCTCGATGCCGAACTGGCCGAGATCAGGGAGGACGGCGCTCTTGTCGTGCAGGCCAAAGACGCCATCGCCCAGTCGCTGAGCGAAGGCGCGCCAAAGATGGCCGATATCGCCCGCGGCCTGGGGCTAAGCGTGCGGTCGTTTCATCGCCGCCTCTCCGATCATGGCATGAGCTTTCAAACTCTGACCGAAGCAACACGCCGCGAACTGGCCGAGGGGCTGTTGCGCGACGACAGCTATTCGCTGGCCGAGGTCGCCTTTCTGACCGGCTTTGCCGAACAAAGCTCCTTTTCGCGTGCGTTCAAACGCTGGGTCGGTTTGACACCCGCCAAATTCCGCAAGGACCGGTCGGCGACCAGACGCTGAGATTGGCCGCGATGGTCAAAACGCTGGCCGCCCCGGTCAATACGCAACCGCCCCCCGTTTCCTATCCCTGGGTCATCAACTTGAACCTAGGGAGACCTGAAATGTCCACAAAACCCATCCTCGTCATCGGCGCCACCGGCAAGACCGGATCGCGCGTCGCCGCCCGCCTCGAAGCGCGCGGCCTGCCCGTGCGCCCCGGCACCCGCCACGCCGCCATCCCCTTTGACTGGGAGGCGCCGGAAACTTGGGGCCCTGCGCTTACAGGGATCGACAAAGCCTATGTCACCTACTTCCCCGATCTCGCCTTTCCCGGGGCTGTCGAAAAGGTGGAGGCGTTCTGCCAAGTCGCCAAAGAGACCGGTCTGAAGCGGATTGTGCTGCTGTCCGGTCGTGGTGAACACCATGCCAAGCTGGGCGAAGAGGTTGTGCGCGCCTCGGGCATCGACTTCAACCTCGTTCGCGCCTCGTGGTTTGCGCAGAACTTTTCCGAGGGCTACCTGCGCGATCCGATCCTCGGGGGCGTCCTGCCCATGCCCGGCGGCATGATCCAGGAGCCGATCATCGACATCGACGACATCGCCGATGTGGTGGTGGCGACGCTGACGGAGGATGGCCATTCGGGCGAACTCTACGAGGTGACCGGCCCGCGGCTGATGAGCTTTGCCGACATGGCCGCCGCGCTGTCAAACGCCATCGGGCGGCCGATCCAGCACATCCCGATCACGTTCGAGGATTTTCACGCCAATGTGGCGGCCTCGGGCGGTGAGTTCGTCGCCAATGTCTTCACCGCCATCGCACGAGAGACGCTCGACGGCCGCAACGCCCAAGTCAGCGACGGCGTGATGCGCGCCCTGGGTCGCCCGCCACGCGACTTTGCCGACTACGCCCATGACGCCGCCAAAGCCGGTGCATGGTCGGCCGCCGCCTGACCCAACGCAAAAGCAGGGGCCCGGCGCCCCTGCCTCACCCCTCGATAAGGAACCTTCACAATGTCGACCTCATTTTTCATCCTCTTGCAGCTCTCTATCCTGGCCTATGCCCTGGTTGCGGGCGTCTTCCTCGCCTTTTCCGACTTCATCATGCGGTCGCTCGCCATCACCAATGGCATCGGCGGTGTCGAGGCCATGCAGGTCATCAACCGCGAGGTTTTCCGCTGGGTTTTCATGACCTTGTTCATGGGCATGGCGGCGGTCTCGCTGGTCATCGGCGGCTATGCGTGGGTCAGCCTCAGCGGCCCGGCCGGCGTTCTGATCCTGTTGGCCGCGCTGGTTTACCTGATCGGCTGCTTTGGCGTCACAGTCGCCTTCAACGTGCCAATGAACCAGGCGCTGGCGGGGATGGAGCTGTCGTCGGATGCCACCCGCGACTACTGGCTGCAGACCTATGTGCCGCGCTGGACCTTCTGGAACTCGGTCCGCACAGGCGCCGCGGCCCTATCTGCCGCGCTGCTGCTCTTCGGCCTGCTCTGGATGACGCAAAGCCAGGCGCAACACGCCTGAGTGCCTCTTGAGATGGGCGAAGCCAGTCCTGCGGTTTCGCCCATCACACCCCCCAAACAGGACCCAGACCCATGAATACGCTGGAAAAAGTCAACCTCGCGATCCTGCTGGCCACGATCTCCTACATCATCGCGATCAACAACCTGCTGTCGCGCGTGGATCAAATGGAACCCGAGCTGCGCTGGTTCATCACCTTCCTGACCAGCGTCGGCCTTTTTCGCATGCTGATCCTGCTGGTCTACTGGATCATCCGCAGCTCGGATACGTTGCTGGCGATCTACCACCGGGGGCGGTTTCTGAAGGGCCTGTGGTCCTATCGCTACGATGTGAATGGCGAGGAGCATGTCGGCATTTGGCGCGTGGCGCAGGATCTGTCGTCGATTTCGATCACCGGCTATGGCGTCGCCGCGAATGGCAAGATCGACAGCCATTTCCGCAGCATCAGCCAGATGTTCGAACACCAGGGCGTCGACGAGGTCATGTTTGCCCGCATCGACACCGAAAGCGGAGATGAGCATTTTGCCAAAACCACGCTTTATGTCGACACCCTGAGCCGCCCGAACTGGTATTCCGGGCCGACCTTTATCCGCGCACAATCCGTGCTCTTTGGCTATGAAGAGGCCGGCGTGCGCCACGCGGATATCATCCTGCGACGGGTCGAACCTGGCAAAAGCGAGGCGCAGATCGTCGAAGCGTTGCGTGAGGCAAGCGGTTGAACACGTCATGCGGAAAGCCCAACGTTTCGGTATACTTGCCGGGGGTCAAGCGCAACGGCCAGACGGATTTGGGCCGCGACAACCCCCAAGATAACTCACACACATGTCAAAAACGCTTGACGCAAACTTTGCGCGCGCAAATATCTGGTGATATGTAGGAAGCGACGCGCAATGTCGCGGCGCTTCGACCAGAACGCGGAAAGGTAAGGCGGCAGTGTCCGAGACGAAGATACGCAACATGGAAGAGTTCGCCGCCGTCAGCGGCATCTCGCGGCCGACCGTGTCGAAATACTTCAACGACCCAGACAGCGTCCGCGCTTCGACCCGGCAACGGATTGAGGCGGCGCTGGCGCAATATGACTACCGCCCGAACATCTTTGCCATCAACCAGAACCGCAAACTGACCAAGAATGTGGGCATCGTCGTGCCGTTTATGGCCGACCCGTTCTTTATCGAGATTGCCCGCACGATCGAGCAGCGCTGCATCGCCATGGGTTACCGCCCGTCGCTGTTTAGCGCGCATGGCGACCCGGCGCTGGAGGTTGATATCCTGGATACGCTGCGGTCGTTGAAACCAGCCGGGGTGCTTTTGGCGCCGATTGGCCGCTCGTCGGACCGCAGCGAGATTGAAAAATTCTGCCGCGACGTGCCAACCGTTCTTTTTGACAGTAACCTCAATGGCATAGGCGAGGCTTTTATTGGGTCGGACAATTTCAGCTTTGTCTCACAAACCGTGGAATACATGACCCGGACAGGGGAGCCCCCCAGCTTTTTCGAGATGAAGACCCCCGCCAACCCGAACGCCAACAAACGCCGCGACGCCTATATCAAGATGATGGAGCGGCTGGGGCTTGAGCCGCATGTGATCAAGGTCAAAGGTGAAGGCTGGGCGTTTGAAGAGATCGGGCGACAGGGCGGGCACAAGATGTTCGAGGATGGCCAGCTGAAGACCAACGCGATTCTGTGCAGCAATGACCGCCTCGCCATAGGCCTGCTGAGTGCCTGTTACGAACGCGGGGTCAAGGTCGGCCGCACGCCGGATTGCGCACTGCGCGTGGCTTCAAATGACGGGCACCCGTTCTCACGCTTCACCTGTCCGTCGTTGACCACGGCGTCACATGACTATGAAAGCGTGTCGAATCAATCGGTCGAGACGCTCTTTGAACTGATCGAAAGCGGCGGAAGGTTTGACACCCGGCGCGAGAGATTTTTCCCGGCGCGTCTGATACTTAGGGACTCCGCCTAGTCCATTTTTATCGCGCGTAAAGATTTTTATTGATCCGAGACAAGGTGTCTGACTATGCTTTGCGCAAGGTCATCACATCTAGGGAGGACATCGGATGTACCTGAAGAATCGCCTTTTCGGGGCGACGGCTCTGGCCATGATAGCGGCCACGGGCGTCTCCGCCGAAAATCTCGTCATCGCAACCGTGAACAACGGTGACATGATCCGCATGCAGGGTCTGACAGACGACTTCACCGAAAAGACCGGGCACACGGTCGAGTGGGTCACGCTGGAAGAAAACGTTCTGCGCCAGCGGGTCACAACCGACATCACCACAAAGGGTGGCGCATTCGACATAATGACCATCGGCATGTACGAAACGCCGATCTGGGGCGCCAATGACTGGCTTGTGGCGCTGGACGATCTGTCGGCGGACTACGATGTCGATGACATCCTGCCCGCCATGCGCAACGGACTGAGCTATGACGGCACGCTCTATGCAGCACCCTTCTACGGCGAAAGCTCGATGGTGATGTACCGCACCGACCTGATGGCAGCCGCCGGTCTGGAAATGCCCGAATCACCGACTTGGGACTTCATCCGCGAAGCCGCGGCGGCGATGACCGACCGCGACAACGACATCAACGGCATCTGCCTGCGCGGCAAGGCCGGCTGGGGTGAAGGCGGCGCGTTCATCACCGTGACGGCCAACTCGTTCGGCGCACGTTGGTTCGACGAAGACTGGAACGCACAGTTTGACCAGCCCGAATGGAAGAACGCGCTGGAGTTCTTTGTCGGCATGATGGCCGAATCGGGCCCGCCGGGATACGCGACCAACGGGTTCAACGAAAACCTGTCGCTGTTCCAGCAGGGCAAGTGCGGCATGTGGATCGATGCCACGGTGGCGGCGTCCTTTGTGACCAACCCCAACGACTCGACCGTGGCCGACAGCGTTGGTTTTGCGCTGGCGCCGAACACCGGCTTGGGCAAGAACGCAAACTGGCTCTGGGCCTGGGCGCTGGCCATCCCGGCCGGCACGCAGAAGGCTGACGCGGCCAAAGAGTTCATCGAGTGGGCGACCTCGAAAGAGTATATCGAGCTTGTGGCCGCCAATGAAGGCTGGGCCAACGTGCCACCGGGCGCGCGCACCTCGCTGTATGCGAACCCTGAGTATCAGAAGGTGCCCTTCGCACAGAAGACGCTCGACTCGATCAACGCGGCGGACCCGACGAACCCGACGGTGAAACCGGTGCCCTATGTCGGCATCCAGTTTGTCGCCATTCCCGAGTTCGCCGGCATCGCGACAGAGGTCAGCCAGGAGTTCTCGGCGGTCTATGCCGGTCAGCAGTCGATCGACGACGCGCTTGCCAAGGCGCAGGCCCTGACCAACGACGCGATGGAGGCAGCGGGCTACCGCTAAGCGTCTGAACAACGTCAGGGGGCGGGTCCGCCTGCCCCCTGCCACAAAGCACACCAGCACGCGTTAACAATCTCGGAACATCGGGCGACAGAGGTCGCCGACAGGAGAGATGTGACATGGCAACCCAGCATTCCCGATCCGCGGCCCGTCTGATGATGGCCCCTGCCGTGATCCTGCTTTTGGGCTGGATGCTGGTGCCGCTGACGATGACGCTGTTCTTTTCGTTCAAGAAATACCTGCCCATGCGTGGAGATTCGTTGGAACGCGGGCTCGACTGGGTTGGGTTTGCTAACTACACGCGTTTCATCGGCTCCAGCTCCTTCTGGCCCAGCGTTCAGTCGACGCTGATCATCGTCGGCGGGGTGCTGGTGATCACCGTTATTCTTGGAGTATTGCTGGCGATCCTCCTCGATCAGCCGTTCTGGGGCCAGGGGGTTGTGCGCATCCTGGTCATCGCGCCTTTCTTCGTCATGCCGACGGTATCGGCGCTGGTCTGGAAGAACATGTTCATGGATCCGGTGAACGGGATCCTGGCGCATCTCTGGCGCTTTTTCGGGGCCGAACCGGTGTCCTGGCTGTCCGATGCTTCAGTGCAATCGATCATCCTGATCGTGTCCTGGCAATGGCTGCCCTTTGCCACGCTGATCCTGCTGACGGCGATCCAGTCGCTGGACAGCGAACAGCTTGAGGCGGCGGAAATGGACGGCGCCAACCCGCTGGCGCGGTTTTTCTTCATCGTGCTGCCGCATCTCAGCCGGGCAATCACCATCGTGATCCTGATCCAGACGATCTTTCTCTTGTCGATTTTCGCCGAGATTTTCGTCACCACCGGCGGGTCGTTTGGCACACGGACGCTGACCTACCTGATCTTCCAGAGGGTGGTGGATAGTCAGAATATCGGGCTGGGTTCGGCCGGCGGTGTCTACGCCATCATCCTCGCCAACATCATCGCGATCTTTCTGATGCGCATCGTGGGGAAGAACCTTGATGCCTGATCCAAACGCCCATCGCGCCCCGGACTTGATCCGGGGCCCCCACCCCGCAACCTTACATGAGGTCCCGGGTCAAGCCCGGGACGGGGGGACCTGATATGGCCCGCGCCGTCACCACACGCCGCAAGATCCTCACCACCGCCGTCGCCTGGACGATTGGTTTGCTGATCTTCTTTCCGATCTACTGGACGATCCTCACCAGCTTCAAATCCGAAGCGCAGGCGATCAACGATCCGCCGCTGTTTTTCTTTTTCGACTGGACGTTAGAGAATTATTCCGTCGTGCAGGACCGCTCTGACTACATGCGGTTCCTTTGGAATTCGGTGATCCTGGCCGGTGGGTCGACCATCATTGGCGTGCTCGTCGGCGTGCCGGCCGCCTGGTCGATGGCCTTTGTGCCCTCCAAACGGACCAAGGACATCCTGCTCTGGATGCTCTCGACCAAGATGCTGCCTGCCGTCGGAGTGCTTTACCCGATCTCGCTGCTGTTTGTGCAGTTTGGCCTGCTGGACACGCGGATCGGGCTGATCATGGTGCTGATGCTGATCAACCTGCCGATCATCGTCTGGATGCTCTACACCTATTTCAAGGAAATCCCAGTCGATATCTTGGAGGCCGCCCGGATGGACGGCGCCAGCCTGCGTCAGGAAATCCTGTTCGTGCTGACCCCGATGGCGGTGCCGGGCATCGCGTCGACGATGCTCTTGAATTTCATCCTCGCCTGGAACGAGGCCTTCTGGACGCTGAACCTTACTGCCGCCAATGCTGGGCCGCTGACCGCCTTTATCGCAAGCTATTCCAGCCCCGAGGGCCTGTTTTTCGCCAAGCTCAGCGCCGCCTCGACCATGGCGATTGCGCCGATCCTCATCCTTGGCTGGTTCAGCCAGAAACAACTTGTGCGCGGCCTGACCTTCGGCGCCGTGAAATAGGAAAAAGACCATGGGACGTATCGTACTGGAACAGGTCAAAAAGAGCTTTGGCGACGTCACCGTCATTCCTCCTTTGGATCTTGAGATCGAGGATGGCGAGTTTGTTGTGTTCGTCGGCCCCTCGGGCTGCGGCAAGTCCACGCTGCTGCGCTTGATTGCCGGGCTTGAGGACGTGACCGAGGGCACCATCCGCATCGATGGCGAAGACGCCACCGCCGTGGCCCCGGCCAAGCGCCGGCTGGCGATGGTGTTCCAATCCTACGCGCTTTACCCGCATATGACCGTGCGAAAGAACATCGCCTTTCCGCTACGCATGGCGCGGCTCGACAAGGCGGAGCAGGACCGACGCGTTGAACAGGCCGCCAGCGTTTTGAACCTGACCGACTACCTTGACCGCCGTCCCGGGCAGCTCTCAGGTGGTCAACGCCAGCGCGTCGCCATCGGCCGCGCCATCGTGCGCGAACCGGCGGCGTTTCTCTTTGACGAGCCTTTGTCGAACCTCGACGCCGCCCTGCGCGTTGGCATGCGGCTGGAGATTTCCGAGCTGCACAAACGGCTCAACACCACGATGATCTACGTCACGCATGACCAGGTCGAGGCGATGACCATGGCCGACAAGATCGTCGTGTTAAACGCCGGTGTGATCGAACAGGTGGGCAGCCCGCTTGAGCTCTATAGCCGCCCGCGCAACACCTTTGTCGCGGGCTTTATCGGCTCGCCAAAAATGAACCTCATCAGCGGGGCTGAGGCGCAAAATCACAACGCCGCAACCATCGGCATCCGCCCCGAGCATATCGAGATTTCGGCCACGGACGGCGCGTGGAAAGGCACGGTTGGCGTGTCGGAACATCTTGGATCGGACACGTTTTTCCACGTGCAAAGCGATGTGTCACCCGAGCCCCTGACCGTGCGCGCCACCGGCGAGGTGGATCTGGGCTATGGGTCCAAGGTCTCGCTCACTCCGCGCGCCGATCACCTGCACCGGTTTGACGGGCAAGGGCTGCGGATCCCATGACACGGCTGGCAGGCAAAACGGCACTGATCACCGGCGCCGCCCGCGGCATCGGCCGCGCCTTTGCCAAGGCTTATGTCGCCGAAGGCGCGCGCGTGGCGATTGCGGATGTCGACATCGCCCGGGCGCAGGAAACAGCCGCCGAGATTGGCGCGGCGGCCATCGCCATCGACATGGACGTGACCGATCAGGCCAGCATCGATGCGGCCGTGGCCGCCACCATCTCGGGTCTCGGCGGGATCGACATCCTGATCAACAACGCCGCGATCTTTTCCGCCGCCCCGATTGTCGAAGTCACCCGCGCCGATTATCAACGGGTGTTCGACATCAACGTCGCCGGCACGCTCTTTACCCTGCAGGCCGTGGCGCGGCACATGATTGACCGGGGCCAGGGTGGCAAGATCATCAACATGGCGAGCCAAGCCGGCCGCCGCGGTGAGCCGCTGGTGGGCGTGTATTGCGCGACCAAGGCGGCGGTGATCAGCTTGACCCAATCGGCGGGGCTGAACCTGATCGCACACGGCATCAACGTGAACGCCATCGCCCCCGGCGTTGTGGATGGTGAGCATTGGGATGGCGTCGACGCGTTTTTCGCCAAATACGAAAACAAACCTCTGGGCCAGAAGAAGAAGGAGGTGGGCGCAGCCGTCCCCTATGGCCGTATGGGCCGCGCCGAGGACCTGACCGGCATGGCGGTGTTTCTGGCGAGCGATGAGGCGAATTACATCGTTGCGCAGTGTTACAACGTGGATGGCGGGCAATGGATGAGCTGAACGCCGACGATACCGTTGCCTTGTCGAATGCGACGTTGGATGAGTTGCCTCCAAATGTGGTGCGGCCGGGCTATGACCGGCACAGCCTCACGCCCGGCATCGTGCATATCGGCGTCGGCAATTTCCATCGGGCGCATCAAGCCTGGTACCTGCACCGTCTGATGCAGCAGGGCCGCGCGCAGGACTGGGCCATTATCGGCGCCGGTGTCCGAGCCTATGACGCCGAGATGCGGGCCAAGCTTCTGGCGCAGGACTGCCTTACCACTTTGATCGAACTCGACCCCTCTGGCACCTCGGCCGAGGTCAGTGGCAGCATGATCGACTACCTGCCCGTCTCCGAAGACAACGCGCCGCTGATCGCCGCCATGGCCGATCCCGCAATCCGCATCGTGGCGCTGACCGTGACCGAGGGGGGCTATTACATCGACGCGGCCACCGGCGGGCTGGACGCCAAACACCCGGACATCGTCCATGATGCAAGCCACCCGGATCAGCCGCGCACCGCCTTCGGGGCGATGATTGCCGCCTTGCGCCAGCGCCGCGCGGCGGGAGCCCGGCCCTTCAGCGGGCTTTGCTGTGACAACCTGCAGGGCAATGGCGACGTGCTGCGCCGCACGCTGGTGTCGCTGGCCCGCATGTCCGACCCGGACCTCGCCGACTGGATCGACACGCAAGGCGTCTTTCCCAACTCCATGGTCGATTGTATCGTGCCCGCCACCGGCCCCAAGGAACGCGCGCTGGTCCAACAGTTCGGCATCGACGACGCCGCCCCCGTCACGCATGAGAACTTTCGCCAATGGGTGATCGAAGACCGCTTTGTCAGCGGCCGGCCGGATTGGGACGCCGTCGGCGCGATCTTTACCGAGCACGTGCACGATTACGAGACGATGAAGATCCGCATTCTGAACGCTGGGCATCAGGTCATCGCCAATGTCGGCGAGATCCTGTCGGTGCCGACGATTGCGGGGTGCATGGCCGATCCCGACATTCACGCCTTTTTCCTCAAGGTCGAACGCACCGGGATTGCGCCCTATGTCACCGCGGTGCCCGAAACGACGCCCGACGCCTATGTCGAGCTTATCGAGCGGCGCTTTGCCAACCCGGCGATCCACGACACCACCCGCCGCGTCGCCTTTGACGGTTCCTCACGCCACCCCGGGTTCGTGCTGCCGATCCTGCGTGATGCGTTGAACGCTGGGGGGGACATTCAGGGGCTGAGCCTCGTTGAGGCGCTCTGGGCACGGATGTGTGCCGGCACGCGTGAGGATGGCAGCGTGATCGAGCCCAATGATCCAAATTGGCAGAGCCTGCAGACAACAGCGTTGACAGCCCGCGATCATCCGGTTGCCTGGCTGGCACAAGAAAACCTCTACGGCGATCTGGGCCGCGACGCGCGCTTTGCCGAGGCGTTCGGCAAATGGCTGGCGATCATCTGGCAGAACGGCGCCCGGGCCGCTTTAACCCAGTACGTGGCGGGGTAACCCGCGCCGGTCGCGGCACTTCACTTGATCTTGGTCATTCCGCCAGCCTTGTCGCACAGGCAGACTGCTGCGATAGGCACATTCCCGCGGGTTCCCATGCGCAGCCATCGCTCCCTGACCATCATCGCAGGCCTTCTTTTCATCACGGCCACAGGCGCCACCATGGCCAGCCAGATCATCATCGAGCCGGTGATGCAAAGCGCCGATCTAAGCGCTCAGCTGGTCGAAAATCGCAACCTCTTTGTCCTGAGCGGCCTGCTGGAGGTTACAAACGCGCTGGCCAGCGCCGGCATCGCCATCGCGCTGTTCCCGATCCTTTGGCTTTGTGCTCAGGGACTAAGCGTCGCCTATCTGGGCCTGCGTCTGGTTGAGGCGAGCGTTGGGGTCGTCACCGCCGCCACGCTGCTGAGCCTGACTTCGGGCGCCGCGCTCCCATTGGCGCATGCGCTGCACACATGGGGCTTTCTGCTGGTGCTGATCGTCTTCAGCACCAGCACATTTGTGCTCTACCCCTTGCTCTTCACCTTCCGGCTGGTCCCGGCGGCCCTATCGCTCTGGGGGCTGATTGGCGGGGCGATGCTGTTGCTCTCTTGCCTGCTGATCGCGTTTGGGCGGATCGAGGCCGGCGCAACCATGGACACAATCCTGTCGCTACCGATCTGGATTAACGAAATGGTGCTGGCGCTCTGGCTGATCCTGCGCGGGGTCGATCTGACGCACGTAGCGCCCGAAGTCGAGACACCCGCCCATGCCTGATCTTGCCCCCCACGCGCTTCGCCGCACCGGCATCATCGTCGGCACGCTCTTCATCATCGCGACAGGGTTCCTGTTTCTGGGCGAGGCGTTCTACAAACAGTATCTCGATGCCCCCGACGCACTGACCGCCATTGCCGGCAACAGGCCGCTAGTGGTGCTGGGGCTTTGGATTGAGCTGATCTGCATTCTGTCCATGCCCCTAATCGGCGCCTTCATCTTTCCGGTGCTGCGCCTTTACAGCACTGGCATGGCTTTGACCTATTTCTTCTTCCGCGCGTTGGAGGGCGTAATCCTGATCACTGTCGCGCAAGTGAACAAATGGGCGATGGTCAGTCTGAGCGAGGCCTCTGCCGCCAGCGCGGACCCCGCAGGGATCGAGGCTGCGATGGCGCTCATCCGGGCGCAGAACGCCTGGGGTGACACGGCCGGCACGCTTTACAACATCATCTTTGTCTGCGGCGCCTTGTGCCTTTACGCGGTGCTGTTCCGCGCCCGGCTGGTGCCGCGGTGGATATCCGTCTGGGGGCTGATATCGGCCACGGTTCTGGGCGTACTCGCGCTATCCGCCGTTTTCACGCGCTTGCCACCAATGTGGGAAGTGGCGCTGATCGCCCCTTTGGCGCTTCAGGAAATTGTCATGGCGCTATGGTTCATCTTCCGCGGATTCGACGTCTCGGCCTTGCGCGACGCGCCGGCGAAGTGAGACCGCAACTTACTCGTGCCGCAATGCTTCGATCGGGTCGAGACGGGCGGCGCGGCGGGCGGGGAAATAGCCAAAGACGATGCCCACAAGCGCCGAAAACCCAAAGGCCAGCAGGATGATCAGCGGATCGGGTGTGAACGGGATCGACAGCCAGTTTGCGCCGAGAATGGCCAGCCCCAGCCCCAGGGCGATCCCCAAAAGCCCACCGATCAGTGACAGGATGATCGCCTCGACCAGGAACTGCATCAGCACCTGCCGCGCCTGCGCGCCGATCGCGAGGCGAATGCCGATCTCACGAGTCCGCTCGGTCACCGACACCAGCATGATGTTCATGATCCCGATGCCGCCGACCAGCAGGCTGACCGCGGCGACCGCCGACAGAAGCCCGGTGAGGATGTCGGTGATGCCCGACAGCATGGTGGCAAACTGCTTCATGTCGAGCACTTCGAAATCATCCTCTTCGCCGCGCCCGATCCGGCGCAGATCGCGCATCAGCAGGGTGATGTCGTCCATCGCCTCTTCGACCGAGGCGCCATCGCGGACCGATAGGAACAGCGTCGTGACGTCAGTATTGCCGGCGATCCGGCGGTGAAACGTTTTGATCGGCATGATGACAAAGTCATCCTGGTCACTGCCAAAGGTCGATGCGCCTTTGGACTTGGTCAGACCCACCACTTCGCAAGACAGCGTCTTGATACGGATCGTCTCGCCCACCGGGTCAGCATAGCCAAAGAGGCTCTCACGCACGGTTTCGCCGATCACGCAGACCGATTTGCCTGATTGCAGATCCGCCGGATCGAAAAAGCGGCCGCGATGCAGATCCCACCTTGCGGCTTCGAAATAGCGGTTGTCGGTGCCGACGATGTCGGTGCGCCGGCTTTCATTGCCAAAGATCGCCCGCGCCCGGCTTTGGCTGATCGGCGCCGATAGTGCCACGTCGGCGATCTCGGCCTCGACGGTGTCGTTGATGCGCAGGGTGAACATCGGATCGGCGGTACCGCCCGGGCCACCCTGCATGGTGTCCTGCCCCGGCAAGACCATGACGACATTGGTGCCCAGCTTTTCCACATCCGCGGTGACCTGATCGGTCGAGCCCTGCCCGACGGTGACCATGGCGATGACCGCAGCGACGCCGATGACGATGCCGAGCACTGTCAGAAACGATCGCATCGTGTTGCGAAAGATCGCCTGGATCGCGAGGCGGATGGTTTCCCATAGCATCTCAGGCCGCCTCCGCCTTGCGCGTATCGCGCTCGATCCGGCCATCGACCATCCAGATCAGCCGGTCAGCGTAATCGGCCATGTCGGCCTCATGCGTGACCATGATGATGGTCAGCCCCTCGTCGCGGTTGAGCTTGAGCAGCATCTCCATGATCTCAACGGAGGTCTTGGTGTCGAGGTTGCCTGTTGGCTCGTCGGCGAGGATCACCTGCGGGTTGCCGACAAGCGCGCGGGCGATGGCGACGCGCTGCTGCTGGCCGCCGGACAGCTCGCTGGGGTCGTGATAGATGCGTTCCGCCAGCCCGACCTTGGCCAAGGCCTGCGCCGCCGCTGCGTGCCGTTCCGCCAGGCGCATACCCTTGTAGATGAGCGGTAATTCCACGTTGTGCAACGCTGTGGTGCGGGGCAGCAGGTTGTAGCCCTGGAACACAAAGCCCAGGTAATGCCGTCGCAGCAAGGCGCGCTGATCCTGGCTCAGGCCCGCGACCTCGATCCCGTTAAAGCGGTACTGCCCGCTCGTGGGGGAATCGAGGCAGCCGATCACGTTCATCGCCGTGGATTTGCCCGACCCGCTTGGGCCCATGATGGCGATGAACTCGCCCTTTTCGATGGTCAGGTTGATCCCATCGAGCGCATGCACCGCAATCTCACCCGTGCCATAGACGCGCGAGATGTCGATGAGGTCGATCAGCGGCGGCTCAGCCATCGCTTTGATCCGTGATCACCAGATCACCTGTGGCCAGCGGCCCCTCGAGGATTTGCGTGATCCGCCCGTCGCTATCACCGGTCAGCACCGGGATTTCCTTGGCCACCCCGTCTGCAAGGATCCACAACGTCTTTTCATCCCCTTGCTGCACATCGTCAGGCCGCGAAGGGATCAGCATTCCCAACAGCCCGCTGCGCTCTTCTTCCTCTTCCGCGCTGACATCCCGCTGCGGCGCGTAGCGCAGGGCCGCGTTGGGCACGACCAGCTCATCTGTGATTTCAGCCACAACAATATCGGCGGTCGCCGTCATGCCCGGCCGCAGCAGCAGATCGGAATTGTCGATGGTCAGGATCGTCTTGTACGTGACCACCCCGTCGATGGTTTCCGGTGCAAAGCGCACTTCGACAATCTCGGCCGGAAAGCGCCGTTCGTCATAGGCGTCGACGGTGAATTCAGCGGTGTTGCCGACGCGGACGCGGCCGATATCGGCCTCGTCGATATCCACCTGCAGCTCCATCTCCGTCAGGTCTTCGGCTACGGTGAAGAGCACCGGTGCCGAGAGCGAGGCCGCCACGATCTGCCCCGGATCAACAGACCGGTGCAGAACCACGCCTTTGATGGGCGAGCAGATGCAGGCCTTGTCGAGTTCGGCGGTGTAGAGATCAAGATTGGCCTCGGCCAGAACCTTGTCGGCCTCGGCAGACTGAAGCTCGGCCTGGGCGCGTTTGAACGCGGCCTGTTGCGTGATAAAGGTCTGGTGCGGGGTGAATCCGCGCTCATCCAGATCACGTGTCGCTTCGAATTTCTCGCGCGCATCTTCCAACAGCGCCTGCGACATGGCGATCCGGGCTATTGCGGCGTCGAGGGAGGCCTTGGCAATGGCCACCTGCGCCTCAAGCTTGGTGGTGTCGAGCTGCGCCAGCACGGCGCCGACCTCGACGGTGTCGTTGAAATCCACCTCGACGCTGGCGAGCGTGCCGGAGAGTTCGCTGGAAATCTCAACGAGGTTGGTGGGCTCCACCGTGCCCGTGGCAGTGACGGTGACGACGAAGCCTTGGCGCGCGACCTCGGCGGTGGTGTATGCCACCGTTTCCGTCCCTCCGGCGCGATTGAGATAGACCCACCCTGCCCCGCCTAGCAGAACAAGGGCAGCCACAAGGGCGATCCAATTGCGTCTTGCGTGGCCCTGCTTTTCAAGGCCAAGCGTCTGCGCGATGTCTTTGGACGTGTCGGTCATGCGGGCACCCGGATACGAAATGAGAATTCACCGTATCATCCCGTTGTGGTTGCAGGCCTTGATCCTGATCAGATCACGGCGGTCACGCGAAACGGGGTCAGGTGTGTCTCAGCTTCGGCGCCGCGCTGCGTGTTTGTGCAGCTGGGTGCGGAATGCCTCGGCGTCGGTGCCGTTCAAAACCGCCTCTTTCAGCAACACTTGCTGGGATTTGGGGGCCAGCCCGTCAACCGGCGGGTCGCGGTCGAGATTGGTGGGAAAGGCATAGCCTTCAGCCGTGGCCGCGATGACCGCGTCCAGCGCGTTTTCGCTGATCTCCCCCGCGCGCCAGGCCTGTTGCAGCGGCTGTAGAGCGATTTCGGACATGCGCGCCCGGTCCACCGATTCCATCGCGCGGCCAAAGGCCGAGGACACCTGCAAGAGGTTGACCATGCGCTGGATCCCCGTGCTGGTGTTCGCGCCGGCGGCGTGGAACAGCGCGGGGTTAAAGAACAGCGCATCGCCCTTGCGCAGGGGCAGTTGCACGTGCCGCGCTTCGAAATACCCGCGGAAATCGTCGCGGCGAAAGGCAGCATAGCCTGGGCGGTAGAGTTGGGAAAACGGCAAGAGCTTGGTTGGGCCGCTTTCGAGCGGCATGTCGCAATGGGCAATGCCCCCCTGCAAGGTCATCAGTGGTGACAACTCATGCACATGCGCTGGATAAAGCGCGCTGACCTCAGCCGTTTGGAACCCCAGGTGATAGTCGCGATGCGCCTGTTGCGCTTTGCCGCCCGGGTAGACCAGGTTGACCTGCGCTGTCATCTGGTAGCCAGGGCCGAGCCAGGCCTCACAGATCGCGTCGATGGCGGGACTGGCAAAGTAGCGCACAAAGGCATCGGGCGCGTCCTCACAGAGCTTTTGCAGGGAATTCCAGATCCGATCATTGGCCCCAGCCGCCGCGAAATGATCGGCGCCCTGCCCGTTCGCCGCCTTTTCGCGGGTGATGATCGCGTTGTAGACCGCCGTGGCCTCGTCGATCGCGTTGGTATCGGCACAGGCGCTTTGCAGCACCAGAACCCCCGGGCCGCTCAACAGCACCCGCGCCCATTCGGCCATCAAGGTGCGCCGCTGCCCTGCGTCCTCCAAAGACGGGCGCAAGGCGGCCATGTCGTAAACCGGCACGTTTTTTGGCGCCGCGCTGGCCTGCGGGTAATCGCGCAAGGTGACCTGTTGCTTGGTGAGTGCGGCGAAGTCCTCAAGCCGGCAAGCGTCGGCATGGTAATAGCCGCCTAGGGATGTGCTGGTCGGGATCATCGCCGTCACTTTGCCTGTGTCCTCACCCAGCATCCCGCACGGCGATCCAGTCATGGGCGGGATCGTTCTGGAACCGCCATTTGCGCAACGGCCCGGCCATCACGTTGAGGTAATACATCTCATAGCCATAGGGGGCCGCACAAGGGTGATGGCCGCGCGGCACCAGCACCACATCGCCATCCTTGACGGCCATCGTTTCGTCCAGCGACCCGTCCTCGGTATAAACCCGCTGCACGCCAAAGCCCTGTGCCGGATTGAGGCGGTGGTAATAGGTCTCTTCCAGATAGGTCATGTGGGGAAAATTGTCTTCGTCGTGGCGGTGGCTGGGATAGGAGGACCAGTTGCCGTCAGGCGTGAACACCTCGGTCACCAGAAGGCTGCCGGCCACATCGCGGTCTTCCATGGCGATGTTGTTGATATAGCGGGTGTTCTGCCCCTTGCCGCGCGGGGTGAGCGTGATGTCGTCGGGGCCGAGTCTTTGCGCGGGATAATCGCCCGGTGCGGGCGCCGAACAGACCGCCAGAACACACGGCGTTGTGGCCTGGGCCGTCCAGTCGCTGCCCCCCGGAACGTAAAGGCAATGCGGCGGTGTTTTCTCGAAGACCGATAGCCGGTCGCCCATCTCGCCGAAATCCATGCCCGCCGCACTGATCTGCGCCTTGCCCTCGACCAGAACCAGGATCACCTCGCGGTCGCCCGTGGCCTCAACCGCCGTCTCCCCCTCTGCCAAGTGATAGAGGCCAAAGCCGACATAGCCCCACCCGGCGCTGGCGGGCGTGATGTTATGCAGCTTGCCCGAAACACCTTGTGGTTTGACCAGCAGGCGGCTCACACAGTGCCACCCAGCGCGTCGTCGAGCTGCGCCAGCTCTTGGCCGCCGGCCATCATGTCCTGCAGCTCATCCGGGGTGATCTGGCCGCGCTGCGCCGTACCCAGCGTTTGGCCGCGATTAAGCACGGTAAAGCGATCCCCGACCGCCAAAGCATGCCGGACGTTGTGGGTGATAAAGACCACCGCCACGCCCTGTTTGCGCACCTTGTCGACCGTGGCGAGCACGTTCGAGGTTTGCCGCACACCGAGGGCCGAGGTCGGCTCATCCAGGATCAGCACCTTGGCGCCGAAATAGACCGCCCGGCTGATCGCCACGGTCTGACGTTCACCACCCGACAGCGTGCCCACGGCCTGATCGGGGCCGCGCAGGTTGATGCCCATCTTGCGCATCTGTTCCATGGTGATGCGGTCGGCGAATTCGCGGTCAAAGAACGGCACACCGGCGATCTTCTTGGTGGGCTCATTGCCCATAAAGAAATTCCGGCTGACCGACATCAGCGGGATCATCGCCAGATGCTGGTGCACCGTGGCGATCCCGGCATCCATCGCATCGCGCGGGTTGTCGAAATTCATCGGCTTGCCTTCAAAGATGATCTCACCTTTGGTGGGCTTGTGCACGCCGGACATCGTCTTGATGAAGGTCGATTTGCCGGCGCCGTTGTCGCCCAAGAGGCAATGGCATTCGCCGGGATAGACCTCCAAAGACACCCCGGCGAGCGCGATGACCGCGCCAAAGTGCTTTTCGATGTCCTTCATCTGGATGATCGGGGCGTGTTCGGTGCGCGAATTCATATCAACGTTCCCCCGTGATCATGCGGCGAATATAGGTGTTGAGGATCACAGCGCCGAGCAGGATCACCCCCAGGAACACCCGGAAGAGCGAGCTTTCGACCCCGGCGAAGAACAGCCCCTGCTGCACCACGCCAAAGATCAGCGCGCCTAGGGCGGCCCCGATGACCGACCCGTAGCCGCCGGTCAAAAGCGCCCCGCCGATGACCACGGCGATGATCGCCTCGAATTCTTTCAACAGCCCCCGGTCCGCCCCGGCCGAGCCAAACTCCATCACCTGGCAGGTGGCAAAGACACAGGCGCAGAAGGCGGTGAACATGAACATCAGGATCTTGACGCGGTTGACCGGCACACCCGAATTACGCGCCGCTTCGGCATCGCCGCCAGAGGCGAAGATCCAGTTGCCAAACCGTGTGCGCGTCAGCAGCACGTGGCCAAAGATGATCAGGATGATCGCCCAAACGATCAGCATCGGGATGCCGTCTACGACGGGCTGGCCGGCGCGGGTGCCGCGTTCAAAGGTGGCGATGATCCCGGCATCGCCCAGCCACTGGAACACGCCGCCAAAGATCTTACCGCCAAAGATTGGCGCCAGCCAGTCACCTTCAGCCGCGTCGCGAATGCCGCCAATGATGGTTTTGCGTTCGATGGTCTGCGGGATGTAGATGGTGAAGCCGCGCAGGATGAACAGGAACGCCAGTGTGACGATAAAACTCGGCAGCCCGGTGCGGATAACGATAAAGCCGTTGAGCGCCCCAAGGGCGAGGCAAATGACAAAGGTGATCAGGATGGCAATCCAGATCGGCCAATTCAGCACCACGCCGAAAACCGCGATCATCATCCCGGCAAAGCCGATCATCGACCCGACCGACAGGTCAAACTCCCCCGCGATCATCAGCAGACAGGCGCCAACGGCGATGATCATGAACTGCGCCGACACGATCGACCAGTTCAGCACGCCCTGGCTGTTGAACATGCCGCTGTCGAACGCGAACAGAAGGAAAAAGGTGAAAACGGCAACGGTGCCCACCATACCGCCCAGCTCGGGGCGCATGAAGAACTGGCGCAGCGACGATATTTCCTTGATGCGCTCGTCGTTGTTGGCGGTGTCGGACATGGAATGATCCCACCTTTGAAATCTATGAGAAACGGCGACCCCCTAGGTGAGGATCGCCGCGAGATAGGTTTGGATCAGCGGTATTCGCCCGCGAACTCTTCGACCTTGGCCAGACCTTCCTTGGTCACAAAGCCGGGGCCCGAGTTGATATTGTTGCCCGGCAGAACGCCGTAGCGGTCCCAGTTGGCGAGGATCACAACCGGCATATAGGCCTGCAGGAACGGCTGCTGGTCGATGCCCCAGTTGATGACGCCACCCTTGATGGCGTTGACGATCTCTTCGCCGAGGTCAAACGTGCCGAAATGGATGTCACCCGCCATGCCGTTTTCCTGCAGCGCGGCAATCGTCGGGTCGGCCGA